>Ga0181521_10002211_pt1 | contig 23684 bp, 20 predicted proteins | sample PEATcosm2014_Bin_32_FD_119764 | JGI IMG/M metagenome (GOLD analysis project Ga0181521, IMG submission 119764) | Peatland microbial communities from MTU Mesocosm Facility, Houghton, MI, USA - PEATcosm2014_Bin02_60_metaG | ecosystem: Environmental > Terrestrial > Soil > Wetlands > Peat | place...
GCGGAAGATGTAGTCGACCAGGCTGGAGGCCAGCCGGAGGTCGGGGTCGTCGGTGAGGCCGGCCGGCTCGAACTTCATCGCCGAGTACTTCTGGATGTAGGTGGCCAGGGGCACGCCGTGTTGGAGACCGAGGCTGATGGAGATGGAGAAGGCATCCATGATCCCGGCCAGCGTCGAACCCTGCTTCGACACCTTGATGAAGACCTCACCCGGGCGCCCGTCCTCGTACTCCCCCACCGTCACGTAGCCCTCACAATCGGCGACGCGGAACGCCGAGGTTCTCGACATGCGGCGGCGGGGCATGCGTTCCCGGATCGCACCGACGACGACGGGGTCTGACTTCACCTTGCGCTCGTGAGCCAGGGCCAACTCGAGCTCGGCCACCTTGTTGGTCAGTTCACGGGTGTGGGCCTCGGCCTCGGACCCGGCCGGGGCCAGGTCTCCGCCGGTGGCCTTCTTGGTGGTCGACAGCGGCTGGGCGACCTTGCAGTTGTCCCGGTAGACGGCGACGGCCTTGATCCCGAGACGCCATGCGTCGATGTGAAGCTGCTCGACGTCCTCGACGGTCACGTCCTCGGGGAGGTTGACCGTCTTTGAGATGGCTCCGCTGATGAACGGCTGGACCGCACCCATCATCCTGATGTGACCCGAGTAGTGGATCGTGTTGTCGCCCATCGAACAGGCGAACACGGCCAGGTGAGACGCGGACAGATGCGGGGCCCCGACGATCGTCTTGTGCACGTCGATGTAGGCGATGATCTCGGCCACCTGGCTCTCGTCGTAGCCGAGCTGGCGGAGCGCCCGAGGCACCGTCTGGTTGACGATCGACATCGAACCGCCGCCGACCAGCTTCTTGGTCTTCACCAGCCCGAGGTCGGGCTCGACGCCGGTGGTGTCGCAGTCCATCAGGAGCGCGATGGTCCCGGTCGGAGCGAGCACGCTGGCCTGGGAATTGCGGACGCCCGAGTGCTCCGCCACCTCTACCGCCTCGTCCCATGCCTCCTGGGCCGCCGAGAGCAACTCGAAGGGGACCAGCTCCTCGTCGATCTTGGCCGCCGCTGCCTGGTGCTTGCGCAGGACGCCGAGCATCGCGTCGACGTTGTTATGGAAGCCGACGCACGGGCCCATCCGGGCGGCCGTGCTGGCCGAGGTCGCGTACGCCTGACCGGTCATGAGCGCGGTGATCGCGGCGGCCCATGCCCGACCCTCGTCGGAGTCATAGGGAAGGCCCTTGGCCATGAGCAGCGCACCGAGGTTGGCATAACCGATGCCCAGCTGACGGAACAGCCGAGAGGTGTCGGCGATGCTCTTGGTCGGGTAGTCGGCGTTGCCGACAAGGATCTCCTGGCCGGTGAACAGGACCTGGACGGCCGACTTGAACGCCTCGGCGTCGAAGCTGTCGTCGTCGTTCAGAAACTTCATCAGATTCAGGCTGGCCAGGTTGCAGGCCGAGTTGTCGAGGTGCATGTACTCGCTGCAGTTCCGCACCACGAAGCCGTCGACCACGTAGGAGTGGTTGCGCGGCTCGGAGAGGTTGTAGGTGAGCTCGACCCCGTCCTCGGAGCGCTCGACCAGCCTCGCCGTGCGGCGGACGTCATAGAAGCTCGAGCCCGCGACGAGGTCGCGCAGCAGGCCCTGCCTTCGGTTGAGCGAGAAACCAACGTGCTGGGCGAAGCCCAGGATCGAGCCCGAGGTGATGCGCAGGTCATACATGGCACGCTGGCCATAGGTCCGCTCCGTCCCGTCCTTCGGCGTGTACTCGAAGGAGGACCGGCCCTCGGAGCGCACCGGGTAGATGCGGCAGAAGACGCCGAAGGTGGACAGCAGCTTCTGGACGCCTCGGAGGAGATCGATCGACGTCGACCCGAGGCCGACGTAGCTCCCCTTCTCGGGGTTCACCACCACGGTGCCGTCGGCGTCGAAGAGCCCCTGGAGGAAGGCGCCGACGGAACTGGCCGGGGCCTGCTCGATCGACCACGGGACCCGCTTCTCGGGCCCAGTGACGGACCGCACGCCCAGCGCCTCGAGGAACCGCTTGAAGGGGCGGCGGGCCAGGCGCAGCTGCGCGGTCCCGTTGACCTGCTCCGAGACCTTGAGCGGACGGTCCCCATTGACCCACTCGATGAGCTCTTGGTGGCGGGGCAGGACCTCGGTGCGGTCCTCGGCGCTGCCGTAGATGGTGGTCGTCGTCGTTCCCGAGGTGCTTCCGTCGCCGATGAGCCAGCCGAGGTAATGGGCGAACTCGGGGGTCCACCGGTCCGGCAGGCGCAGCTCGTCACCGTGGTCGCCCTTGGTGTGGTAGCTGCCAGGATCTGACGAGACCGGGAGCCCGAGGTCCGCCTCGACCGCCGGGGCCGGCAGGTCGAGAAGCTTGACATCGTCCGCAGCGGTCAGCTCCCCGGCCGCCACGTAGCCCCGATTGGTGGTGAAGATTCGGTGGCCGGGGGTGCAGCGCAGTTCGGAGCCGTTGTCGAAGCGGAGCCGGACGACCTCGTTGTAGCCCGTGATCATGAACGCCTCGGGCGTCGTGATCAGCAGCTGCTCGCTCGGGGAATCAGGGTTGGTCGCATCGTGCGTGTAGATGCCGAACCGCTCGCCGCGGTTCACCCGGTCGAACAGCTCGGAGAACGCGATGAGCCCCTTGTCGGTGTGAACGAGCGCGCTGCCCGGGAAGCAGGGGTTCGAGCCGTTGATCCGGCCCTCGTTGGGGGCGGTGTGCCACTCGTTGATGGTGGTGTCGAACTGCAGCCCGGGGTCGGCGCACTCCCATGCCGCGTGAGCGATCTGGCGGAACAGATCACGGGCCGACACCTTGCGAACGAGCGATCCGTCGGTACGCGCGGTGAGGTCCCAGTCACGGTCGTCCAAGACGGCCTGCATGAAGTCGTCGGTGACCCGCACCGAGTTGTTGGCGTTCTGATACTGGATGGAGTAGCTGTCGGTGCCGTCGAGGTCCATGTCGAATCCGGCGTCGCGCAGGACCCGCGCCTTGCGCTCCTCGAGCGCCTTGCACCAGATGAAATCCTCGACGTCGGGGTGGTCCGAGTCAAGGATCACCATCTTGGCGGCGCGGCGCGTCTTGCCTCCCGACTTGATGGTGCCCGCAGAGGCGTCGGCACCGCGCATGAAGCTCACCGGACCCGACGCGGTGCCGCCCCCCTTCAAGAGCTCATGGGACGAGCGGATCCGCGAGAGGTTGACCCCGGCGCCCGAGCCTCCCTTGAAGATGGTGCCCTCCTCGGTGTACCAGTTGAGGATCGAGTCCATCGAGTCGTCCACCGACAAGATGAAGCACGCCGAGGCCTGCTGGGGAACCCCGGCGACGCCGATGTTGAACCACACCGGCGAGTTGAACGCCGCCTTTTGGTGGAGGATCAGGTGCTTCAGCTCGTCGCTGTAGATCTGGGCCTCCTCGTCGTCTTCGAAGTACCCGTCCTGGGCCCCCCACGACGTGATGGTGTCGACGACCCGGTCGATGACCTGCTTGAGCGAGTGCTCGCGCTCGGGGGTCCCGAGCGACCCGCGGAAATACTTCTGGGCGAGAATGTTGGTGGCGTTCACGCTCCAGGTCTCGGGCACCTCGACACCGAGCTGCTCGAACGCGACCACGCCGTCGCGATAGTCGACGATCCGCGCCTCACGGAGCTCCCAACGAACCTCGTCGTAGGGGTGGACACCTTCGGTGGTGAAGTACCGACGGATGCCGATTCCAATTCGCTGCGGGGCGATGGCCATCTATTCGTTGCTCCTCTGATTCCGGGCTCTCTAGTCCCTGGCCTGTGCGGCGGGCCGTTGTTGCGGCCCGTCGTTTCCGAGCGCCCCCAGGGACCACGGGTACACCCCCAACCACAACATATAGTGGTCGCTTCCCCCGTGAGGCACGAGATACTGGGGTTCATTACAGCACTGTAGTTACACCAGTGTCAACGACACATGGCCCGCGTCGCCCCAGGTGAGAACGTTCCGCGCGGATTGTTTCTGTGGGCGATGGGGACCCCGCTCCCCTAACGTCGCCCCGTGGGAACGGTCCTGGCCATCGACGCAGGCACGACCGGGGTCCGAGCCCTGGCGGTCGACGAGACCGGCCGGATCACCGACATCGCCTACCGGGAGCTGGCCCAGCACTTCCCGCGCCCAGGTTGGGTCGAGCACGACGCCACCGAGATCTGGGACCACGTGGCGGTCACCCTGGCCGAGGTGCTCGGCCGGCTGGACGGCCGTCGGCCGGCGGCGATCGGGATCACCAACCAACGCGAGACGGTGGTGGCTTGGGACCGCACGACCGGGCAGCCGCTCCATCGGGCGATCGTCTGGCAGGACCGACGCACCGCAGCCCGCTGCGAGCAGCTGCGTGAGCTCGGCCACCTCGACGAGGTCCGCGCCACGACGGGCCTCGTGCTCGACCCGTACTTCTCGGCGACCAAGATGGAGTGGCTGCTCACCGAGGGCGGCCTGTCGGATATCGAGTCGGGGCGCCTGGCCATGGGCACCGTCGATGCCTGGGTGCTCTGGAACCTGACCGGCGGACCCAACGGCGGCGTGTTCGCGACCGACGTCTCCAACGCGAGCCGGACCCTCCTCTACGACATCCACGAACGAGAATGGTCGGGCGAGCTCGCCGAACTGTTCGGCGTCCCGATCACGGCCCTTCCCGAGGTCCGGGCGACGTGCGGCCGGTTCGGCGAGGTGGCCGACGCCACCGGCCTGGGTGCGCTGGCCGGCACGCCGATCGGCGGGATCGCGGGTGACCAGCAGTCGGCCCTGTTCGGCCAGGCGTGCTTCGACACCGGGATGGCCAAGGCCACCTACGGCACCGGGAGTTTCGTCCTCGTCAACGTGGGCGCCGCGTGCCCAGCACCGAGCGAGGGGCTGGTCACCACCGTCGCTTGGGATCTCGGCGAGCTGGGTCGCGGTCCGGTCTACGCGCTCGAGGGCTCGACCTTTGTCTCGGGGGCGGCCATCCAGTGGCTCCGGGACAACCTCGGCATCATCGAGCGCTCCCAAGATCTGGGGCCGCTGGCCGGCTCCGTCGCCGACAACGGCGGGGTGTCGGTGGTGCCCGCGTTCACCGGCCTCGGTAGCCCGTGGTGGGATCCGTCCGCCCGCGGCACCATCCTCGGTTTGACCCGGGGCGCCGGACGGGCCCAGCTGGCCCGCGCGGTCGTCGAGTCGATCGCGTTCAGTGTCCGGGCGATGGTTGACGCGATGGCCACGGCGGCCGTGGCGCCCTCGGTGCTCCGGGTCGACGGCGGGGCCGCCGCGATGGACCTGCTCCTTCAGCTGCAGACCGATCAGCTCAGGGTGCCGGTCGCCCGGCCGACGTCAATCGAGTCGACGGCTCTCGGCGCGGCGATGCTGGCCGGCCTCTCCGAGGGGGTGTGGGGTTCGCTCGACGAGCTGGCGTCGCTCTGGCATCTCGACGTGCAGTTCACCCCGGAGGCCGACCGGGAGCTGGCCGACGCCGCCTACGCGATCTGGCTGCGAGCGGTCGAGCGCTCGGAGCGTTGGGCCTGAGCCCTCAGGACGCCGAAGCCTCGGCAGGGCCGAGGTCGACCTCGGTGGCCTCGTGCCCGGCCGGCTCGTCGACGTAGGGGTGGCCGGCGAGGCGCGAGATCTCGGCCATCAGCTCGTCGGTGAAGCTCCGGAGACGCTCGTTGGAGGTCCGGCCCGTCTCGGTGTCGACCAGCGCCGGTGAGTCAAAGGTCATCGGTGAGCCGAAGCTCACCCGGACCGGCCGGAACGGCCGGAACCATCTCGAGCCCCGGGGCTGGATGCGGTCGGTGCCCGAGATCCCGACCGGGATGACCGGCACCCCACACTCGAGGGCCAGCCGGGCCACGCCGGTCCGGCCGCGGTGCACCTTGCCGTCGGTCGAACGGGTCCCCTCGGGGTAGAGGGCGATGAGGTGGCCCTCCTGCAAAAGGCCCCGGGCCGTCGCAAGCGCGCGCGCCGACGCGTCGCCGCCCTCGCGTTGGATCGGGATCTGGCCGGCCGCTCGGAAGAACCACGCGGTCCTCTTCGCATCGAAGTACTCGGCCTTGGCCAGAAAGGTGACCCGGCGCCGGATTGCCAGCGGGAGGAAGAGGGAGTCGCAGAACGACTGGTGGTTGGCGGCGATCACGGCCGGGCCCGAGGACGGCACGTGCTCACGTCCCTCGATCCGCCAACGGAACAAAAGGCGGAAGACCGGCCACAGGATGGCCTTTAGCCCCCAATAGACCACGGGCCACCGTAGCGCCGGGGGGCGGCGGCGGCTCGGAGAAATTCCCACAGGCGCCTGATCGGCTCTGCGCACCCGACTCGACCGAGCCCGGCGTTCACCCGAGTTTGGTCAGACCCCGCCTGAGGTTTCGGACCGCCTGACCGATTCGCTTCTCGTTCTCGATCAGTGCGAATCGCACATGCCCATCGCCGCCCGGTCCGAAGCCGACGCCCGGGGAGACCGCCACCTCGGCCTCACGCACGAGGAACTTGGAGAACTCGAGCGATCCCATCTCGCGGTAGGGCTCGGGAACGGGAGCCCAGACGAACATGGTCCCCTTGGGGGGCTCCACCTGCCAGCCGATCCGGTTCAGGCCGTCGCACAGGGCGTTGCGCCGGGCCTGGTAGGTCTCGTTGATCTCCTTCGGATAGTCAGGGGCCTCGTTCAGCGCCACGATCGCGGCGATCTGGATCGGCTGGAAGGTGCCGTAGTCGAGGTAGCTCTTGAGCTTGGTGAGCGCCTGGACGATCGCGGCGTTGCCGAGCATGAACCCGAGGCGCCATCCCGCCATCGAGAACGACTTGGTCATCGTGTAGAGCTCCACCGCGACGTCCTTGGCCCCGGGGACCTGGAGGATCGACGGGGGCACGTACCCGTCGAAGGCGATGTCCGCATAGGCGAAGTCGTGCACGAGCACCACCTCGTGCTCCTGGGCGAAGCGGACCAACCGTTCCATGAACTCGAAGTCGACACACGCGGTCGTCGGGTTGTGGGGGAACGACAGCACGATCACCCGGGGCTTGGGCCATGCCGACTCCCAGGTCTCCACGAGGGAGTCGAAGAACGCCGCGCCCGGGTTAGGCGGCCCCAGCCCGGTCGAGTCACTGCCGGTCGGGCCGTCCAGGCGGACCTGGCGGACGTCGGCTCCGGCAAAGAGCGGCGCGTAGATGTGGATCGGATACGACGGCGACGGCACGAGGGCGGTGTCCCCGGGGCCGACGAGCACCCACATGAGGTGCGACAGCCCCTCCTTCGCCCCGATCGTCGTCACGACCTCGGTGTCGGGGTCGACCTCGACGCCAAATTTCTGCAGATACCGGTTGGAGATGGCCTGGCGCAGCTTGGGTATGCCCCGGGACGACGAATACCGGTGGTTCTTCGGGTTGTGCGCCGCCTCGGCGAGTTTCTCCACCGCGATGTCCGGCGACGGGAGGTCCGGGTTGCCGAACCCGAGGTCGATGACGTCGCGCCCTGCTCGACGAGTCTCGAGCTTGAGATCGTTGATCGTGGCGAAGACGTAGGGCGGAAGCCCATTGATGCGGCGGAATTCCATCCAACCAGGCTACCCGGCGGCACCCGCCGCTCCGGGAAGGGCGTCGAGCATCGCGCGTCGAGAGACCGCCGCCGATGTTCAGGCCCTGCGCAGGGCTTCGGCGGCCGCCGCCAGCTCGCCGAGCCGGACCGGCCAGCCGAAGACGACCCACGACGCGCCGGCATCGAAGAGGGGCCGGGCAACGTTCAGCAACTGGCCGGCGTCGAGCTCCCCGCTCGCGCCGTCGGGCCCGGCCATTCCGGCCCACGTCACCTCGGACCGCGCGGCCTGGGCGGCCACCCGCTCGGCGGGGGCCTGCCAGAAGTTCGCGACCGCCCCGACCGCTTCGGCGACCGCCACGGTGGGACGATCCAAGCCGCCCACCCACACGGTGAGACCCGCCTCCAAGAGCGTGCGGGCGCAACTCCCGACGGCCTGGCGCCGGTCATGGGCCGGCGCGAACGGCAGTCCGTACGCCCGGTTCTCGGTCGCGCTCAGGTGGTCGCCGGTCCCCAGACCGGCGATGATCCGGCCCGGGGCCAGGCACGCCAACGCGCCGAACTCGGCCACCAGGGTCTCGTTGGCGACGATGCCCACCCGGGCGACCAGGGTTCCGACACATAACGCCGTGGTGGAGGCGGCGATCGCGCCGAGCAGTGGGAACGGAGCCAGCGCCGGGCGCCCGGGGTGTCCCATCGGCCAGAGGTGGTCGTAGCTGAACACGCCATCGATCCCGAGGCGCTCGGCCTCCAGGGCGGTCGCCAAGGCCTCCGACGGGGTGGCTCGGAACGTCGGCAGCATCACGCCGACGCGGGCCGGCGGGCCGCTCATGGTCGGTCGGGGGCCCAGGCCGCGAGCGCCGCGCCGATCGCGCCGGCCCGTTCCCCGAGCGCCGCTCCGGTGATCTCGATCGGCGGGCGCACCGAACCCCCCTCGACCAGCTCGACGAACGCCCGTCGCGTCGGGTCGAACAAGAGCGGGCCGGCCTCGGCCAGTCCCCCGCCGATCACGCAACGCTCGGGGTCGACCATCGCCACCAGGTTGGCCAGGCCGAGGGCCAACCACCACCCGAGCTCGTCGAGCACGCCCAGTGCACCCACATCACCCGAGACCGCGGCCCGGGTGATGTCCTCGCCGTGCACGTTCTCGGGGTCCCCCCCGACCTGGGCGACCACATGGGGAAGGCGTCCCGCGTAGGCAGCCTCCCGGGCCAACCGCCCGAGGCCTCCGCCCGACGCGTAGCGCTCCCAACAACCCCGCTGCCCACACGGACAGAGCGGCCCGGCCGGGTCGACGACCATGTGGCCGATCTCGCCGGCGAAGCCCGATGACCCGAGCCGCACTTCTCCGTCCACCACCAGCCCTCCCCCGATCCCGGTGCCGAGGGTCACCATCAGGCCGTACCGGACGCCGCGGAGCGCGCCGAACCTTTGCTCGGCCAGGGCTGCGCAATTCGCATCGTTCTCGACGACGACCACCGAGTTCGGAACCCTCCTCGACACGAGCTCGCGCAGGTTGGCGCCGGCGGCACCGGGAAGGTTCGGGGCGAACCGCAGCGTGCCCTCGCGATCGACCATGCCCGGAGCGCCCACCCCGACGGTGACCGGCCGGCCGTTGGGTTTCTCCCCTGGTCTCTCCCGCAGGGACGCCACGACGGTGGCCACGGCGTCGGCGACGTCGGTGCCCCGTTCGGGGGGCGCGTCGAGCCCGGTCTGGTCCGCGTTCTGCGGCGTGGACACCCGAGACTCGCCGATCACCGACCCGCCTTGGTCCAGGACCACGCCGAACACCTTGGTCCCGCCGATATCGACGCCGATGGTGACCCCGGCGTCGGACCGGTCTCGGACGGTCACGCCGAAGACTCGACCCGTGCCCTCAGCTCGCGCAGCGCGGTGGCCAAGATCCGGCTCTGGGCGCGCATCTTGATGAAGCCAGGGATCGGCACTCGGAACTCGACCTCGAGGTGGTACATCACCTCGGTCCCGCCGTCAGCGGTCGGAAGGAACTCGTAGCGCCCGTCGAGCCGGGTGGTGATGTCGCCCTTGGTCAGTCGCCACGCGAGGACGCGGGGTGCCTCTCGGTGGTCGTAGGCCAGGGTGTAGGTGGTGCTGCGGCCGAACGCGGCGGCCCGGAAGGACGCCAGCAAGGGCCGACCCTGTTCGTCGCGTTCGTGGACGGTCACTGCCTTGATGGCTGCGGCCCACTCCGGGTAACGCTCGATGTCGTCGGCGACCTCGAAGCACCGCTCGGGCGTCGCCGACACCGTGATGCGCTCCGTTGCCTCCTCGGCCACCGCGTCCTCCTCACCGCCCGTTGCGGGTCACGTCCGGGTCGTCTCAGCCCGGACCGCGGTCAGCCTCCCACTTGGGCGAGTGCCTCGGCCAGCCTAGGAGCGAGGCTTGCGTAGTCGAAGCATGCCACCGCCCTCTCCCGGGCCGCGTTCCCCATCCGCCGACGCAGGGGCTCGTCGGAGAGCAAGTGGCCGAGCGCCGCTGCCACCTCGGACGGGTCGCCCGGCCGGGCGACGACCAAGCCGGTCTTTTGGTCCACGACCGCCTCGGCAGCGCCACCGCTCTCCCCGGCCACCTGGGGAATGCCGGCCGCGGCGGCCTCCAGGAAGACGATGCCGAACCCCTCCTGCTCGAGGCCCGCCCACCGGTTGCGGCAGGCCATGACGAAGACGTCGGCGGCCCCGAGCAGCGCCGCCTTGTCCTCTTCTGAGACCCGCCCGAGCAGGCGGACCGGTGCGCCGGTCCGCCTGACCAGGCGATCGAGCCGCCGGGCGTCACGTCCTTCTCCGGCGATCGCGACGATCAGGTCGGGGTGGTCCGGGCGCAACCTCCGGGCGGCCTCAATCAGGACATCCATCCCCTTTCGGGGCACCAGCCGGCTCACGCTGACCACCAGCAGGCCGTCCTCTGGAAGGCCGAGCCGGCGGCGTGCCGCCGCGCGTTCGAGCCCATCGGCACGGACGAACCGATCACAGTCGACACCCGGCGGCACCTCGACGACGTTGGGCAGTGCCCGTCCGACCAATCGTTCGGCCTCCCGGACCGGGTACCCGCCCGCCGAGACCACGACTGCCGCGCCACGGAGCACCGAGGCCAGGCCGCCGCGCACGAGCGGGATGCGAGCCGGAATCGCGAGCTCGGCACCGTGGAGGATGACCCCGTACGGGACACCGATCCGCGGCCCTAAGAGGCCAAGGGGCCAGACCGGATCGAAGAGCACGAGGTCGGGCCGCGTCTCGACACACGCCCGGCGGATCCGGCGCAACGCGAACGGCGTCGGAAAGAACAGGATCCGTCCCCGCACCCGCGAGATGCGCAGTCCGCGCGCCGACTGCTCTTGGTCGAACGTCGCGCAGTCGCGATGCGACCGGGCAGTCAGCACCGCCGTCGACGACGGATCGAGCCGTTGCCACAGCTCCCACAGGTAGGACTGGATCCCCCCGACCTTGGGCGGGAAGTCGTTGGTCACGAGAAGGTTCGAGCTCAACGCCGACCCCGCGGCTCGGCGTCGCTACCTCGGTGGCCGAAGAGACTATCCGGCCCGGGCGTCGAACCGCAGGTTGGGGACCAGACCGGCCCGCTCGAGCAGACGGACCGCCCGTGCCTCTGCGGCGTCGATGACCACCGCGTCACCCGGCTCTCGGTCGAGGAGGAAGGTAACCAGGCAGTCGTCACACGCCGTGGTGTGTTGCAGCGTGCATTCGTCGCAATCAACCGTGATAGTGGATCCTGACATGTGATTCCGCCTCCCTGGCTCGCTTCGTCATTCGCTTGATTCGCTGAAGCGTGACCGAGGGATGTGACACCCATCGTCAGCGGTCGCCCAGGAACGACAGGCGGACCTGACGGCGGGGGTTGTCCACGTTGGTGTCGACGAGGACGATCGATTGCCAGGTGCCCAAAAGGACGTCGCCAGCCTTCACCGGCAGCACCAGAGACGGGCTGATGATCGACGGGATCAAGTGATCGGCGCCGTGACCGACCGATCCGTGACGGTGCGCGTAGCGTTCATCTCGGGGCACCAGCCGGTCGAGAAGGCGGTCCAGATCGCCCTCCGATCCCGAGCCCAGCTCGATGACCGCCAAGCCGGCGGTCGCGTGCGGTACGAACACGTGGCACAGGCCGTCGCCCCGGCCGGCACAGTACCGCCGGACGGCGTCGGTGAGGTCGGTGACCCGACGGGTACCGGTCTCGAACTCGAGCACCTCGCTGTCCATGGACCGGGCTACTCGTTGCCTCGGGCCGCGGTGATCGCCCCGGTGATCTGTTCGACCGACCAGGCCACGCCCTCGGTCGCGACCCGAGCCGCGCCACCGTCGACGAGGACGAAGAACGGCCCGACGTGCACGCCGTAGTCGGACCACGCATCGTCGGACATCACGACCGAGGCGCGGCCGCACAGCCGGGCCACGTTGTCGGGCGCCTCCAACCGGGGACCCCGGGTGACCATCACGGTCGTCAGGTCGTCCGGGACCCGGGAGTGCTCGGGATCGCCGAACGCGTCCCACAGCTCCTGACACCCGCCACAGGAGGTCGACAAGAACACGAGAAGCGTCCATCCATCGACGAGCTCGAAGGCGACCGGTTGGCCCGCTGGGGTCGTCCCGGCGAGTCGGTGGACAACGCTCGGTCGATGACCGAGAAACTTCGGGACTTGGATCAGGTGCCGGAGGTCAGGTGGGCGCGGGGCCGTACTCACCGATGGGCGATTAGCCGATCGCCCGGGCATCGCCGGAGGAGTCCTCTTCCTCCAACACCTCGACTGACCGACCGTGGCCACACCACCGGCAAGCCACCACGTGCACCGACTCCTCCATCACCTCTTCGTCCTCGACAACCAGGTCGCCGCCGACCGTGAAGTGATGAAACGCCTTGGTCGTCTTGGTGCTCGTGACGTCGAAGCGGGTCAAATTGCCACACGCCGAGCAGCGGTACCGGGTCGTCACGTCACCACGGTACTCGGCGGGCTCGGAACACAAAGAGGTCGCTGGGTCAGATGCGCCCCAGGAGTTCGGCCTTTTTATTCGCGAACTCCTCGTCGGAGAGGATGCCTTGACGGCGAAGCCTGTCCAGCGCGACCAACTGATCGGGGATGGACGTCCCGGCGTCGGCCACACCACCGGTCACCGGCACCCCCGAGGGCGGGGTCCGGTCCGGTCGTTCGGACCTTCGGCGGTCGTCCCGGTCGCGCTCGGCGGTGCTGGGCGACCGGTAGAGCTGCCACCCCGCGTCCATCTCGTTCAGCTGGCGGTTGATCACCCGCTGGAGGGCACGTGGCCGGCGGACGTCGTCGAGGGCGACCCCGCCCCCCTCGCCTTCCACCTCGAGGACGATGCGACCACTTCCGATGAGACGTTCAAGCGGCCTCTGAGTGCAGTGGGTGTCGACGATCCGCTGCATCCGCAGGTTGACGACCCGTCGACCGAGCACGCCGGTGCGAAAGACGATCCGCCGGTCGGTGACCACCAGACTCGTCCCGAACCACCGGGCGAGCCGGGCGATCAGCCACAGCGCGGGAACGCCGATGACCACCGCCAGCAAGTAGGCGACCGCCACCGGCGCCTTGGGGAATTCGCGAAAGACGACGACCGTCACGGCGATCGACGCGGCGGTGAGGAGCAACGGCCCGATGAAGAACACCCAGTGCGGCCGAAGGTCAACCAGCACTTCCTCGTCGTCGTCGAGGAGATGGGTGGAGATGGGCACCGCGATCAGCGTACCGAGGGCAGGGAACCGCCACGACCACCGAGAAATGGGCGTACCCGAGGGTGCCAAGGGGGGAGGTGAGGCGGGAGAAGGCCTCGTTAGACCCCGAGGACCATGCGCCACCATCGATCTCTCCAACCCGATCGCGACCGCCCGCGGCGCCGCTCGAGGCACGGCGTCATCGTCCGGCGAGTCGGTGCAGCGCTGTCGGTCCTGGCCGGCTCCACGCTCCTGGCCACCGCCGTGACGATCGGCCCGGCCGGCCCAGCGTTTGCCGATGGGCCGGCACCCTGCAGCGTTGGCGGACCGCCGTTCCCCTTCCACGGGTTCTGCGCCACCTACTCGGGCGACAACACCTGGTACGGGTCCTACGGGCCAGGTTTTCCGACCGACGAGGGGTGGGGGTTCTGCGCCGACCCGCCGGCGAGCGGCGGCGACTATCCGGCGCCCGTGTACGACTACGTGGCCTCCTCGGCCCCCGCGGGCGCCGACACCTCGCAGACGGACGCTCTCGGCTTCGCGTTCAGTGAAGCCCAGGCCAACGGGTGGTGGGACGGCTCCCCGGGACAGTTCACCGACGACCAGGCGGCAGTGGCCGGCAAGCTCCTCTACGACGCGGTCGTCTGGGCGAGCCCGGTGCCGGCGATGGATCCCGGAGTCCTGGCGGCCTACGAGGCGCTGGACGGCTGGTACCTCCAAGCCGTCGGGGCGACAGGCAACCCCACCCTCAGCGAGGCGCTGGTCGGAGGCGGGAGCACGTTCGCCGGACAAGCTACCTACCAGGTCCAATTCGAGTTCCCGGGCACCGCCAACCCGGTCACCGGGCTCCCGGTCCAGCTGTCGATCAGCGGCGGAACCCTGAATTCGGCGTCCGGGCCGACCTCTCTCACCCTGTCGACCGACGGGTCCGGCCAGGTCGACTTCCCGATCTTCGCCGCCATACCGGGTCCGGTGTCGGTGACAGCCAGCGTCCCGGGAGGACTGGGCCAGATCGGTCTGGGGTTCCTCGCGCCAACGGCCGACGAGCTGGGCGCCCAGGGGCTGGCGGCGTTCTCGGCCCCGTCCACCCTGGATGTGACCTCGCAGTTGACCGCGCAGGCCACCACCGGAACCGTGTCGATCGTGAAGGGTGGCGACGATCCCGCCTACTACCCCCTGGCCGGGGCCACCTTTGAGGTCCTCAGTGGATCGAACCTCGAGGCGAGCCTGATCACCGGAGCCGACGAGACGACGCCAATGTCCGGCCCCTTGCCGGCCGGGACCTACACCGTCCACGAGCAAACGGCCCCGCCCGGGTACGGCACCGCGTCGGACCAGGCCGTGACGGTGGTGGCCGGCACCAACACGGTCGTGTCGTTCACCGGGGCGGACGAGGACCACGTGGTCCCCTCGTCACTGAGCATCGAAAAGACCGACGCCGAGACCGGCGCACCGCTGGCGGGGGCCGTGTTCGACGTCTCGTATGACTCGACGGACGACGGGACGTTCGACCAGGACGTCGGGTCCTGCACGACGGGTGATGCCGGTTCGTGTGACCCTCCGGGCAGCGACGGGTCCGGCCAGCTCCTGCCGGGTCGGTATCAGGTCAGCGAAACGGCCGCCCCGCCCGGCTACGCCATCCCGAGCCCCGCCTCCCAGAACATCGACCTCCTCGCGGGTGAGACGGCAGCGATGACGTTCGGAGACCAAATGCTGGTCAACGCGGTCTTCCAAAAGACGGCCAGCGGGAACATCAATCCGGCCGAGCTCGTCTTGGCCGGGGCGGTGATCGAGATCGACCAGGGTTCCCCAAGCGGTCCCCAAGTCGCCCGCTGCACGACCGAGCAGTCCGGGACCTGCGTCACGTCCCCGGTCCTGGTGTCGGGGGATCACTACTGCTGGGTCGAGGCGGCCCCGCCACCGGGACTGGCTGGCGGCGCCAACGGCTGCTTCACCGCCGACAACCAGCAGGCCGACCAGCCGATCACGGTGAGCGACGCCGGGGAGTTCGTGGCCATCGAGGTCAAGAAGGTCGACGCTGCGAACACGAGCGTCGGATTGGCCGGTGCCACCTTCGATCTCTACCGGGTGGACAACGCCGCGTCTGCCAGTGACATCCCCCTCCCCGGCAGACCGGTGACGTCCGCCGAGGTGCTGGTCGACAGCACGACGACGGGGGTTGGCGGGATCGGCACGTTCCCCCTGCAGCTGCCCGGCTACGCCTACTGCGCCGTGGAGGTCCAGGCGCCGCCGGACTACGTCGCTGACCCCACCCAACAATGCACGGACGTCTTGGTCGGGACGACCACCGCTCCGGCGCCGATCACCACGCTCACCTTCGATGACACCGAGCAGACGTTGAACCTCTCGGTCTTCAAGTACAACTCACTCGCGCCGGATACCGGCATCCCCGGCGCCGTCTACGACCTGTACGTCCAGGGTGCCCCGCCGCCCAGCGGTGTCACCGGCACCCCGCCGGCGAACGTCGTCGCCGAGCCCGGCGACACCTGGTACGCCCGCGGGACCACGGCCAACGACGGCCGGCTCTCGTTCACCGTCCCGGCCGGCTACGGCTGGTGCGTGCTCGAGGTGAGCGCGCCGCTCGACTACGTGCTCGACGACGCGCTCCACTGCTCGGCCGTGCTCACGGCCGCTTCGGACACTGACGCGACAACGATCGCCGTGCCCGAGACGCTGGCGACCGTGCACATCACCGCCTACAAGTACAACTCGCTCCAACCCGACACCGTGATCCCCGGTGCAACCTACGAGCTGCTGGCCAACGGCGACCAACCTCCCGCGACCCCAACCAACACGCCAGGCGACGCCGTCGTCCCGTCGGGCGACTCCTTCTGGGCGGAGGGGACCACCGATCAAAACGGCGTGCTCAGCTTCGCGGTCCCGGCCGGGTACTCGTGGTGCCTCCACGAGCTGATCGCTCCGGCCGCCTACCAGTCCGACCCGGCGTTCCACTGCACGGCCGTGCTCACCACCGACTCGACCGCCGCGGCCGCGACCGTCGCGGTTCCCGAGACCCCGGTGGCCGGCAACCTCGCGTTCACGGGGTTCCCGACCCTATGGATGGGAGCGGCCGGCGGGGTGCTGGTGGTCGCCGGCGGGGCCGTGCTCGCCCTCGAGCACCGGCGACGGTCCCGGCGCGCCGCCGATCACGCGGGCCTGCGCGCCACCACACACAAGATGTAGCAGTCTTCGATCTCGTCATAGAGACCCGAGTGGCCCGCCACCTCATCGATATCGAACTTGCCGGTGGTCACCGACCGCTGAGCGAGGTTGAGCCCCTTCGCGCTGGTGATCGCAAAACCGGCCCCGGTCAACAGGTCGCGCAGTTCCGGATAGGTGTACTCCACCTTGTGGTCGGGGTCGATGAACGCCTCCTGCTGGATGCGGGTGACCCGGCCGTTCGGCGTGTCGATGGCTACATGGCCTCCGGGCCGGAGAATCCGGAACACCTCCTTTAGAACGATCTGACCATCGTCGGGCGTCACGTGCTCGATCGACTGACCCGAATAGACGAGGTCGATGCTGGAGTCGGCGAACGCGGACAGGTCGGTCATCGAGTGGTACCGGTATCGGACCGGTCCGAGATCGGTCTCGACGCGCTCGGGGTTGAGCCCGGCCTTGTAGATCGCGTGACGCTCGTCGGGGTGCAGGTCGATGATGGTCAACTCGCTGAACTCGTACGGATAGCCGAGCCAGTACATCGCCCCCTCGGGCCGGGCCAGGTGGGTGCCTCCGAGATCGACGATCTTCGACGCCTTGGGCAGGCTCTTGATGAACTGGGAACGGCCGGCGTGGATGGAGAACCCGAGCATGCTCCCGCTGAACCGGACGAAGTTCTGGAACTCCTCGGAACCCCGGATCGCCTGGGGCACCTCGGTGATCTTGAGACCGCCGCTCGCAAGGTTCTCCATGAAGTACCGCATTCCCTCGGGATCGGGCTCCCGGCCCAACATGATCTCGTAGGAGAGACGCACCGCCGCGTCGTGCGGCAGGGTCTCATAGGTGAATCGTCGGGTGACCTGGCGCTTGGCCTCTCGCTTCAGCCGTCGGGCGACCCGGCGGGCCAGGCGGGCGACCCGACGGACCTGTTCGGCGGAGCCTCCCGGTCCGGCACCTCGGTCGCTCACGACACAAACCCTAACCGTCGCCTCGTCGAGGTCCCCGAGGACGCCGGCCAGGGTCTGGGGCAATCTTGGGACGGTTAGCATGCCGCCGCGATGGCCGTCTCCGCCTCGATCCCCCACCGAATGGCGGCGATGCTCCGCCGGGTCGTGCCGTTCCGGGTCCGGGTGACGGTGCTCTCGTTGGCCCGTCAGCTGTCGCGCCCGGGGGTTCGGGCCCTCGCCACCCCGGCCGACCTTCGGGCCAGCTACCGGCTCTTGTTGGGCCGGGAGCCCGATCGCAGGGGGGAGCTCGACTTCTTGAGCCTGATCGAGCTCGGGATCACGAGAGACGAGCTGGTCAGGCACTTCATGAGCTCACCGGAGTTCCGCCAGCGTCAGCTCGGCGACGATCGCGGATCGCACCCAGCGCCGACGGCGGTGGTCATCGACGATCTGGTCTTCCACCTCGACCCGGCCGACTTCGCGATCGGGCCGCATCTCTCGCGCCACGGCAACTACGAGCCCGACGTCTTGGCCATGCTCCGCCGGCACCTGGCCCCCGGCAACACCTTCGTCGATGTCGGCGCGTCATTTGGGTATTTCTCGACCCGGATCGGTCGCCACGTCGGCCCGTCGGGATTGGTCATCGCGTTCGAGCCGGGACCACAGAACCAATCGCTCCTCTTGCTCAACCTCTTCGCCAACGGCGTCGTCGGGGCCGAGGTCCACCAGATGGCGCTCAGCGACAACCCGGGACTGTTCGCCTACAGCCGCTCGGGTGCCAACGGGGTCGTGTCCGTCTTCGGCGGCGATCCGAGGGAGTTGGCCAACCACGACCTGGTGCGGGCGTCGACGCTGGATCGGGAGCTAGGCGGGCGGCCGGTCCATGCGATCAAGATCGACGTCGAGGGGGCCGAGGGCCTCGTCCTGTCCGGCGGCCTCTCGACCCTGGAATCGAGCGGACCCACCATCGTGTTCGAGTTCTCACCGCCCGCCTTGGAGTCGGTATCCAAGATGAGCGGCGAGGACGTGCTCGGCCTACTGGTCCAGCTCGGGTACTCGATCGACGTGATCGAAGGGCCCGACGCGGCGCCGGCCAACAGGTCGATCAGAGAGGTGATGGACCGATACGAGCGCGCCCCCGAGGGCCATCTCAATCTCCTGGCCTGGCACAACCCCTAGGTGCTGAGCACCGGGCTCTCGGCCACCGGTCGATGGGTCGTCTTCACGACGCCTCCGGCGCGCTCGGCGGTCACCAGATAGGCGCGGTACTTCGCCGACGGGCCGACACTGAACGCGGCGTTGGTTGGACGATTTCCCAAGACACCGAGCGAGATCAGTTGGGGTGTCGGTGCGCCCCCAGAGCTGATAGGTCTGGTCGGACTGCAGCGGTGGCAGTCCCTTGTTGACCAGATACGCGGACCCCGAGGGCAAGATGACGACCTCGGCGTCCGTTGCACTGGCCACCATGGCGCTGGCCAGGTCGACCTTCTGCGCGTCGGGGTTGGCCAGCGCGGCCTGCACCAGGTGGTTGAGGTCGGTCGAGGCGCTGGATGCGTCGAGCGACCCGACGCGGTCGTTGAGCCTGGCCACCTCCAGGCTGAGCAGCGCCACCAACCGCCGCCGCCGCCCCGAGCAGCACCACCCGGCGAGCCATGCCCCCGATGCGGGCCGGGGAAGGTGAGCGCCCGGAGCCACCCGGAACCGTGCGCATCGGGATCGGCACGGTCCGCGATCCATCGATGGGATGGAGCTCTTCGATCCTTCCGGCGATCTCGTCCCACAGATGCGCCGGGGCGTCGCCTCCCCCGTTACCAAGGAGGGCCGCCACCTGGTGGTGTTGGGCAACTTCCTCGGCGCAGCGCGGACACTCTTGTAGGTGGAGGCGGATGGCTTCGGCCTCTTCGGGATCCATCGCGTCGAGCGCATACGCTCCGAGCGATTCGATGAAGTCGTCGTGGTTCACGAATCGATCCATGGTGACTCCACGCCGTGTTCGGAGAGCACGGTCCGAAGCCGGCGCAATCCGGACCGGATCCTGCTCTTGATGATGCCCTCGGGTTCCCCGAGAAAGTTGTCGACTACTAAGGCGTGGTAACTCTGCCCGACATCTCCGACTCGATGAATCGACCAAGTAGGGCCTGAAGAACCTCGAAATCTGCATCGAGTTGGCGACGGGAGTGCTTACGGAACCGCCCGGCAACTTCACTCACCGCAAAGCCCAGGATGGCCGTGCTGACCAGGCGCTCAACCTGGGCGACTCGGTCAGAGGGAACGCCGGCGTCCTCCAAGGCCGTGTACACCCCCTGGCGAGTGCGCCGCGCTTCAGCCGTGGTGGCTGGACGCTGTAGGAGCAAGGGGAAGACGCCCGGATGGCGCCGAGCCGATCCCCGAATGTTCGCGGCCAGCATCGATAGACGTTCGGACCACGGCAGCTCTGGCGGCGGAGCCGGGAACTCGGTGAGCAGCAACCCCACCACCCCGTCGAGCAAATCAGCCTTGTTGGCCACGTGGCGGTACAAGGCCATTGGTGTGACACCGAGGCGCTCGGCGAGTGCGGCCATTGTGAGTGCGCCCACGCCATGTTCGTCGGCCAAGGCCAGCCCGGTGGCCAGGACCTGTCCTCGATCGATCCGTGGCGGCCGTCCCATCGCAGTTAGTATACGCTCTATACATATGCACGTGCTGCTTACCGACGGGTCAGGGTTGACCGCACGCCAGAGCGCCAACCGTTTGGCAGCTGCGGGGCACGATGTCGAAGCCCTAGCGCCAGATCCGCTCTGTCTCTGCCGCTTCACCCGCCATATCCGTCGCATCCACCGGGTGCCTGCGTACGGCTCCGATCCACTGAGTTGGTTACAGGCTGCCCTCGCCATCTACCGGTTGGGACATTTCGACGTCTTGTTTCCCACCCAGGAGCAGGTGGCCGTGCTGTCCTTCGCCCAGGAGCGACTGCGGGCCAGCAGCGTCGCCACGGTCGTGCCGCGGTTCGCCTCGTTGGCCGCAGTCCAGGACAAGATCTGTGCCTTTGGCACTTTGCGCCGTCTGGGCATCCCCCAGCCATCCACTGCCATCGAGGCGGAGGGATGGACCACGTTCCCTGCTTTCGTAAAGGATCCAATCGGTACCGCGTCAGGCGGCGTTCGCCGGGTGACGACCACACAGGAGCTCCTGAGCGCGGCGACGGGCCGATCAGTCCTCATCCAAGCAGCGGTAGCTGGACCGTTGGCGATGTGCCAAGCGGTGTTCGACCAAGGATCACTCATCGCCTTTCACGCCAACCAGCGGACGGCAGAGGGAGCCAACGGCGGCGCCAGTCACAAGCGCAGCATCGAACTTCCCGACGTCCGTCGCTGGTTCGAAGTTCTCGGAGCCGAACTCGAGTGGCACGGGGCTTTGTCGGCCGATGTGATCCTCGGCGACTCCGGACCCGTCTTCATAGACGTGAACCCCCGGCTTGTGGAGCCCGAGAACGCTTGGCGCTCAGGGGTTGACCTGGTTCGGCCGATGATGGAGCTGGCGATTGGGTCCAGCCCCACCAAACAGCCCGAAAGCCGCCCCGAAGTCGCCACCCATCAGCTCCTACTGGCCGTCCTCGGAGCGGCCCAACAGGGCCGCGGCCGGAGGGGGGTCGTGGCCGAGCTCCGTAACGCTTGGAGAAAGAGCGGCCTCTACCAGGACAGCATCGAAGAGCTCACTCCCAGGGCCCGCGACCCTAAGGCGCTCGTCCCAGTCGTGATGGCGGCGGTCGCGACCATCGTTAGTCCGAGGAGTTGGTCGTGGTTCGCCAGTGGGAGCGTGACGAGCTATGCGCTCAGCGACGCGGGTTGGCAGAAGATCCTCGAGGAAGCTCGTCGATTGGGGGCAGGGAACAAATGCGACGAGTAGGCGCGAACGAAACCTGAGCGCTTCCTGAAGCAATGCACCGATCGTAGCTAAATTTAGCCCGCGGTTTGCACATCGGTGACTTCATAGAGACACATAGTCAGCCGCGCATCAATCTTGGCGATCACGAAGTGAGTTCAATCATGAGTCCGTCATGTGCGACTTCGAGTTCGAGAGAGTCGAGACGGCCGAGCAGGTCAGCGCTTAGATGGGTTACGACTATTCGTCGGGCGCCGAGATTCGGGGCCGCTTCCGCCAGAGTCGCGTAGTCGAGATGCCAAGGAACCTTCTTGTCATAGAAGTAGGACTCGGCGATGAGGAGATCAACTCCCTCCGCGACCTGATAGAGCGAGTCAGTCCAGGCGGTGTCACCGGTATACCCGATGATCGCCCCATTTGATGTCGTGACGCGGAGGGCGAATGGTGGGGATCCGCAGAAATGCTCGACGTCGAATACCTCGACGTCGAGGGGTCCTAGTCTCGACCGTGTCGATGGATCCAGGACGACAAGGCTCGCCAGCGCGTCCATTGCTCCCTCGGATTCAGGAAAGAGCACATGCATCGCACTTCGAAGTCGTTCTCCAAGATCGCTGTGGCCTGCAAGCAGCACCGGTGCTGATCGATGCGAGTTGAACTGGGCATCCAAGAGGAAGAACGGCAAGCCTCCGAAGTGATCACCGTGGAGGTGACTGATCACGATGGCATCAATCGAAGCAGGGTCGATGCCGGCCCCCTTGAGACCGATCAGGCTGGACGCGCCGCAATCGAGGAGGCACCGCCAGCCGCCGTCTTCGACCAGGATGCAAGCCTGGAGGCGGCCGCCGCTGCCGAAGGCGTCGCCGCTGCCGATGAACCGAATTGTTGCCATTGAGGTCCCTTCTCGAGGACGCCACGCTGACCCCTTACATCATGCGCTGAGCGGCAGGAGTTCATCTTTGAAAGCATGGCCGCCCGCCCACTACCTGCTATACCCCACTCGTGCGGGTACTGGTGACCGGGAGTTCATGGGCATTTGGGCGAAGCCCTGATTCGTGTTCTCACCTCCGAGGGCTCTGAGGTCATCGGCTTTGACGTGCTTGAGTCTGAGGCCACCCACGTCGTGGGAACCATCACCGACCGTCCGTTGGTCCGAGCGCGCATGAGCCGTGTGGATGCGGTGATCCACACGGCCACCCTCCACAAGCCACACCTTTTGAACCGCACCCGCCAACAGTTCGTCGACACCAATGTCACCGGGACGCTGGCCCTGCTCGAGCAAGCCACAGCCGCTCGAATCGGGTGTTTCGTCTTCACCAACACGACCAGCCTCTATCGCCGACCAACGTTCCGGCCCTCGGCCGACGGCACGGCATGGATCGCATCATCGACGCTGAGCGTTCTGCATCTCAGCAACTCCCCGAAAGGAGCGGATTCGTGAGACTCGCCCGAACCTCTGCCTCCACCACGGCAAGATCCCGGTTCACTGTAAGTCTTGCCGCCGTGTTCCTGGCGATACTCGTGGCCAGTTCGTGGAGCGGCGGCCCGACCGCGGCGGCCACTCCCGTAAAGCGGGTCAGCGGCGGCCCGACCGGCAGCTACATCGTCCCGCCGGGCATCCACAAGATCAAACACGTCATCATCATCGAGCAAGAGAACCGGTCATTCGACAGCTACTTCGGGACCTATCCCGGCGCAGACGGCATCCCCATGAACGCCGGCGTCCCGACGGTGTGTGTCCCTGATCCCACGGGCGGCTGCACGGAGCCCTACCACGACACGGCCGACCTCAATGGCGGAGGGCCTCATGGCGAGGCCAGCGCGATTGCCGACGTCGATGGCGGGAAGATGGACGGGTTCAACAAAGAAGCTGCGGCGGGGAAAAAGGGCTGCTTGATTACCACTGACCCCGCATGCAGCAATTCGGCGACGCCCGACGTCATGGGGTACCACACGGCGGCAGAGATCCCCAACTACTGGACCTATGCCACGGACTTCGTCCTGGACGACCACATGTTCGAGCCGGTGAAGTCATGGTCGCTTCCCGACCACCTGTACCTGGTTTCGGCATGGTCGGCGCTCTGCGCAAACGCCTCTCCATCGAGCTGTGTGAACGACATCGTCGGACCAGTAGGGGTCGCGCGGATGCAGGTCGCGGTCGACCAGGCTCTCTCGACCGGCACCGCCAGCGTTGTGGACGCCTGGACCGACATCACCTGGCTCCTCTACGCCAAGCACGTCTCATGGGCCTACTACATCCAGACCGGGGACCAACCCGACTGCGAGAACGATGCGTCAGAGACCTGCCCGCCAGTCGCCCAGAGCTACACGACACCGGGCATCTGGAACCCGCTTCCGCTGTTTGAGGACGTCCAAAAGGACCACCAGCTCAACAACATCAAGCCGTTGGAGTCATACTTCGCATCGGCCAAGGCGGGGACGCTTCCGGCGGTTTCATGGATCACTCCTTCGCAAGCTGACAGCGAGCA
>Ga0181521_10002213_pt1 | contig 23657 bp, 23 predicted proteins | sample PEATcosm2014_Bin_32_FD_119764 | JGI IMG/M metagenome (GOLD analysis project Ga0181521, IMG submission 119764) | Peatland microbial communities from MTU Mesocosm Facility, Houghton, MI, USA - PEATcosm2014_Bin02_60_metaG | ecosystem: Environmental > Terrestrial > Soil > Wetlands > Peat | place...
CCTCGCACGCTGCCTAATCGTCAAATTGGCTGGTCCCCCAGCCAATTTTTTGAACGCTGCATCCCTAGGCCTCCCAGAAATCGAACATCGCCGAAAAGGGAGTTTTTCAACAAAATCCGCCGATAGCGGACCTCCGTGAGATCAACACGCCATCGGGGCGCCATGCCCCCGTATTCACTTTTTCTCGAATTTGGCGATGACGCTTTCCGGCGCGTTCATCGTCACGTGGCAGTCGTGCTCCTTCTTGCTGTGGCACGCTCCGCGCCATTCGTCGAATTTCCACCCGCTGTCCGGGTACGCTATTACCCGCACCTCGCTCCCGGCGGGAAAGCTGGCGGTGCAGGTCTTGCCGCAATCGATCCCGGCCGGCGCGCTTCCCACTACCCCCTTGCCGATTGTGCTCACGGACAGGGTGAAATTCTCCGAGCCGGCTATCGTAACGTTGACCGGCTGAGAAGCGATACCGTTGGCGACCACCTCGAGCGTGCTTGGGCCGGTTTCGATGTCGGACAAAGACGGCACCGCGAAACTCGCGGTCGACGAAGCGTCCGGTGCGATCGAATAACTGCTGGAGTTGGTCGTCTTCAAGTAGAACACGTGTCCGCTAGCGGTATTGGTGACGCGCACCAGCGGGTAGTTGGTGTTCGCCTGCGCGTCATCGCCGTAATACGCGCCTTGCGATAGCCCATTGAGCTGCGTCCCGGAAACCGTATAGGTCTGGTCCGGGCCCAAACTGGTCGGAACCGAGGTTATCGTCGGGGCCCATGAGGCGTTGGGGGTGCCCGCTGGGGTGTAGATCCAAATATCTCCCGCGTGCGATTGCGTTGGTGCGGCGAGGATCTGGCCGCTGGGAAGCACGAGAAAATTCCACTCAAACGCAGGTGTGCTCGCCGCGTCCGAGTTGTCGGACACTGCGGTGATCGTGTTATCCGGATTGAATTCGAAAAAGTTGGTCGGCCCCTTGAAGAGTCCGGCGGTGGCGGCGAACAAAATACTGCCGTTCGGCTCCAGCGCGGCGCCCGCGTCGGCAAGTGCGCAATTTTCTGTGCCAGTGCCACAGACGGCTGGGAGATTTGGCCCACTAGCCCATCCTGGTGTATTCGCGTCGTAGATCGAGGTATGAGCGGTAGCGTTGGGCCCCGACTTGTTGAGGGTGGCGCCGAAGGCGACCGCCGTCCCGTCCGGCCGCATCACCACTGGCCCCATCTCGAATGACGGCCCGTGATTTTCCGAGGTGCTGTTGCAATCGGCGAGCTGATTGATCGTGCTCCCGGCGCTCGACCACGCGCCGGTTGATGGGGTGTAGAGCTCCGAACCCGTCCCGCAGGTGCCGGTAAACACGTAGGCGTCCACGGTCAATACGTCGCCGGTGGGCAGCAGGGTCCAGCCTTCTTCGTCATAGACGTCGAACTTGCCGGTGCCCGTGGCCGTCCAGGTCAGGTTGCTTTCGTTCAGCAGCGCTGCCCTGGGAGGGGTATCGCAGCAATCGGCTTGCATGTAGGTGCCGTCAGGCAACAAGATTGCCTGCGCATCGCCGATTTGCTTCCAACCTTGGGGCGGCTTAACGGACGCCCAAGTGTTGGCGACCGGATCATAGATCGCGCCCTTGTTGGTCCACACTCCGTTGCCGCAATCGCCGTTCGCGCCGTTGTATTCGCCGCCCTCGATGATGGCGCGGCCGTCGGGCAGCACTCCGGAGCCGTTGAACAGTGGAGAATAGCCCGACGGCAGCGAGGCGATCTGCGTCCAGGTCCCATTGACGTAGCTGCCGGTATTGTCGGGCGTAAGCTTGAACCACGCTGCCGCGCAGATTTGCTGCATGATGACGGTGCCGTCCATCAGCAGCAGCGGGTTTCCCAGCAGGACGCCGCTGCCGCTGAGCTTCGCCTTGTTCTTGACCAGTTGCCAGGTCCCCGAGGTTGGGGACTCTAGAGGCACGGTCCGCGCTTGCTGCGCCGCCGCTTGTGCCTGCAGCTGCTGCAGGACAGCCGGATTGCTCCGCAGTTCGAGCCATTTTGGATAAGACAGCGGCAGGACGGGGCCAGTCTGCGCGTAAGACTGCGCGCCCAGCAAAAAAACTAAAACTGTAGCCGCGATCGCGGCGTATCCAGGCCCGACTCGTCGAAACATACTCATCCCTGCGCTCCTCCCTGGCCTCAAAAGTCGCGTTTGAATAAGCGTTCCGGCCACCGACTTGCTCGATAAGGCGCCGTAACATCCCGAACACAATTATGCGACGGCCTCGGACACACCTCGGCCCCGCCCTGAGCCGGCATATCGGGCCGACTGAGGGCGAGGTTTAGCAGGTTGAAAAGTAGAACGGCTAGGCTACTTCGCTTCGATGGTGATCTCGCCCTTCACCTCGATTTGACACTTGGGGCAGGACTTCGGGAAATCCGGGGTTGTCCATACCGCCTCAAAGGTATCCTTTGCTGGTGTCTTTTTTGCGTCCGCGGTGTAAACCAGCACGCCGAATTCGTATTCCGTAGTCTTGCACTTTCCGCTCTTCAGATGACCCTTTTCCGTGGTCGTGGATAGTTTTCCCTCCTTGGGGGCTTCGACTTGCTTCCATGTCCCCGAGGCGATAAATGCGCAGGTCTTTGTGTTGTATTCGACCAGAGCGTAAATCGCGGTCGGGGTGTCGTTCTTTACCGAACCCTTCACAGTGACACATCCGCCAGCGTCTTTGCACTTTGATTTGTCGTCGACTGTCGTCTCTAGGACGCCCGGGTCCATACCACTATTCAAAATCGTCGAGGAGTCCGCCGTGTCGATGGCGATATCTGAATCGTCGTCGGCCCGCGTCGCCGGGGCGGCAACAAAAAAGAGACCCACCGCGCAACCGACGATCAGCAACCTCATAATCCCCGTGTTCCACCTCGTGCTCATCGATTTTCTCCTCCCGTCTGACAGATGCAATTTATCTCATTTACAAACTGTTGCAATCGGATGGCGCTGTTCGCTAGCGACGACGAGTACCGAGGGCGAGGTAGCGCCGACTGCAGCCGTTTCAGAGCTGTTGGAGCGCGCGACGAATAGTCCAAACTCCCGGCGGGGCAACCCGGCAGTGCTCAAGCGCATTGCCGAGACAGGCCAACAGATTACCGGCGAGGGCTTGAAGGTAAATGCCGTCCCGCTTACCATCGAGCCTCAGCCAGTTTAAGGAGGCGGTAGGGCATCGGCGGGGTCGTTGCCGCGGCGATGGCGAGTCGCTCGTGGATCGTTTTCAGGACAAAACGGCGGTTGAAGCGCCAGGCGAAAGCGCCAAGGTAGCGCGGCAGATGTTTGGCGCCGACCACACGGTGCGTGGCCAGGAGGCTGTTCTTAACGTTGGCGAGCATGGTGTTCACCCAGCGGAAGGCGGGGTGGCGGGCGGCGGCACGATCGGAGCCGGTAACATGGCGCTCATGGACGAGACCCGGCTGTTCGGCGATACAGCGAAACCACTGGCCGCCATCGCTGACGACGGTTGTTCCGGCCTCGACACGACCGCATAGCCGCTTGGTTTCGCCCGACTGAAACCCGCGTACGACTTGGAGGCGCGCGTATAGCGGGCGTCTATCCGCGGACGTCTCGACCACCATGATAAAGGGCGTGTGGCCGCGCCGACCGCGCCCAGCACCTTCCCCCGTGCGCTCGCCGCCAATATAGGCATCGTCGATCTCGATTCGCGGTCCGGCTGCGCCAAGCTCGTAACGCCGGTCCCGTTCGATCATCGACTGCATCAGCTTGTGCTGGACCCGCCAGGCGGCATTGGTCGAGATCCCCAGCCGGCGACCCAGCTCAATGTTGGACAGGCCCTTTTTGCCCTGCGCCAGCAGATGAATGGCGCCACCTGGCGGGAGGCGAGGACGGGCTCGCGGCGTTCAGCGCCGTCGGACGCGAAGCAGTGCAAGACATTGACACTCTTTCAAGCGGCCCTCTTTCCTCTGATCGGCATTATCAATCTCGAGTTCGAGGCCGTTCTTGGGGCATGCAAGCATTCGCTTCAATGTTGGTGAATTCCGCGAGATCCTGGGGTTGGATTTCGCCCAATTCAACATCAGCCTTATCGCAGCGGGTGAGAACCCGGACGTTGATCCCGAGCGACATCGGACGCAACATATCGCGGAGCACGAAATCGGGATCATCAACGCGCTGCGAAACGCCTTGCGAGAACGTCTCGCGAACACCAAAATGCGCCCCCTCTACGCCGCCCGCATCTCCGACCTCGGCCCGCGCGAGCTCGTCCGGGTCAAGTGCGCCTGTGGGCACACCGAGCTGCTGACGGCGGCGATGCTCGCGACGGCCGGCGTGGTGCCGGAGCGCAAGGTGCTCGACCTCGGCGCGCGGATGCGGTGCCGCGAGTGCGACGAGCGCGGACGGGCGGTGGTTTCGGTCAGGTGGGGCAGGTAGCGCTACCGATGTCTGCAAGTGGGCTGGCTGATAAGCCACCAACGGCGAGGTAGCGCCGGGAACGGACATTTCCCCCGAAGTTGTACGCGGCATGACGGAAGGCCGGGGCACTGATCGATGCGGTCTGAGGTGTCCTCTTACGATTGAACCGGCTTCGCCTGCCTGATCGACCGCGCCAGTTCATGGATGGCGTCCACCGCATCGCGCTGCATGACGAGCTGCGCCTGCTGCAATTCCAGAGTCGCACAGCTATCCAATTTGTGATTTATCAGTTCGGATTGATTATCTAGTCCCTGAGACAAAGCAGACAGTTTATCGTTCAACAGGTCCGATTGATTATCAAGCGCCTGAACTAGCGCCGACATTTTCTCATGCAACATTTGGGATTGGTTATCGAACGCCTGTATCAGTGCAGAAAATCGCGCGTCTAAGGACCGCTCGATGGTCTCCGCAGCGATTTTCCTTAGCCTACGGTAAAAGTTCATCCAAATGCTCTCGACGGACGCTTCCCGTCGCGGACGGCTGCCCGAGGCGGTCTCGATATCGATCGAAAAAATGCCCACTTCCGAGGCGGCGCACAAGCTGATGGTACTCGATGCCTCTGCTGGGAGACACTCACGCGCGATGCCTGCTCGACAGTCGTAAGGCCCATATCATCGAAAGGGGAAATTAGCGCCTCGCCTTCCGCCGGCTCCCGACCATCGGTCCGGTCGGCAGCGGCGGTAGCTCCTGGCGCGGCTTCACCGGACGCGGGGCGAGCTTCGCCAGCGCCGACCGGAGCGGCGCTAACCGAGGCGAGAGGGGAAATTTGTCCTCATCCACGGCCCGGCGCACAACGGCATGTTCCTCGTCGGTTAGGTCGATCTTGGGCATCCGGGTAGTATGTGGCCACGACGCGGCAGCGGCAATTGGCTGCCGAGGGGCAGCTCGCTTGTCGAGGACGCTGCCCCTCTGGAGGCGTGGATGGCGGCCGTGCAGCGCGGTGAGTGCCCAGGGGGCTACCGACGTAGCGGCGACCCCGCCAATCACGCTCCTGGGGCGTCATCCAGCGCCGCTAGGGTGATACGGGGGATCTGGGCGATCGGAGCGGCGCGAGCCGGGGCGACAGCGATCTAGCGCGCTGCGATTACCCGTTTCCTGTGCGTCGCCTCGGCAGCCCGCGAAGCCGCAAGAATCTTGTTCGCCAGGCTGACATGCTTGAACAGCGGTGCCTCGCGCCCCCCGGCCTCAGCGAGCTCGCGGCGGGCAGCCCGCACAGCCGGGTCGGCTTCGATCAGCTCGTCGATACTCATCACCAGAAACCCCATCTTCAAACCCTTGAGGTAAGATCGTATTGATCGCGGTGCAAGGTAGGCCCCGGCGTCCATAGGTTCGAAATCGTTAACCCAACCGTTAGCCTAATACCAAAAAGCATCGTATCTATTTGATATACAAAATCCTGCCTAAACCTGATAGGTATCGGACGCCATCGGCTTCTCCCTGGTGAAATTCAGTTCTCTGTCAGCAGACGCTGGGCGGCGGGAAGGGTAAGGAAATGCGGCGTATGCGTCGCGCCAAAGGCGAGGATGCGGTTGACGAGCCCGGCGATCGTCACCCGCTTCCCGCGCGCCATCCCGGCATAGGCGATGCGCGCGACCGCGTCGGCCGTCATCATCCTGCGTGTTTGCAGACCGGTCGGTGGCGCGCCGGCAACCGCAAAAAAATTGGTCGCTGTCGTGCCCGGGCACAGCACGTTGACCGTGACCCCGGTGCCGCGCAGCTCCTGCGCCAGCGCCTCGCCGAAGCTGCGCACATAGGCCTTGCTGGCGCCATAGACCGCGAGGTTGGGGCAGGGCAGGAACGACGCGGTCGACGCTACCAGCACGATCTTGCCGCGGCGCCGGGCGAGCATCGCCGGGAGCAGGGCTTGCGTCAGCTCGGTCAGCGCGACGATGTTGACCTGCATGATCTCGGCGTTGCGCGCCGCATCGATCCGGTCGAACCGGCCGGCCGCGCCGAGCCCGGCATTGTTGATCAGCACGTCGATTTCCATGCCGGCGGCGGCGATCTCCTGCACCAGGGCCGCGGCGCCGCCCGGCTGGGCCAGATCGGCGGTAATGACCGTCGCCGCCGCACCGAGATGGCGAACTTCCTCGGCCAGCGCATCCATCGGCGCGCGGCTGCGCGCGGTCAGCACGAGGTCGTGACCGTGGCGCGCCAGCTCGCGCGCCAGCGCGGCGCCGATCCCGCTCGAGGCTCCGGTGACGAGCGCGACCTGACGATTGCTGCTGCTGTTCATGGGCGACCTATGATCTTATCGGCGACGCAACCTTATGACCGTCACCGGCCGAGCGCAGAGGGAAAAGCGATGGCGAATGATGTCGAGCCGCGGCGGCGGCAAATCCACCTGACCCCGGAGGAGCAGGCCGAATTCCTGCGCGCCAACCGCAAGGCGGCGTTGGCGACGCTCGACAAGGACGGTTTTCCGCACCTGGTGGCGATGACTGTCGGGGTCCGGGACGGGGCCTATTACATGACCTCCTACGCCAAGGCGCAGAAGGTGCTCAACATCCGGCGCGACCCGCACGTCGCGCTGATGGTCGAGGCCGGCGGGTCCTACGCCGAGCTGAAAGGGGTGATGGTGCGCGGTATCTGCGAGATCATCGAGGGCGAGGACGCGGTGCGCGACGCCTGGGCGGTGATCTCAGGCACCGCACCGCGCGGCCGCGAAACCAACGACAGCGCCGCCAAGCGGGTGGTGCTGAAGGTGGTGCCGGAGAAGACCGTGACCTGGGATCACACCAAGCTGGGCGGGCGGTATTAGGCTGGATCGAATTCGAGCGCTGCGACGAACGCTCTAAGACGTCGCGAATGCGTCGTCGATCAGCCGCGACAATACGTGGCGCGCGTCGAAATGGGCTAGGGCGATGTCGCGGGCGGCGGCCATTTCCGCCGGGTAGTCGGCTTCGACCGCTTCGATCGCGGCGGCCGCCTCGTCCTCGGTGGTGAAGGCGTGCAACCCGCTTCCGGTCGGCAAGATGTTCGAGAAGCCGGTGTCCTGGACGACAACCGGCCGTGACCCGGCCAGATAACAGGCGCTGCGGCAGCTGAACCAGCCGGTCTTGAGCGCGACATAGACATGCTTGGCGACCGACACCTCGCCGCGCGAGGCGGCGAGGTAGTCCTGGTAATCCCGCGGGCTCAAGGTCGCGCTCGGGCCGTCCTCGGCGCTCCAGCCCTGCGCCGCCAACGCGGCGAGCGGCGCCTCGGTGCCGCCGACCGCGACCCGAAAGTTGCGGCCGAGCCGGCGCGGCAGATCGGCGATCTTGGCGAACTCTTGCGCCTTGCCGCGATATTCGACGCCGCGATATTCGAGCTTTCCCTTGAACACATTCCAGGTCATCACCGTGCTCCACGGCGCCTCCGGCTTCACCTCGCCGGCTCGCGCCGGCCACAGCTCGGGCACGATCGGCATCCGCGTCGGGCGCCAGGCGATCCCGGCGCTCGGCATCGTGCAATCCGGGGAGCCGATATTCTCGGCATAGGTAAAATGACGGTCATGCGCGCGGACGCCGGCGCACCAGCGCTCGACATTCTCCGACCATGACGGCTTCTCGGAGAGGATGATCTGGTTGTAGCCGGGGTCGGTATCGAGGAAGAGCTTGCGGCACGATGGCGACAGCGCGTCGGGGAAGAAGCTGCCGCCGCTGACATTGATGAACAGATCGGCGCTCCTGGCGAATTCGTAGAACGCGGCGCGGCTCATGCCGCTGCTCGTCTCGTGCAGATGCAGGTAGTGCCAGCGCTCGCCGAGCTCGGGCGCGTACCTGGCAAAAAACTCGCGCAGATAGCCGGCCGAGTAGGCCGGGTCGTCGGTCATCGTCCGCTGCAGCGGATCGTACGGCCAGCACCATGTGTCCTCGTGGTAGACCACATCGTGGCCCAGCCGGGCGAGGCCGATCGGGTATTGCAGATAGTCCCAGGCGACGCCGCCGACCGGGTATTGCGCGGCCATGCCAGCCACGATGATCCTGAGCCGAGACATCGCCTGGGGATACTACGCCGTTGCCGGCAAGAACAACGCCGGCGGGGTTCGGCTATTCCCCGTCGGCGTCTACATCGCGTCGATCAGACGCCGGCGTATTCGGCCGATATGTCCTTGCCGGTGTAATCCGTCAGCATCGCCGTCGAGATGATGCCGACGATAGCCATCCCCAGGATATAGATCGCGATCGGCAGGCTCGAATGATAGGTCGCGAACAGCCAGGTGGAGATGATCGGCGACGGCCCGCCGGCGATGAGCGAGGCAAGCTGGTAGCCGATCGAGGTGCCGCTATAGCGCAGCCGCGGCGAAAAGCTCTCGGCAATCAGCGCTGCTTCCGGACCATATTGGGTCATCACCGGCACCAGGGAAATCGCGATCGCCACGAAAATCACCCAGGGGATCCCGGTATTGAGCATCGCGAAATAGATGAAGCCGAAAATCCCCATGGAGGCCGCGCCGATCATGTACATGTTCTTGCGGCCGATTTTGTCGGACAACGCGCCGGCGCAGACCACCCAGAGAAACCCGATAAAGGTCTGAGTGATTACCCCCATCAAGACGAAATTGCGCGACTGCCCCAAGACCGTCGTCGCGTAGGTGAAGATAAAGGTGCCGACGATAAAACCCGGCCCCTGCTCGGGCAGGCGCAGCAGCGCGGAGAGGATGATCTGCTTGGGTTGGCGCTTCAGCACTTCGAGCACCGGCACGCGCTCGATGCGCTCCTCGGCGAGGATCTTTTGGAATACGGGGGTCTCGCTGATGCCAAGCCGGATCCACATCCCGATCCCGACCATGATGATGCTGATCAGGAACGGAATGCGCCAGCCCCAGACCTTGAACTGGTCGCCGGACAGATAACTGAAGCCCAGCACGGCACAATTCGCCAGGAACAGCCCGCACGGCGCGCCGAATTGCGGCCACGACGACAGGAAACCGCGATTCTTGGTGGTTTGCGCCCATTCCATCGCGAGCAGCACCGAACCGCCCCACTCGCCGCCAACGCCGATGCCCTGGATCAGGCGAAGGACGGTCAGGATGACCGCGCCCCACATGCCGATGCTGTCATAGGTCGGGACGAGGCCGACGGCCGTGGTGGCGAAGCCCGTCAGCAGCAAGGTCGCGATCAGGGTTGCCTTGCGGCCGATCCGATCGCCCCAATGGCCGAAGATCGCCGCCCCGATCGGCCGGCCGACAAAGCCGATGAAAAAGATCCCGAACGATTGGAGGACGCCCATCAACGGGTCGGATTGCGGGAAAAAGATCGGGCCGAACACCAGCGCGCTGACCGTCCCGTAGAGCAGAAAGTCGTACCATTCGATCGTCGTGCCGACCGTGCTGGCAATCAGCGCCCGGCGCAATTGCGCGCGGTGTTCGGCGTCGGACAACGGGGTAATCGTGACAGTTGTCGCGGCCATGCATACCCTCCCCTGACAAACTTTTTTCTTCTCAGCGAAGTTAAGCACCGCCGCTCACGACAGGCAAGTGAGCGCCGGCATATTCAACCTAGTTGCAATCGACAGCGCGTCGCCCGCCTTGTCGGCGAGCGGCTCTATGCGCCGCGAGCTTGCCTACAAGACAGGCTCATATTCCGCCTCGGTCGAGATGTCCCTGTGGGTGTAATCGGGCAGCAGCGAGGTCGCTATGATGCTGATGACCGCGCAGATTACGACGTAGATGCCGATCGGGAACGTCGTGTGATAGGTGGCGAACAGCCAGGTCGAGATGAACGGCGCCGGACCGCCGGCGATGATCGAGGCAAGCTGATAGCCAAGCGAGGCGCCGCTATAGCGCAGCCGCGGGGTGAAGGCCTCGGCGATCAGCGCCGCCTCCGGCCCGTACATCGTCATCACCGGGATGAACGACAGCGCCACCGCGATGAAGATCAGCAACGGCACCTTCGTATCGAGCATCGCGAAATAGACGAAGGTGAACACCGCCACGAAGATGCAGCCGATGATGTACATCTGCCGCCGGCCGATCTTGTCGGACAGCGCGCCGGCGATCGGAACCCAGCAAAAGCCGAGGGCCGTCGCGACGATCAGCCCGATCAGCAGCAGGTTGCGCGAGGCGCCGAGCACGGTCGTGCCATAGGTGAAGATAAAGGCGTTGAAGATGTAACCCGGCGATTGCTCCGCCAGGCGCAACAGCATGGTGAGGATGATCTCCTTCGGCTGCTTGCGCAGCACCTCCAGGGTCGGCGCGCTCACCACCCGGTCCTCTTCGAGGATGCGCCGGAACACCGGGGTCTCGAGGATGCCGAGCCGGATCCACAGCCCAACCGCGACCATGATGATGCTGAGCAGGAATGGGATCCGCCAGCCCCAGACGAGGAACTGATCGCCGGAAATCCAGCTGAAGGCGAGCACCGCCAGGTTCGCCAGGAACAGCCCGGCCGGCGCGCCGAATTGCGGCCATGAGGCGATGAACCCGCGATTGTTGTTGGTACGCGCCCATTCCATCGCCAACAGCACCGAGCCGCCCCACTCGCCGCCGACGCCGATGCCCTGGATAAGGCGCAACACGGTCAGGATGATCGCGCCCCAGATGCCGATCATGTCGTAACCCGGCACCAGACCGACCGCGGCTGTCGCGATGCCGGTCATCAACAAGGTGACGATCAGGGTCGCCTTGCGGCCGATGCGATCGCCGTAATGGCCGAAAATCGCGGCCCCGATCGGCCGCGCGATAAAGCCGATGAAAAAGACGCCAAACGCCTTCAGCGTGTCGATCAGCGGGTCGGAACCGGCAAAGAACACCTTGCCGAACACCAGCCCGGTCATCGTGCTGTAGATCAGGAAGTCGTACCATTCGATCGTCGTGCCGACCGTCGAGGCGACCACGGCCCGGCGCAGATGCGCGCCGTGGTCAGCCTCCGACATCGTGCCGGTCAAAGCATTTACGTCGGCCATCCTGGTGTCTCCCCCGTAACGACTAAAGTCCTTTCAACTTTGTCGAGGAACGTAGCAGAGCCTCGTGAAACCGGAAATAGGGTTGGGGAGGCGCTATCTTCCTTTTAGTTGGGGCTTGCGCCGCTCGCGCCAGGCCTGGTGGCTCTCTTCCTTGTCCTCGGTCAGTTCGAGCGCCATGAAGCGGTAGAGGTCGGCGTTGGCCGCTTCGCGCAGCGGCACGTCGAGGCCGAAATTGACCGCCTCCTTGGCGAGCCGGGTCGCCAGCGGCGGCAGTGCGGCGATGTGCTCGGCGACCTCGAGCGCCTTCGCCATCAGCTCGTCATGCGGCACCAGCCATTGCGCGAGACCGGCGCGGTAGGCCTCCTCGGCCTTCAATGGAAACCCCATCGCGACGCGCATCGCGATCCCGCGACCGACCCAGCGCGCCAGGCGCACGGTGCCGCCCTGCGCCGGCAGGATGCCCAGGCCCACCTGCGGCAGCCGCCATTCGGCGTTCTCCGAGGCGACGATCAGGTCGCAGCAATAGGTGACGATGCAGCCGATGCCAACCGCGTAGCCGTTGACCGCGGCGATGATTGGCTTCGAGAAATCGCTCAGCAGGTTCATCGCCTGATACCGGCGGCGGCGCGGCAAATCCTCGATGAAATCAGCGATCGACGCGGTGGTGTGGGTCTTCGGGTTCTTGATGTTGGCGCCGGCGCTGAACGCGCCGCCCCGGTCGTCGCCGGTCAGGATCACCACGCGGATGTCGCGGTCTTCCTCGAGCTGCGGCAGCAGCTCCTTGAGCCCGGCATTGTAGTCGTCGCCCCAGGCATTACGCGCCTCGGGCCGCGACAGCGTGATGATGGCGACATGGCCGCGCTTTTCGTGGAGGAGGGGCATTTCCGTTCCTTTCAGATCGCGCCGTCTGCCTTGAGATCGGCAATCTCACCCGCCGAAAGCCCGAGCCAGTCGCCGTAAATTTCGTCGTTGTGCTGGCCGAGCTTGGGGCTGGGCGTGGTCGCGCGGCGATCGGCCCCATGAAAGCGCAGCGGCGAGGTCGGCACGGTCAGCTTGCCGATCTCGTCGTGCTCGATGTCATCGAGAAAGCCGCGCTCGTGCATGTGCTTGTCATGCATGACCTCGTCGACCTCGCGCACCGGCGCCAGCGGGATACGGCGCGCTTTGGCGATGGAAAAAATCTCCATCTTCGGGAGGGTCTTGCTCCAGCCTTCGATCAGCGCGTCGACCGCCAGCCGGTTCTCGACCCGCGCCGCCGGGCTGGAAAACCGCACGTCCTCGCGCAGATCCTCGCGCCCCATCGCGGCGAGGAGGTTGTGCCAATGCTCCTCGACCGCGAGGTTCATCGCGATATAGCCGTCCTTGGCCGCGTAGACGTTGATCGGCACCCTTCCGTGGCTGGCATTGCCGGTGCGCGGCGGCACCTTGCCGGTGCGCCAATAGGCTTCCAATTGCGAGGTCAGCGTCGGATAGGCGGCCTCCTCCATCGCCACCTCGACGAGCCGGCCGACGCCGGTCACCGAGCGTTCGTAAAGCGCGGTCATCACGGCGGCGTAAAGATGGATGCCCGAGAGGAAATCGACCACCGCCGGCCCGGCCTTGAGCGGCGGTCGGTCGGCTTCGCCTGTGACGCTGATCACTCCGGAAAAGGCCTGGATCGTCAAATCCATCGCGAGGTTGTCGCGGTCGGGGCCGCTCAGCCCGTACCCGGTGCCCGAGGCATACACCAGTCGCGAGTTGATCTCGTGCAGCACCTTGAAGCCGACGCCGAGCCGGTCCATCACCCCGGGCGCGAAATTCTCCAGCAGCACGTCGCCCTTCTCGGCCATCCGGAACAGCAGCTCTTTCCCGCGCGCGTGCTTGAGGTTGAGGGTGATCGCGCGCTTGTTCGAGTTGAGCATCGCGATCGGAAAGGTCGTGCTCTTGCCGGGCGGCGCGCGGCGGCGCAACGGCTCGCCATTGGGCGGCTCGATCTTGATGACGTCGGCACCCGCGGTCGCCATCAGCAAGGTCGCGTAGGGGCCCTGATAGACCTGGCCGAAATCGAGCACGGTGATGCCGGCCAAGGGCATGTTGGCGCGCGGCATGGCGACTGCCGCTTACCGCCCCTTGAACCCGCGCGGCGGGCGCTTTTCGGCGAAGGCGGTGGCGGCTTCCTTAAAGTCCTCGGTCAGATAGAGGCGGAACGGCGCGGCGATGAAGGTCGCCTCCTTGACCAGGCGGTCGAGATACCAGCGCCGCGTGCGCACCGTGCTCCGGACGCTCAGGGGCGGGTTCTTCGCGACCTGCCGGGCCAAGTCATGGGCGACTTCGAGATGCTGCCCGGCGGGCGCGACCCGGTTGAAGAGGCCAGCGGCCATCCCTTCCTCGGCGGTGAAGAAGCGGCCGGTCAGCGCGATCTCGTCGCCGAACGCGCCGGCATGGCGATAGTGAAAGAGCGCCCAATAGCGCGACGCGCCGAGCCCGCGCGAGGTCTCGGTCAACTGAAACCGCGTGCCGGCCTCGGCGACGATCAGGTCGCATTCGAGGGTGACACCGAGCGCCAGGCCCAGCACATAGCCGTGCACCGCGGCGATCACCGGCTTCCAGTTGACCGCGCGGCAGAAAAGGTCGGCGGAGTTGGAACCCCAGCCCTGCGGGCCACCTAGCCTCTCGAACTCCTCGCGGCTGCGCAATTGTCGTTGATGGACGTCGGCGCCCGACGAGAACGCGCGGCCCTTGCCGGTGAGGATCGCGACATCGGCCTCGGGATCGACATCGAAGCGGCGCAACGCCTCGGCCAGTTGGGCGACGACCTCGTCGCTGACCGCGTTGAGCTTCTCCGGCCGGTTCAGCGAGATTGTCGCGACGCGGTCGGCGCATTCATAGAGAACGAGATTTTCTTCGGCCACCGCTTCCTCCCGCCAGCCTGCGCAGTTTCGCGAAAAGCTTGCGGGGGAAGGGCAGGGCTGTCAACGCCGGCCCTTGGAGGACCGGCGGTGTCATCAGCGTTTGCCGGCGATTTCGCGCACGGCGTCCTTTACCTGGCCGACCGCCGATTGCACGCGGCCTTCCGCCTTGTCGGCGCGGCCTTCGGCCTCAAGCCGGCGGTTGCCGGTGGCCTTGCCGACGGCCGTTTTCACGGAACCGGTGGCCTTCTTGACGCCGCCGGCAATGCGATCCTTGTCCATCGTTGCGCTCCTCAACTCAATTGGTTGTCCAGGCTCAACGGCGCGATCGGACAAATGGTTCCGAGGGTTGCCTAGACTACCGCCGCCGCGAGCCAGCGTTCGTCGCGCGCGGAGGGCCGGCGGGCGAGGCGCGCGGTGAGCCGCGCCGCCGCCTTGTCGCGCTCGCCGGCGCGCAGGCAGGCGACGATATAAGTGTCCTCGAACACTTCCCTCTGCGCGTGGCTGCCGCCGATCCGCGCCAGCTCGAGCAGGACGCTGCCCAGCCGCTCCGCTGCCTCGCCATAGTCGCCGCGCGCGAAGGCGGTCGCGCCGGCGCACAGTTCCGGCACGACCGCGCCTTGCGGCAGCCGGGCGGATTCAAGACGAGCTCGGCTTTGCCCGATGCGCCGCTCGGCGCCATCATGGTCGCCGGTTGCGCCCTCGGCCAACGCGGCGTGGACATCGGCGAAATGGACGCCGGCCTGCGGGAAGTATTTTCGCGCGTGGTCTGCGACCTCGGGCCAACCTTCTAGCTCGCCTCCGGCCTCATAAATCTGCCAGCGCCACAGGAACGAGGCGGCGTCGGCGAGATTGAACAGCGGCGGCGCGTGCGACATGGAAGGGCGGATCGCGTCTGTGTAAAGCGCGCGGGCGCGCTCGGGGTTGCCGCGCGCCAGCTCAAACAGCGCCAGATGCCAGGAGAGGTGGCCATGCAGCTGGCTCTCGCGCGGATAGTCGGGCAGCCAGGATTCGATAAACGCGACGCCGGCATCTGCCTCGCCCGCCTCGAAATAGCCGTGGGCGCGGGCGTGCGCGGCATAGGCGTTGCCCGGGTTGCCTTCGAGCGCGCGCTCGACCTCGGCGGCGCCGCGCGCGATGTCGCCCAATTCGATCCGCGCCCAGCCGAGATAGGTGAGGAACCACCAATCCTCGCCCCAATGCCGTGCCTGGCGTTCGAGCAGCGCCAATTGCGCCTCGTGATGGTCGATCCGGCCGCTGAACCCCAAGAGGCCGAAGACGCCGAGCGCCAACCCCAGGACCATGGCGTCGCGCGGGTAATCGGCGATGTGCTCTTCGAGCAGCGCCATCGTCTGCGGGCCGTTGCCGTCGATCGTCAGCGCGATCGTCTCGATGTGGCGTGCCTCACGCGGCGTGACCCTTGCGGCGAGCGCGCGCGCCTCAGCCACCGCCGCCTTCGCTTCAGGGATGCGCGCCTGGACCTGGCAGACGCGCGCCTTGGCGACATGCGCCAGCGCGAACCCCGGATCGACGGCCAGCGCCCGGTCGAGCCGCGCCTCGGCCCCGACATTGGACGACAGCATCAGATCGACCGCGGCGATGTAATCGTCGGCGGCCGGCCCGGAAGCAGTCGTCAGCGGCAGGCCGAAGCGGTCGGTCATCGTCATAAAATCACCCCTGCGGAAAATTGCGCCGCCACACCGCGGCGAGGCGCGGCTCGGCCTCGGCGCGCAGCGCGATCGCGTGGAGCCTCGGACAGTTCGCCGCGAACCACGCGCGGCGCGGCCGCCAGCGGGTCATCACCGCCGCGTAGAGATCAAGCGCGGTCAAGCGCTCGCCGAAAAACCACGGGGCACCGGCGGCGCCCTCGACCTGCCCCCACAGCCGCTCGCGATAGGCCGAAACGCTGGCGACAAAGCCCTGCTGCGCCGCTGGGTCGGCGACAAAGCGGGCGGGGTCATCGACATAGGTGAAGGTCGGATAGAGATTGGCGACGATGAAGATGAGCCAGCGCAGGAAATCCGCGCATATCGCCTCGCCCGGCGCCGGCACCAGGTCGCTGCGGCCGGTGACCTCCGCCAGATGCAGCGTGATCGCGGCGCTTTCGGTCATCACCCGCTCGTCGGGCAAGACCAAGGTCGGAACCTGGGAGAGCGGGTTGACCGCGCTCAATTTCGCGCGCGCCTCGGCCGAGGCGAAGCGGTCGTCGACATCCTCGACCTCGTAGGGCAGGCCATACCAATGCAGCTGCGCCTCGACCAGCGTCGAACCCCAACCCGGTCGCCCATAGAGCTTGTACATCGCTAGCAGGGTTATGTCGCCGTTGGTCCGACCATGTCCTCCGGCCGCACCCATTTGTCGAATTCGTCCGCGCTGACATGGCCTAGCTTCAAAGCCGCGTCGCGCAGGCTCAACGCCTCGCGATGCGCGAAGAGCGCGATCTCGGCGCTCTTTTCGTAGCCGATATGCGGCGACAGTGCGGTCACCAGCATCAGCGAATCCCGTAGATGTTCGTCGATGCGCGCCTTGTTGGCCGCTATGCCGCGCACGCAATGCGCGGTGAACGAGCGGCACGCCTCGGCCAGCAATTCCGCCGATTCCAGCACGTTGAACAGGATGATCGGCTTGTAGGCGTTAAGCTGGAAATTGCCCTGGCTGCCGGCAAAGGCGACGGTGTGGTCGTTGCCGAACACCTGGGCGGCGACCATGGTCAGCGCCTCGCACTGCGTCGGGTTGATCTTGCCCGGCATGATCGACGAGCCGGGCTCGTTTTCCGGCAGGGTCAGCTCGCCGATCCCGGCGCGCGGGCCGCTGGCGTACCAGCGGATGTCGTTGGCGATCTTGAAGAGAGCGCCGGCCAAGGTGCGCAGGCTCGCGCTGGCGGCGACCATTGCATCGTGCGACGAGCCGAGCGCGAAGAGATTGGCGGCGGGGCGAAACGGCAACCCGGTCTCGGCGGCGATGCGCTGCGTGGCGAGCCCACCGAAGGCCGGCGGCGCGTTGAGACCCGTGCCGACCGCGGTGCCGCCCAGCGGCAGCTCGTAGAGCGGGTCGAGCGCGGCGCGGATCCCCGCGACCGCTTGGTCGAGCTGCGCGATCCAGCCGGAGAACACCTGGCCCAACGTAATCGGCGTCGCGTCCTGGAGGTGGGTGCGGCCGATGATCACGATCGCGCCGAGCGCGCGGCTGCGTTCGGCGAGCGCCTCGCGCAACTCGGCGAGCGCCGGCAGCAGCGCGCGCTCGATCGCCTCGGCCGCGGCGATGTGCATCACCGCCGGGAACGCGTCGTTCGACGATTGGCTGCGGTTGACGTCGTCGTTGGGATGGATCGTGGGCTTGCCGCCGCCAAGCGCGGTCGCGCGGTGGGCAATGACCTCGTTGCCGTTCATGTTGGATTGCGTGCCCGAGCCGGTCTGGAACGCGACCAGCGGGAATTCGCCGTCGAGCTTACCGGCGATGACCTCGTCGGCAGCGCGGACGATCGGCGCGGTCTTCTCCGCCGGCAGCTCGCCGAGCGCGAGATTGGCCTCGGCCGCGGCTTTCTTGACGATGCCGAGCGCGCGGATTACCGCGCGGCCCCACACAAAGCGCGGCCGGCCGATCGGGAAATTCTCGATCGACCGCTGGGTCTGCGCGCCCCACAGCCGCTCGGCCGGAACGTCTATTGCGCCCAGACTGTCGTGCTCGCGCCGCATTTTTGCCATTCGTCGTGCTCCCAATCCTTATGCGGTAAGATGGGAACGCAGTGCGTTTAGGGAACTCCGCGTGGCGATGCGCGGTTATCGTTCCGGGGAGGGGCGACAGGAATTGAAAGCGCGGAGCCCAAAGCCCTCGCAGAAGGCACTCGCCGACGTGCTCGAGGCGATCGGCGACGCGGTCTATGCGATGGACCGGCGTGAACGGATCCTGTTCGCGAACCGGCGCGCGCTCGAACTGTGGGAAAAGACCGCCGACGCGGTGATCGGCCAGCGGCTGCTCGATGTCTTCCCGGGAATCGAGGACGGCGAGCCGTATCGCGCCTACCGCTCGGTGCTGAGCACCGGCAGTCCGCTGCAGCTCGAAACCGTCGCGCCGGCACTCGGCGGGCGGTGGATCGGCCTCGACGTGCGGCCCGGACCGCGCGGCGGGCTCGTCGTCGTGTTCCGCGATATCGATGACCGCAAGCGCGCCGAAACCGCGCAACGCGAGAGCGAGGAACGCTTCCGCTCGATGCTCGATGCGCTGCCGCAAATGGCCTTCATATTTCATGGTAATGGCGAGGCAATTTACCTCAACCGGCAATTCTACAACTACATCGGCCGCGAAGCCGGGGCGACCCCGGCGGAGCGCGACAGGCTGATCCATCCCGAGGAGCGCGCGCGGGTCGCCGCCGCGCGGGTTTCGGGGTTCAAGAGCGCATCGGAATACGCGGTCGAGGCCCGCATTCTGCGGCACGACGGCGCCTATCGCTGGCATCGCATCCACAACCGGCCGATGCGGGTCGGCGGTAGACCGGCGCTGTGGCTCGGCACCGCGGTCGATATCGACGATATCCGCCGCACCAACGAGCTGCTCGAGGAGCGCGTCGCCGAGCGCACCGCCGAGCTCGAAGCCGCCAACCGGCGCCTGGCGACCCAGATTGAGGAGCGCGAGCAGGCCGAGGCGCAGCTGCGCCAGGCGCAGCGGGTCGAGGTGATCGGTCAGCTCACCGCGGGGATCGCCCACGACTTCAACAATCTGCTGACCTCGATCATGGGCAATATCGAGTTGCTCCAGGGCCGGCTCCGCGGTGTCGACGAGCGCAGCGCGCGGCTGCTGTCGGGGGCGCTCACGGCGACCGAACGCGGCGCCAGCCTGACCGCCCAGTTGCTGGCCTTCTCGCGCCAACAGCGCATGAACCCGGAGCCGGTCGATCTCAACCGGGTGATCTACGGCATGGCGTCGCTGCTGCACAGCACGATCGGCGCCTCGATCCGCATCGAACTGGCGCCGGCGCGAGGCTTGTGGCGCACGCTCGCCGACATCGCGCAGCTCGAGCTGGTTCTGCTCAACCTGGCGATCAACGCGCGCGATGCGATGCCGTATGGCGGCACGATCACCATCGCCACCGGCAACGCGGCGCTCGGGTCGCCGGACCGGCCCGAGGAGCCGCCGCCCGGCGACTACGCGATGGTCTCGGTCGCCGATACCGGCGACGGCATCCCGTCCGGCATTCTCGGCAAGGTGTTCGACCCGTTCTTCACCACCAAGGAGGTCGGCAAAGGCTCGGGCCTCGGCCTGTCGCAGGTGCTCGGCGTCGCCCAGCAATTGGGCGGCGGCGTCCGCATCGAGACGAAGATCGGCGCCGGCACCACGGTCAAGGTCTTCCTGCCGCGCATCGGGGGCATCGCCGCCGGAAAGTCGGTCGCCGTCGCGAGGGCGCATCGCCGCGCCGAAGTCCAAAGCCGCCGCACCGGCGGCATCCTGCTCGTCGACGACGACGATGATGTGCGCGCCGTCGCCGCCGCGATGCTGCTCGACGCCGGCCACACGGTCATCGAGGCCGACAGCGGCAGCGTCGCGCTCCAATGCCTCGACCGGGACCCGCCGCATGTCGATCTCTTGATCGCCGACATCGCCATGCCGGGGATGAGCGGCGGTGAGCTCGCCCGCGCCGCGCGACAGAGCCGGCCGGGATTGCCGATCCTTTTCATCAGCGGCTTCGCCGATCTCGCCGCGCACGACGAAGGCATCACCGAGATGGTGCTGCAGAAACCATTCCGGGCCGAAGAACTGCATGCAAAGGTCGCGGAGGCTTTGGCTCAGTCGGCCGAGGTGGCGGGGTTGTCGCCGGCGCCGGCGGCGCGGCGGAGCCTCGCCGAGCCGCGGCCCGAATGATAGAGCTGCCGCTCAGACGATCATTTGCGGGATCACCAGGAAGAGATCGGTGTCCTCGGTCTTTTCGCCGGCGGCGGTGATCAGCGCGTGCGCCTGGCCGCGGTGATGGGTCTGGTGGTTGAAGAAATGGGTGACGAGGAGCCGCTTCGGCGCGCTGATCTCGCGCTGCGCGGCGCCGCTGAACCAGGTGAGATCGGCATTGAGCCAGGCATCGTCCACCTTCGCCGCCCAGCGCTCGATATCGGCGTCGCCCTTGACCCGGCGCGCGCAAAGCTCAGCGTAATCTTCGAGCATATGCCGGCTTTCCTTGATCGGCGTGGTCGGACGCTCCCAGTCGTCGAAGCGGCTCATCCATTGCCCGTCGCCCCACAGGATGTGGACCAGCGTGCCGTGCAGCGATCCCCAGAACGCGGCGCGGTCGCGCCGGCGCTCCGCATCGGGGAGCCGCGACGCGGCGGCGTAGAGCCGCCGGTTCATCTCGCTGTTGTAAGCTGCCATGGTGCGGCAATAGGCAGGGGTGATCATCGGGGTTTCCTCTTGCTGTCATTGCGAGGCGCCGCAGGCGCCGCGGCAATCCCCCGCCAAAGAGGGCCAAGCCGGCTGGAGATTGCTTCGCTTCGCTCGCAATGACACGTCGGTTCGGAATGTGATTTTCTTCAATCTTGATTCGGGTCAACCAAGGGGACAGAACAATGCCTGAAGGAAAACGGCCGCGGCCGCAGCCGACGCCCGAGACGCTGCATTTCTGGGACGGCACGCGCGCCGGCGAGTTGCGCCTGCAGCGCTGCGATGCGTGCCAGAAGGTCTATTTCCCGCCGCGCCCGTTCTGCCCGGGCTGCGCGGCGCGCGAGGTCAGCGTCTTTGCGGCGAGCGGCAAGGGCCGGCTCTACAGCTACGTGATCCACCATCGCCCGGTCCCGGGCTTCGACCCGCCCTACGCGATCGCCGTCGTCGAGTTGGCCGAGGGCCCGCGGATGATGACCAACATCACCGGCTGCCCGCAAACCCCCGAGGCGCTGGTGCTCGACATGCCGGTCGAAGTCGCGTTCGAGAAAATCGACGACGACATCACTTTGCCCCTTTTCCGCCCGGCGAAAGGCTAGGGCTGGTGAAACTGCCCCGTCCGTGCCGGCCCCCACCCGAGCGCTGCGCGCTCCTCCTTCCCCCGTGGCCACGGGGGAGGGTCGGGGAGGGGGCTGCCACCGGCCATACAGACTCTGCTCTCCTCAGATCGTAGGAACAGTCCGATGAAACACGACAGCATTGCCATCGTCGGCGCCGCCGAGACCACCGAGATGGGCCGCATCCCCGAATTGTCGCAGATCGGCCTCCATGCCGACGCCGCGCTCAACGCGATGAAGGATGCCGGCCTCGGCCCCAAGGACATCGACGGCATCGCCACCGCCGGCGAGACCCCAGTGACGATCGCGCATTATCTCGGCATCACTCCGAAATGGGTCGACGGCACCGCGGTCGGCGGCTGCTCGTTCATGATCCATGTCCGTCACGCCGCCGCGGCGATCGAGAGCGGCCTCGCCAAGACCATCCTAATCACTCACGGCGAAAGCGGCCGCTCCGGGGTCGGGCGCACCCGTCCTGCGGCATCGCCCGCGAGCCTCGCCGGACAGTTTGAGGCGCCGTATGGGCCGATGGGCCCGCCGACGCTCTTCACCATCCCGGTGCTGCGCTACATGAAGACCTACGGCCTCACCGACGAGCAGCTCGCGATGGTCTCGGTCGTGCAGCGCGAATGGGCGTCAAAAAACCCGCGCGCCACGTTCCACGAGCCGATCACGGTCGACGACGTGCTCAATTCGCGGATGATCGCCTATCCGTTTCGCCTCTTGCAGTGCTGCCTGGTGACCGATGGCGGCGGCGCGCTGATCCTCACCTCGGCCGAGCGGGCCAAGGACTTCCCGCAAAAGCCGGTCTACCTGCTCGGCACCGGCGAATCCGTCGAGACGCCGATGGTCAGCCAGATGGAGGATTTCACCAGCTCGCGCGCGTTCCGTGTCGCCGGGCCGACCGCCTTCGCCGAGGCCGGGATCAAGCACAGCGACGTCGACCACCTGATGATCTACGACGCCTTCGCGCATCTGCCGATCTACGGGCTCGAAGACCTCGGCTTTTGCCAGAAGGGCGAGGCGGCGAGCTTCATCTGGGAGCGCAACACCGCGCCCGGCGGCACGCTGCCGCTCAACACCAATGGCGGCGGGCTCTCCTACATGCACTCCGGCATGTACGGCATGTACGCGCTGCAGGAGAGCGTGCGCCAGATGCGCGGCATCGCCCCGGCCCAGGTGCCGGGCGCGAAGATCTCGGTCTGCCACGGCGTCGGCGGCATGTTCGCCGCCAGCGGCACGATCATCATGACCAATGAGAAGGGGCGATAGCGCTTCGCTGGCCGAGGACGGTCGGGATCGGCGTTAACGTGATGTAACTCTTGCGGCACTGTTCCATTGTTGCAACAACTATAGCTATCGGCATTTACAACGCCTGCCCAGTCAGAGGTCTGCCATGACCCTAATGACCGAAATTGAAACCGTACAGCGTGCGGTAAATACAGACTCTTATCAGATGTCTATCGGCGAAATAACAAATATATATAAAGATGGAGAGCTAATAATAAATCCCATTTTTCAACGTTTATTCCGTTGGAATGACTCTCAAAAATCCAAACTTGTTGAGTCAATTCTGATTGGAATTCCCCTTCCATCCATCTTTGTTTATGAGACGGCTGAGGGAAAATGGGAGCTAGTCGATGGCTTACAAAGAATTTCTACATTGCTGGAATTCCTGGGTTTGCTGACCGACGACGGTGGCAACAAAAAATCACCTTCAGCGTTAGAATCGACAAAATATCTACCTTCACTGCATAACATCGTGTGGGAAAAGAGTCCCTATATTCCAGACCTATCTGAAGACGAACAAGAGGAATTACCTAAAACTCTACAACTATCTATTCGCAGAAGCCGGATGAGTGTAGAGATACTCAAGAGGCCGAGCGATGCGCACACGAAATACGATTTGTTTCAACGACTAAATGGTGGTGGCTCCGTAGCCAATCCTCAGGAACTACGTAATTGCGTCATTGTAATGGTAAACGAGCCATTTTTCGTGCAACTCAAAACGCTATCGGAGTGGCCCAACTTCGCACAATTGCTGCAGATTACGGATGACCAGAAGGAAAACCAACGTGACTTGGAGTATCTTACTAGATTTCTTGTATATGGATATGTTGAGTATGATGGAAAGCTCGATGTTGAGGAGTACATCGATAACGGAATAATCAAAATTGCGGAAGAGCAGCTGTTAGGACCGGCGGCGGAACAAGCATTTCGTGATACCTTTTATTTGCTGCACGATGCGTTGGGCGAGAATGCACTCAAGAAATATAGCGATGGAGCTTTCCGGGGTCGGGTGGGACTAACGGCGCTTGAGATAGTAGCAGTAGGGGTGTTGGCTAACTTGGAGGCGATAAAGGGCTGCCTAACCGCAACGAATACCTAGTCGAGCGGGTGCAGAATCTATGGCTCAATGAAGAGGTTAAGCGATTCTCGCGGCCGGGACTGAGAGGAACGCAAC
>Ga0181521_10002217_pt1 | contig 23644 bp, 25 predicted proteins | sample PEATcosm2014_Bin_32_FD_119764 | JGI IMG/M metagenome (GOLD analysis project Ga0181521, IMG submission 119764) | Peatland microbial communities from MTU Mesocosm Facility, Houghton, MI, USA - PEATcosm2014_Bin02_60_metaG | ecosystem: Environmental > Terrestrial > Soil > Wetlands > Peat | place...
CGCGCGCCCACGCGAGGACGGCTACGGGAGCGAATAATCGAAGGTCCAGGTGTGTTTACCCTGAGCGTCGATATGGATGATGAGCGAGCCAGTGAGTCCGGTCAGTTCTCCAGTGCCGGAATTCGGTACAACCATCACGCTCAGCTCTCCCGCAGAGGGGGCGTCGCCTTTCATCATGCTGGCGCGGTGCGAGAAGGTGAAGCTGCCCGGTCGGCCGTTAAGCTTGCCTGTCATGCGCTCAATAGCGACGTAGGCCATGGAGCCGGTGCGCGCGGTCGAGCCGGTGATCATTTCTCCATGGCTGACGCCTTCGAAGTCACCGTGCCAAGTCTTGTCGGATGTGACCCGAGTGATGTCGTTCGCCTTCTCGAAGTCAGTTGGTTCGGCGGGAGTCATCTTGATGTCGAAAGAACCTTTGGCATGGACCATGTGCATCTCCTTCTGGGCTGCGACACTCAGCGCGAGGCTCATCACCGCCGCTGCCACAGCGAATCTCACTCTCATATCGCCCCCGAAATGCAACTTACAGAATTCTTGATCCGATCTCGATCCTATCCTTTGCGGCCGCACGACCCGCAGCGTCTACCAATATTGCACAAACCAAAAGACACTGGACTGAGAGCTGAGAACCGAGGAACTGAGAACTAGACTCCGAGCTTCTTCACTTCATCGTTGTAATACTTGCGGTAGAGAATCGACCATTCCTCCGAGCCCTCGATGATGGTGCGCCTCTGGCTTTCGATTTTCTGGCGCGCGGCCTGGTCGATGCGGGCTTCCTGCATGAACAGTTCTTCGAGAATCTTGCGGACTTCGAGGCGGATGGTGTTGCGGTCCTCAATGAATTCGACCTCGTCCAGTTCAGCGACGGCGTCGGTGACAGTGTGGGCGAGTTTGTTGACTTTATCGCGGCTCAATCGCACGGCAGGGGCATCCTCCGTGGCGTCCTCTGGGGTTTCCTCAAAGAACAGCCTTGTATTTCTTCACCAGTTCGGTCTTCACTTTGCGGAACATTTCCTGGTAATTGGCGCCGCTCTTCTGCATTTCTTCGGAATAAGCTTCGAGGATGACGCGCACCTCGTCGTTAATGCGATCTTCGAGCGCCAGTTCTTCGAGCAGAGCGCCGTGCACCTTCTCGTTCAGAGCAGGCATCGCCTTGGTCTCAATGAGACCGCTCGCCACCAGTTTTTTGGAAACTTCGCGGGCGAGATAGCCCACATATTCTTTAGAAAAGAGCATGATTAAAGCGCTTTTTTGTGAACAAAAAGTTTAACACATGGCTGGCGGACCGTGGCGAAAGCGACCCCGCATGGTTCCCTATGTGTCCTTTGGGTTGTATGTGGTTATGATTTTCGCTCCCGAGCCTGGCACACTAGCGGGTGAAGGTCCCAAGCCGTACAATAAAATAAAGAGCCCAATGTCTCCACATCCAGACGATCTAACGGGCATGAAAGACGATATGACGGCCTTCATTGAAGGTCTGGGCATGCACCGTTTCTTTGGCTATGTGGAGTGCGAAGAGGTTCCCAGCGTGCTTTGGGACTCGGCACAGAACCAGGACGGCTGGAAGGATTTCGTGGAGCTGGCCAAGTCCACGGGCGCGCCCTTCCTGACCATGCATTCCTGGGCGCTCGACCGCGCAGAGTTGGACCGCTTGTCCCAACTGCTCGCCGACGGCGAATACAGCAGCGACGAAGATATGGAAGAGAGCCGCTGGCTGAAGAGCTACATCGGCAAAACCGGGTTCGTGCAACTAGGATGGGCGTACCAGGGATGTGTCTTCGTCTACGAAGCGGGCACGGAATGGTACGAACATTATCAACACCTGCGCGAACTAGCGGACGATGCCGGCGGATTCATGATCGATGAACCGGACCAGGACGAGGAGCGGTAAAGGTCTCGACTGGGAACGCCCTCTACGCCGACTCAATCACTTTGATCTCGGTTGCGATCTCCGCGGCCAGTTCTTTGGCGCTGGCCGGGAATCGTCTTCGCGCGGCCTCCGGAAACTTGGCGAGAATCTCGGCGTAGCTGCGTGGGGACCGGCAGCGGATTACCGAGAAGCCGAGTGAATCCGCCAGCGAGCAGCTGGGCGGGACTAACGAAGCTGCGCCCGGCAAATGTGCTTCGGGGTCGTGATGGCAACCAGCGATCTCAAGGAATGCTTCGGGAAGATTCCAGGCAGCCACCAGCGAGCGTCCTGCCTGGCAGTGGTCGATTCCGCACAACTCTTGTTCAACCTGGAGAAGATCCTGGGGCTGGTCTGCCCCGCGCTCGACCACGCGGGAGTAGGGCGCGGGCATGATGGTTGCAAGAGCGACCCGGCCGATGTCATGCAGAATTCCCGCCGTGTAGGCGAAATCGTTGTCCAGGAAGCTCCACTTTGCGCTGCGCTCGGCGATGATCGCGCAGGCGACGCTGTGTACCCAGCATGACCTCATTAGCGGTGTGAACGAGTCTTTGAGATACGCTTTCAGACCGACCGCGATTGCCAAGCTCCTCAGCCGCTGGAAGCCGAGCAACATTGATGCCTGCAGCACGCTGGTGACGTTCTTGGAAAAGGCTACCAGCGGAGAGTTGGCGATCCTGAGAATCGCGGTCGAGAAGGCGGGATCGGAGCGGATCAGATTACAGAGTTGAAACAAGGACGTGTCCGTGCCTGCCATGAGTTTCAATGCCTTCAACGCGATGGCCGGGAAGGGTGGAATACTGTCCGGATCCCACCCCAGTTCCATCGGCTCCGTCGCTTTGGATGTTCCCGTTGCCAGATTCATCGCATCACCTCAACCCGGATTTCGCGTTCCATTGCCGCAAGCGTGTGCGGCCCGCCGCCAAGGGCGCCAGGTTCTCCCCAAGTTATGGCTATCGGCAATCCAGCTGTGTTTCATGAATGACTGTTTCGTGAATAACTGTGGAGAGCCTGCTTTTGGCGATGCCGCGCATGCTGCTAATCTGGTTCCTTCCGGAAGCTGCGCATGCGATGGATCTCCAATCCGCTGAATTCTCCTAAGGCCAAGGTTCTCGCAGCGGCGCTATGTGATTCCAAACTGAAAATCTCTGCTTCTGCTCTGCCGGTGCTTGCCGATCTGCTGGTCGGCCGTGGGATCGAGGAACCGGACGCGGCCGCCCGTTTTCTTTCGCCGTCGCTTGACGATCTCCACGATCCGCTGCGTATGAGTGGAATGAAATCCGCTCTTGATCGACTGGAAGCGGCTTTAGAGCGTAAAGAGAAAGTCTTGATTTACGGTGATTACGACGTGGACGGCACGACCGCGATCGTCATTCTAAAGACGGCCATCGAGCTGTGTGGCGGAGCGGCTGACTTCCATGTGCCGCATCGCATCCGCGAAGGATATGGCATGCGCGACGAGGTGATCGAGCGCGCCGCTGCCGACGGCGTGCGGCTGATCATCAGCGTGGATACCGGCATCCGCGCCTTCGCTGCGGCCGAAACGGCGCGAAGCGCTGGAGTGGACCTGATCGTCACCGATCATCACCTGCCGGGGATGGACGGGGTGCCGCAGGCGCTGAGTGTTATTAACCCAAATCAAAGCGGGTGCGATTATCCCTGCAAGCATCTGTGTGGCGCGGGCGTGGCGTTCAAGTTGGCCCATGGATTGATGCAGCGGCGGCTGGATGCGAAAGATCAGCCTCGTTTGCTGATGTCGTTCATGAAGGTCGTGGCCATTGCGACCATCGCCGATGCTGTTCCGTTGCTGGGCGAGAATCGTGTGTTCGCGAAGCTGGGATTGCGGGGGTTGCGTCGTCCGGTCAACGTCGGCCTGAAGGCGCTGCTTGAAGTTGCGAAACTCGGCGACGGGAGAGCGCTGACGGCGACCGAAGTTGCCTTCCGCATTGCGCCCCGTCTGAACGCTGCCGGACGCATGGACGTGGCCCGCGACGTGGTGGATCTTTTCAACGAGAAAGACATGGCGCGCGCCAGCAAGATTGCCAGCCGCCTTGACCAGTTGAACGCCGAGCGTCAGGAAGAAGAACGCCGCATCATGGACAACATCGAGCGCCGTCTGCAAGAAGAGCCGGCGTTGCGCGAAGCGTATTGCGTGGTGTTGGACGGCGAAGGCTGGCATCGCGGCGTGATTGGCATCACGGCATCACGCGTGGTGGACCGCCACGGGAGGCCAACGCTGGTCATCTCGCGTGAGGGCGACGAAGCGCACGGCTCGGGACGATCGATTCCGGGGTTCCATCTGCTGCATGCGATTGAATCGTGCCACGAGCTGTTTTCCCGCTACGGTGGACACGCGCACGCGGTGGGCTTTGCGTTGCCCAGCGCCAATGTGGAGAAACTGCGCGGGCATCTTGATCGCTATGCGCGCGCCCGGCTTACTCTTGCCGATTTCGAACCGCAGCTGCAGTTTGATCGAGATTTGCCGCTAGCAGAGGTCACGCCTGAACTTCATCAGGCACTGCTTTTGTTGGAACCTTTTGGGATGGAGAATCGGGAGCCTGTTTTCGCTGCGCGCGCGGTGCGGCTGATGGCGCCTCCGCAGGCGGTGAAAGACAAGCATGTGCGGTTGCGGGTGGCACCCGCGGTCAATGGTACGTCGATCAATGGTGCGGCGGCGACGGCAGACTTCACTCCCCGCTGCCATCCCGACGCACCGGCGATTCCCAGACGAGATAGCGTGGTGACGGGGCTTCGCACCGTCCCCACACAAGCTTCGTCAGCACTATCCTGGCGCGACAACATCGCGTTCAAAGCGATGGGCTGGGGTCTGAAGGAGTCCTGTGACCGTTTGCAGTTGCTGGCCGGGGACCGCCTGGACATTGCCTACTCGCTCGGCATGAACGACCATCCTGAATTTGGCGGACTGGAGCTCACTTTGCGCGACGTGGTGCGCTCCCGGTGAGCGGACTCCGGAGCGGTTGCCGAGCTGTGCTCGACTTGGACAGCCGAGGGCGGCTGTCCCTACGCTTGCCCCTTTTTGACAAGGAGGCAATCTCTCTTTATAGTGCCGGGCATGAACGGAACCTTCTTCTGCAACAAGTGCGGCGCGCAGAACGCCGCGAGCGCCCAGTTTTGTAGCCGCTGTGGAACGCCCACGAGCCCGATACCCGGCGTTGTCCCCGCGGCGGTTCCGGGTTCATCCTACTCACCCCCAGCGACTTCGTATCAAGCGGTTGCGCCGGCAGTGGGAGTTCGCTATGGAGGGTTCTGGATTCGGGTAGTCGCCGCCATTATCGACGCCATCATCGTGCGAGTAGTGGTGTCTCCGATTCACTTGCTTTTCGGTGGTCTCGGGTTGGCGGGAATGATGAGTGGCGTTCCCCATACTGGAATTGGACTTGGCCTTTTAGGCGGTGGCGTCACGCTCATCGCGTCGGTTTTCGGTTCCTGGTTGTACGAGGCTTTCATGGAAAGTTCGTCGTACCAGGCGACGCTGGGCAAGATGATCTTTGGGATGAAAGTTACCGATCTCAACGGCAACCGAATCTCATTCGAGCGCGCGACGGGAAGGCACTTTGCGAAGTGGCTTTCCGGACTGGTCCTGTGCATCGGCTATATCATGGTCGGGTTCACGGAGCGCAAACAGGGACTGCACGATCTGCTGGCCGGGACGCTGGTGCGGCGGGTCTGATTCGTGGCGCGTTACACTAGCCTCTAATGGCCTCTTCCGTTTCACGGCTGCGCCGCTGGTTCGCCTGGATCGCGATTTTGATGGTGGCTACGGTCGCAGGGATGTATTTCTACGCGCAATGGAGTCTGCGCAAGGCCGTTCACACTATTCCGGCGAAACTCGGGCTGGATATTCAGCAGACCGCCGAGGGCTTTTCCATCTCCAAGTCCACCGAAGGCCGCACTCAGTTTACGGTGAGCGCTTCCAAGGCGGTTCAGTTCAAAGAGGGTGGCCGGGCTGAGTTGCACAACGTCAAGATCGTCATCTACGGCAAGGATGCCAGCCGCTTCGACCGGATTACCGGGGATGATTTCGAGTACGATCCCTCGTCGGGCAACGTGAACGCCAAGGGTACGGTGCTGATTGACCTGGAAGCGAATCCAGAGGGCATGCAGCATTCGGACCAGTCGCCTCCCGAGCGGACGAAAGAACCGATTCATCTTGAAACCAACGGGCTCGTCTTCAACAAGAATACCGGGGACGCTTCCGCGACCGGGAATGTGGTGTTCCAGACGCCGCAGGCATCCGGGTCAGCGGTGGGCGTTCAATATGTGGCGAAGACGGGCACGATGAACCTGCTGTCGGCCGTCGTGATGACCGTCAACCGGCCGCAGCCGGTCCATCTGAACGCAGATCGTGGAGTGATTACGAAGCAGCCCCATCAGGTGTTTCTCACCGCGGTGCACATGACCCGGGAGCTACAGGAAGCGTGGTCCGATCAAGCGACCTTCTTCCTGCGCGAGGATAACACGGTCGACCACATTCTCGCCGAGGGCGATGTGCGGAGCGAAATTCATGGCCGGTCATCTTCCAATTCGAAAACGTCGAACTCGAACAGCTCGGAAACGCGCGAGCGTTCCGACCGCGCCGAACTGTTTTTGGCTGGTACGCGGAATCTACTCACCACCGCCCTTCTCAGCGGCCATGTGCAACTCGCGAACCAGGAGGCACAGAACAATGGAACACACGAGAATGGAGCACAGCCCGCCGAGGCTGCCGCGGGACGGGTGACATTGCACTTTGCCGGGCAGCAGATACTGCGGACCGTTCATGCCGAGGATGGCGTGAGGCTGTCGCAGAAAAACAGCCAGGGAGGGGTTTTAGTTGCGGTAGCATCGCCGTCGCCAGCGAAGGGAGGCGCGCAATCTCAAGACATCGAAATGACCGCGCCGGTGATGGACTTCATCGTGAAAGACGGCCGCCTGCTGGAGCGTGCCGAAACCAGCGGACCGCCGCGGATCGTGATCACGCAGCCGGGTGCGAATCAGAAGACGGTGGTTACCGCCGTCAAGTTCACCGCGAGGTTCACGGAGAAGAATCGCATATCCACGTTGCATGGTGAGCCGGACGCGAAGATCGTCAGTGGCCTGCTCGACCCTGGTAAGTCCGACCTTAGTAAGTCCGACGTAAGTAAGGCCGACCCGACTAAGGCAGGATCGACAAAGACCGGCGCGGCGGGACAGACTGATCGAATACAGTCCGATCGAGTCTCGACCAGCAAAATGCTCGATGTAGTTTTTCTCCCCGAGGGCGGGGTCCGGTCGATCACGCAGACGGATGGGCTGGCCTACGTCGATGGCCCGCAAAAGGCTTGGGCGCAGCGTGGAGAGTACACGACCGCCGATCAAATGCTGGTACTGAGCGGATCTCCGCGGGTAGTGGACACCGGTATGACGACAACGGCCCAGACGATTCGTATGAACCGCGCGACCGGCGATGCCCTTGCCGAAGGCAATGTCAAGAGCACGTACTCCGATTTAAAGGTGCAACCGGACGGCGCCATGCTCGCTTCTTCCGATCCGATTCATGTGACCAGTCGCAGCATGACGGCACATCGTTCAGCGGCGATTGCTGTATACACCGGCGATGCCCGCTTGTGGCAAGACGCGAATGTGGTGGAGGCTCCCACGCTGCAATTTGATCGCGATCATCGATCATTAATAGCGCAAGGGATAGCGCAGGGAGTAGCGCAGGCGACGGCGCATGGGGAATCGTCTCAACCGGTTTCGACCGTGTTGGTGCAAGTAGACAAGACTGGGAAGGTGACCCCGGTCCACATCACATCCGCGCGCTTGAACTACGCCGATGTGGAGCGGAGAATTTTCCTGGATGGCGGAGTAACCGCAAAAGCATCCGACGCCACGATGACGGGAGAGCGTATGACGGTGTTTCTGCTGCCACGGATCCAGTCGCAGGCAGGGGCGAATCCGGCGATGCCCGGGCAAGTGGACCGAATCATCGTCGAAGACAAGGTTGTGATGACGCAGCCGACGCGGCACGCGACCGGCGACCGGTTGGTATACACGTCGGCGGACGACAAGTTCGTCCTGACCGGCGGACCTCCCAGCATTTTTGATGCCGAACGGGGCAAAACCACGGGCGATTCGTTGACTTTCTACAGACACGATGATAGGGTGCTCGTGGAAGGAAGGGGAACGTCCCCGGCGGTTACTCGGACGCAAGTGGCACGATAAATGCATACGCTGGCCACCGACGAAATTGGCAAGTCCTATCGTGGCCGACGCGTAGTCAATGGGGTTAGCCTTCAGGTTCTCCAGGGCGAGGTCGTGGGCCTTTTGGGACCGAATGGCGCCGGAAAAACCACTTCCTTTTATGCCATCGTAGGTCTGGTTCCTCCCGACACCGGCAGGGTGCTGTACGACGACGAAGATATCACCAGCGTTCCCATGTACTTACGGGCGCGCCAGTACGGCATCAGCTATCTCCCTCAGGAAGCTTCGGTTTTTCGGAAACTGACGGTCGAGGAGAACATCCTGGCCGTGCTCGAAGTCCAGCCGATTTCCTGGCATGAACGCAGAGAAAAGACGGAGAAGCTGATTGACCAGCTCGGACTGGAGCATATCCGGCAGAATCGCGGCTATGCGCTGTCGGGCGGGGAGCGGCGGCGGGTGGAAATCGCTCGCTCGCTCTGCATCAGCCCGACCTTTATTCTGCTGGACGAGCCCTTCTCCGGTATCGACCCGATTGCGGTTTTGGATTTACAGAAGATCATTTCAGATCTGCGGGCCAGCGGCATCGGAATTTTGATCACGGACCACAACGTCCGCGAGACGTTGTCGGTGACGGATCGCGCCTACATCATTAACGAGGGACGGATCTTCCGCTCCGGTACGCCGGAGGAGTTGGGCAGTGATCCGGAAGTCCGACGGGTTTATTTGGGGGAAAGCTTCTCATTAGTGTGAGTTCCCAGTTCTCAGTCAACCCCGTTTTTCTGAGAATTGAGAACGGGAACTGGCTTCTGGTTACTAAGGCGTGGGCACACTGACCTTTCGTGTTCACCCGATTTGCGTCGGCGCATGAGAAGCTAAATTTTCCACATCCCCACACGACGGACGTTGCGCAGCAGCTTGGGGTTGGGGAAAATAACAAATTTCTTGGGGAGAAATGGTGCTTCTTCAGCACAAACTGAACGTCAAGCTATCCCAGCGGCAGATTCTGACGCCGGGCCTCGTGCAAATGGTCTCCGTGCTCGCGCTGAACAAGCTCGAGCTCAAGGACATGATCAATGCCGAGATGGTCGAGAACCCGGTGCTGGAAGAACTGGAAGATGCTGTCCCGTTGCTTGACGATGTGGGACGCCAGGAGGAAGAACGCGACCGGCTGGCCTCGCAGGCGACCGCCGCGCCGGAAGAGGGTCCGACCATGGCGGATGAGAAGAAGGATCCTTTCGAGGAGATCGATTTTGGCTCGTTTTTTCAGGATTATCTCGATCCCGGTTATCGCAGCTCGGGGGAAATGGAAGAGATCGAGAAGCCATCGTTTGAGAACTTCCTGTCAAAGCCGGGGAACCTGAGCGATCACTTGCTGTGGCAACTAGGCGCGATTTCTGTGCGGCCTCCGGTGCACCAGGCGGCTGAGCTGATCATTGGAAATCTGAATGAAGAAGGCTACCTGATTGCCAGCGACGAAGAGTTGCTGGGAATCGCTCCGGTCGCGGCTCCGGAGGCAGACGTAGAAGTGGCAGCCAAGATCGTTGGTGAAGCGGAGGCACTAGGACTTGCGGTCGCCGGCGACCCGCCGGAAGCACCCAGCCAGGAGACTCCCGATCTCGATACTTCCGACCTCGATGCCTCCAATCTTGCCGCTGAGGATCTCGCCACAGAAGACGCCAGGCTTTCGGAGTTGACGGCGAAGGGCACTGAAGCCGGGTTTTCTGTTGAACCGGAGGTGGCGGCAATTGGTGGATCAGATGCTCACGCAGGCGTTGAAACGGAGATAGCGGCCGAGCTACCCAGCGCGGCGAGGCACGGAAGCACAGCCACGGGGGCCGCGACAGCGCCAGCCCGGATTTCGTCCGTGAATTTTACGGTCGCTGATCTGCACGAGGCGCTGGAAGTTGTGCGCCAGTTCGATCCGCAAGGCATCGCCTGCCGCGATCTGCGCGAATGCCTGCTTTATCAGTTGCGCTACCATCTGGAGCAGTTGCATCTCCACCCAAACGGCAGCGCCCTGACCGAGCCAGTTGTGAAGGACGCGATTGCCGTTGTCGATCAGCATTTGCGAGCCGTGACGCTGAAGCAGTTCAAGGAGATTGCGCGCGCCATCGGGCGTCCAGTGGAGGCGGTGCAGGCGGCGCTCGACTATGTCCGCACGCTCGATCCCCGGCCGGGCTTGCGTTACAACAAAGTTCCCGCGCGTCTGATTGAGCCCGATGTAGCTTTTGTGAAGCATGGTGACGAGTGGCTGGTCATTATGAATGACGAAGACCTGCCGCAACTGCGCTTGAATCCCGCGTACAAACGCCTGCTGACCCGCGACGGCAATGACCGCGATACGCGTAATTACGTTAAAGATCGCTACAAGTCTGCGATCCAGCTGATCAAGAACATCGAACAGCGCAAGCAGACGATCACCAAGGTCTGCTACTCGATCGTGGCGCGCCAGCAGGATTTTCTCGAACGTGGAATCGATCAGCTGAAGCCGATGATGATCAAAGAAGTCGCGGAGGAGATCGGTGTGCATCCTTCCACCGTCAGCCGCGCGGTCGCCAACAAGTATGTTCATACGCCGCAGGGCGTGTTCGAATTACGGTATTTTTTCTCCGAGAGCGTGCAGGGGCCCGAGGGCGGCGGCACTTCGCTCCTCATCCTGAAACGCCGCGTCAAGAAGCTGATCGAGGAAGAAGATTCCAGCCGGCCTCTGACCGATGAACAGATCACCCGCATTCTGCAATCGCAAGGCATCCAGGTCACTCGGAGAACCGTCGCGAAATACCGGGAAGATATGAAGATCCCGAGCACACACCAGCGCAGAGTGAAAAAGTAACTCTGAAACCTTGAAACTTTGAGGTGTTTAATGAACGTGGAATATACCGCGAGGAAATACAAAATTACTCCCACCGTCCGCAAGGAAGTTGAAACCGGCCTTAACAAGATCCGCAAAATTCTAGGCGACCGATTCGAAACCAAAGTGACTCTGGCCGTCGAAAAGCGCCGGCACAAAGCCGAAATCACAATCGACCCGCCCAACGGTCCGATTGTGGGACTGGCCCAGACCGACGACATGCTCTCGGCCATCAATGAAGCTCTCGACCACCTCCAAAAGCAGGCGCTCAAACACAAAACCAAGTGGCTGAGCAAGAAGCGCAAGGCGGTCAAGAAGTTTAACGGCCGGTCGCTGGAAGACAACATGGAGGCGGCGCTCGGACTGGCGGAGAGTGCCACCGTTTCAGTTCTCGTACATAAATTTCCATCGGTGGCGCGGACCACCGAAGTGCACCTGGTGCACGCCAAGGACTCGGTCGCGCTTCGTCCGATGACCTTGGAGGAGGCGATCAAAGAGGCGCACTTCCGTGACAAGGATGTTTTCGTATTCCGCGACCCCCAGGGCACATTGATGGTGCTGCACCGCACGCGGGACGGCAAGATGGAGCTGATCGAAGCGCCTTAGAGTAATTGCTCTAACCTTAGTTTTCCGGTTTCACGCGCCGCCGGTTGCCTCCTGCGCCCATTGCAGAGCCTGCCACCAGGTTGAGGCGACTTCCTCATCAGTCAGTTCTAATTGTTTGGCGAGCGTGCTCGCTTGGGTCCACTCCCCCGATTCCTGGGCCAACATGAGTTGGTAGAGAGGTCGGAGGCTGCTTTTCTGGCCGAGCAGGGCGGCCTTGACTTCGCGTTCTACAGGCAGTTGTTCCAGGAGAACCTCCGTGCTGATCTCAAGGATGGCATTCATGATGGAGAGCAGCCCCATCAGAAACAAATCAGAGCTCGATTGCAGCCGATCGGAGAGCAGTTCGCAAAAACGGGCGCGAGTCAGTCCCATCAACACCAGTTCGCTGCACTTCTGCTCGGCCGCCCCCACGGTGACGATGAGCCGGATCCAACGCCGCATTTCCCGTTCTCCAAGAACGGCCATGGCATGGCGGATCGACTTGATTTCCAGGGTAAATCCAAAGATCGGGGAATTTAGATAGCGGAGTAAGCGGTAAGAAACCGAGGCTTCCTGCTTGAGCATTTTCTCGAGTTCCCGCATATCGATCTCCCGGCGAGAGACCATTTCGAGCATGCGGACATAGTGCAGGCGGCTGGCAGGAACTTCACGGCCGATCACGAGTTCGGGCCGGCAGAAGAAGTATCCCTGGAAATAGACGAATCCCATGTCCCGGGCCTGCTGAAACTCGTGCGGCGTTTCCAGCTTTTCGGCAAGCATTTTGCACTTCGGGGATGCAAACCGGCGCATCATGCCAGCTCGTTCCTCGAGCTTGGTTGCGCGCACGTCGATCTTTATGATGTCGGCAAACTCGCAAAGCGGAATTCGCGGATCGTTGGGCGCGAAATCATCGAGGGCGATCATGTAGCCAAACGACTTGAGCCGCTTGCAGGCAGCGATGACCCGGTCTTCGGGCTCAACCGTCTCCAGAATCTCGGCCACAGTCTGGTTCGGGGGTAGCAATGTAATCAGATCTTTGAACAGCACCTCACGGGTGCAATTCACGAAGGCGAGCCGGTTATCGCAAAGCGTGTTGATACCGAAGAGAAGGGAGCTATCGAGCGTGGAGCGGGCGGCAAGTTCCGGATCGGCGTTGAAGTAGTCTTCGACGCCGTTTCGGAATAGAAGTTCGTAGCCGAACACATTCTGCGAGCGATCTAGAATTGGCTGCCGCGCAACGAAGCGCTGACCCGGCAGCGCGAGCGATTTCGAGGCAGAGGGTTTCTCTGAGGTAGGAGCCGGTTTCACACCTCTTGCTATCGGCATAGGCGTGGAATACCTTCAGGCCGAACGCTGAAGACAGCGCATGCTTCCGATCGGCGCAAGCCGGAATTTCACGTCGGCACCGTGAGGGAAGGCTCGCCGCTCACTTTAGTAATATTCCCGATGTGGAAAACTTAGGCCCCCCCACTTGCGCTGGCGGCGGTTTCATGAGTAACATCAAGGTGTTCCCAATGGCCATGCTTCCAGGCTGGCCGTTCGCGCCAACACAACTCCGGGCGCCCAGATTAAGGATAGTTTGAACATCGTTCTCGAATAGCATCCAGCCGATGTGGGGTTTGGTCTGCCGGTAGCCGATGTATTGTGAGCCACGCGTTGCGCGACACGTTTTAGAGTGCCGGCTAACGGGCCGACCGCAGGGAAGACGAAACAATCGGGCCTGGGATCCAGGCCAGGGATTAATTTCAGCGATTAACTTCAAAGATTAACCAGAGAAAAATATGAATGCAGGACCCGGACATTCCTCCGCAGGAGGAGGTAAACACAAACGGCGCCGCGGACGGCGTCCGCCGAGACGAGGCGCGGGTGGCCCGATGGGCCGCGCACGCCAGGAGCAGCAGGGAATCTTTACCGCGCCCATGGATCACAGCTACCGCGCCAATATGGGCACGGATAATGGCAACGGCAACCAGGGGAGAGGACCGCGGCGGCCCGGTTTTTCCGCGTCCTACCCGGTGGCAGAGCCTGAGCCTCTGCCCGCTCCACGAGAGGATGCGGCTTCACGCGTCTTCGCGTTCGTCGAGGACCTGTTCTTCCTGAGCAAGATTCAGGCTACCGGCCTCAAGATGAACGTGAAGGTGGAGTTTGTGAAGACCGAGAAGGACCTCACCGACCGCATCAAGAGCAACGGCGAAGAAAAGCCTTCGCTGATTATTTTCGACTTGAACAACGCCAATGCCAAGCCTCTGACGCTCATCCCGAAACTGAAAAGCAAGCTGAAGAAAGGAACGTCGATCATTGGATTTCTCTCGCACGTGCAAGGCGACTTGAAGCAGAAAGCGCACGAAGTGGGCTGTGACATGGTGCTGCCGCGCTCGGCATTTTCGCAGAATCTGCCGCAGCTCTTGCGCCGCCACGGGGCCGTCGAGCCCGATGCCGGCGCCGCCGACTAAGCATGGCGGCTGCGGTGAGAACTGACCTCGCTCTCTTCAATTTGTCATTCTGAGGGAAGCGGAGGATCTGCCTTCGACCGAAGTCGTTCAAATGTGTCCGCTTTAGCGCCCGCGGTGCGCAGGCGGCATCCAAGTTAGCCCAGCCTGATACAATTTCGCCGTGTTCCCTCACAAGATTCTGATCCTGACGGCCATGGCCATGGCTGCGCCAGCGTTCGGTCAGCAACCTCCGGGCTCCGCTCAGCAGCCTCCAGTAAAAGTGAACGTCATCAATGTGTGCGCGCCTTCGGCCGACGAGCGGAAGGAGCTATCGTCGGCGCTCACCAAAGTGCCGGGCAATCCGGCGTTCAGCAAGGATTACGAAGTCTCTCGCGGGCATTCCACACTTGACCCGAGCACACCGATCCCGGGCATGCAACCCTTACCGCCGGGTGCGGTCTCGGCGGCTGACTATGTCCGGGTTCGCCGCGAGTTCCCCGCCGCCAACCTGTTCAGCAATGTCCAATACTCGTTCAGCGTGGATTCGACGAATATGGTGGAGACGCTCGTGCTGCGCGTGCGCGACCCAAAAGATCTGATGGAGATTTCGATCGAGGACAGCGCTTCCACTGTGGCTTCAGCGGCCACGATGTTATCGACCAGCACGCCCGTTTCACGCGTCAAACTGGAGCGCTTTGGCAAATCGTCGGTGGCGCTGGCGCGGTGCTCGGGAGCGGAAGGCAATCCGGCGACGGATCAGAGCGCGTACGAGCCGATCTTCCGCGCCGCCTCTTCGATTATGGAGCGTTATCGCGACGCTCTAGGCGCCCGCAAAATGGTGCCCCAGGAATTGGCTCGTTTGGGGGCTGGAACTTCAGCCAAGTCGGGCACTGCGAGCAAGAAAACTCCATAGCAGGCTGCGGAGAATTCGGGTGCGTACCAAACTTCGTATCAGGGTATCGCTTTAGCGATACCGTCAGTTCTGTTAAATTAGCGTCCCCTTTAGGGGCTGTTAGATTGTCGGTTGTCGCGATCTGAAGCGAAATCTGTTTTTTGGAATCTATCTACTGGCACGGTTTCTTTGACAACGTTTCTAACCACTATGGACATACGCAATGTTGTGATTATGGGCTCCGGATGTGCCGGTCACACCGCCGCTCTCTATAGCGCCCGCGCCAACCTCAAACCGCTCGTGATCGAAGGCCATGAACCGGGCGGACAATTGTCGATGACCACGCTGGTGGAGAACTTTCCCGGTTTTCCCGAGGGCATCCAGGGCCCGGAACTGATCGAGAACATGCGTAAGCAGGCGATGCGTTTTGGCGCCGACTATCGCACGGGTCACCTGGTCAAAGCCGATCTGAGCAAGCATCCGTTTGAGCTAACGTTCGGCAGAGAGACGATCCAGACGCGCACGCTCATCATCGCCAGCGGAGCATCCGCGCGCTGGCTCGGCCTGCCGAACGAGCACGCGCTCATCGGCCATGGTGTTTCTTCCTGCGCGACTTGCGATGGCTTCTTTTTCTCCGGCAAGGAAATAGCGGTGATCGGCGGTGGCGATTCCGCCATGGAAGAAGCGACTTTTCTGACGCGCTTCGCGAGTAAGGTGACACTCATCCATCGTCGCGAGCGGTTTCGTGCTTCGAAAATCATGCTCGATCGCGCGCGCGCTAATCCGAAGATCGAGTTTCTCACCGATACCGTGGTCGACGATGTTCTTGATGTCAGCAAGAAGGAAGTCACCGCCCTGCGTCTGCGCAATCTGAAGAGCGGCGAAAGCTGGGAATTTCCCACGAGCGCAATGTTTCTCGGCATCGGCCACATCCCCAACGCCAAAATATTCGAAGGCCAGCTCGAAACCGATGCCGAGGGGTATCTGGTGACGCGCAAGAACGTCTTCACCAAAGTGCCAGGCGTCTTTGCCTGCGGCGACGTGCAAGACCGCCGCTATCGCCAAGCCATCACCGCCGCTGGCTCGGGCTGCATGGCCGCGTACGAAGTGGAGAAATTTCTGGAAGAGGAAGGTCACTAGCCGGTTGGATGCTGCGGGGCTTAAACACCCCCGGTTTCTAATGACAGCGATACCGGCGCTGCGTGGGCAGCTACTGATGGCTTTTTGTCTTGATGCGCTTGGCCCATTCGTCATCGCCCACAAGCCGAAGGAAGTTTTGCAGCACGATCGCTTTAGTCTCTTCGGCGGACCATCCTCGTACTTCAGCAAGCTTCTGTACGACTGGAGTGATGATCGAGGGCATTCCAAGGTCCCCAGTCAGCCAACCATACCCACCGGGGTTGTCAGTTTCCGTCAACAGTAAAGACGAGGGGACTGACTTGGCGATCTCCTGGATAGCAGCGCTGAAGAGAACCTCCACGCCAACGGTGAAATACACACCCTTCTCGGCCAAGGAGTGAAGTTGCTGGATCGGTCCCGAGTACCAGTGGACAATTGCCCTGCAAAGTCCCAACTCTCCCAGGATGCGGTCGACGTCGGCCTCTGCTCCCTTCGAGTGGATGTTCAGTATTTTTTTCTGAGAAATGCCTTGCTTGGCGAAGTGCAGAAACACGTCTCGCTGGAGAGCATGATTCTCAGGCTCAGAAATAAAGTGATAGTCGAGTCCAATTTCTCCGACCATTTGGGAAGCATCGATCAGAGGTTGAAGAGTTTCGAGCTGCGAGTGAAAGATGGGAGCGTTCCAGGGATGCACTCCGAAGATGCTCAGAACCCACTCGGTCCGCTTGTCGATTTCCTTGCTCTTCGCATACCCCTCCGGGTCCATCGAGACGCTGATGGTGAAGATTTCATGTTGCTCGATCTCCTCGATGACCCGCGGCAGCTGTAAATCGTATTTGTCCAAGTGAGCATGCGCATCGATATACATGTTCGTTTTATGGCACATAATCTGTCGGGAAGCCACATCAATCTAGTCATCCGGCCCACTTCGCATCTGGGCGACGCGAGTGGTAGCATGTGCCTATTACCGCATTTTGCCTGCCTCACAGCGAGCGCACCGATGGTCTATCTGGAAGAACTTCCGAATCCTCAACTTCGTCCGTGGGTTCGATCACTGTGGTACTGCCGGGCACCACAATTGTCCCACCGCCGCGAGCGGGTTTTGCCCAATGGCTGCATGCAGGTCATCCTCAATCTGTCTGGCAACTCTCTCACCGACTGTGGAGAGGATGGAAAGGCAAACAGGCGCTTTCCACGAGCCATTATCGTAGGTACGAGAGCACGATATGAGGTAATTGATACGGCGGACTTGGAAGAGGTTGCCGGGATTCTAATCCAGCCGGGAGGTTTTGCGGGGCTGTTCCGCGAGCGTGCCGACCTGTTCTTTGAGCGCTCTATCGGTTTGGAAGAGGTTTGGTCCGGCACGTCTCTCACGGAGAGGCTGCGCGAGGTTCCGACACCGGTCGGGAAGTTGAGGACTCTGGAAGTTTTCCTGACCGGACGTCTTGGTCTTCATCCGGGCACACGGCGTTCTGAACTGGTCGATCAGGCGATGCATCTTTTCCGAGAAAAGAGGTTCCGCGTTGCCGAGTGCGCCCGATCGGTGGGTGTAAGCGAGCGGCGACTGTCACAAGTGTTTCGAGAACATGTCGGAATCGCCCCCATAATGTGGTGCCGGATTCGCCGCTTTCAGGCTGCCGTGCGAGCTCTGCACAACGGAGTGGACGTGCCGTGGGCGGAGCTGGCACTCGGCTGTGGATACTACGACCAATCGCATTTTGCCAATGATTTCCGCGCGTTTTCCGGTCTCAACCCCACCACCTATTCCTCGCTACGCGGACGCTGGCAAAATCACGTGCCCATGCTGTAATTCCGGTCTTAGTTCTGACTTTGGTTCCGAATTTTCCAAGCATAACGACGCCTTCGGTGTCAGAATGCCGAACATGACAACCTTAGCAAAGAACTGCAAATCAACCGTAATCCCGGGGCTCCGCTATCGAAATGCTTTGGCAATGATCGAATGGCTGTGCCGGGCCTTCGGGTTTGAGAAGCAGGCCGTTTATGCCGGTCCTGACGGCATAGTGATGCATTCCCAGCTGACTTTTGGCAACGGCATGATCATGGTCGGCTCGGTCATCAGCGGGACGCCGGCGTCGAAACTGCTCAAGCAACCGGATGAGATCGGTGGCGCGGAGACACAAGCTCCTTATCTTGTCGTATCCGACATCGATGCGACCTATGCCAGCGCCAAAATAGCCGGCGCCAACATGGTGCTCGATCTCGAAGAGAAAGAGTATGGTGGTAAAGCATTCTCGTGCAGCGATCCCGAGGGGCACGTTTGGCATGTTGGAACCTACGATCCTTGGGAATCACAACACGGGGAATCACAGCAGGCGTGAACCGCGTCAACGGGTGGGGTGATTCAACTCTCGCAGGAGCTGATTCCATGGCCCAAGCCGAACCCCTGATCCGCAATGTCTCGGACACGACATTCCTGGCCGCAGTTTATCGAGCGCGCGAGACCAAACGCCAAGAGACGCTCTTTCGCGATCCCTCTGCGCGCCGTCGCTTCACCAAACTATGAACTACAGTCGGTGGCGTGATTTCCGAATTGCCGCGGCGACGGTGCCCGAATCACGGGCAAACTGGGCTTGAGCAATGAGTCGGGCCGTCACTTTCGGCATTGTCGGTGGCTACGGTGCAACTGGGAGAATCGTTGCATCCGAACTCTGGAAGTCATGCGATGGCGAGATCCTGGTCGGCGGACGTGACTTGGCCAAAGGGAAGGCCCTGACGGCGGAATTCGATAGCAGAGCCTCCGTGGTCCAGCTTGACATCCTCGATGATCGGTCGTTGGACGACTTTTGCGGCCGATGTTCGATCCTCGTCAACTGCGCGGGGCCGGTTATGCTGCTGCGGGATCGCGTCGCGCAAGCTGCTTTTCGCGCACGATGTCACTACATTGATGCGGCAGGCATGTCGGTGGTAAAGGAACGCATGCTGCCTCATCGCCAAGAGATCGAAGACCGGGGATTGTCGTTCGTGGTCTCGGCCGGGTGGAATCCTGGATTAAGCGAGCTTCTGCCGGTTTACGCGGACGCGCATGCAAGGGCCAAAATGGATACGGTCGAGTCGTTGACCGTGTACCAGGCCGACTCTGGCGAGTGGTCCAGCAATGCTTTGCGCGACGCGGTCTGGTATGTCCGTAAGGCGGGGCTCCAAAGCCCCGGTTACTTTCGCAAGGGCGAGTGGACCCGCGTCAAGATGTCTCAGGCTTCCCGCCGGGTCGATTTGGGCGACCCCGTCGGCTCCGGCCGCTTTGCTTTGTATTCAACTCCCGAACTGAGCGAGGTAGGACGACGGCTTAACGACTGTGACGTTATCACCTACGCGTACGTGTCGGGGTTTCGGACGATCATGGCGATAACTCTGATGGCCTTGGTCCCCCTCCCCGAAGGACTGAGTGTCCGCTTGTTCCGAAACGTATTTCGCAGAAACCGTTTGCCCGTGGATGGTTTTGTCTCGACTCAGATTCTTGGGCGTTCTCAAGGACGCAGGCTAGCCTTGACCGTTCAGGTCGTTTACCGGGAGCGCCGCGACTACTGGATCCACGGACTTGTGCTGGCCACTGTCGCCCGCATGGTTTCGGAGAGGAAAGGCGTCCAGGCTGGTGTCCACTTCCTGGCGGATGCGGTGGATCCAATTGCCTTCATGGCCGAGCTGCGAAAAGCTGGAGTCGAGCAGACCGAGAACCTCGAACCTTGCAAATGAGCGCCGTTCTCGCAGGCGATCGGAACGTTCGTCAACCCTGCACTTCCTCTAACGCTCACGCTTTTGCAACACCTTTTTTCTTGCCGGCGCAGGGAGCTTCTCGCAAGCCGTCCGCAGCACCAGTCGCGGCGCGGTTTTACGGATCTTGATCAAATATGGCAAAGTGCGCGTCGCATCGGCCTTAGCCGACTCGCGCAACAGCCAGCCCAATCCCTTCAGGACCATGTCGTCTTCTTCATCGTTCTGCAGCAATTGATTCGAAAGCTGCACGATCTGGTCAGCGAACCGCTGCTCGCGCGCTCCGCGGATCAGCGCCACACAAGCCGCGCGCCGTCGCCAGCGATTCGGCGACTTCGCCCAGCGGAAAACCTCACGGCAACGGGCCGGGTCGGCGACCACCATCGGCCCCAGCAGATCATGCACCAGCGCGTCGTGATCCGCCCAATTGGTAACGCGGTCGAGCCAGGAGTCAAAGAGCTGAAATTCATTATCGCCAAAATTCTTCGTTTGTTTTTCGACCAGGAAAACAGCCATCGCCTTTTCTTCTAGAATTGGGCCGGAGAAAAGCTGGTCGGCGACCTGCACCACGAAATCCATTCCCCGTTCACGGGCAATGCTGCGCCGGAACCGCACGGCGAATTTTCTTAATTCGGCCGTGTACCAGCCGCGCGACTTTATGACTTCCTTGAAAAAGTGTTGGACGTCTTCGGAATGCGGCGCCGACCCACCATCCTTCAACACGCGCCGGATGTGGTCCGCGATATAGCTGGGCGTGATTCTGCTGTTTGACATGTTCTCCTTATGTAGCAGTGACAGCCATCGTCTCCACCCGTCAGTGCGCGCAGAGTGGCCCATGATAAAGAAGTGCTCAGCGAAATGCTGTGATCTAGTGTCACAGTGATCTGTGACCGAATGCCTTTTACTTTGCCGGAGCTGCGCCGCCCGTCCGCAAAGTCTTGTCGTAAATCCACAGCAGCGCGGCGGTGGCCACGCCCACGCCGGTTACCGCCCACCAGATGCGCTCCGGTTGATGGTTCACCTCGCCGAAGTGGTGGATGAGGATGCCACCAAACTTGCCGGCGATCAGCGAGCCAATGCCGATGGGCAGAAACGCAAAACCCATGTATGTGCCCTGCTGTCCCGGCGGCGCAAGACGGGAAACATATTCGTAATATCGAGGAGACTGAATGATCTCGCCCAGGGCCACGGTCATAAGTGCCACGACCGCAGTCCAGACGTGTGGGTGCCATGCCAGGATCAACCACGCCAAAGCTGTAATCAGCGTTCCAAGCGTGATCGCGGGGAGGGGTGAAATTCGTCGCGTCAGAGCATTGACCGCAACCGTAAGAGTGATCACGATCAACGGGTCAGCAATCAGGATCAGTTCTGTGTTGGCCGAGGCGTCCACGTAATCATGGATGTAGATAGGGAGAATAAGGTATTGCTGCCAGAACACAATCCAATAGCCGGAGAAGATCAGCAGGAACAGAACGAACCGTCCGTTGCCAAGCACGGTCAACAGATTGCGTCCCACGCGCGCGAGTGATGCGGTTGCCTGCTCGTCGGTTCGCCGGGGCTCGCGGAAAAAGATTAGAACGGCGATAAACATCAGGAATACGCTCAGAGCGGCGAGACGAAAAACGTTCTCGACCCGCATTCGCGAATGAACCCATCCCGCGAGAAAGGGTCCCATGAAACTGCCAATATTCACCAATGTGTAGTAGATGGAGTAGCCGATCGACCGCACATTTTCCTTCGAGCATCGCGCCGTCGTACCTACAACGCTCGGTTTGACCATAGCCACGCCGAGGGCAGGCAGAAACAGCAGGACACCGACCAGTAGTCCAAGCGGGACGACCGAGCGCACCGGCGCCAGCCACGGAGCCGCGATGGAGCCGACCAGGAAGTAAGAGCAGCTCAAAATAAAGTACGCCAGCGAAAGCGCGCGTCGGAAACCGATGCGATCGGCTACTGCACCTCCAAATATCGCCATCACCCAGACGCCTGCGCCGAAGAATCCGCCGAGACTGGTGGCCTGATCGACGGGGAACTGTAGCGCCTCATGCAGGTAACGCACGAGGACCGCAAAAACGGCGTAGTAGGAAAGACGTTCGAAGATTTCGCTGATGTTCGCAACCCAGAAGGGTCGTTCAAAGCCGGTGCGGATCTCGCGGAAACGTTCGGAAAGGGTCAAGCGTTACTCCTGAAATGCGGCTTTTGATGGCGGCGTCAGATTTTCAAACGCCGCCGGACTTCCTCGACCGACAAGCCCGCCACACGGATCACTTTGTTCCGGCTGGTCTGGCCGGCTGCAATAGTAACGGAGGAACGCGGCAGGTTCAAAAGCTTTGCGAAAAAATCTATGCAGGCCTCGTTGGCCTTGCCATCCACGGGAGGGGCTGTGAGTGAAACTTTCAGCGCGTTGCCGACTTCACCGGTGATGGCATTCTTCTTGGCGCGGGGATGCACGCGGATCTGGAATGAGATTTCAGAGTCGTGCTGTCGAACCGGGATCATTTTTTCTCACTATGGAGAGGATTGTTTCTCCCAGAAACGCCACCGCTGCAACGAACGTGTAGAGACCCCAAGCCTTAAAAAGATTCCGCCGCCGAACAGCTTCCACCGCACAGTTTCGAGTGTTAAAGCCACGAAGTTGGCGCCGACACATGTGACCATCAATCCCGGAACCCGGGCGTACCCATTCCGGAGTCGCAGAAAATTCAGCATAGCCACCAGCAACCAGAGGAATGGGATGTTCAGTATCGCCCCTCGCAGGTGCAGGATCTCAATTGCTAGCATGAAAGAAACAGCAGTGAGCAAAATCGTCCAAGTGCAAATGTAATCCAGATATCTCATTTTTCTACTCTCGCTGACCGAAGATAGCCGTCCCCACGCGCACACATGTTGCTCCCTCTTCAATCGCGACTTCGAAATCATGGGACATTCCCATGGAAAGAACTACAGTGCCGATGTGTGGCAGCGTACGCGCGGCAATGAGGTCGCGAATCTGACGGAGTTGGACGAAATAGGGACGCGAGCCCTCCGGATCTTCAGTGTACGGAGGGACGGTCATCAAGCCGCGAAATTTGAGATTCTCCCATAGCGGCGCGCTTTTCAGAATCCGTTCCAGTTCGTCGGAGCCGGGTGCCAGCCCGCTTTTTGCCTCTTCGCCGCCCACATTGATCTCGAGCAGGACGGATAATGTTTTGCCCGCGCTTGCCGCAAACCCATTCAGCTTCTCCGCAACCCGCACCGAGTCCACGGAATCGACCGCGTCAAACAGCTCCGCAGCCTTGGCGGCTTTATTTGACTGCAAGTGTCCGATCAAGTGCCATTCGACGTCACGCAGGTCGCACAGGGCGGTCGCCTTCCCGGCAAACTCCTGCACCCTGTTCTCGCCGAAAACACGCAGCCCGGCAGCGTACGCCTCGCGGATGCTTTCGGCCGGAAAAGTCTTGCTTACGCCCATCAGTGTGATTTCGTCCGAATTGCGGGCCGCGCGCCTTGCCGCTGCTGAGATCTGCTCCCGCACCCGGGCAATGTTTTCCGCAATCGACATCCTCAGTAGCTTATATGAAGCGTGGTGGGGCCGAGCTGCGCTCGGGTAGGATGGGCAAGTCGCCCGTCCCCACACGCACGAACCACTACATGATTGCTGTTGGCGGGGCCGGATCCTCGGGCCGTCCGGCATTTGCCAGCGGAACGCGGATCATAACAATCGCCAGCAGGGCGAGCGCACCCAGCGCCAGAAGAAATGGCGGAGTCCACTTGACCAACGTTACGTCGTAGCCGGAGCCCACCAGGCCCGCGATGGCTAGGCCGCACAAAGCCTCGCCCGCGATCAGACCCGAAGCCGTCAGGACGCCCGCGTTTTCCACGCGCGCCTTCTGCGCATCGTTCAAGCCGCGGCGATCGCGCAATTTGTCGGTGACCCAGCGAATCACGCCTCCGACAAAAATGGCAAA
>Ga0181521_10002219_pt1 | contig 23636 bp, 28 predicted proteins | sample PEATcosm2014_Bin_32_FD_119764 | JGI IMG/M metagenome (GOLD analysis project Ga0181521, IMG submission 119764) | Peatland microbial communities from MTU Mesocosm Facility, Houghton, MI, USA - PEATcosm2014_Bin02_60_metaG | ecosystem: Environmental > Terrestrial > Soil > Wetlands > Peat | place...
CGAAAGCGTGACGAACGATTGGATGATCCCGCGCGGCGAGGGGGATTCCCGGTTCCATCGCGCAGTCATTGAACGACGGGAATAGACTGAAGTTCGACCGCCTGCGATACGGGACGCCTGCCCGTTCCGGGAAGACGGTTTGGCTCCGCTTACAGCTTCTTGGGGCGCTGTTTTCGGAAAATTCGCGCGTGCCGGAGGCCCGCGTAGTCCGCGGCGTCGTCATGATCGCCAGCTATCCAGTGCCACAACGTGGGAACCCAACTTCGGTATGGCCGACCAATCGGGAGTTCACGAAAGTCCAACGGCCGTGAATGGCTCCTGACACTCGTTGGTGGTTTTCAAACTTGGGATTTTGAAGCCGTGAGGAGAGTTGTGGCGGCGATCGGATTTCCCCACCAAAACCTCCACCCCAACCGGTGGCGCTCGACGTTCGACGCGCCAAGCGTCCGCAAGGCATCCGCATATATCGCCGTGGCACGGATATCCGCGATCACCATCCTGCCTCCGGGTTTAAGGACTCGGAACCCTTCGCTGATCGCCCGCTTCCGATCGCTATTCGATCGGATGTTGTGTATCGCGAGGCTCGAAACCACCAGATCAAAAGTAGCGTCCGGAAATGGGAGTGCTCGCATGTCGGCGGTCTCAATGTGCACGCGATCACTGACCCCTTCCAGCGACGCGTTGCGCAGGGCGACGTCCATCGCGTTGCCCGACTGGTCCGTTGTACTCCAGATATCCACGCCTGTCACTCGGCCAGTCATCAGCCTGCGTGCTACGGCCGTCAGTACTGCGCCTCGACCGCACCCCATATCGAGCACCATCTCGTCGCCGCGCAGGTGAGTTCGGTCCAGAATGCGGTCCCACTCGAGGAACTTGCCGCGTCTGGTGGTATAGAAAAAGCTGGTGGTGTTCACCAGGAACAGGACAAAATACAGCGTGATCGGCGCAGCGGCCTGACTTGGCATTCGCCACCAGGCGATCGCCGCTCCAAGGCCGCTGAGTACCGCCAAAGATCCGAAGATCACCAGCGCGTAAGGTGCATCGTAGCCGTATTCGCCGTGCCGCATTGCGATCCGTGATGGTACCACGACAGTTTATATTGCGCCCGCCACGGTCATAACCTGGAGTGGATCACGCGCCACGCGCGTGCAGGCACACGGCTGCGCGTCGGCATGCCGGTGAAGTGCCCGCTGGCCGAAGTTCCTGGATCACGCCGCCCTGGGAAACTCCGACGCCCTCCGCCGACCGGCCCCGCGCAAATCATGCATGCGGCGCCTTCCGCGCGGCGCGCATCGCCCATCCGCGCGCTCGCGGTCGCGGCGCCGGACCACGGGCGGCGGGCGCCGGACGGGCCGCCAGCATGAGGCTGCGGGAAGAGCGCGAAGTCGATTGACGTGCGCTCTGGCAATTGGTTGTCGCTCTGGCAGGCGGAGGCGCTCCCGAACGCGCCGGATATCACGACCACCAAGGGCTTGCGCGCCCGCGCCATCATCGCGCCGTGCTCCTCGGCTGTGCGCCGGGCCGGTCCGAAGTGGCGGCGCTCGCGATGGGCGCTGTTCGGGCGCGTTCACGCCGGCGGCCACGGCCGCCGCGCGGCGCGCGAATACGCCAGCGCTGTTTCTTCACGCGCCTTGCGGGTTCTCGGCGCGGCGGGGCGCGGCGGGTGGTGCCGCCGGCCCGAGTGCGTCAGTGTTAGCGCCGGCTTCGCGGGGCACGCCTACCGCCCTTGTGTCCTCCCTTGTGGCCCATCTCCGACATGATCCTTCCAAGGCCGGCTCGTTCCTGCTCCTCCAGCGAGAGGAGTTGCCCGGCGGACTCGCTCGGGGCTTCAGTAGTTTTCTCGAAGGTCCGCCGCCCTTTCTTATTCGACCGCTTTCGCACAGAACCAGCATTGCACGTTTCGGGACGAATGCACACAACCAGCGCCAACCAGTGACCAGCGAAACAATGGGCTGCGAAGCCGCCAGCATCGCCGTGCTCCTCGGCTGCGCGCTACGCCAGTCCGCGCTGACGGAGTTCACCGATGGGCGCTGTTCGGGCGCATTCACGCTGGAGGCGACGGTCGCCGCACCGCGCACGAGCTAACCTCGGAACTCGGAAGTAAGTCGGAAGTGACCGGCTTCCGAGTTCAGCGTGGCCGCTCGCCGACATTCCCCGAATCACGGCGCACTCGAAAATGGTACGCCCTCCGCCGATCGGCCCCGCGCAACCCATGGATGCGGGCACCCTCCGTGCAGCGCGCATCCCCATCCGCACGCCAGGCGGTCGCGGCGAAGGACACCGGGCTGTCAGCGCGGGAACGGGCCGGCGGCATCGCCGGCGTGAAGAGTGAAGACGCGTCTACTCGGCCTGGCAAGAGGCAAGCAGCCAGAATTCTGTTCCAATGATGAAGGAGGCACGACGACGTGAGTGGGAACGAAGGGGAAGGAGTCTTTACGCAGCCGTCGTTCCGGAACGACCTAGAATCGCGCCTGGCGCGGCGGCGGACGGTAGAATCTCGCCACCACAAAGGCAGGAGAGCACATGGGCACGGCGACTTCCTGCTTTGGCACGATCGCCTGACGGCCAAACTTCTGAAGTTCGCTCTGCAGATCACCGGATTGTACCAGCGAGGTCTTGCGAATGCGCTTCACCCGATTGTCCGCCATTTACGACTGGAGTTGGCCAACCTCCCGCCAAGCCTGGATGGCTTTCGCATTCTGCACCTGACCGATCTGCACATCGATGGGATGGACGGGCTGGCGGAGGCTCTGACGGATCAGTTGGCTGCTCTACCTGTGGACGTGTGCGTTCTGACCGGGGATTACCGCTTTGAGGTGTACGGATCCTGCGATGCCATTTATCCGCGCATGCGCCGGGTTCTCGCATCCGTTAAGGCCCGTTATGGCGTAGTGGGCATTCTGGGCAATCACGACTGCGCGGACATGGCTGCGGGACTCCAGAACGTCGGGGTCCGCATGCTGATCAATGAGGCGATAGAGGTGGGGATGCCGGATGGTGGACTATGGGTAATCGGAGTGGATGACCCGCACTACTACGGATGCGACGATCTGGCAGGGGCAATGGAGGAGGTACCGATTGAGGGGTACAAGCTTTTGCTCGCACATACACCGGAGATGTTCGAGGAAGCGGCCCAAGCCGGTATTGACCTCTATTTGAGCGGGCACACGCACGCGGGGCAGATTTGTCTGCCATGGATTGGAGCACTGGTGCTATACGCGGCTTGCCCCCGCGCCTACGCGCACGGGCATTGGCAGCATGGCGGCATGCATGGGTATACCAGCGCCGGCTTAGGGTGCTCCCTGCTCCCGGTCCGCTATCGGTGCCCTCCCGAGATTGTGGTCATTGAGCTAAGAAGAGGCGCGAGGGAGGACACCGTCGCCGAGATCGCGCCGGCTGGGGGCATCAGACTGCCAGTCCGCCCCTTAACCGCCGGCGATGTGCGCGATCTGCCGGCGCCGTGGCGTGGACACCTTCATGCGTGATCACTCGGCGCGCATCCCCATCCGCGCGCTGGCGGTCGCGGCGACGGACAACGCGCGGCGGGCGCCGGAACGGGCCGCCGGCATCGCGCGGGATCGAGGACACGACCGGTGCGAGCCAGACGCTTCCCACAACGCCGTAGTCGTCCCATACAGTGGTGTCTTCCGCGTGACGCATGCCCGTTCGAAATGGTATATTTCTGAGCGGTTTTGTCGCGTCGTGAAAATGGGCCTTTTCGTCGAAATCGCTGAAAGGAAAACGAAGGGCGAACGCGAACGTCCGCCCTCCGGGTTAGGACGCGGTTTTTTAGCGGCGGCTCGAGCCGGCGCCCTGGGTCTTGCCGGCCGTGAGGTCTGCACCCCCGTTTTTTTTCGCGCCGCGAAAACGGCAAAAAGGAGCGATATGCGATGAAGAAGAAGCGATCAGCAGTCAGCGATCAGTAGTCAGCGATCTGCAGTCAGCTTTCGATCTGCCGGCGCAGCGCGGCGGGCTCGCCAGGTGCGACCGCTGCGGTGTGCAGCTCCGCGTGGCCGAAACTAGGGCGAGCCTCAACGATGGTGGGGGAAATGAGGGTGTCTTCCGCGTGACGCATGCCCATCCGCACGCCGGCGGTCGCGGCGACGGACCACGGCGAGGCGGGCGCCGGAACTGGCCGCCGGCATCGCGCGGCGGGATGCGTGATGGCAACCCGGCCCCGCGGACTTCGGGCATCCTGAAGTTATCCCCCGGCGCAACTGCGCCACGGGTCGTGCAGGCACATGGCTGCGCAGTCGGCGTCCCTGGTGAAGTGGCCGCGCGCCGATGTTCCCGAATCGCGGCGCACTCGAAAAAGGTACGCCCTCCGCTGACCGGCCCCGCGCAAATCATGCATGCGGTGCCTTCCGCGCGGCGCGCATCCCCATCCGCACGCCAGGCGGTCGCGACGACGGACAACGAGCGGCGGGCGCGGGAACAGGCCGCCGGCATCAGGCTGCGCGAAGCGCATTATGCCACCCAACCCGGGCGTCCGGAAGTTATCGCCCGGCGCAACTACGCTACGGGCGTGCAGGCACATGCCTGCGCGACGCCATCCCGCTGAAGTGGCCGCCCGCCGACGTTCCTGGACCTCGGCACTCGGAAAACGGCACGCCCTCCGGCGACCGGCCCCGCGCAAATCATCGATGTGGGCGCCTTCCGCGCGGCACGCACCCTCATCCGCGCGCCGGCGGTCGCGGCGACGGACCACGCGCGGCGGGCGCTCGGAACGGGCCGCCGGCATCGCGCGTGAAGAGCGCGAAATCGATCGGCATCAGGTCCAGCGGGTGGCCACCCTCTGGCAGGCCCACGCGCTCCCGAACGCGCCGGACAGCACGACCACCCAAGGGCTTCGCGACCGCACCATACATCGCCGCTGCTCGGCGATGCCCTGCGGCGGTGGCGGCGCTCACCTATGGGCGCTGTTCAGGCGCATTCACGCCGGAGGCGACGGTCGCCGCACGGCACGCGAATGCAGCCGGAGCTGTCGGTGTGGTGCCTGCGATCTCCGACCGCGCTTCTTGGCGCGTCAGCCTTTTAGCGATCAGCTAATTGCGCTGCAGCCACGCGTAGAACTCTTCAGCCGCCCCGGGCGCCGCTCCGGCAAACTCCTCGCCTGAGGCTATGGCCGCCTCGCCGCATCCCATGCAACAGGGGCCCCATTTTCCAGTTGCAAGCAAACGCTGTGATGCAGGGCTCATCCAAACCTGCCGACGGCATTGCGTGCAGGGAAACAACCTCGACCCATCCACGTGTGCCTCATGGGCCAGCACGCCGATGATGTGATGGTTCCCCTCAGGCTTTTCGGGCTTTCCGGCTTTCGGTCTCATGCGGTTTCCCCCCATCGTAGCGCCCGCGCTGCGCCCCGAGGGCGGCTTGAAGCTCGGAATCTGATAAAGGCCTTGGTGTTGCACAGCGTCCCGTCGCCGATCGCATCGCCCATCCGCCAGGCTGGCGGTCGCGGCGACGGACAACGCACGGCGGGCGCCCGAGTTGGCGACCGCCATCGCCCGAGCGAAGAGCGCGATGTCGATCGGACTGAACGTCGGGAACTGGCTGCCGCTCCGGCAGGCGCACGCGCTCCCAAACGCGTCGAACATCACGACCACCCAAGGGCTACGCGACCGCACCATACATCGCCGCGCTGGTCAGCGGTGCCCTGCGGCGGTGGCGGCGCTCACCGATGGGCGCTGTTCGGGCTGACTCACCTCGCTGAGCTACCAGCATGCGGGCCAAGTTACAGGAGGGGGATAGTTGCTGGGCTTAATACGATGCTGGGGCAGCGGCGCCAGGCCGAAGGATTATTCTGTCTAGACATGATGAGTTGTCTTGACGTGAATTTTTGTTAAATAGTATAAGAGAGCCAATGGCAGAGGCGATTTACGTCATTTCGAAGCGCGGAAACGGCGGCGACCTTTCTTCTGTCCCGCGCGAATGCGGATCCTCGCACAACTGGCGGAAGCCGATTCGGCAGCGGGGATTGCGCGGCGCCTGGGCCTGCCCCGCCAGCAGGTTGGCTATCACCTGCGGGCACTGGAACAGGCCGGGCTCGTGGAACTGGTCGAGGAGAGGCGCAAAGGTAATTGCATCGAACGGATCGTGCGCGCGGCGGGGCGTTGTTACGTGATTAGTCCCGAGGCGCTGGGCAAATTGGGCGTCACGCCGGAACAGCGCGGCGACCGGTTCTCCGTCGGCTTCCTGGTGTGTCTCGCGGCGCGCGCCATTCGCGACGTGACGTTATTGAGCGGGCGTGCGGACATGGCCGGCAAACGAGTTTCCCCAACGATGGCCATGGAGCTCGAGGTGCATCTCGCATCCGTGGAGGCACGCAACGCGTTTGCGGATGAGTTGGCGCAGCAAGTGGCGCGGCTGGCGGCCAAGTATCACGATGAGAGGGCGGTCGGCGGTCACACGTACCGGTTCTTCGGCGGTGTCTATCCGGTCATCACGCAGTAGGAGCCGGCCGGTCAGGATCCGGGACGGACATAGTGGAGATCTGAGGAGGAATGCCGCCGCGGCCTTCCAAAAGGCCTCGCAATTCGAGAGCGGATCCGCGCACGATTCAAAAGGCCTGACACCATCGCCTCCGGACTTCCAAAACCACAAGGTTTTGGAGCACGTACCGAAGATCGAGGAAGACCCTACTGGAAAACGATCATGGCCTGCTCTTCCTGGCGTCACGCTCATCTCATTATCGCTATTTGGGGTAATTTTCATCCGGGTCTTGCGGCTGCTTTGCAGGCGGCTGGTGGGTCATCGGCGGGACTTCGTGGGGCGGGTAGTACTCCCAGGAAAGCGAACTGGCCAACCCGCACGCGTTAGCGAAGAAGTCATAGTCGTCCTGTCTGATCAGCGGGTTCTTGAGGCGCCTCGGAGGCTGCAATGGGCGCCAGCCCTCACGGACAAAACCCCCGGGAAGCGTGCATCCAAGCAAAGCCCCTCTAAGGGAACCCAACCGACCGCCGCCACCAATGATAAACAGGTCGAACAGCTTGTCATTCGCGGCGGTGAGCGTGTGCACTTCAGAACCTCTAAACAAGTCCGCTCATACTGCGTGCAGATTGCGCCGATGCAAGGGACAGCAAGGGAAGGGATCTCACCAGTCTCTTTCCGCCGTCGTGCCTCTTCTACTGTGCAGTTCCATGCCTGGCCGAACTCACGGTCGACGTTCCCTCCTCCGACGGGCTGGGTCGAATCGGCGAGGTAACTCGGGCGAAGCGGCTGGCCCCGCTCAGTCATGATTCGGCCATTGAAGAAGAACGAGACCTCCGTAGTACCGGCGCCGACGTCCACGATTGCATAGGTCTTAGATTCAGCGTGCGGCGATTCCAGAAAAGCTTTGACAGCGGCGAGGCCCTCCGGTTGCACAAAATAATTCCGGTCGCCCTGGTCTGGCACGATGAAGCTACCGAGGCTCTCCGCCACTTCGACAAGCAGGGAGGTGCAGGCCGAATTCGGGATACGCCGGTGCAGTTTCATTGCTACTCCTGCCATCCTCTCCCACTCGTCCTTACGATTGGCTTGGTCCAGATAGTCCACAGGACATCCGATGTTCCAAAGGAGGAATAGATCGTCGTTCCGGAACTGACGTACCAATCTGTTCTCGACCTCGCGGAAGACGTGTGCCAGGAACAGACAGGCGAACGTGCTGGCAGGATAGGCCGATCCCTCACCCGGCAAGCGCACTACACCGTGCCTCGCTATGGCACTGCCACAGCGACAGATTGCCGGATTGCTTCGGCACAACACACACAGCTTGATTGAGGACAGCCGGATATCACCCTCGCTAGCATCCGCCTCAGCCAGACCAAAGTATATGGTGCCGCAACGAACTGTTACGGTGGAGGGTAGCAGGAATGCGGCCAGTCCCTGTGCCGCCGGATTCCACTGAAACACCTCAAAGCGGTTGTCCGAGAGATCCTGCCAAAGAACCTTCGTAGAGCTAGTACCGAAATCGACACCCACGATCAGAGTCCGTTCCCCGCGCCGAGCGGGCGGTAATAGCTGTGGTGGCGATATGGGTTCTGGCGTAGTTGGCTCGCCCAACTTCGCAGGTGCAGGAACCGGTTCCGTTCTGCGCGTCAGCCGGAGCCACAAGCGATGTAGTAAGCCTTAGAACACCACTAACCATCATGAAACCCTTAGAACACCGGCGGCGATCAGAACATGCTCCGCGGTCACGAACTTGAGTTGCTCAATCTCGGCTTCGCGCTTCTGTTGCTCTGCCGCCAGGTTGCGAATGGTCCCCTCCAGCATGCGGATGTACGACGGCGGCAGGGTTCGAGAGCGTGCGCTATCCAGTAACGTCTGCTTCCGAGAGATTTTCAGCCTGTAGGACTCACGGACACTCGCCAGTCTCGCATCCACGAATGCCTGATTTACACGCTCGGCATTCCCTCGCCGGGCGTCGAAGCGTTTAACCAGGATCGCCTCGGCGGCAGCGTGAGCGGTGCGGAGCATGTCGGCATCAATAGTCGGCGGGGCAGTATCGGCACCCTCATTGACCATACGACTGAGACACAGTTCGCTGGCGTCCTCGTCCAGGGCTCTCGCCGAATCAAGATTGATGACAACGGGAAGTAGAACGTCCTGCTCGCGGGCCGCGCGGACGGTGGCTCTTGCCAAGAGATACAGGTAGTCGCCGGGCGGAAGGTTGTCGTCGGTATTCAGCCTAACCCGCGCAACCGGATGAAACCCCCCTTCGCCGTGACGGTGCGCTTCCACGATTGCGCGGATGAAAAAATGCCGGACGTGCAGAAACGTGAGCGATTTGTCCTTCTCGGCGACTTCGGAATCAAATGTGATCCGCGAGGATTTCTGGTGGAGTACTCGGCAGAACTCCGCTTTTTGGCTGTCCTCCGGCTGGCCGATCACGAATTGCAGGAGTTTGTCGCTGGCCTCGAGACGGTACACGCCAAGGCCGTCGTCAATCAATTCGGACCGTCGATCATAGTGCGCTAGGAAGTCCGTTACGAACCTGGCCAGGTCTTCTGGGCGGATGAAACGGCCCAGCGCCTGCGCGCGATCCACCTCCTGCCGGTAGTACTCGTCGTGGCCGATGAATTGTGGGCTTGAGCGCTCCCATTCCTCAAATTGCTGCTTCCTTTTCTCCAAAAGGATACCGGCCTCTTCGATTCGCCGTTTCCGCTGTTCTTCCGATAACTCGGGGTCGAAGAGGTCTTTGGTGAGGTTGGTAATCTCATTGCCCAAGATTGCTTCCAGGTCGCCAATATAGGATTCAAACAAGTTGATACGCCTATAGAGCCGGTTTAGAATCTCGTCCTCGATGGTGCCTGGCGCCGATAAGTTGAAGATCAGGATTCGTTCCGCCTTCTGGCCAAAGCGGTCCAGCCTGCCGATGGCTCCTGGGCTGGACCGTGCCTGCTAGATGATGCTGTGGTCAGTGGCATTACCAGCCAGTTGCAGGTGCCCGGTACCGTGACGGGCAGACCGTACCGGCTTGCAGCGAACGCGGGAAAGAGCTTTCAAGGATCGATCGTGCTGGGCATGGGCTTCGTGATGGAGCCGCAGGAGGCGGAGCGCCTGTTGGAGATGGACCCACGCAACCGCGACGTACTGTTCCCATACCTGAACGGCGAGGACCTTAACCGTCGCTCGGATCAGTCGCCGAGCCGGTGGGTGATCAACTTCCACGACTGGCCGTTCGAAAAGGCGATGGAGTACCCGGACTGCCTTGAGATCGTGGAGCGATTGGTGAAGCCGGAGCGGGAGAAGAACAACCGCAAGGTGTACCGGGATAAGTGGTGGCAATATGGTGAGAAGCGCCCGGAGCTATACGCCACCATCGCCGGTCTTGACCGACTGCTGGTGATTCCCGAGACAACAAAATACTGCACATTCTCGTTGTGCCCAACTGGGATTGTTTTCTCGCATATGACGAAGTTGATAGCTCTGGGCGACGGTGCGTCAGCAGCCATCGTGATGAGCTCAATTCACGAGGCTTGGGCCCGAACCTACTCTTCGACGTTGGAGACTCGGCTCAAATACATTACATCTGACGGCTTCGAGACCCTCCCGTTCCCAGCCTCGCTGGACCGGCTCGAATCCATCGGCGAGCGATACCACTTCCATCGGCGCGACGTCATGATCGCCCGCTGTGAGGGACTGACGGCAACCTACAATCGATTCCACTCCGCGCACGAAGTCTCGCACGACATCGCCACACTTCGCACGCTGCACGTCCAGATGGACTATGCGGTTGCTGCCGCTTACGGCTGGAGCGACCTCGATCTGGGACACGGTTTCCACGAGACCAAGCAAGGCAACCGCTACACCATCTCCGAAGCCGCCCGGCGCGCGGTGCTCGACCGCCTACTCGCGCTAAACCACGAACGCTACGCCGCGGAGCAATCGGCGGCATCCGCCGCTCCGCGCCCCAAGGCAAAAGTGCGGAAGCGCGCGAGGGACCAGGCGGGTCTTTTCTAAGTTCGATGAAAGCATGTTACGTTGACGCGTCGCGGCCCGGCACGGCGGCAGGTATATGGAATTCGAATGGGACGCCGTCAAGGCGGCAGCCAACATCGAGAAGCACGGCGTGAGCTTCGCGGAAGCGATGACGGTCTTTGGCGACCCTTTGGAGGTAACGATTCCGGACCCGGATCACTCGCTGGAGGAGTCCCGCTTTGTCAGCATGGGGCGCTCCGCAGCGGGCCGGGTCCTGGCGGTGTCGTATACTGAGCGTGAGGGGCGTATCCGCGTGATCAGCGCGCGGCCAGTTGCGCCGGCCGAGCGGAGAAGATATGAGTCAGGACAGCACGGCTAATCCGGACGACATGCGACCGGAATACGATTTCTCCGGCGGGGTGCGCGGAAAGCATTACGAACAGTACCAGGCCGGCAACAATGTGGTGTTTCTCGATGCGGATGTTGCCAGGGTCTTCAGGGACTCCGAGTCGGTGAACCGCGCGCTCCGGTTGCTCCTGGAGCTTGCCAAGAACCAGTTGCCACCGGACCGGGCCGCTTAGACCTCCGTCTGGATTTGTCGCCGGTAAGAACCCGGTTACGGTCAAGGAGCGACAGCCCATGTCCACTGCGCCTCTCCGTCAGGAACTCGAAGATCTGATCCGCCGCGACCTGTTGGGTCCCGCCGGCGGCGAGCAGGAGACCATTACCGAGCAGAGCGTCCGCAATCGCTACCTGCTCGGCATGCTCGCCCCGCTGAAGGTCGTCGAAGTCGACGAGGAGCCCTTCGACGAACTGGCCGACAGCTCGGAAGACAACGCCGAAGAGGAACCGCGGAACCATCCACGCCAGCCAAGCGCGGAGTCGCGCCCTCCACCTTCGGTCTGAGCTTCTGCCTGGACCTGGCGGAGACCGCCTTCGACGCGGAAGCCCGCTGGGGCCAGTATCTGCGCGAGCCGGACGCCGACGGCAAGCCCATCTGGAAGCGGTATCCGCGCGCCGGCGCCACGACCTTCCCATTGCAGGAGGGTAATCTGCGCCCGTGGTCGCCGGACGCGGAAAGTCCCAACGTGGTGGTGCGCGGGCGGGTGCGGCGGCGCGCGGGGCACTGGAGCGTCACGCTCTTCCTCTCCAATGAGCAGGAAGAAGGCCGTCCGCGCGACATGTACTGGATGTTCCAGGCCGAACTGGCCGTGCTTGGGCGATTCGCGCGGCGTCCGGGGCAGGGACATGTCTCGACGCTGGACGCCGTTTCGCGCCTCGAAGATCAAACCAACGAGATGCTGTACCGGCGGGACGTGGAGTTCGCTCGCGGCCACGGTACCAGCGTCGAATGGGACTTGGCCGAGGGGCGATTAGACCAGGCCGTCCGCATCCATACTGCCGCCATGCCGCGCGCGGTAGTGCGCACGGTGGAGCAGTGCGATGTCCCCGGACTTATCACCGACATGCGGGAATTGGCTGAAGCCGCGGACGGCGATCTGACGGGGAAGTTGCGTCCGCTCACGGAAGCCTACGCCACGTGGATCGCGGAACTCGAAGCGCGGCGCGCGGCGGAGCCGGACCTGGTTGATTACGCCGATGCGTTGGTCCAAGTGGTGGCGCGGGCGCGCGAAGTTCTAGCCCGGCTGGAAGAGGCTATCGCGCTGCTCACTGCGAACGCGACGCGCGCGAGGCGTTTCGCTTCGCCAACCGCGCCATGTGGCAACAGCGCGTGCGGTCCGTGTGGATAGAGGCCCGGAAAAGGACCCTGCGAAAGCGTTGGCCGACGTGGACATTCCGAAAAACCGCAGTTGGTACGCCTTCCAGTTGGCCTTCATCCTGATTAACTTGCCGGGGCTCACCAGTCTGGATCACCCCGACCGCAGCATCGGACCCTATGCCGGTGCGGACCTGCTTTGGTTCCCCACCGGCGGCGGCAGACGGAAGCTTACCTGGGGCTCGCGGCCTACACCATGGCGGTGCGGCGGTTGCAGAAGAACGCGGGCGGGCGCGACGGCGAAAACGGCGTAGCGGTGCTGATGCGGTACACGCTGCGTCTGCTCACGCTGCAACAGTTCCAGCGCGCCGCCACGCTGATCTGCGCCTGCGAGCAGATCCGCCTGGGCGATACCGCAAAGTGGGGTGAAACGACCTTCCGGCTGGGCCTTTGGGTAGGGCGCAAGACCACACCCAACCGCACCGCGCAATCGGCGGAAGTGGTGGAGGCGCTGCGTAGCGGCCGGCGGCCGGTGTTCGGCGTCGGGTCGCCGCACCAGTTCGCAGCGTGCCCGTGGTGTGGCGCGGCGATCGAGCCCGGACAACACATTGTGGTGGAGCACTATCCGGCGGGACGGGCGCGCACCTTGATTTACTGCGGCGATGCGCGGGGCCAGTGCGAATACTCGCGCCGTCAGTCGCCGGACGAAGGTCTGCCGCTGCTGGTGGTGGATGAGGAGATATACCGGCAGCCACCTTCCATGCTGATCGCGACCGTGGACAAATTCGCGCAGATGGCCTGGCAGGGGCCTGTGCAGACGCTGTTTGGGCAGGTGACCGGTTGGTGCGCGCGTCACGGGTTCCGCTCACCGGAGCTGGAAGATACGAACTCGCACCAGGCGGCGGGGAGGTTCCCGGCCATCGCAACGCGCCCGCATGCGCTGCTGCGCCCACCGGATCTGATCATTCAGGATGAGTTGCACCTGATCAGCGGTCCGTTGGGGAGCCTGGTGGGCATCTACGAGGGCGCCGTGGATCAACTGGCCACCTGGGAGGTGGATGGAAAGAAGGTGCGTCCGAAGGTGATCGCGTCGACGGCGACGGTGCGGCGCGCGGCGGCGCAGGTGTCGGCGCTGTTTAACAGGAAGGTGCAGGTGTTTCCGCCGCCGGGGATCGAGGCTGGGGCCAACTTTTTCTCGCGCGAGTTGCCGGTCAGCGATGCGGCCCCTGGACGCCTGTACCTGGGTGTGTGCGCGGCGGGGAGGCGGTTGAAGCCGGCGCTGATCCGCGTCTACGTGGCGGCGCTCGCCGCGGGGCAGACGTTGTATGAGAAGTACGGAGAAGCGGCCGACCCGTTCATGACTGCAGTGGGCTATTTCAGTTCGCTGCGCGAGTTGGGTGGCATGCGGCGGCTGGTGGATGACGATGTGCGTTCGCTGCTCACGCAGATTGGGGCGCGCGGGTTGAAGAGGCGAAACTTGCGGTTGCCGCAAGCGGTGGAGGAACTGACCTCGCGGAAGTCGGCCGTCGAGATCCCCGAAGTGCTGGAGCGGATGAAGTGCAAGTTTCCACCGTTCGGGCAGCAGGCGCCGAAGCCGCCGATTGACGTGCTGCTAGCGACGAATATGCTCTCGGTGGGCGTGGACGTGGGCAGGCTCGGACTGATGATTGTGGCCGGGCAGCCGAAGTCGACGTCGGAGTACATTCAGGCGACCAGCCGCGTGGGGCGCGCTAGTCCAGGCATGGTCATCACGGTGTCGAATTGGGCACGGCCGCGCGACCTCTCACACTTCGAGAGTTTCTGCCACTACCACGCCACGTTCTACCGGCAAGTGGAGGCGCTGAGCGTGACTCCGTACTCGACGGGCGCGATGGATCGTGCGCTGACCGGCGTGCTGGTGAGCGCAATCAGGCAGGCGGGTGCCGACTACAACCGCAACGATAGCGCCCAACAGATGCAACCGGCGCATGCGGTGGTGCAGAATGCGCTCGCGGCCTTGCCGGTGCGCGCCAGTGAGGCCGGGACCGGCGGAGCGACGCTGGAGGATCGGGTGCGAGCGGGGCTCCAGGAGCGGATTGACGCCTGGCGCGACCGCGCTGTGCGCATGAAGGGCGGAGCGCGGCTGGGTTATAACGAAAGCCGGGACGGCGTGACCGTCGCGCTGCTCCGGATGCCGGGATCGTCGGCGTGGTGCGAGTTCACGGTGCTAAATTCCCTGCGGGACGTTGAGCCCGAAGCCGAACTCACGTTCGACGACAGCGGCATGGACCCCGTGGAGGCTGGTAAATGAGCGGACAGAATGTGGGAAGTGCGCGGCCCACGCAGTTGATCTATACCTACGGCGTGGGTTCCGCTGTGGATCTGCCGCAGTTCTCTGCCATCGTGATGGGGTTGGACGATTGGCCCGCTGCCGAGATGGAGGAGATCCGGGAAGACCGGCTGCTTCGCGTCGTGCGGCATGTGCTGGGCGGGCAGGTGCGGCAACTCAAGGCCGCGCCGTTGCACGAGGATGTGCCCGGTCCGCTATTCCGCAATTCATCCGGGGACGGCGTGCCGGTAGCCGCGTTTCCCCGCTGGCTGGTGTGTACGCAGTGCCGGCTGCTGGCGCCCATCCGGTCGGGGCTGTTCGAGTTCCGCGCCGACACGAACCGGCCAGAGCGCTCGGGCTTCATCCATAAGAACTGCCCACGCCTCACCAGGGCGGCGGCCATTCCGGCGCGCTTCCTGGTGGCGTGCGAGAACGGCCACATCGACGACTTTCCCTGGAGCGAATACCTCCACGGCGCCCAAGGCACCTGTCCGGGGCCGCTTGAATTGCGTGACGTGGGAGCGAGCGGCGAAGCGCCCGACGTAATGCTGATCTGCCGCGCTTGCCAGAAACGCAAGCCTATGGCGCCTGCGTTTTCCGAAGACGGCCGGGCAGACTTGCCGAAGTGCCGCGGGCGGCATCCGCATCTGCGGGTGGCACCTCTTGAGGAATGCGACGCCCCGTCGCAGCCGATCACGCTGGGCGCGACCAATATGTGGCTCTCGCGGACGCTATCGGCGCTGTCCATCCCATCATCGGTCGACCCGCTGGAACAAATGGTGGAGCAGGATCTGACGTCGCTGTTTGAGGATGCGGAGTCGGAGCGCGACGTCAAACTGGTGCGTAAGGGTCATCCGCGCTATGACAAGTACACGGACGCGCAGATCTGGGCTGCGATCGAGAAGCTGCGCATGCAGGACAGTGCCGCACCGCTCACCCCCAAGGATCTGAAGCTCCCGGAATGGAAGCTGTTCTCGAAGCCGGACCCGGCGAAGAATAGCGCGAATCTGCGCCTGCGGGTGGTGACGCCGCCGGCGAAGTATGCGCCCTGGATCGAGAGCGTAGCGCTGATCGACCGTTTGCGCGAGGTGCAGGCGCTGGCGGGATTCACGCGGTTGGAACCGGCAGGCGACGATTCGACCGCGAAGCTGGCGCCGCTGCGGCGCGGTCCGGCGGAGTGGGTCCCGGCGGCCGAGGTACGAGGGGAGGGACTGTTCCTCCGGCTCTCTGAAGTCAAGGTGTCGGAGTGGTTGGCCGGCGGCCGCACGCTCGAAGCACAGTTCTTCGGCGCGCATCGGCGCTGGCGGGCGCAAAGGGGTTTGGATCCATCGCTTGGGTTCCGGGGCTCCGGTATGTGTTGTTGCATTCGCTGGCGCACGCGCTGATCCGCCAGTTCTCAGTCGAGTGCGGGTATGCGGCTGCCAGCCTACGGGAACGCATCTACTCCTCGACGCCGGATGATGAAGAGGCGATGGCGGGCATCCTGATCTACACCGCGGCGCCCGATAGTGAGGGCACTCTGGGTGGGCTGGTGACGCTGGGGGAGACGGCCAACCTAGCTAGCTAGAACAGCACCTGGACCAGGCGTTCGAGGGTCTGGAGATCTGCTCTTCCGATCCGCTGTGCGCGGAGACGACGCCCGAGCAAGCGTTCATGTCGCTGCACGGCGCCGCTTGCCACAATTGTCTGTTTCTGCCGGAGACCTCCTGCGAGCGGGGCAATCGGTATCTGGACCGGACTGTGTTGGTGCCGACCATGGAGCGCGGGGAGTTCGCGTTTTTCCGTCCATGACGACCGCAGAGGCGTGTCTCAAGTTGGTGGAGGAACTGCCGGGCAGCTTGGTGGAGTCGCTGATCGTGCAACTGCGCGCTGGCGCGGCACCGGCGATGCCGAATCCTGGATACCAGGGCAAAGTGGATGAATTCCTGAGGTCGCGGAGTGGCGCACGCGGCGAGTTGGCAGCGATGCTGGAGGTCGCGCTCGTGGCCAAGCGGTCGCAGCAGACTACGGAGTTGGTATGGACTGGTCCTCCGACGCCGGTGGTGCCGGTGCGGCGCACCGAGCAGGTCCTGGCCGACGTAATCGGGTTCGCAGAGCGAAGGCTAACCATGACAAGCTTCGGCATCTTCCAGGTACCGCGTCTGGTGGAAGAACTGGAGCAAGCGCTCGCGCGGGGCGTGGCGCTGCGAATGGTACTGGGCGACCGGGAATCTCACAGCACCCAGGAGATCGACCGCCAGCGATATCAGTTAGGGCGAGCAGTGGCCTCGCAGGCGACGCTCTTACACTGGCCGCCGGAGCGGCGGCCTCGAGACGAGCAGGGTCACGCGGGCCTGATGCACGTCAAGGCCGCGGTTGCCGACTCTCGCGTCGCATTCCTTACCAGCGCAAATCTCACCGAAGCAGCCCTGGAGCGGAACATGGAGTTGGGTGTTCTGATCCGCGGCGGCCACCTGCCTGCCGCGATCGACCGTCTGATCGACGCCCTCCTGGAATGCGGCGAAATGCGGGCAGTTTAGGGACTCGGATCGTCCACGGGTTGTCAGCTCCATCCCGTGGCAAACATTGCTACTCGCCGGTCAGATCCCGAAACGAAGTAACCCTCATTCGGAAGCGGCGTTGTTCGAGAACTCTGCTTTCGCCTCGTCCGCCAGCTCGACGCTATGATATGGGACATCGCGGTGATTTCCAAAACCTGATGGTTTCCGAAGGCGCCAGAAGGCTCGGTAAGGCCCTTTTGAATCGCCGTTTTCGAAACGGTCTACGCGGGAACCTTTTGGAAGGCGCCTGTCGTTAACCGATGGCCTGGACGACGCAAACGACGGAGCCGACTCCGACATGCATTTGCGGGCGCCAGGCCGAGCGCGGTTGCCCACTCACCACGACCGGGCAGCGCGCACCGTGGCGCGGATGTTGGCATCGGGCGCGGTGGCGGGGATGGCGCAGCCGGCGTTCAGGATGAAGCGGCGGGCGTCGCCGAACAGGGCTATGAGCTCACGCGATTTCGCTTCGACGAGTGCGGGCGTGCCGAGCGCGACGACGGAGCTGGGATCGCGGTTGCCGATGAAGACGTGGCCTGCGCGAGCCGGTCTTGCCATTGATGTCCGTGGAAAACCATCGATCATTCCTCGCGATTCACCTCGCCGGCCGCCCTGAATTCCTCGTAGGCCTTGTCCCAGTCCACCCGTGGGAAGGCGCCTTTGACGGATTCGAGAAACTCCGGCCGATTCAGCGTCTCGAAGGTCACGTCCTTATAGCGCACATCGAGTTGCATTCTCTGGATCAACGAGTCGGCTTTCGGAAACACCCCATCCAGCTCCGCATCGAGCCAGCTTCGGCCATCGTCCGCTGTGGGCTTTTCCCGCAGCAGTTGTCCAAGCATGGCATCCGGCGGATTCTCGACTACCCTGGGCAAGTAGTATTCGATGATCTGCTTGCGGGATTGATCGAGTCGCCCTTGCAGCTCGTCGGCCACCTTCTTTTGATGTGCCTCGAGGTTTGTCCGAAACGTCTCCAGTCGTTTTCCGAGGTGTGGCTTTGCCGACTTGAGCACGACCCGCCCGTGATCCTTGCCGAGTGACGGGGTGAAATTCTTCCGGATGTCGTTGAGTTCGTCTTCCAGCTTCTTGGATGAGAGCTCGCCGCCCTTCTCGATGAGGTCGAAGGTGGTCCGCAGGCGGCCCTCCAGGTCCTTGCTGCCGCCGAGCTTCAGGATGTTCGGCGGGATAGCGAGTCGGTGGCGCTGGATCGCGGCCCCGGTCAGATTTAGCTCAACGTATTGTAGATACGAATTGAAGACCCGCACTTGGCGCGCGAGGTCGAACTGGACCGGCGGCGCCTCCTTTAGGCTCCTTTCCACATGCTCACACTGGTGCTTGGTCACTGCCGCGGTGCCAACCTCGACGGACAAGTTGGCGATTCGCTCGCGTTCCTCTTCGGTCTGTGCCTGGGCGACCGCGAACTCCTTGGCGACCGGGGACAGGCGGGCCAACGCCTCCCGGAGTTGCTGCCCGGATAGACGCATCGCGTTGGAGACCTCCTGGTCGTGGGGTTCCGCCTCAAGATACAGCGCCGTCGGTGTGAAGATGTAGCCGTCGTCGTCCACTAGCACCAGCGCTGTGCGCAATCCCGGCGCATGGCGCACATCGATGCCGGCCTCGCGCAGACACTTTACTGCATCCATATCGCCGAAGCCCATCCGCATAACCCGTTCGTCGACATCCAGGCACACGGTGACCCGGTCGACGCCGAGTCGAGCAGAAGTCGCAGCCATGGCTTGGGCCGGCTCCACCTGTACCCCCGGCCCTGCGTAGCCGACAAAGCGCTCGGCGGAACGGATGAAGTTCGCGATCCGTTGCGAGTCGAGGGTGCAGAAAAGATTCGTCACACAGCAATCTCCTCTCCCACTAGGAGCGGCAGCAGCAGGTCTCGGGGGTTTTTGCCGATTCATATATGAAGATTATATACGGGTCAAAAGGCTTCTATGCTGCTGGCTGAATGGAAAAGAGCGGTCCGCGCCTCTCGGCGAACAGAAAGGAGCAGAAGGCCCTGCTATCGCTCCTCCGCCAGCTCCGGCGGCAGGCAGGTCTCCGCCAAGTTGACGTGGCCCGTGCACTTGGCAAGCCTCAAGCGTTCGTCAGCTATTACGAATCCGGAGCGCGTCGCCTGGACCTGCTTGAACTTCGTCAGGTCTGCCGAATCTTCGGCATCTCCCTGGTCAATTTTGTACGCCGTTTCGACAACCTCTTGAAGTAGTCCAATGATTCATGGGCGCCGTATCCCAGAGGGGCTTCGCGTCGTCACGGCGCGGCTAGCCATCCTTCTTCCCCCACCGCGCCGCCGCGGCCTTGCGGGCAATCTCTTTACGACGCTTGGGGCTGAGCTTCGCCGACCTTGCCTTGCCGCCGACGACGCCAGCCTTTTGGCCGATATCGCTTAATTCTTGCGCGCTGAGCTTCTGCGCTCGCGCTATGCCGCCGAGTTTCCCAATACGCGCGACATGCTCGGCGAGTGTCACCGGTCGAGCTTTTTTCGTTGGCATATCAGTAGCTTAGCATAGCTAGGCACGTCTTGCATTATTTTATGCTTGACGTAGCTAGCTACGAGAGGCATAATAAAAGCCGAAGCATACAGCCGCGAGGCTCTAAAGCGCGAGAGGAAAAAACGATGTACTCGATGTGGAACGCTCCAAGCGACCTGGACTACTACGCCCAGTTCAATCCGGATCCGCCCGACGACGAAGACCCCGAACCCGAAGAACCCGAAATCCCCGAAGAACTCCAAGCCCAGTGGGATGCCGCCGACGAAAGCGATCGCCGGTACACGATGGAGGCTGAAGCCGCGGGGGATGACGCTGAAGCCGATGGGATCACGCGGCACCAGGCGGCGCTGGCCACCGAACCCGCCTACCTCAGTGATTTGCCGGAGGTGGCATGGCCATGTCCGAAAAAATCCAGTTTCAAACCAACCTCCCCGTCGAACTGGCGTTGCAGTACCTGGAGGGCAAGCCCGTCGACAGCCAGTTCGGCGGCGTCCAGCACTTGTTCTCGACCACCGACAACCGCGTCTTCTTCGTAAGCGAGATGGTGGGCAACATCATCGCCGATCAACTCAAGAAACTCGGCGTCCAGAAGGGGGAAGCAATCGAAATCTGTAAGGCCGAAGTGACCCAGGGGCGCGGCAGGAAAGGGATCCAGTGGATCGTGAAGAAGGTCGGTTCCCCAGTCGGCGAACAACCCGACGGAACGTTCGCGGTACCGGCGGCACAGGCGTGCTTTGAGGATGCCTGGGACCGCGAAGCGGCGGGCGCCGCCTTCGGGACAGATGAAGATGTGGACCTGCTCAAGCGCCAGGCCGCCATGCTGACGCGCAAATACCTCGACGAAGTGGCGCCGGAGATCGAGCCGGCCGCGCTCGAGCTTCCGGTACAAGGCGTCATCGGCGGCGTCGCAGTGCGGGGCTTCGTGGATCTGCTGGATACCGGTGGGCGCATCATGGACCTCAAGACTGCCGTCCGGAAGCCTACCGGTGTCAGCGCCGACTACAGTTTTCAGTTGGCTACGTACGCGAAGCTTTGCCCCGGTGCTAACGGGAAGGCCCGTGTGGATCACCTGGTGGCAACCAAGAGCCCCCAGGTGATCACCCAGGAGTACACGGTCTCGCCGCCGGATCTGAAGATGACGGAGAAGCTGTACCCCTTGGTACGCGAGGCGATGCGGGAGGGAATCTACTTGCCCAACCGTTCATCGAACCTCTGCAGTTACCGCCATTGCTCATTCGCCGCGGTGTGCGAGGCCGACTTCGGCGGGCGGGTAAAGGGGGCGGATGAGCAGTTGGCTTAGGCGCTGAAGCCCCTCCACGTGCTAAGCACGCCGCAAGGCCACGCTCCTTCTGTCCCCGGTTGGCGGTGACGGCGGTCGAAAAGCGGCTGTTTCCCTTACGGGGTGGACTTGGAGCTTGCCGGGGACTGTCCTAAAGTCGCGACTTTGGACACTACCCCTTGCCGCCAAGCCCATCGCCGTGCTGGAATTATGGTTGGTTGGCGCGCGAAAGAGCACCGAGGCGGTGATGGGCGGATGGTTCGCCCGCGCCGGGTCTGTGAACAGTTCGCGGTCAGACGGCTATCACCTATCGCCGCCACGGACCAGGTACAAGCGTTGGAGCGCCGGGCTGGCAAGAAACCAGAGCTTATCGCACGATGTCCATGTTGCCGGCCCGAACACTTTTAGACACAGGACGTTTGCTGAATGGCACAAGAATTTGACAGAATTACTTGGAATCCGAAACAGATGAACGGGGAGCCTTGCATCCGAGGTATGCGCTTGACCGTTGGACGCGTAGTCGATGCCGTGTTACTTTATCCAGACTCCGCAGATCTCGCCAGGAACTACCCGGAACTCGAGCCTGAAGATATAGAGCAGGCTTTCGCCTTCGCTACGATTCACGGCGTATCTGACTTGTGAACGGCAAATAAACTGTCTACCCTGTGAACTCTTCGTTCGAAAATCCGATCCGACTGTTGCTCGATCAAGGTATTCCCCGCGACACGGCGGCGATCCTGCGGGACAACGGATACGACTGCGTTCACGTTGGTGAACTAGGGTTGACCAGAGCCGAGGACGACCAGATCTTAGCTTGGGCGAGCCACCACTTTTGTATGGTCGTGACCGTCGATGCGGAGATTCGGCTGATCGAGTCGCCCACTTCCGAGATAGGCCGACCGAGAATTTTCAGATTTTATAAATACTCTACAGCGCACGGGAGACAACTGAATGGGCCCAATGCAGCGCAAATAATCGACCGAGTAGTTTCAGGAGGATCACGACACACACCACACCAGCAATGGCCGCTTGGATGGCCCTCGCTCTCTACTTTCGATTCGACAGCGGGGCCGAAGGACGAGAGTTTTTTCCGATTGACAGCACCCCACGGTCGCATAGGCTACACGCCCTTCTTCTGCCCCGAGGGCTTCAATGTTTTGAAGCCCCATGCAAGGCAACTGTTTGTGCTTGCAGTGCAAGAATGCGTTCCAGAGGTCAGCGAGGCCCTCTGGGAAACTTTCAAACGGTTCGGCATTTTTGAACCGTTAACTTTGACTGCTGAGTTGGAAAAACATCGCAGAAGCACTGATATGGTTATTCCGCACGCCCCATCGTTTGCAGAGCTACGCCAAAAGGTATCAGGGCACCTCGAATCGCCCATGGCCTCAGCCGCCGTGGAGGAATGGGCGCGAAGGTTTAACTTGGTGCGTCGAGGTGAGCCGGTCGACTGGATCATCAGGCTTGCCAAATTGCACATAGAACTACATGTCATGAACCGTATGTACGGTGTTGCGATCGACACGGATGAGGCGGGACCGGGACTGGAAGACTATGAGCGGCAGTTGCAAGAGGCGCAGCATCGTAAGTCCTTTCCTCTGGTACCTGGACTCAACCAGTTAGACGGGCCCCCGTGGTGGATGGAGCCGGGCGACCTGGAACCACCGATCAACGGGGTAGAGTGCGAAATCAGACTGCCACTCCTGCGCTGGGATCCTTTCCGAGACAGGCGGACACGACCGGAGATGCGCGAAACACTCCTACGTTGGCGGGACGCCGAATTTGAGAAATTCGTCGATGCAGAGCTTGAACGAATCGAGCAGTTGGCCAAGGACCGCGGAGGTCGGCCCACGCCTCAAAAGCGGCGGCGTCGGGGAAGCGAGGTTGTACACTTCCGATGGGCAGCCCTTTTCCAGTGCGGAAACAAAGAAGTCGCAGATATTCAGGCAATGGAAAAAGACCCGGCCGATGTGGCAAGCATCCGAGCCGAGATAAAGTGTATCCTTGACCTCGTCGGCATGACGCCGCGGCGCGGCAAGGTCGGTAGGCCCCGGAAACTGCAAGGTTAACGGACCCAAAAAGAAATTTTCTTAACCTTTCAATTTCCAGAACTCGAATGGTGCATCCTTAGAAGCGGAGAAACGCTTCTGATGGAAGGATCACTCCTAACAATCCCCGAATTTCGCAGGCAGGAATCCAGTATCCCCAGCGACGCGCGTGCTTACCAGCTGGTCCGCGCCCAAATCATTCCTCCTGGCGTTGTCGTCCGGCTTGGCCGTCGCATCTTCATTGATGTGAACGAGTGGGAGAAGTTCAAACGTTTGGGCGGCAAATCTTTACCACGGGGCTGGCGGCGGGAGGCGCAGTAGGGGTGCTATGGCTTCGGACATTCTGGGCGTGCGAGAATTGCTAACTCCCGGTTAAGGAACTGGCGGGAATGCAAAACAGCTTCGATATTGACGGGCTTATCGACGTATTCGCCGAGCGGGTGGCGGCGAAACTGCGCGACCAACCTGTGAGTCAGGTGGCGCCGCCATCAAGGCGCGGCTACTCACCGTCGAGCAGGCCGCCGTCTATTTGGGCCGCACGAAAGAGGCCGTGGAGCACATGATTGCCGGTGGCAAGTTGCCCGTGGTCCGTGCTGACCGCCGCGTATTTCTGGATGTCCGCGACCTGGACCGCTGGATAGACGCAAATAAGGCTTGACAAATTTGCCGAACCGCTTCAGCATGGATGCATGGCACCCAAGAAAAAGAACGCCGCCGCCGTCGCGCTAGCCCGACTTTCGCAAAAGTGAACCCGTTTTCGGCGTTTGACGGGCCCCAGATCAGGGTTTGGTGCACACTAGGTCCTAGATGAAAGAAGTATAGGCATCCAGCGGCCGAGGTCGAAG
>Ga0181521_10002220_pt1 | contig 23632 bp, 17 predicted proteins | sample PEATcosm2014_Bin_32_FD_119764 | JGI IMG/M metagenome (GOLD analysis project Ga0181521, IMG submission 119764) | Peatland microbial communities from MTU Mesocosm Facility, Houghton, MI, USA - PEATcosm2014_Bin02_60_metaG | ecosystem: Environmental > Terrestrial > Soil > Wetlands > Peat | place...
GGCCCGTTGCTCGCCGTCGTCACGTTCGGCAGATACTTGATGTAGTCGTCGAGGGTTTGCACGTTCAACTGGGCCAACGTTTCCCCCGTGAGCGCCTGAATCGAGATCGGCACGTTCTGCACGTTCTCGGTGCGCCGCTGCGCGGTGACCGTGATCTCTGCAATGGTGTCGATGCTGGCTTCGGTACCGGTATCACTTGCGTTCGCCGCGAAGGCGAATCCGGCGGGGGACCCGCTCAGGATTGCCGCGATCGCGTACGACAGCTTGCTATTGGAATTCATGCTCCATCCCCCTTTTTATCGAATTACCAGAATCGCCGAGGCCATCGCAGGAGACCGCCTCGTGAAATTGCTTCAGTCAACTATAACTCGTTCCTCGGTGCTTGCAGCAGCGCTTCGAGCCAAGGGACCCAGCGCGGCCTTCAACGGCCCCAGCCAGGGTTCGAAATTTCTCCATTGGTCGAGACCTTCTTTGAAAATGGGCCGACGAACCTGCTCGGAACTGGCGGTTCGTACGCTGCGCTCGGTCTTGTAGAACTCCAGGCACGCGGGTTCGAAGTCGAGTCCGCAGAATTCCAGCAGCCGCCGCACGTTGCCCTCGAGGTCCTCGACCACCTCTTCATGCTGGACCCGCAGAATCTTGCCGGGTAGAACCGTGTCCCAGTGGCGCATCAACTCGACGTAGCTGCGATAATAACGCGCAATGTCCTCGATGCCGTAGGTAAATTCCTGGCCCGACGCGAAGAGCTGCTTGAAGTTGCTGAAGCAGCACGCCATCGGCTCACGTCGCGCGTCGATGATCTTTGCGTTCGGCAGGATCAGATGAATGAGTCCGATGTGTCGAAAATTGTTCGGCATCTTGTCGATGAAGACCGGCTTCCCGGCACGGTAGATCCGCGTGTCGGCGAGGTACTTCTCGCCGAAACGCTCGAACTGCTCCGCGCCGAGTTCAGCCAGTATTCCCGGGTAGCGTGGCTGCGATTCGTTGCTCTCGCGGCCTTGGAGCTGCTGCACGAGCCGCGGGATGTCCGCCAATTCCATCGTGCCTTCGACATTCGAGTGCGAGGCGAGAATCTGTTCGAGCAACGTCGAGCCGGCTCTGGGCAATCCCACGATGAAAATGGGCGACCGGTCCGGCGATCCCACACCTTGCCGGGACGCAAAAAACTCGCGCGTGCACACGGCGGCCTGTAGCCGCGCGTTGCGCTCGATCGGCTCGATCCTGAAGCGGATCTCGCCCTTCTTGAGAGCGTTGCCGCGCTCGTAGTAGCGAAAGGACTCGGCGTATTCCGCGCGATCCTCGAGTGCCTTGCCGAGCGCAAAGCACAAATGGTATCGATCGACCAGCGGCGTCGCCGCCGCGCCCTCCGCGGCCCGCATGTGCTCGATATCAGCCTCGGGAAAGCGATAGGTTTTGAGGTTTGCGAGACTCCAGTAGGCATCGCCGAAGCCCGGCCTGAATGCGGCGGCGGTTCGATAGGACTCGATCGCCTCCTGCTGCTTGCCCAACGTCTTGAGCGCGTGCGCGATCGATAAGTGCAGGTCAGCCGCAGCCGCCGGCGGCGCTTCCGTGAGCAGCCCGCGATAGATCTGCAGCGCTTGCTCATTATCGCCGACTCCGATGCAGGCGGTTGCGCGGGTGGTGCGATAGGCGCGATTGTCGGGGTCGATTGCGAGCAGCTTGTCGAGTTCCTCCAGCGCCCGCACGTGCTTGTGCCGTGCCAGAAGCGCGATGGCATAGTCGTAGCGCGCGGCCTGATAGTCGGGGGCGAGTATCATGACGCTCTCGAGCAGGAACTCGGCATCGTCCAGAACGTCGAGTTTCATGCCGATCTTGGCGAGCAGCCGCATGCCTTCGACGTGATTCCCATGCGTCAAGAGGTATTGACGAACGATCCGTTCCGCCTCGTGGATTTCGCCGTCGGCGAACATGCTCGAGGCGGTCACGATCACGGTGGGCAGGCCCGACAGCGTGGCGACGTGCGCCGCGGCCATGTCGGCATTCGCCGCTTGTCCCGTCATGCGAAACAACACCTGCAACGCCTTCCAGCTTGCGGGGAGCGCCGGGTTCAGATTCACGGCGCGCAAGTACGCCCCGATGGCGGTGTCAGCCGCGCGCACCGCCACATGACAATGGCCGCGTTCCTGGAACAGGCGGCTGTAATCGGGATGCAATTTTTCGAGCCGCTCGAGAGTCGCCAGTGCGTCGGGGATGCGCTGCAGATAGCGCTGGCTGACCGCAATCATGTACAAAACATCGCGGTTTTCAGGTACTTGTTCGCGCAGTGTTTGCGCAGCCGCAAGCGCCTCCGCGAACCGGCTCTTCTCCAGCAGCTCGCGTATGCGCAACACCTCGGACTCGATGGGTGTCACGGAGGCACTGCGGGCTGCTGCGGTCGGCTGGCGCACATTACCTTCCAAGTCTTCGACCACGCTCTCGCTTGAGTTCCGCTGCTGCCATGATAGATGGCGAGGCTATTGCCCTCCGAACTTATAGCTGAATCGCAGTCCCGCCGTACGCGGACGGATGATGGTATCCGCCTTGACGTATTCGTCGTATTGCGAATAGGACCACGCCAGCTTATTCGTCAGGTTGTCCACATACAGCTGCGTGGTCCATGCATCCTTGGCGATGCCGGCCGAGAAATCGAACGTCGAATACCCCGGGTTCTTGAAGTCGACGCCGGTCGGCGGACCGCCCGGCGCTCCGGTATTGGGCATGGGTGTCGCCAGCGTCTGAGTCAGCCGGTCGGTGGTGGAAAACGCGTAAGTTTGCGTGGCCGCGCCGAATTGACCGAAGGCTTTGTATTCTCCGACCGCGAACTCGTACCGCGCGCGGATGTTGCCTTGGAATTGCGGCGCGTTCGCGAGCGGTGAGCCGATCTCCCCGAACGGGTTCGCAATCGTGATCGGCGCCCCGGTTTTCGGATTGACGAACGTCGTCGTCTGCACGACTGCGCTCTCGTTGTGCGAGGCCGAGCCGGTGATGGTCAGTTGATGGGTGACTCGCGCCACCAGCGAGATTTCCTGGCCTCTGACTCGATAGTTGGGTCCGTTGGTCGTAAAGACCAGGTTGCCGGTCACGCTCGGATCGAAGATCGAAATCTGCGTGTTCTTCCAATCTTCCTGGTAGATCGCGCCGTTGAATTGCAGTTGATGATCCAGCCATTCGGTTTTGAAGCCCAGCTCGTTGTTGGTGAGGTAATCAGGCGCGTACACGATGGGCGGCGTGAAGATCCCGTACAGAGGCGAGGTCGAGCTGATTTCCGCCGAGGCGCGATTGAATCCGCCCGGGCGGAAGCCTTGCGACCACGTGTAATAGAGCATGGCGTCGGAATCCACGTGCCAGGTCAAGTTGGCGCGGCTCCTGAATCCCTTGTAGGTGTCGTTCAGGGGGGGTTGTTTCGTATTCAGGTTATTGCCGTTGTCCTCGGGCAGCATGCATGGGGCCGTCGGCACACCGCCCACATAGGGACCGTAAATTTCGCACCCGAAGCTGCCCTCGTTCGAGCCGAGTTCGAAATCGTTGATGTCGTACCAGCGCGTGCCGAGCGTCAGCGTCAAGGTCTTCGGAATGATATCGAAGTCGCCCGACGCGAAGATCGCCTTCTGCGTGTAGCCGCGCGTGATGTCGTCGAAGAACGCATCGCCCAACGGCCGCACGCTCGGATTGTTCGTCGTGGCGCCCGGCGGCGGCTGCAGCGGGACGAAATTCGGGCTCGTGCCGTAAAACCAATCGGTGTTTTCATGAATGGTGTATTTTTCGTAGAACAGGCCGCCGATGCCGCGGATCCGCCAATCATCCGGAGTGCTCAGCCGAATTTCGTGGCTCTGATGAGTCGTCTGTTCGTGATCGGTCCAAAATGCGCTGGGCGAGTAGCAATACCCGGCTGACCCCGGCGTCGGCGTAATGACTCCCGCAACCGTCTTGAATGGATAGCCGGGGTAGTTGCACTGATAATAGCCGGCGTAACGGCCGCGCGAATAATTGGTGTAATCCATCTGCTCGTCGGATCTGCGGTCCAGGTATGCGCCGGTGTAGATGAATTTCAGCTCATCGATGCGGCCGTTGATCGTCAACGCGGTGTTTTCGAATTGGTCTTTGTCGTAGGACGGGTTATAGAGTTGCACGGAATAGGGGGGCAGTGCCTGTCCGGTTCCCGTATATTCTTCCTGCCAGAACACGCCTTGCGCGTCCATGGTCTGGTACGACTGTGCGAGCAGCGCATTCCAATCCTCGTTGATCTTATACAGGCCGGACAGGCGCACGCCTTGGTACGTCACCGGGTTGATGTCGTTCCCGACTTGGGCACCGTTGCTGATCGGTCCGCTATTAGGAGGCACGGCGCCGTTGAAATAATTGACGGAGACCAGGTCCGTCCCCGCGCGCGAAAAGGTTCCGGGTATGTTGTTGATGTAACCGCCCCGGGTTTCATCGTAGATGACGCCGCGCAGCGCGAGCGTGTCGGGGATCAGCGGCACGTTGAGGGTGGCATCCACATTGGTGCTGGGATTGCCTCCGGCGGTGATCGCGTAGCCCGCGTTGACATTGCCCTCGGCGACATCAATCTTCGGCTTGTTGGTGATGTAGCGGACCACGCCCGCCTGTGCGCCGGCGCCGAACAGTGTTCCCTGCGGCCCCTCGAGGATTTCTATGCGCTCGAGATCCGCGGCGTAGATGTCGAGATTACGGCCGGGCACCTGCCCGGATTGGTCGTCCAGGTAGATGGCCACGTTGGGAAAGCTTTCGGTCGCGCCCGCTCCTTGCGTGCCGCCAGCCGACGTCGAGAGTCCCCGCATGAAAATGTTGCTCTGGCCGGGACCTTCACCCGCTGTCGTCAGGTTCGGCACGTACTTCACGTAGTCGCTGAAGGTGGTGATGTTCAACTGAGTGAGCGTTTCAGCGGTGAACGCCTGGATGCTGATTGGCACGTTCTGCGCGCTTTCGGTGCGTCGCTGCGCGGTCACCACGATCTCCTGAATCGCATCGGAGCTGGTGTCGGCGGTATCGCTCGCCGGTGCGGCGTGCGCGAGGCTCGAGGCGGAGCCGCTCAGGATGGCCGCGATCGCATAGGATAATTTCGAGTGTGAATTCATGCTTCCCCTTTCATCGGCTATTCGGTTTCGCCCTGCGAATCGGGCGCGAACTTGTAATATTTTTAGAGAATAGCATCGCGGCCGCAGAACGGCAGCCATATTTTGTTGTGGCCAAGCATCTTCGCATGCTGATTTGAGATTCAGTCATGCGAAAATTCGATGCGCTGCATGGGCCGGTTGCGCGCTCTAGTCTTGCGGACCGAGGCGCGCGGGGAACCCAGGTGCGCGCAACGGAGTCCCCACGGCGTCCTCCAGGAGCTTCACGATCATCGACGACCAGGCCGCGCCGCCGTACCGGGCGCGTCCCTCGATGAAGGTCTGTTCCATGACTCCGGCGAGGCGCAGGGGAACGCCGAATCGACGCCCGAACTCGATCGCGAATCCCGCATCTTTACAAGCTAAATCCATCGTAAAACCAATATTATAGCTGCCATTTAGAATGACCTGGCTCTCGGTCTCGTGGACGAAGCTGTTGCCGGAACTCGCGGCGATCGCATCGAACGCTGCGCGCAGGTCCACGCCGGCCTTGGCGCACAGCATCAGGGCCTCGCCGGCCGCGATCAGGTGGATGAAGGCGAGCATGTTGGTGACGACCTTGGTGACGGCCGCTTGTTCGATACCGCCCAAATGAATGATCCGGCCGCCCATCGCCTGGAGCGCGGGCTCGTGGATCGTGAATACTTGTTGCGCGCCGCCAACTAAAATAGTGATGTCACCCGCGGCGGCGCGATGCACGCCGCCGGTGACCGGGCAGGCAAGGGTATTGATGCCCATTTCTTTTGCGCGCGCGGCGAGAGCTTCAACCTCGGCGAAATCATTGGTGCTCATCTCCATCCAGGTGCTGCCGGCGTGCATGGCCGGCAACGCCGCTGTGAGAACTGCGGCGGTCGCGGCCGGGGAGGGCAGACAGGTGATCAGGCAATCGCAGGATTGCGCCAGCACAGCAACCGACGGGGCCCACTGTGCGCCCGCCGCCAGCACCCCATCGGCCGATGTCGGGTCCAAGTCGTAGACTCCCACATCGAAGCCGCCGCGCGCGAGATTCGCGGCGAGGTGCTTGCCCAGATGCCCCAATCCGATGAAACCATAACGCATCGCATCTCCTGCTTGACGAGGCCTCTTGACCCCGGCGGCTTACCCTCCCGGCGGATCAACCCAGTGGGTGATCGGCCATCTCGAGGTGCAATTTTCCGTCGCCGACATACGGATGGGCGAGCGCCACCGCTTCATTGAGTTCCACTCCCAGCCCGGGTGAAGTCGGCGGAATCACGTACCCCGCTTCCCAGCGAATCGGCGTTTTGAGGAGCTTCGCGTGGAAGCCACCCCATTGCTGAATGCTCTCCAAGATCAGGAAATTCGGCGTGCAGGTCGCAATTTGGATGTTCGCTGCACCGACCACGGGCCCGCAGTACAGGTGCGGTGCGATCTGCGCGTAATGCACTTCAGCCAATGCCGCGACTTTCTTCGCCTCGAGCAGGCCGCCGACCCGCCCTAAGTTCATTTGCAGAATGTTGGCCGCGCCGGTAGCCAATACACGCGCGAACTCGTACTTGGTGGTCAAGCGTTCGCCGGTGGCGATGGGAATGCGGGTACCGCGCGCCACGATCGCCATTTGTTCCGGCATCTCCGGCGGCACTGGCTCTTCAAACCACAGGGGATCAAAAACTTCCAGGTGCTTGGCGAGCCGGATCGCGCCGGAGGTCGTGAATTGACCGTGCGTGCCCACCAACAAATCGGCTTTATCGCCGACGGCTTCGCGCACCAAGCGCACCAAGCGCACCGTGCGTTCGAGCGCTTCCTGCGTCGGTTGCCGCGGATCGTAGGCCGAGTAGCCGCCGGTGGGATCGAACTTCAATCCGGTGAAGCCTTGCTTGACGTATTCCGCTGCGCGCTGCGCGGAGCGTTCCGCATCATGATAGAACTCCTCCCCCTCCCCCGCGGCGGGGTACAGATAGGTGTAGCTTCTCAGCCGCTCATGCACCCTCCCGCCCAGCAGCTGGTAGATCGGCTGATCGACCGCTTTGCCGACGATATCCCAGCATGCCATTTCCAAACCGCTGATCACGCCCATGAGCGACAGATCGGGCCGCAAGCTGAAGCCGGAACCATAGGCCTCGCGCCACATCGCCTCGGTATGGAAGGGATTGCGGCCCGCGAAGCGCCGTGCAAAGACATCTTCTATCATCGCGGCGACGACCTGCGGGCCAAAGGTGGCGGCATACACCTCGCCGACACCCTCGATCCCACACGCGGTCTTGAGTTTCAAGAACACGAAGTAACGGCCGCCGTAGCCCGGCGGCGGATTTCCGACCACGAAAACTTTGACAGTGTCGAGTTTCATACGACCCATCCTGGAGGGTTTGGAGTTTGAAGGGTTCATCCGGCAATGAGAAGATCGGCGGCCTTTTGGGCTACCATCAGCGTGGGCGCATTCGTGTTGGCGGAGGTCACGGTGGGAAACACCGACGCGTCCACGATGCGCAGACGCTCGAGCCCGTGCACGCGCAGCGCCGAGTCGACCACGGATTCACCCGGCTTGTCACCCATGCGGCAGGTCCCCACCGGGTGATACACGGTGGCCGCGCGTGCACGAAAATCCGCCAGTAACTCGGCCACTCCCATCCGGCACAGGTCGGGCTCAATGGGCTCGAGAATCAAGGTGCGCATCGCGTGGGTACGGGCAATGGCTTGCATCAGTCGCCCGCCATGGACTACGTCGTCACAATCCTTGTCGGTGGACAAATAGTCCGGCGCGATATGCGGAGCCTGGCGAAAGTCGCCGCTTGCAATGTCGATGCGGCCGGTGCTGGTCGGGCGGGTGGGCTGGAAACACAGGTAAAACCCTGAGAATGCGTCTAGTTTGATGCGTGTACGCGTAGCGTCTCCCGCGGCGTAAGTCACCGGGTTGAAGTACAGCTGCATATCGGGACGCGTGGCGTCGGGAGCGGCGCGCGCGAAGCCGCCGAAATGATTCACGCTCAAGGCCAACGGCCCACGTCGCGTGAGCAGGTAGCGGAGCCCTGCGATCAATTGGCCGGAGGTGGAATGCAGTTCATCGTTCAGCGTCGGCTGTGATGCCTTGAACGAATACACCACGGCCAGATGATCCTGCAGGTGACCGCCCACCGCCGGATTGTCGAGTAGCGGCGCAATTCCGTGCGCGGCCAATGCGCCCGCCGGACCAATACCCGACAGCTGCAACAACTGCGGCGAATTCACGGTGCCGGCACACACGATCACTTCGCGATTGGCGCCGACAAAGTGCTGCTCATGGCCGCGAACATATTCCACACCCAACACGCGCCGCCCATCGCAGCGCAGTTTGCTGACCCAGGCGTGGGTCACGAGCTTGACGTTGCGACGCCGCAGGGCGGGACGCAGGAAGGCGTCTGCGGCCGACCAGCGCCTGCCGTTGCGTATCGTCACTTGATAGCAGCCGAGACCCTCCGGATGAGCGCCGTTGAAGTCATCGGTCACCGGCAGCTGCAGCTCCGCGGCGGCATCGAGCCAGTGCGTTCGCATCGGGTGCAAAAACGGTGTGACGTCCTTGACGTCGAGCGGGCCGTCGCTCACGACGCGGCCGTTCGGATCCACGCGCCGCTCCGATTTCTCGAAATAAGGCCGCACGTCGTCCCAACCCCAGCCGGTATTTCCCAAGTCGCGCCAGTCGTTGAAGTCCGCCGGCATGCCGCGGCAGTACACCATGGCATTGATGGAGCTCGAGCCGCCGACGACGCGCCCGCGCGGCCAGTACATGGTGCGGCCGTTGAGGCCGGGATTCGCCAGCGTCTGGTATTTCCAATTCACGGCGGGATCGGCAAATGTGAAGCCATAGCCAATCGGCGTCTTGATCCAAAAACGCGAGTCCGAGCCGCCGGCCTCGAGAACCAGCACGCGATCGCGCCCGCTCGCCGACAAGCGGTCGGCGAGGACGCATCCCGCGGTGCCGGCACCGACGATGACGTAGTCGAAATTATCCATTGGGTGGCAGCTTAATCTTATCCCCCGCCCGCGCTATGCCATTTCCCGATTCGCCCATGTCATTTTTGGAAATATAGCCGTGATTTCGGCCTGAAACCGCCACGCTCGACACCGGCGTGTGAGGAACGCTTGCCGTCGCATAACGGTTTCGAACCCTGTATGGTGCGCAGGATCCAACCTGAGGTTCGCCACCTTGAGCAGCACCACCATTGATCTCCCGCGAGCCCAAGCACCCTCGTCGATCCTGCGCTGGTACGTGTTGATCCTCACCTGTCTGATCTACGCGATCAATATTGCAGACCGATACGTGGTGTCCACGGTGCTCGAGCCGATTCGACTCGAATTGCGATTGGACGATGCGGGCGTGGCGTTTCTCACGGGCGCTCCACTCGCGTTATTTTATGTCACGTTCGGTATTCCGATCTCGTGGCTGGCGGATCGAACGAACCGCCGTAATATCCTGGCTATCTCTTTGATCGTGTGGTCCGGGTTCACGGTGCTATGTGGACTGTCGAGAAACTACGCGGAGTTCTTGCTCGGGCGCATCGGCGTCGGCGTCGGTGAAGCGGGCGGCACCCCGCCTTCGACCGCCATCGTGTCGGACTACTTTCCGGCGGACCGGCGCCCGATGGCGATGACGGTGCTGGCGCTCGGTGCGCCCATCGGCGCGTGGTTGGGCGCCAACATGGCGGGCGCCGTTGCGCATGCCTATACCTGGCGCATGGCCTTCATTGCGCTCGGCTTGCCGGGCCTCGTCGTGGGAGTCATCGTCTATTTGACAGTACGCGAGCCGGCGCGAGGCCGGCTTGACGCGATCGTCGATGAGATCAAGCCGTCGTTATGGGAGTCGCTGCGATTTCTCTGGCGCCAAAAGGCCGCCTTCCACGTGGTCATGGGCGGCGGCCTGTGCGCGCTTTGGGGATGGGGGCTGATCTACTGGACCCCGACCTTTCTACAGCGAGCTTACAATTTGGATGTCGGCCAGGCCGGCGCCGTCACTGGAGATATTCACCTGTGGGGTGGCTCGATCGCGACCGTCGGAACGGCGTGGTTGCTATCTCGACGCGCCATGGCGGATCCGCGGCGGTGCGTTTGGTTGCTTGCCGCGGGCATTGGTTTGGCGACCGTCCCGTCGATGATCGCTTATTGGACCCATTCGCTGTGGGTCTGCAAGCTGATGTTTTGCATTTTCATTCCCGCCATTTATTTTTACATCGGACCCTGCTTCGGGTTGCTCAACAATCTCGCGCCCTGCCATATGCGCAACATGTTCATTGCAATCTCGCTGCTGGTCGCCAATATATTGAATTTGATCGTCGCACCGTGGGTTGTTGGCGTTCTGAGCGATTGGTTCGCCGGTGCTCACGCCACCGATGCATCCTCGCTGCGCTTGGCGCTGCTCGTATTGGCGCCGACCGGATTCTGGGCGGCGTATCATTTGTATCTGGCGTCCCGAACGATCATTGATGACCAGAAGCGCGCCATCGGCTATACGAAGTCCTGGGCCCCGTAGCATCCATGGGAAAGACAACTATCGATCGTCGCTGGCTACCGTTGAACGCATTGCGTGCCTTCGAGGGCGTGGCGAAGCATTTGAGCTTCACGGCGGCCGCCAACGCGCTGTTGATCTCGCAAAGCGCCTTGTCGCGGCATGTGATCGCTCTCGAGAAATTGATCGGTGCGCAACTGTTCGAACGACGTCCGCATTCCCTGGTGCTGACCAAGGCGGGGCAGCATTTGTTGCCCGCCGTCATGAAATCCTTCGATCGCTTGGAGTATGCGCTCGACGATATCCGCAACGAAGGGGCGACCTCATTGCGGACCTTGCGCGTGCAGATGCCGCCGAGCTTTGCCGCACACCTCGCCGTGCCCATATTGCGGGATTTTCGCCGCGCGGCCGCGGAAGTGGAGATCGATTTGGTCAGTCCCTACGGCGTCGGCCCACCGCCCAGCGATGTCGACGTGGCGGTCGTGTACTCCAAGCCGACGGTGACCGATCTGGTGAAGGATTTACTGTGGCCGGCTCGCTTGAGCTTGCTGTGTCATCCGACGATCGCGGCGCGCTGCGAGGGCAAGAGTTTGGCCGAATTCATCGAGTCGAACGAGTTGGTTCACGTGCGCTTGTCCGATTGTCCGCGTCATCACCTGTGGTCGCAATTCGTTCGCCAGGCCGGCCTGTACTCTTTGAACATCGAACGTGGCTTGGTATTCGACACGGCGCTCTTGGCCGTGCAATACGCGTTGAGCGGCGAGGGCATCGCACTCATCGACACCTATCTCTTCGCCGACTACATTCGCACGGGCCGCCTGGTCAAGCCTTTCGAGGACATCCTGGATGACGGCTACGGTTATTACCTGATCACGCATCCGGAAGCCTTGGGCGATACCGCGGTCGCCTTGTTCCGCTCGTGGTTGATCGAGCGTTTCGGCAGCGCATCGGGCACCGCGGCGTCCAATATCCATCTGGCGGTATCCAATGAGTGAGCGTTTGTCGTTGAAGGTGAGAATCCCATGAAAAGCCACGCGAAGGTGGTGGTGATCGGCGGTGGCGTCGTCGGCGCCAGCGTCCTCTATCACCTGACGAAGGCCGGTTGGAAAGACGTCCTGTTGGTCGAACGTGCGGAGTTGACGTCCGGGTCGACTTGGCACGCGGCGGGCGGAATGCATACCATCAACGGCGATCCGAATGTCGCGAAGTTGCAGCAATACACCATTCAGCTCTACAAGGAAATCGAGCAAATCTCGGGGCAGTCCTGCGGCGTGCACATCACCGGAGGCATCATGCTCGCCGGTACGCGCGAACGACTCGATTGGCTCAAAATGGCGCAGGCGCGCGGGCGCTATCTGGGGATGCACCTGGAAATCATTTCGGTCGACGAAGCGGCGAAGCTGTTTCCGCTCATGGACAAGAAGCATTTCGCGGGCGCGATGTACGATCCCATCGAAGGCCATGTCGACCCGTACGGCGTGACGCATGCCTACGCCAAATCCGCGCAAATCGGCGGCGCCGAAATCGTTCGCAAATCGCGTGTGGTGGACCTTTGCGCGAGGCCCGACGGCTCATGGGATGTGATCACCGAGCAAGGGAATGTTCACGCCGAGCATGTGGTGAATGCGGCGGGTCTTTGGGCGCGCGAGGTCGGCCGAATGGTCGGCATCGAGCTGCCGATACTGGCGATGGAACATCAGTACCTGATCACCGGTGATATGCCGCAGCTCGCCGGAAAGAAGGAACAGCTGCACGCAATCGACTTCGAAGGAGAAATCTATCTTCGTCAAGAGCGCGGCGGCATGCTCATGGGCACCTACGAACGCGCGGGCGTGCCTTGGTCCCCGGTCACGACGCCATGGGATTTCGGTCAGGATTTGCTGCCGAATGACCTCGAACGCATCGCACCCAGCCTGGAGGTGGGCTTCGAGCATTTCCCGGCTTTGGGGAACGCCGGCATCAAGAAGGTGGTCAACGGACCCTTCACGTTCGCCCCGGACGGCAATCCGTTGATCGGGCCGATCAAGGGCTTGAGGAATTTCTGGGTCGCGTGCGGAGTCATGGCCGGCTTCAGCCAGGGCGGCGGTGTCGGTTTGGCGCTGTCGCGTTGGATGGTTGAGGGCGATCCCGGTGCGGACATTTGGGGCATGGATGTCGCGCGATATGGCGATTGGACGACCTTGGCCTACACCAACGCCAAGGTGCGCGAGAACTATTCGCGCCGCTTCAGCATTCGTTTTCCGAACGAGGAGCTGACCGCGGCGCGTCCGCTGCGCACCACGCCGATTTACGAGAAGCTCAAGGCGGAACACGCGGTGTTCGGCGATTACTGTGCTCTGGAACATCCGCTGTGGTTTGCACCCACGGCCGCAGAGGCCAAAGACCAGGTCAGCTTTCGACGCTCGAATTCGCACCCTCATGTGGCGCGCGAGTGCCGCACGGTGCGCGATGCGGTGGGCCTTTTGGAGATCTCCAACTACGGCAAGTTCGAGGTACGGGGGCCGGGCGCAGCCGAATGGCTGTCGCGCATGATGGCGAACCGAGTGCCTGCGGTGGGCCGGATCGCATTGACACCGATGCTGAACGCGCGCGGCAAGCTGATCGGCGATTTCACCATGTGCCGCCCCTCGCAGGATCACATTTTCCTGATCGGCACCTACGCGGCGGAAACGTACTACATGCGCTGGTTCGAGCGGCATTTGCCGCCGGCCGGCGTTTCGGTGCGGCCGTGCGCGATGGAATACGCCGGCCTGTCCATCGCGGGGCCCCATTCACGCGCCCTGCTGCAAAGCGTGGTGCGCGATGACTTGGCGACCGCAGCCTTCCCGTTCATGTCGTTTCGGCGCATGGAAATCGGCATGGTGCCGGGATACGTGGGGCGCGTGTCCTTCACCGGCGATCTCGGCTTTGAAATCTGGGTGACGTCGGATTATCAGCGGGCGCTGTATGACCTGCTGGTCGAGGCCGGCCGAGAGTACGGACTCAAGCCCTTTGGTGGACGCGCGCTGAATGCCATGCGCATCGAAAAAAGCTTCGGCACCTGGGCGCGCGAGTACCGGCCCATTTACGGTCCCTTCGAAGCGGGCCTGGGGCGATTCGTCGACTTCAAGAAGGGCGACTTCATCGGCCGCTCGGCCGCCGCCGAGGAAAAAGACGGGGGTGGCGCGTTGCGACTTGTGTGCTTCCAAGTGGCGGCGACGGATGCGGACGCGATCGGCGACGAGCCCATCTGGCACGACGGCAAGACCGTGGGCTGGGTGACCTCCGGAGCATTCGGGCATCGCGTGGGTGAATCGTTGGCCTTGGGCTATGTGCCCGCCTCGCTGGCGGCGTCGGATGGCGGATTCGAGATTGAAATCATCGGCGAGCGCCACGCGGCGGCGCGCCTGACCGGAGCGGCGTTCGATCCCAACGGCGCATTGATGCGCGCGTAGTCGGTTATAATCATCTCGGATCGGCGTGAATCCATGCGCCGAGTGGAGGGCACATGCTGAGCACACCCGAGAGCAAATCACCGGGCTACAACGGGCTCACCGATCTCACTAAAGGATTGTCGGCGGATTCATATTTCGACCCGCGTCACTACGAACGGGAATTACAGCGGATTTGGTACCGTAACTGGATCTACGTCGGGCGCTCCGGCGACGTCGCGGCGGGCAGGGCGTTCCGCACATTCGAGCTGGGCGATCAAAAAATTCTGCTGGTGCGGGACGATGCCGGTGTTCTGCAAGGATTCCACAACACCTGCCGCCACCGCGGCGCGGCCTTGTGCCGAGAGAGCGCGGGCATTTTGCGGTCCGGCGCGATCATTTGCCCCTACCACGCTTGGAGCTACAACCTGCAGGGAAATCTGCTGCGCACCTCCTCGAAGAGTCACGCCACCGGTTTCGAGGTTGCGGATTACCCGCTCTATAAAATCAAGGTGCGCGAATGGAACGGATTCATCTTCGTTGCGTTGACCGCGAACCCGCCGGCGTTTGATCGCCTATTCGATCTGCCGCTCGATCGGCTCGACTCTTGGCGGTTGAGCGAGCTCATCGTCGGCCATGTCCTCGTGAAAACGATTCAGAGCAACTGGAAGATATTCTGGGAAAACTACAACGAGTGTCTGCATTGCCCGGGCGTGCATCCGAAGCTGTCGAGCCTGGTGCCGATTTACGGCCGCGGCCTGCTCGCGGAGCGCGACGATCCCAAATGGACGGACCATGGGTCCGATCCTGACCCGAAATACAAGGGCGGTTTGCGCATCGGCGCCGCCACTTGGTCGTCGGACGGCAAGTTGACCGGCGTGGCGTTTCCCGGTCTATCGGACGAGGACCGTGCAGCGGGCGCCATTTATATGACCGGCTTGCCGTCGATCTTCATCGTCGGCCACCTCGACTATGTGCGTGTGGTGCGTCTGCGGCCTCTGGGGCCGGAGCAGACGGAGCTGCGCGTCGAATATTTGTTTTCGCCGCAAACATTGGCGGACCCCCAATTCGACCTGCGCAACATCGTGGATTTCACGAATTTGGTCATGACGGAAGATGCCGAGGTGTGCGAACTCAATCAGCGGGGACTGCGTGCGGCGCCTCACGTTCGCGGAGTCGTCATGCCCGAAGAATACCTCATCCGGCAGTTTCACGAGTGGATCCGTTCCGAACTGGCGCGTGTATAAAACATTCACCGCGGGCTCGAGCGCCGCTCTATTGATGTGCGCCTGCGGCGCGATATGCGCCTGTAGCGGGGGCCAACACGGTGCGCCCGCGCCCCAAGAGCAGGTGCTGAACATCTACAATTGGGCGGACTACATCGGCTACCACACGATCGCCGAATTCGAGCGTGCGACGCACATCAAAGTGGTCTACCAACTCTACGACTCCAACGAGACCCTGGAAGCCAACCTGTTGGCCGGGCACTCCGGTTTCGACATCGTGAGCACCACGACCGGCTTTTATGGCCGCCAGATAAAGGCCGGCGCGTATCTGCCGATCGATAAAAGCAAACTCCCCAATTGGAAGAACCTGGACCCGGCCGTGCTCGCGGTCCAGGCGCAGGCGGATCCGGGAAATCGCTACGCAGTCCCTTATCTGCATGCGATGAACGGCTTCGTTTACAACGTGGATCTGATCAAGGCGCGCATGCCCGACGCGCCGACCGATAGTCTGGCGATGATTTTCAAGCCGGAAGTCATCGCGAAATTCGCCGATTGCGGCGTGACGTTCTTGGACTCGCCGGAGGACGTCATTCAGCTCGCGCTCGCCTACCTGCATCGGGATCCAAACTCCCAAAGCGTGGAGGATCTCAAAGCGGCCGAGCAAGTGGTCTTGGCCGTGCGACCCTACATTCGTACGTTCGATTCGAACGATTATTGGCATCAATTGGCGTCGAATGAAATATGCCTCGCAATCGCCTGGTCAAGCGACTTCTCGGTCGCGCAGGCGCGCGCGCGTGAAGACGGCACCGGCGCCCACCTCGCTTTCACGCTGCCCAAGGAAGGGTCCAACATCACTTACAATGCCTTTCTGATTCCGGCGTCGGCTCCCCATCCGGAGGCGGCGCATCAGTTTCTCAACTTCATCTTGGATCCCAAGATCATCGCCGAGATTACCAACGACATTCACTACGGCAACGATAATCTGGCGGCGCGACCCTACGTCAATAAGGACATCTTGGAGGATCCGGCCGTCTACCCACCGCCGGAGCTGCGTGCAAGGTTGTACCTACCCGCCGAACTCGGTGCCGATTATGACCGGTTGCGAACGCGGGTCTGGACCCGCATCAAAACGGGGCAGTGAAAGCGGGCCGGCGGGCCGCTAAACCGCGTTTTTCCCGGTCAAAATGCGCGTTCTGCGACCTGGCGCAAGCTTCCCAGAGGCCTGGAAATGTTAACTTGCGCCCCCAAGTCAGGAACAGTTCCGCGGTATCCGCGGTATGCACTTGAGGAGCAGTCAGGAGGTTTTCGCATGCTTGCAATCATTGCCCGATGGGGCCACAACGCCTTATTTTTTGCGACCGCCTTGCTGGTGTATGCGGTAATCGTCCTGGCGAGATGAGCATGTCGCTCGCGCGCGATCACCGCGCGCGGGCATGATCGAGAGGCCGCGCCCCGAGGCCGCCTGAGGATCCGCTGCAGCAGCCGGTCCGCACAACAGACAATCCCGCCGGCACGGCGCTTCGCACCGTTGATGGAGCGAAACGCTGTGTAGTCTGCGCACGTATGCTGCGATACTACATCCCCGATGAGTCGCGAAAACTCAGCAGCAGCGGTGCGGCCCGAACTGACGCGGGGCGTGGGCGCCTGGGCGGCGGTTGCCGTCAACGTCACGAACATGATCGGCGCAGGCGTGTTTCTGAAGACCCGCGTCATGACCTGCAACGTGGGCACGGCGAAAATGGTCATGCTGGTGTGGGTGGCCGCGGGATTACTGTCGCTCGCCGGCACTATTTGCTATTCGGAGATCGCCGCCATGATGCCGGAGGCGGGCGGCGACTATGTGTATTTGCGCCGCGCGTATGGCCGGCTGATCGCCTTTCTCTTCGGCTGGATGGCCTTTGCCGTGTTTCGCACGGGTGCGCAGGCTGCGTTGGCGGTCGGGTTGGCGATATTCATGAATGTCGCGCTCGGCGGCGTTTTGCAGCGTTGGCACGTCGATGGCGCACTCGGTGGTCTGCACCTGCAAATCAGTGGTTTGACCCTGGTGGCGCTGGCGACGATTTGGACCGTGGCGCTGATCAATTGTGCGTCGGTCAGCGCGGGCGGTCGCACGGCGCTCATCGTGACGATCGCCAAGGTGGCGCTGGTGCTGGGAGTCGGGGTCGGTGCCTTCGTGTTTGCGCCCGGTGCCTGGTCGCATCTCGAAGGTTCGGGCTTACTCGGCACCTGCGAGGGTGTTGCAGCCAGCGCGCGCGGCGGCATTGCGGGTTTCGGCGCCGCCATGCTGGGCGCGCTGTGGGCGTATGACGGCTGGAACAACGTCGCTCCGCTCGCGGGCGAGATCCGTGACCCGCAGCGCAACTTGCCGCGCGCCTTCGTCGGCGGCACGTTGGTGGTCGCGGCGCTGTACCTGTTCGTGAACACCGCCTATTACTACGTGCTGACCCCGCTCGAGATCGCGAGCATTGCGACCAGTTCTTCCGTGGCGACCGAGGTCCTCAAGAGATTCTTGGGGCCCGTGGCTGTTTCCCTGACAGCCGTGGCGATGATGATCTCCTCCTTCGGATCGGTGCACGCGAGCGTGCTCGCCAATTCACGCATACCGTTTGCCATGGCGCGCGACGGCCTGTTCTGGAGAGCTCTCGCGAGGTTGTCGCCGCGATCCAACGTACCGGTGAGAGCGCTTCTGGCGCAGGGAGCGTGGGGCAGTGTGCTCGCGGTTTCCGGAACGTACGACACGCTCACCGACTCGGTCATATTCGCTTCGTGGTTATTTTACGGACTGAGCGCCGCCTCGCTGTTCGTGTTCCGGCGCACGATGCCCGACGCGGCGCGCCCCTATCGGGCTCCCGGCTACCCGGTCATTCCCTTGACATTCCTGTTGGTGACGTCGGCACTGCTCGTCAATACCTTCGTTGCGACGCCGCGTCAGGCGTTGCAAGGTGTGGCGGTGCTCGCGCTGGGGCTGCCCTTTTACTGGTATTGGTCATGCGAACCGCGCCGCTGACCTCACCGATTAAGGGGGAGGGCAGGCCGGATTCAAGGCGATCCCGGCCAAACGGCGCTCGTCCCAGATGACGTAAATGCCGCTGGCGACGACGATGCCGGCGCCGACCAGTAAGCCGCCCGTGGGCGTTGCCGACCAGAATACCCAATCGATCGCAAAGGCCCAGAGGATGGCCGTGTACTCAAAGGGAGCGATCACCGCAGGCGGCGCTCGCCGAAAGGCATCCGTCAGCCAGAATTGACCGAGCGCGCCGGAAATGCCGATCCCGGCGAGCCACAGCCAGTCGCCGGATTCGATCGGGCGCCACTCCGGCATCGCCAGAAGGCCCGAACCGATGCTGACCAAGGCCAAGTACCAAAACACCATGGCCATGCTCGAGTTGCGCCGTCCGAGGGTTCGAACCGTCAAAGCGCTCAGCGCATAGCAGATCGTCGCGACGGCCGCGGCGGACGCCGCCGCCAGCGAGACGTGACCCGTGCCCCAGGGCTGCAAAATCGCCAGCACCCCGCTCATGCCGATCACGATGGCGAGCCACCGCCGGCCTGAGACCTGTTCGCCGAGCAGGGGTACGGACAATGCGGTCATCAGCAGCGGCGCGGCCAAGAACAGCGAATAGGTTTGCGCCAATGTCAAGCGGTGCACGGCGAACACAAAGCTGGCCAGCATCATGATGCCGAGCGCGCCGCGCGCCACGTGCAATACGGGTGTGGTCGCACGCAGGCTTGCCCATGAGCGCTGCCACGTGATCGTCAGCACCAAGCACAGCAAGGAGGACACGCAACGCAGGCAGGACACCTGAAGGGGGCCATAATGCGCCGACAATCGTTTCATCAGCGCATCCATGATCGAAAATATGAACACCGCAGCCACCATGGAGGCGATCCCGCGCAGGCGTTCTCGAGACTCTGCGCCAACGGCCGTGGAAATTGACAGATTGTGCACGCTCATGATTCTCGCCGCATTGTAGACGAGAGCGAGCCTCGGCCGCTCGGCCGGCCGCTCGGCCGGCCGAGCGACGACGCGCGTCGGCGTCCAGCTTATTGCGTGCCGGCCCGCATCGCATCCGCCTTTTTCAACAACGCCTCGGCCATCCGGATACTGGCGTAGTCGATCAAGCGGCCGTCGAGCGATACGGCGCCGCGGCCTTCCCGCGCAGCCTGCGCCATCGCCTCCATGATGCGCCTCGCCTTGGTCACTTCGGCGGCGGAGGGCGTGTACACCTCGTTGCACAATGCGACCTGCGACGGGTGGATCGCCCACTTACCCTCAAACCCCAGCACGGCGGCCCGGTTGGCGGCGGCGCGAAAGCCGTCCGGGTCGTTGAAGTCTCCGAATGGGCCGTCGATGGGGCGCAGCCCATACGCACGGCAGGCGACCATCATGCGGGTCTGTGCCGCGTGCCAGGGATCGGTCCAGAAATACGCGCGATTGCCGTCCGCATCCTTGTCGGTGAGCACGCCGGAGTCGCGGTTGACGCCGCCGATCACCGTCGTGCGCGCGTGCGTCGACGCGGCATAGTCGGCCACGCCGAACGACATCGCTTCCAGCCGTTTACTCGACTGCGCAATGGCCTCGACGTTGGCCATGCCGAGGGCGGTCTCTATCAGCACCTCGAAACCGATTCGCTTGGTGCGCTTCTTCGCGGCTTCGATCTGCGTCACCAGCATGTCGATGGCGTACACGTCGGCAGCCACCCCCGCCTTCGGGATCAGGATCATATCCAGGCGCGGGCAGGCCTCGACGATATCGACCACGTCGCGGTACATGTAGTGCGTGTCGAGACCGTTGATGCGGACCATCATGGTCTTCGTGCCCCAATGGATTTCGTTGAGACCCTGGATGATGTTCTTGCGCGCCTGTTCCTTGTCGTCGGGCGCGACCGCGTCCTCGACGTCGAGAAAGACGATGTCTGCGGCAGATTTCGCCGCCTTCTCGAACAAGGTCGTATTGGATCCAGGCACCGCCAGTTCGGAGCGGTGCAGACGCGATGTGGCCGGTTCGATGCTGGTGAAGCTCATAGGTGACTCTCCCTTTGAACACGCGGAAACAGGACGCTACCCCGTCGCGCCGAGACCGGCGGCGGCGCAATTGATCGACATGAAGTGATCACGGGCCGCACGCGCAGGCTGGCCAACGCGCGGCGGATCTCTGCGCCTGTGATGCCCTCGGCCGCAGCGGATGCGAACACACTGGCGAAGGTGCCCCGCAACTGCCGGCGGTCGTGCGCTCCTCGCGCAGCACGGCCGCGACCTCCGGCTCGTAGCGCTGCACCACGCCGACCAGCAGGCCGAACAGCAGTGCCGCGCGCGAGAAGGTGCCGGGCGCCTCGCGTAAGGGTGCAGCGGCATCCGGCATTTGCCGCATGCGCTCAACCCGCCTGGGCGAGCGCCCGCGCGACCGTCGAGCCGAGTTCAGCGGCGCTGGGCGCGACGAAAAGGCCGTAAGATTTCATGATTTCCGCCTTTTCCGCGGCACTGTCGCCCTCGGCGGAAATGATCGCGCCGGCATGGCCCATGCGGCGGCCCTTCGGCGCGGTCAGCCCGGCTACGTAGCCAACCACCGGTTTGGTCATGTTTTCCTTGACCCATTTCGCGGCCTCCGATTCCTGTGGGCCGCCGATTTCGCCGATCATGATGACCACCTTGGTTTCCGGGTCCTGCTCGAACAGCATCAGGTGATCGAGAAAGGAACTGCCGTTGATCGGGTCGCCGCCGATGCCGACGCTGGTGGTTATACCGATGCCGAGCGCCTTCATCTGCGCACCGGCTTCGTAGCCCAGGGTGCCCGAACGCGAGACGACGCCGACGTTGCCGGGGATGTAGATGTTGCTCGGCATGATGCCGAGCATCGCCTTGCCGGCGCTGATGATGCCCGCACAGTTGGGCCCGACGATGGTGGTGCGTTGGGCTTTCGGATAGCGCCGCAAGTAGCGTTTGACACGCATCATGTCCTGGGCGGGAATGCCGTCCGTGATGATGCAGACCAGCCTTAAGCCCGCATCGGCCGCTTCCATCAGCGCGTCGGCCGCATAGGGCGGAGGCACGAACGCGAGGCTGGCATCGGCGCCGGTGACCCTCACCGCGTCCTTCACCGTGTTGAAGACGGGACGGTTCAAATGTATCTGCCCGCCCTTGCCCGGCGTGACCCCGCCTACGACCCGGGTGCCGTATTCGATCATTTCCTTGGCGTGGAAAGTCGCTTTGTCGCCGGTAAAGCCCTGCACGATGACTCTCGTGGTCGCGTCGATGAGGATGCTCATTTGGCCACTCCGCCGCGCGAAGCCGCGACCACTTTCTGCGCCGCCTCGGCCAGCGTGTCGGCCGGGATGATGGGCAGACCGCAGTCGCGGATGATGCCCCTGCCTTCCTCGACACGTGTACCGGCAAGCCGCACGACCAGTGGCACGCGCAGGCCCTTGGCCGCCTGTACCACGCCTTGGGCGACCCAGTCGCAGCGGTTGATGCCGGCGAAGATATTGACCAGGATCGCCTTCACGTTCTGATCGGAGAGCACGAGACTGAACGCCGCCGCAACGCGCTCCGGCGACGCGCCGCCGCCGACGTCGAGAAAATTAGCGGGCTCGCCGCCGGCGTGCTTGATCATGTCCATCGTCGCCATCGCCAAACCGGCGCCGTTGATGATGCAGCCGATATCCCCGGTGAGGCCCACGTAGTTGAGACCGAACTCCGCGGCCTGGACCTCGCGTGGATCCTCTTCGGCGGAGTCGCGCATTTCGGTGACTTTGGGACGGCGGAACATGGCATTGTCGTCGAAGGACATCTTGGCATCGAGCGCCAGCACGCGGTTGTCCTTGGTCACTACCAGCGGATTGATCTCGACCATCGTCGCGTCAAGATCGCGGAACGCACGGTAGCAGCCCATGATCGCCGTGACCGCCTGACTGACCTGCTTGATGTTGAGGCCGAGTCCAAACGCCAGTTCGCGGGCCTGAAACGCCTGCAGCCCGACCGCCGGATCAACCTGCTGCTGCAGGATGGACTCCGGCCGGCTCATCGCGATCTCCTCGATCTCCACGCCGCCCTCTGCCGAGGCGATGACGCGGATGCGTTCGATCTTGCGGTCAAGAACGAATCCCAGGTACAAGGCGCGCACGAAGGGCTCGGCTTTTTCGACGTAGAGCCGGTGAACGACCTTGCCGGCAGGGCCGGTCTGGTGGGTCACGAGCGTCGCGCCGAGCATTCCCTTGGCGGCGGTGGCAACCTCCTGGTAGGTGCGACAGAGCTTGACGCCGCCCGCCTTGCCGCGACCGCCGGCGTGAATTTGCGCCTTGATCGCCCAATGCCAGCCACCCAGTTCGGTGGCAACGTACACGGCCTGTTCGGGACTGTAAGCCACCCCCCCCGGCGGCACTGTCACGCCGAATCCGGACAGCAGTTCCTTCGCCTGATATTCATGTATGTCCATCGCTTTTCCCCCGTATTGCACGGCGCCGGTGGTTCGCGCTCGCGACGCCGCTACCGGGCTCGAGCTTGGCACCGACATCGAGCATCGCCATCTCGGCTCCCGCAATGGCGCCGAGCAGCATGAGTTCGTTGAGATCACCCCGGTGGCCTATGCGAAACAATTTACCGGCGACCTTGGACAGGCCGGCGCCGAGTGCGAGATTGTAGCGTCGCGGTGTGCTTACTGTGCGCGTCTTTTCAGATCCATTAACCGCAGGATCATCGGGGTGAAGATGAATTGCATCGCCAGACCCATCTGACCCCCGGGCACGACGATGTTGTTCGGCCGGCTCATCCACGAGTTGTGCAGCATGGACATCAGGTAGGGAAAATCGATGCCCTTCGGATTGGCGAAACGGATCACGACCATCGACTCGTCGGCGCTGGGAATGTCCTTGGCGATGAACGGATTGCTGGTATCCACCGTCGGCACCCGCTGGAAGTTGACGTGCGTGCGACTGAACTGCGGGCAGATGTGATTCACATAATCGGGCATGCGCCGCAGAATCGTGTCCACCACCGCCTCCTGGCTGTAGCCGCGCTGATTCCGGTCGCGATGCAGTTTCTGGATCCACTCGAGATTGATGATGGGAACGACGCCGACGAGTAGATCCACGTGGCGCGCGACGTCGATGCCGCCCCCGACATAGCCGCCGTGCAGGCCTTCGTAGAACAGCAGATCGGTAGTAGCCGACGTCTGCTGCCAGTCCGTAAAGGTGCCCGGTCCACTGCCGATCTCTTTGGCCTCGGTGGCGTCGTGCACGTAGCGGCGCAGCCTGCCGCGACCGGTCGCGCCGTATTCCGCAAATGTGTCGGCCAACTCGCCCAACAGATTGGCCTCGGGCCCGAAGTGACTGATCGGCGGGCTCGCACCGCTATCAGCCGCCTTCACGCGTTCGCGCATCTCGACCCGGTTGTAGCGGTGGAAAGAATCGCCTTCGATCACCTGGGATTTGATGA
>Ga0181521_10002228_pt1 | contig 23594 bp, 21 predicted proteins | sample PEATcosm2014_Bin_32_FD_119764 | JGI IMG/M metagenome (GOLD analysis project Ga0181521, IMG submission 119764) | Peatland microbial communities from MTU Mesocosm Facility, Houghton, MI, USA - PEATcosm2014_Bin02_60_metaG | ecosystem: Environmental > Terrestrial > Soil > Wetlands > Peat | place...
CTTTCGATGAATCTGTTTCGTTTCTCGCGCTTTTTCCTGCCCTCGCAGAATCCGGCCGGTTTCGGCGCAAGCGACTTCATCGCACTGGGCATTGCGGCGCTGCTGGCCGTCGTCTTTTTATTCCGTGACCGGATTGAAGAGGGCGCGCGGAAGCTCGCCGCGCGAACGACGGCATCGATGATCCTGGCGGGTGCTGTGCCGGTCGGTCTGCGCCTGGCATTGCTCGGTCAGCATCCGGTTCCGACGCCGCGCGTGGCGGACGATTTCAGTTATCTTCTGCTCGCCGATACGCTGGCTCATTTCCGCCTGGCCAACCCGATGCATCCCATGCGCCGGTTTTTCGAAGGCGTCTTCATCCTCCAGGAGCCTTCGTACAGTTCCATCTTTCCGCCGGGGCAGGGCTTGGCGCTTGCCTGCGGACAATTGATTTTCGGTCATCCGTGGGCGGGCGTACTGCTCTCGACGGCGGCGTTCTGCGCGCTTTGTTACTGGATGCTGCGCGCTTGGGTTGCGCCGGGCAGGTCGCTTGCCGGAGGGCTGCTGGCCGCGCTGGAATTCGGCCCGCTGAGCCCCTGGATGAACACCTATTGGGGCGGCGCCGTCTCCGCCGCTGCGGGATGCCTGGTTTTTGGAGCGCTGCCTCGCATAAAGAGGAATGCGCGCTCCCGCGACGCCGTCCTTCTCGGCGTGGGTCTCGGACTCCAGTTGTTGACCCGGCCTTACGAATTCGTTCTTCTCCTGCTGATCGTTTTTCTTTTCTTCCTGCCGGATGTGGCGCACGCACTCCCGCGTGCCGTGTCGAGACTCTTCTCGACACCCGTTCTGGCGCAGAAAGACGGCGACGGCACGAGTGCCGACGCGGCACGCAGGAGTGCGTGCGCCACGCTGGCTATCGCGGCATTAATAATGATGCCCGCCATCGCTCTGACCGCCTTCCAGAATCGAGCGGTTACGGGTCGCTGGACGACGCTGCCCTACATGCTCAGCCGCACCCAATATGGCATCCCGACTACGTTTACGTTTCAGCCGAACCCGATCCCGCACCGCGAATTGACCGTGGAGCAGAAGGTCGATTATGACGAGCAGACGGCTACGCACGGAAAGGACACCGACACCGTCGCGAGTTGGTTCGAGCGCCTCGGCGAACGCGTCCTTTTCTTTCGCTTTTTCCTCCTGGCGCCGCTTTATCTCGCGCTGTTTGCGTTTATCGTCTCCCTCCGGGAGTATCGCTTCATTTGGGTGGTACTCGCGATCGCCGTCTTCTGGATCGGAGACAACTTCTATCCTTATTTCTATCCTCACTACGTCGCCGCGGCAGCGTGCCTTTTCGTTCTGATAAGCGTTAAAGGGCTCGAGCGTCTGAGCCTGTTGACAATTCGCGGAATCGCTGTGGGCCAGGAGGCCGCCCGCCTGATTCTCCTGCTTTGTCTCGCGCATTTTCTCTTCTGGTACGGCATTCATTTATCCGGCAACCAGAACCTCATGCGCGTGATGAGCCAGTACGAAAGCTGGGACGAGATCAATTACGGCGATCCCGAAGGACGTATCGCGATCGACAATCGCCTGGCCGCGGCGCCGGGCAGCCAGCTCGTCTTTGCGCGTTATCGGCCACAGCACGGATCGACCGAATGGATTCGCAATGCCGCCGACATCGATCGCGCGCGTGTGGTCTGGGCGCTCGATCTCGGCCCGGAAGAAAACGAGAAACTTCGGCGCTATTATCCGAACCGCAAAGCCTGGCTGCTGGAGCCCGATCTGCACCCACCGAAATTAGTGGATTATCCGTAACACTCCGGTAACGCGCACATGCCACAATCGGCACATGAGCGCCAGTCCGCTGTCTCCCGATGAATTGCAAAAGATAGATGCATACTGGCGGGCCGCCAACTATCTCTCGGTCGGCCAGATCTACCTGATGGACAATCCGCTGCTGCGCGAACCGCTGCGCGTGGAACACATCAAGCCGCGTCTGCTCGGCCACTGGGGTACGACGCCCGGTCTCAACTTCATTTATGCCCACATGAATCGCGTCATCAAGGCATATGGCCTCAACGCCATCTACGTCTGCGGACCGGGTCATGGCGGACCGGGCATGGTTGCCAACACTTACCTCGAAGGAACCTATTCGGAAATTTATCCCAACATTGCGCAGAACGAAGAGGGGATGAAGCGGCTGTTCCGGCAGTTCTCGTTTCCGGGTGGCATCCCGAGCCATGCAGCGCCGGAAACGCCGGGTTCGATCCATGAGGGCGGTGAACTGGGCTACGCGTTATTCCACGCCTATGGCGCGGTCTTCGATAACCCGGATCTGCTGGCCTGCTGCGTTGTGGGCGATGGAGAGGCCGAGACGGGGCCGTGCGCCACGAGCTGGCACTCGAACAAATTTCTCAATCCCGCGCGCGACGGAGCCGTGCTGCCGATTCTCCATCTGAATGGATACAAGATCGCCGGACCTACGGTACTGGCCCGGATTCCGCACGAAGAGCTGGAATCGCTGTTCGAAGGTTACGGGTACAAGTGCTGGTTTGTTGAAGGCCACGAGCCCGAAGCGATGCACCAAAAGATGGCGGAGACGATGGATGCCGTTATCCAGGAGATCCGCGCCATTCAGGACGATGTGCGCGCCAACGGCTTCCGCCAGCGTCCCTCGTGGCCGATGATTATTCTGCGCAGTCCCAAGGGCTGGACCGGTCCGAAGGAACTCGATGGCAAACCGGTCGAAGGAACTTTTCGCGCGCATCAGGTCCCGCTCGACGCCGTGCGCGCGCGGCCGGACGAATTGCGGATGCTCGAACACTGGATGCAGAGCTATGTTCCGGACAGGCTGTTCGATGAGCACGGCACGCTGCAGGCCGACATCGCCGAGCTTGCGCCTGAAGGTGAGCGGCGGATGGGGGCGAATCCGCACGCCAACGGCGGGCTGCTGCTCCGGGATCTCGAACTTCCGAACTTCTGCGACTACGCGGTAGATGTTCCGAAGCCGGGCGCCACTGTGGCAGAAGCTACTCGTGTCATGGGCAACTTCCTGCGCGACACGATGAAACTGAACTGGAAAAATTTCCGGGTCGTTTCGCCGGACGAGACGAGTTCCAACCGCTGGAACGCCCTGTTTGAAATTACGGGCCGCGTTTCAACGGCGGAAATAATAGCCATCGACGATCATGTCGCGCCGGACGGCCGCGTGATGGAGATGCTGAGCGAGCATGCGTGCCAGGGCTGGCTCGAAGGGTATCTGCTGACCGGCCGGCACGGGTTTTTCTCCTGCTATGAGGCGTTCATCCACATCATCGATTCGATGTTCAATCAGCACGCGAAATGGCTGAAGGTGACGCGCCACATTCCCTGGCGGAGACCGATCGCTTCGCTTAACTATCTGCTCAGTTCCCATGTGTGGAGGCAGGACCACAACGGGTTCAGTCACCAGGACCCCGGGTTTATCGATCACGTCGTGAATAAGAAAGGAGAGATTATCCGCGTTTATCTGCCGCCCGACGCGAATACGCTGCTCTCCGTCACCGACCACTGCCTGCGCAGCCGTAACTACGTGAACGTGATCGTCGCGGGCAAGCAGCCCGGAATGCAATGGCTGAATATGGACGATGCCGTTCGCCACTGCACGCTCGGAGCGGGCATTTTTGAATTTGCCAGTAACGACCGGGGCGGCGAGCCCGACGTCGTCATGGCCTGTGCGGGAGATATCCCGACGCTGGAAACTCTCGCCGCCGTCGACTGGCTGCGGCGGCACATTCCGGACCTGAAGATCCGCGTCGTCAATGTCGTCGACCTGATGACTCTGCAGCCGGTGAGCGAGCATCCGCACGGAATGCCCGACAAAACCTTCGACGCGCTGTTCACGCGGGGCAAGCCGATCATCTTCAACTATCACGGCTATCCGTGGCTGATTCACCGTCTGGCGTACCGGCGTGTCAACGATCGCCTGCACGTACGCGGCTACAAAGAGGAAGGCACCACCACGACGCCGTTCGATATGTGCGTGCGAAACGAGATCGATCGTTTTCATCTGGCGATCGACGTCATCGACCGCGTGCAGCGTCTCGAGGGCGTTTCTGGACATCTGCGGCAGGAACTGCAGAACCAGTTGACCGATCACGGGCTGTACATCCGCGAACACGGCGAAGATATGCCCGAGATCCGCGACTGGCAGTGGCCAGTGGAATGAAGATCCTCGTCCTCAACGCCGGCAGCTCTTCGCTGAAATACGACCTCTTCGAAACCACGCCCGAGAGGATCGCCGCGAATTCCGATCAGTTGCTGGGGAAGGGGACCGTCGAACGCGTTTCGAGCATGGCCGAGGCACTGCAATCGGTGTTCGCGCAGTTGGGTCCGGGCCCGATCGAGGCCGTGGGTCACCGTATCGTGCATGGGGGGGACCGGTTTCGCGAGTCTATGATCATCGATGCCGCGGTGGAAAAAGGGATCGACGAACTGAGCGCCCTGGCGCCGCTGCACAACCCGCACAACCTCGAGGCCGTGCGCGCCGCGCGCGAGCATATGCCGGGGGCAACGCACGTGGCGGTGTTCGATACGGCTTTCCACCGGACGCTGCCGGCGAAAGCGTACACGTATGCACTGCCTTACGAGTATCTGACTGAAAAGAAGATCCGGCGCTACGGATTCCACGGCATCTCGCATCGTTATGTTTCCTGGAAATTCGCGGAACTGCAAGGGAAAAAGCGCGGCGATTACCGGATGATCACTTGTCATCTCGGCAACGGGTGCTCGGTGTGCGCCATCGAATATGGGCGCTCCATCGACACGTCGATGGGCTTCACGCCGCTCGAAGGTCTGATCATGGGCTCGCGCAGCGGAGACGTGGATGCGGGTGCGATTCTCCATCTGATCACCCACGAGCACCAGGAGCCCGACGCCGTGCTGCGGATTCTCAACGGTGCCAGCGGACTGAAGGGTCTGTCCGGCGTTTCGAACGACATGCGCGACGTTCTGCGGGAATCCGCTGCGGGAAACCAGCGCGCGCGACTCGCGGTGGACGCGTTTTGCTACCGCGTAAGAAAGTACATCGGCGCTTACCTCGCGGCGATGAATGGCGCTGATGCACTGATCTTTACCGGAGGCATCGGCGAAAACGCCGCGCAGATTCGGGCAAAGATTTGCGCGGGTTTGGACAACCTCGGCATTGCCGTCGATCCCGCGGCCAACGCGAAGGAAGGCCGCGCGGCGAGGCAGGTGGGATCCTCGAAGATTCCTGTTTGGGTAATCCCCACCGAAGAGGAACTGCTCATTGCGCGGGATACGCTTCGCTGCATTTTGAAACTGCCGCACGAGTGAAAAGCGCAGGCGGAGCCGCCTGCGCCACATGTGGGGCAGGCGGTTCCGCCTGCCTGGTTAGCTGGTGGCGTGCGCGGGGCCGGGAACCGCGCCAATATGCCGCACAACAAGCCAGGCGCCAACGACCGCGACAACGAGTGAAATCCACTGTTCGAGCGTGAACGGACCGCCGAACGGATTCAAAGCGTCGTGATCGCGCAGGAACTCGACGCCGAAGCGAACCAGTCCGTAGAGCAGACCGTAGAGTCCGATGATCTGGCCGTCGCTGTGCGGCCGGCGCAATCGCCAGACAAGAATCAGACAGATGATTCCTTCGGCGAAGGCTTCGTAAAGCTGCGTCGGATGCAGCGGGATTCCGAGTGGCACGCCGGTTGTCGCGTCTTTGTTCGTAAAAGTGACTGCCCAGGGCAGGTGCGTCGGCTTGCCCCAGCAGCACCCCGCGGCAAAACACCCAAGCCGTCCGATACCATGTCCGATGGCGAGGCCGGGAGCGAAGATGTCGCTGGTCTCCAGCGCCGGCAGACGCTGCGCGCGCATGTAGAAGAACGCAAAAAGCAACGCCAGAATGAACCCGCCGTAAAAAATTCCGGCGCTTTGCAGCGTGGCCAGAGAAAAAATTTCGGCGGGATGCGCGCGCAGGTCCGGATCGAGCGCGATCATCATCAGCTTTGCGCCCAGCATGCCAACCAGCGCGCAGTAAACGCCGAGGTTCACCACCTTTTCGCCGTCGAGCCCGCGCTGCTTCGCGAATTTCGAGGCTATCCACAGCGCGGTCAGAAAGGCCAGCGCCACCAGCACGCCGTAGGTCGGCAGCGAGTGACTTCCGAATTGAATGAGACGTGGAAACATATCAGGCGCGCGCCTCGCCGCGGTGGCGTGTGAGAAGCATACTCAAAATCAGCAATCCGGCCCCAACGCAGATAGACGCATCGGCGACGTTAAAGGTGTACCAGTGCCAGGAAGCGACGTAAAAATCGAGAAAATCCGTGACGCGGCCCACATGCACACGATCATAGACGTTTCCCATCGCGCCGCCAAAAATGAATGCCAGACCAGTGGCGGAAGGAGTATCCAGGCGATCGATGCGCCACAGCATGATACCCAGGAGCAGCACGGCGATGAGCGACAGCGCGACGAGGATCAGCGTGTGCGACTGCGTCGAACTGCCGGAAAACATTCCGAACGCCACGCCCGGATTCTCCGAGCGGACGATGTTGAAGAAGCCAGGAATCACTGTCTCCATATCATACGGGCTGAAGCGGGTCTCGATGATCGATTTGGTCCAGCGGTCGAGCGAAAACACGCCGAGTGCGATGAGAAATGCGGCGATGCGGCGTGGGCCGTCAGTCTGCATTGTTCAGAGGGTCAATGCCGATTTCGCGGACAGCGGCGGCGCAGGACGCGCAGACAGTTGGCAATTCAGGCGCCGAGCCAACGTCTTCCGTGTACTTCCAGCAACGCTCGCATTTCGTTCCGAGCGCTCGTGCGATCTTCACGGCCACGCCCTCACTCGCGTGATTCCGGAGATCGACCTGCGAAACAATGAAAAGACCGGGCAACTCCCGCGCATACTGAGTCAGCAGAGGAAACAACTCGCCATCGGCCGACAGTTCGACGCGGGCTTCGAGCGGTGCGCCGATGAGCTTTTCGTTTCGCGCCGTTTCAAGACTCTTCAGGACATCGTCGCGAACTCCGATCAGGCGATCCCAGTTGGCAACGCGCCGACGAATCTCGGCGCCGAGGCCTCCGGTCAGCTCGGCGGAATCCGGGAAGTACGCCGTGTGCACGCTTCCCGGCTGGCCGAGGTGGGGCCAGACCTCCTCAGTGGTGAAGCTCAGGATCGGCGCCAGCAGCCGCACCAGCGCGTACGCGAGCCGATGCAATGCGGTTTGAGCGCTGCGGCGCGCATGCGATTTCGGCGCCGATGTGTACAGCCGGTCTTTCAGCACATCGAAGTAGATTGAACTAAGATCGACAGTGGTGAAGTCGTATACGGCGCGGTAAACCTTGTGAAATGCAAATTCGTCGTACCAGATACGGCAGCGTGAGACCAGTTCTTCGGCCCGAACGAGAATCCACTGGTCGAGTTCCACGAGTTGATCGCCGGGTACGGCATCGCGCGCGGGATCGAAGTCGTGGATGTTGCCAAGGGCATAGCGGAAAGTATTCCGGGTTTTCCGGTAAGCCTCCGAGAGACGCGTCAGGATGAGCGGCGAGATCCGGACGTCTTCGACGAAATCGACAGAAGCTGTCCACAACCGGATGAGTTCTGCGCCGTAGTCCTTGATGATCTCCTCGGGCGCGACGCCGTTCCCGATGGATTTGGATAACGGACGTCCGTCGCCGTCCAGCGTCCAGCCGTGCGTCGCAGTGGCGCGGTAGGGGGCCTGGTCGCGCAGGCCCACTCCGATCAGAAGCGAGCTCTGGAACCAGCCGCGGTACTGATCGCCGCCTTCCATATAGAGGTCCGCGGGCCAGCGAAGGCCGTTTTCTTCCGTGAGCACGGCGAGATGGCTGGAGCCGGAGTCGAACCACACATCGAGAATGTCGTTTTCTTTGGTGAATGCCGTTGAGCCACATTTCGCGCAGACGGTGCCCGCAGGCACAAGGTCGGCCGCGCTGCGTTCGAACCAGACGTCGGCCGAGTGCACTGCAAACAAATCCACTACGGCATCGAGAATCTTCCGATCGGTGAGAGGCTCGCGGCATTTCTCGCAGTAGAAAACCACGATCGGAACACCCCAGACGCGCTGGCGCGAGATGCACCAGTCGGGGCGCGTCGAGACCATGTTCGAGATGCGCTCTTCACCCCACGCGGGCTGCCATTTGACGGCTTGGATGGCATCGAGCGCTTTCTCGCGCAGGCCGTTGTCAATGACCGTGCTGTCCATCCGGATGAACCATTGCTCGGTGGCGCGGAAAATGGTGGCGTTGTGGCAGCGCCAGCAATGCGGATAGGAATGGTCGATGTGCTCGAGAGCGAGCAGCGCACCGCGTTTCTCCAGAAGATCGATAACGATCGGATTGCCCTGCCAGATTGTCTTGCCGATAAGCTCTCGCGGAACGTGCCCTTCGAAGCCCTGCGGATCGAAGAAGCAGCCCTCGGGATCGACCGGGCAATAGACCGGAAGCCCGTACTGCGTTCCGACAACGTAATCTTCCTGACCATGTCCAGGCGCAGTGTGCACGGCGCCCGTGCCCTGTTCGAGCGTAACGTGATCGGCAACCATTCCGAGGGAGGGGCGGTTGATGAACGGGTGCTGAAAGGTGGTTTGATCCAGCTTGCTCCCGTTAAAGCGCGCGATGATCGTCGGTTCGGTCCAGTGGCACTTCTGCGCCGTCGCTGCCAGTAACTCGGCCGCGACGATGTAGACCTCGCCATCGACCTGCACCGCGACGTATTCAAACTTAGGATGAAACGCGATGCCGAGGTTGGCCGGAAGCGTCCAGGGAGTCGTCGTCCAGATGAGACCGTAAACCTTCTTGCCGCGGAGCGCAGGGTCGATCTGTTCGGCGTCGGATGTCAGCTCGAAGCGTACCCACACCGACGGGCTCTTGTGGTTTTCATACTCGACTTCGGCTTCGGCGAGCGCAGTGCGGTCGTGGATGCACCAGTTGACCGGCTTGAGGCCTTTATAGACGTAGCCTTTGTCCAGAAAATCCACAAACGCGCGCGCGATCACCGCCTGGTAAGCCGGCTTCATCGTCAGGTAGGGATCGTCCCAGCGGCCCAGAACGCCGAGACGTTTGAAATCCTGGCGCTGCAGATCGACCCATTTCTCGGCGTATTTGCGGCAGACGCGGCGAATCTGCGCGGGCGTCATTTTGGACTTCTTCGCGCCGAGTTCCTGATCGACCTTGTGTTCGATGGGAAGGCCGTGGCAATCCCAGCCGGGCACGTACGGCGCATCGAAGCCAGCCATGGTTCGCGACTTGACGATGAAATCTTTGACGATCTTGTTGAACGCCGTGCCGAGGTGGATGCGTCCGTTGGCATAAGGCGGTCCATCGTGCAGGATGTAGACGGGCTTGCCCGCGCGGGACCGACGGATCTCTCCATAGAGGTCCTGCTCCGCCCAGCGCGCGAGCATCTTCGGCTCTGCCTGCGGCAGGTTCGCCTTCATGGAAAAGTTCGTGCGAGGCAGATTGATCGTCTGCTTCAAATCCACATTCGTCATTGCGGGGATGTCTTCATTATAGTGACGATGAAGATCGCCGCACGATTCAGGAGTGCGCGGGCGCGGGTTTCGTGACCGCGGGAGCCGGCGCCGGCGCGGGCGGACCAGACGGAACAGGCCCCGGCTGATTCTCCGCGGGAGGGGCACGTTTGCTGTCCGGCTCCGGATCGGTCTGGTATTGAATGATCAGCGTGATGCGACGGTTGGCGCCGTCCTTCGGATTGGCCGGATTTCGCAGGCTCTGATCGGCAAAACCGCGCACCTGAGTGACCTGATCGCCGCGTATGCCGCTCTCCTGCATCAGACGGCGCGCAGCATTGGCGCGGTCTGCCGAAAGCTCCCAGTTCGAATAGTCGACGCGCCCCAAATAGGGCCGCGAATCCGTGTGTCCCTCCATCGTGACCTTATTCGGCAGTTTGCCGATCTCGTCGGCCAGCTTTCGCAACAGATCTTTGCCAAACTCCGTCGGAACCGGGCTGCCGGATTCGAAGAACGTCGAGTCGTCGCCCTCGATCAGTTCGACACGCAGGCCTTCATTGGTGATGGTAAAGACGATATGCTCTTTGATTTTCCGCAAGGCGGCGGAATCCCGAACCGCCTGCTCCAGCTTGTCCTTGAGCTTGCTCAGATCGTCTTTCTTGAGCGAAACACTTTCACTGCCCGAGCCTTTCATGCCGTTTCCGGCGTTCTTGGCATAACCCTTGGGATCGGTAAAATAGCCGCCGACGGCTTCTTTTATCTTTGTGCCGCTACCGACCAGCCAGAGAACGATGAACAGCGACATCATTGCGGTGACGAAGTCCGCATAGGCCACCTTCCAGGCGCCACCGTGATGACCGGCATGCTCCCTGGCGCGGCGCTTGATGATAATGATCGGCTGCCCGTTATTCATTTCAGGCCGCTTTCGACGGGGCCGCGGGAGCCGCGGCGGCAGCGGCGGCGGACGCCTTCGCGCGGCCCTTGCACGTAGCTTCCATCTCCTGGAATGTCGGCCGCAGTTCCGGGGGTATGGCGCGGCGGGCGAACTCGACGGCAATCATCGGGGCCATCCCCTTTGCAAACGCCATGAGACCCGCCCGCAGGGTCTGATAAAACTGCATCTCGGCGTCGTTGGTTTTCTCAAGGTTGGCCGCGATAGGGCCCACTACGCCGTACGACAACAGAATCCCGAGGAAGGTTCCCACCAGCGCCGCCGCTACCTTTTCGCCAATCTGTTCCGGCGGACCGCCCAGCGCTCCCATGGTGATCACGACCCCGAGAACGGCAGCCACGATTCCCAGTCCGGGAAGAGCGTCGGCGACAACGGCGAGGGCGCGCGCGGGTCCGGAAATTTCGTGGTGGTGAGTCTCGATATCGGCTTCCAGCAGAGCGTCGAGATCGTGCGGGGCAACCACCCCCGCAACCGCTGTGCGCAGCGTGTCGCAAACGAAGTAGAGAAGATGCCGATCTTTGATGAGGCGGGGAAATTTGGAAAAAAGAGTGCTCTTCTCAGGTTTCTCGACGTCTTCCTCGAGCTTCGCCATGCCGCTCTTCCGGGCGAACTGAAAGATGTCGCTGAGCAGTTTCAGGCTTTCGAGGTAAAAGTCCCGGGTAAATCGGCTGCTCTGCAGGAGACCCTGCAGGCTGCGGAAGATCTTGACGATCAGCGGAAGCGGATTGGCTATCAGAAGAGTGCCCGCGGCCGCGCCGCCGATGATGAGCAGCTCGGCAGGCTGGACCAGCACCAGCAGTTTGCCCTTCTCCATCAGGAAGCCACCGATAATCGACAAGAAAACAAGAGCGATACCAATGATGGAATACATTGCCTGAGCAATAATCGGCTGCGCGGCGGGAAAACGTGAGACGCCGGCAGACTAAAGCCCGGGCGCGATTCCGCCGATCTGAGCAGGAGGAGGACCAGCATCGAAGCCGCGCTCCGGCAGCACACCGCTATACTCAAATTTCCGTGTTCCACAATCTGGAAAAGCAGGTCCACGCGGCGTTCCGGGACTCTCTGCGCGCGCGTTTTGGCGTCGAAGCCGATTTTGCGCTCGAACGTCCGCGCCAGGCATCCTTCGGCGAAATCGCTGTCCCCGTGGCTTTCCAGCTGGCGAAGAGCCTGAAGCAGCCGCCGCGGAATATCGCGGACGACCTTCTCTCCGCCGTGGGAGAGATTCCCGGCGTGGCCGCGATGGAGGTCGCGGGGAACGGCTATATCAATATCCGGTTCGATCGCGGCGTGTATGGCGCGGGGCTGCTCGCGCCCGGCGGGGAGACCGCGGCGGCGGCTAACTCCAGCGGCAAAATCATCGTCGAACACACCAACATCAATCCGAACAAAGCGGCGCACATCGGGCACCTGCGCAACGCCGTGCTGGGCGACACCTTCGTTCGCATGCTGCGCGCGCAGGGAAATCACGTCGAGGTCCAGAACTACATCGACAACACGGGCGTGCAGGTCGCCGACGTAGTTGCGGGGTTTCATTTTCTGGAGAAAAAAACTCCGGCCACGGTCGCGACGCTGATTCCGGGCGAAGAGCGATTCGACTACATCTGCTGGGATCTCTATGCCCGGACTTCGCAGCACTACAAGGATCACCCCGAATCGCTGGCATGGCGCGCGGAAACCCTGCATGCTGTCGAAGCCGGCACGGGCGATCTGGCGGAACTCGCGCATCTGGTCGCCGACGCCATCGTCAACGCGCACCTGGCGACCATGCTGCGGCTCAATATCCAATACGACGTGCTGCCGCGCGAGAGCGAGATTCTGCACCTGAAATTCTGGGCCGCAGCGTTCGAGCTCCTCAAAGAGCGAGGCGCCATCTACTTCGAAACGGAGGGCAAGAACAACGGCTGCTGGGTGATGCCGGCATCCGCCTTCCGCGGTGAGGATGAGGCGAACGAAGACAGCAAAGTGATCGTGCGCTCCAACGGCACCGTCACCTATGTCGGAAAAGACATCGCGTACCAGCTCTGGAAGTTCGGCCTGCTGGGCAAGGATTTCTATTACCGGCCGCTGATGCGTTACACCGACGGCCATGAAGTCTGGGTCTCGGCGGATGCACCCCAGCCTGTGCCCTCGCCGCCATTCGGAAAAGGCCATCGCGTCTACAACGTGATCGACACGCGCCAGTCTTATCTGCAGGACGTGGTCGTCGCCGGGCTGAAGGCTCTTGGATTCGACGAGCAGGCCGCGCGCTCGATCCACTTTTCTTACGAGATGGTGGCCCTGTCGCCGCGATGCTGCGCCGATCTCGGCATCGAGCTGTCCGTCGAAGACGCCAAACGCCCGTACGTCGAAGTCTCCGGCCGCAAAGGTTTGGGCGTCAAGGCGGACGACCTGATCGACAAACTGATCGAAACCGCGCTCATCGAAGTCTCCTCACGGCATCCCGAGGACAACGCCGTTGCGCAGCGGGCCATCGCGACCGAAATTGCCATCGGGGCATTGCGTTACTTCCTTCTCAAGTTCACGCGCAACACCGTCATCGCCTTCGATTTTCAGGAAGCGCTCAGCTTCGAAGGTGAAACCGGGCCCTACGTGCAATACGCCGCCGTGCGCGCGCGGAACATTTTCCGCAAGCTCGAAGAGCGCGGCGAGGCGAAGCCGGAATTCGCGGCCGAGCTCACGCGCGATGCGATGGCGCGCCAGCTGGCCTCCGAGGATTGCTGGCAGATTCTGCTGGCGGCTTCGAAAGCCGACTCGGAGGTGGCCCGCGCCGTTGCGGCGGGAGAGCCTGCGCACGTCGCGAAGTACGCCTTCCAGCTTGCCCAGACCTTCAATAACTTCTATCATCAATACCCGGTGCTTGCCGAGCCGGATCGCGAACGAAAGGTTTTTCTGCTCTGGATGACGGATTTCTTCCGCGCGCAACTCGAGAGAACGCTGGCCATTCTGGGGATCGCCGTTCCCGCCTACATGTGAATATGCTGCTCGCTCTCGACGTCGGCAACACCAACATCACGACCGGCATTTTCAGGAACGGCGAACTGGCCGACCACCGGCGTCTCCGCACGGTTCGCGAGCAAACGGCAGACGAGTGGGGCATCCTTCTGATGAATCTGCTGCGCTACTCTTCGCTGGACCCGCAGGCGCTGGAGGGCATCATCATCTCGTCGGTGGTTCCCCCGCTCGACACCGCGCTGGCCGAGATGTCGCGCCGGTACTTTGGCAGGGAAGCGGTGTTCGTCAATTCAGCGACCAATACCGGCCTGACGATCCGATACGAGAATCCATCGGAGGTCGGCGCCGACCGGATCGTGAACAGTGTCGCGGCGCTGCATAAGTACGGCGGGCCCTGCGTGATCGTCGATCTGGGGACGGCGATTACGTTCGATGCCGTCTCGGCCAACGCCGAATACCTCGGTGGTATTATCGCGGCGGGTGTCGGCATCTCGGCGGAAGCGCTGTTCAGCCGAACCGCGCGATTGCCGCTGGTCGATTTCCGCAAGCCGGCCAGCGTCATCGGAACCAACACGGTCGCGAGCATGCAGTCGGGGCTCTACTACGGTGCGATCGGCGCGATCGACGGGATTATTCAGCGGCTGGTGGAGGAGCTGGGGCCGGAAACGCGTACGGTCGCGACCGGCGGGCAAGCGGAACTGATCGCGGGGAACTCGCGCTACATCCGGCACGTCGACGAGCATCTGACGCTGGAAGGCCTGCGTCTGATCTGGGAACGCACGCGATGAGCGGCGCCGCCGATCGCGACGCATTTTTTAGCTACTTCAACTACTTCACGGAAATCGAAGAACACTTTCAGCGCGCGCGCGGCACCAGCCTCTTCCTTCTCTCGCCGCTCGACTGGGCGCTGATCGAATCCTGGAAAAATTCGGGCGTGCCGCTCGAAGCTGTGTTGCGGGGCATCGACCAGGCATTTGAAAAATGGCGCGCCGGAAGGTCGCGGGCGCGGATGGTCAACTCTCTGGCTTACTGCACTCAGGCGGTGATGACGGAAGCGCAGCGTCTGGCGGAGAGCGGGCCGAAAGACGCGCCCGGTACGGAAGGCACCGCGCCTTTTGCCACCCACGATCTGCGGCGCTATATCGAAGGCAACGCCGCAACCATTCGCGCTGCCGGCGTGCCTGAGTTTTCTCCGATCGCCGATTCACTTGACCAGATCGCATCCGGACCCGCCGTGGCCACCGGCGATCTGGAGTCACTCGAGCGCCATCTTTCGGTCCTCGAGGAAAAAATGATTGCGATCGCGCGCGCCCGGCAGTCTGAGGCGCAGGCTCTTGAGGCGCGCCGGGAACTGGAAGCGCAACTCCGGCCCTGGAGGGGTAAGATGACCGCGCCGCAGATTGCGATGCTCGAAGCGCAATTTCTGGATCGGGCTGTGTTGGGCTCGGCCAGCCTGCCACGCCTCAGTCTTTTCTATCTCAAGGCTGGCTAGCACGCCTTGAAGTCTTTACAATTTCGTGATAGCCTTAAGCTTACGCGCAATTGATGGTATGAAACGGTACGAAATCCTGTAACGTTTTCGTGAATCGGTTCGTCGTTAGGTCTGGATGGGTTAACTCCCGTCCAAAGTTTTTTCACGAGTGGTACCGCTTCTGAAGTGCGACTTTTGTTGTGCCTCAGGGAATGCGGACCGGCCGACGGGTGCACTCCTCCGAGCGCCTGTTGGTTCTATTGGTGAAAACGGCAGGAGCTCTCCTCCGGGCTTCTGCCGTATTTTTTTGTCTGTCCACTGGCAGTATTGACGCCCTTTCCAAACTTTAGTACTAGTACAGGTGGGACCGATGCGATGAAGATTTGGCTCGTTTCCGCATTGATGGTCTTATTGGGCGCAGCCCACCTGCAACACGATGCGCTCTCCTTCGCGGCGGCGCGGGAAGCCTTTCGGGCCGAGGCGAATGCGGACGTGCTTTCGCTTCATGAAGACACCAGGGGCATCAGACTCCAGTTTTACGTGGCGCCGGTATGGGTGAAAAGTCAGTGGCAGGAGACACGAGCCAGCCTTGAAGCGCTTCGTGCCGATGTGGATGCCGACGCGCGGCTGTGCGGCTCGGCCCTGAAGCGCATCGCGAGTCGCATATCGCGGGCAAAACCGGCCAAAGACGAGTAATAGCCCTTCGCGCGTCAGAGTTTTCGCAGCACGAGTGCCGAGTTCTTGCTGCCGAAAGCGATGCAATTGGCGAGAGCGTATTCGCAATCCAGCGGACGCGCCCGGTTCGGCACGTAATCGAGATCGCACTCCGGATCGGGATCGTCGAGGTTAATCGTCGGCGGCGCGATGCCGTCCCGCATAGCGAGGAGCGTCGCCGCCATGCCCGCCGCCCCGCAGGCGCCCTGCGGATGTCCGATCAGGCTCTTGAGCGACGATCCGGCCAGTCGATAGGCATGACCGTTGAAGGCGAGACGGGTGGCGCGCGTTTCGATGCGGTCGTTCAGCTCGGTCGCGGTCCCGTGGTAATTGATGTAGCCGATCGCTTCCGGCTTGACCGCCGCTTCCTCCATGGCCATCTGCATGGTGCGCGCCGGCTCCTCGCCGCACTCTTCCAGCCGTACCCGGTGAAAGGCTTCGCAAGTGGACGCGTAACCGGCGATCTCGCCATAAATGTGCGCGCCGCGCGCCCGCGCGTGCTCGTATTCCTCCAGCACGAAGAACCAGGCGCCTTCGCCCAGCACGAATCCGCTGCGGTCCCGCGAGAAAGGGCGGGATCCCCGCTCCGGCTCTTTGTTCCAGTTCGAGGTAAGAATGCGCATCACCATGAAGCCGCGCAGAATCAAAGGCGCGATGGGTGCATCCACGCCGCCCGCCAGCATCCACGGAAGCTGGCCCCACTGGATATTCCGGTACGCATATCCGATCGCGTCGGTGGAAGAGGTGCAGCCGGTAGATACGATGTGGCTCAGGCCGCGGAAGCCAAAGCGCATCGAAATCTCGCTGGCGAGCGTGCCGATCGTCGACGTCGGGATCGTATAAACGCTGCACTGCTTCTCCCGCCCGCTGTAGTAGAGCCGGTATTGCTCTTCGGTGAACTCCTGCGACCCACCGCCGGAGCCTACCAGCACGCCGATCGAGCGCAGTTCGTCGCGCGTCATGCGCCCCGGTTCGATGCCGGCGTCAGCCACCGCTTCCTTCGCCGCCGCCGCTCCCAGCGGGACGCAGCGCGAAACATGCGGCCGGTCTTTCGTTTCGACATGCGCGCTTTCGTCGAAACCGATCACTTCGCCGGCAATCTGTACCTGGAGGCCGCCGGGGTCGAAACGTGTAATCCTCCGTACACCGCTCTGCGCGTTCTTTGTGGCCTGCCAGAATGGCTCCCGGCCAATGCCATTGGGGCTCACGGCGCCAATTCCCGTAATCACAACCCGGTGTTTCATTGTTTGTGCCGTCCCTTCGGTTTTGCCTTCGCCACTTCCGCCAGTATAGGCTTGAAGTAATGTATGCCGCGAATGCGAGCAGGACTCGCCTGAGCCTGCGACATGCGCTGGCGGGGCTTCAGGCCGGAGTGCTGGGGGCGCTGGTCATGCTGGGCTGGCTGATGATCGGGGCCGTTATCGACCGGCGGTCGGTCTGGGTCGTGCCGAACCTTTTCGCTTCCACGTTCTACGGGGCCAACGCCTATCGCAATGAATTCCTGCGTTCGTCGTGGGTGGGCGTCGCATTGTTTGTTGCGGTCTACGGGGCGCTGGGGATTTTATGGGGTTGCATCTGGCGGGAGCAACAAAGGCCGCGGCTCGTGCTTTACGGAGCCTTTTTCGGGATCGTGATTTATTACCTTCTGTTTCATTTCGTCTGGAGACGCATCAACGGGCTGATCGTCCTCTACGCGCCCGAACAGCAACTGGCCCTGGGCCATATCGTCTGGGGCATGATTCTGGCGAAGTCGCCAAAATATGCGCGGCGCATTGCGAATGCCGTGTCCAGGCCAGCCGCTCAAGAGGATGAAGTCAGAAGCGGCGAAGTAATCAAGTAGAGCGGCTGGTCGCGCAGGAGGTTCCGGAAACCTCTGCGCTCCTCGATCACACAGTCCTTACCGCCGCTGCGCCCTTCCACGCGTACGCCCCGGGCGGACCGGGTTACGCGATAGGCTGTCCGCGCGCCGCCATAGGCAGACGCGCCTTCGATCGAGACGGGAGATTCCATGATGAAATGCAGGCCGCCGTCGTCGTGCACGAGAAGCGCGAACTGGCTGTCCTCGCCGCTCACATCGGCCTGGGCCACATCGAAAATACGCTGCGCGTTTTCGAGGAAAACATCCATCTAAAAGACTTATCGGCCAGACCGCGCCCGGTTTGAGGCTTCTCCTGCAGGTTTTTAATATCCCCTTTTCGAACCTTTCCAGCCCTGCGAACGTCTAAACAGCATGGAAGAGAATCAGAAGCTTTGGCAGGACTACCGGAATGCGTGGGAAGCCTATTCGCGCAAACACGCCGTTCTGCAATGCCTGATGGACTCCGTGCAGCCGGAAAAATCCCGTATTGAAGCCGTAGTCCTGGAACTGGAGAAGGCGCGCGTGGCACACAGCGCGGCGCGCGACCGTCTGGCGAAGGTTCTGAGCGTAACGCTTCCGTTCCCGTCGGCCGCGCCCGCGGAATCCGAAGAGCGGCACGTTCGGAATACCGCTCAGCTGTTATGGGAAATGGCCGGACGTCCGGACGGCACTGCGGAAAGCGACTGGGTCCGCGCCGAGCACCTGATCCGGTCGGCGTCCCAGGCAAATTAACCTGATTTACTCTACAGAGCCGTGACCGTGAGGGAGCGGTAACGCAGCGCGGAGGAGCGCTCCAGTCTGCTATGGCTGAAGGTTCAGGGTTGCCTTCCCCGCCGGACCGTTGTAAAGCAGCTCCGCCGAAGTGATCTTGCCCCGGTGCTCGAAGAAGAGCAGCCCGGCCGCGGGAAGTGGGCGATCTCCTTCCGGCAGCGAAGCCTTCTGAACGCGCTGTTCCATCGCGCGCTCCACATCGATTGGGATATGGATAATGGGAGGCAGGTTGCCGGCGTCATTCTGACCACCCCCGCCCGTACCGATGCTTCCCTTCGACGACTTCGAGGCGGCGGATTCAGGCGCCACATAATTGGGATCTTTGAGGGACTTGAATACCAGTGCGTATGGCTGGGCGGGCGAGGGCGCCTTCTTCCCGTTGATGCGAAGCGAAAAGTCCCCCGGGGTCAGCGCGAGGTGCTCCCCCGGAGAGCCGAACAGGCCCACTTCCACGACCACGTAATCTTCCGTCGAGAACGCCGCGTCCGGGGTCGGTATGCCGTGTCCTGCGAACTCTGCCGCGATCGTAACCGCACCCGCCCTGGCCTGGGCCTGATAGTCGGCCGGCGTGGCCCGCGGAGGCAGGCCCTTCGTGCCGGGAGCGTCCTGCGCCAGTACGCACTGGCAGAGGACCGCGGTCAAAACCGCGGCGCTGGCGACACCCGATGCTGGTCTGAAGTGAAACTGCATAACACTCGCAATTTAACACGAACCTTCGCAGGCTATCAGAAGACCCTCTGTTTCAGCCTGGCCAAACTAAATTGTGCGGTCTCGGCGACGGCCATGACGGTCATGACTCCAGCCTGCAGGGGATCGGTAACCACCAGGTCCGCGGCAGCCGGCACGCTTCCCGCCATGTTCAGACTCACTACCAGCAAGCCCTGCGCCCGGACCTCGCGAACCGCGTGCTCGATGTCGCCGCCCATCAGTGAGCCGGCCAGCACCAGAGCCTTCATTCTGGGCAGCCGCGCGCAGGCTCGTACGGCATCGGCCAGCGGCTGCTCGCCCACCAGCGGGATCGTGTCCACCGAAATGTGCTCGCCGCGGATATTGTGACGGTCCGCCTCCGAAATCGCGCCGATAGCGACCTGCCCCACCTGCGCGCCGCCCCCCATGATAATGATGCGCTTCCCGAAGACACTCTGAAACGTCTTCACCTGGGTGACGCGCCGAACGATTGGAAGGTTCGTTAAATCCTCGATTATTGCCGCTGCCTGATCCGTTACCTCCATCTCGAAATACGTCTGCCGCTCTTCGATGATGTCGACAGAGGTAATGTTGACGCCATGGCCCGCGATCACTCCTGCCAACTTGTGCAGAATCCCCGGTCCGGGATCCGCTTCGACCAGCACGCCAATTTGTTCGCTCATTCCCATAGCTTACGGCCCGAATGCCGCTGCACCTCTATTCTGAATTATGGCTTCGAGGGGAAAGGCGCATCGCGTGGCATGGGCGCTTGTCGCCGCGGTCATTGTTTTTTATGCCCTCGTGACCCTGAGCCTTCTTCTGTTTCGCTGGGTGAATCCGCCCACGACCGCAGTTCAGGTCGAGCGCCATCTCGAAGCCTTGATGCAACGAAAGACCTACCGTAAGGTCTATGCATTCGTTCCGATAGAGCAAATTTCCCCGGCCCTTCAGCATGCAGTTGTAGCCGCTGAGGATGCCCGCTTCTTCCAGCATCACGGATTCGACTGGAAGCAGATTGAGATCGCAGTGGAAGACGATGCCGACCGGGGAAGGAGCCGCGGCGCATCCACCATCACACAGCAACTGCTCAAGAACCTGTTCCTGACCACCAGCCGTTCTTACCTCAGGAAAGCCATCGAGTTTACGATTGTTCCGATCGCCGAACTGCTGCTCCCGAAGAAACGCATTCTCGAGCTGTATCTGAATGTCATCGAGTGGGGCCCGGGCGTGTACGGCGCCGAAGCCTCGGCCCGGCATTACTACCACGTTCCGGCGCGGCAGCTGACGCGGGACCAGGCCATTGAGCTTGCCTCGATCCTGCCCGCACCCCTGCGTCGAAAACCGGGCCGGCTGACCGCGTACGACCGCATCATTTCAGATCGCATGGCGCAGATGGGCTGGTGAAACAGCAGGGTCTCGCTGAACGAATGTGCAGTACCCTGATTCTGTGAGATTGAATACCTTCCGCTGGCTCGACGACACCAGCCTGGGAACGCGGCTCGGCGCCGGATTCGGTCTGTTGTTGCTGTTGTTCATTGGCTACGGACTCTTTTCCATACGCCAGATGGAAACGCTCGCCGCCCTGGGCCGTGATGTCTACCAACATCCGATGACGGTGGGCGAGGCCGTGCGCGACGCCAACAGGGAGCGGTAACGGAATCGCAGAGAGCTTCAGTAGCCGCCCTTCACATTTGGCTTGCCCGCGTCCGGCTGGCCGCGCTTGTCAACCATGATCTCGCCGCCCTTGACCACCACCTCGGCGGTGAGGAAGTTCCAGTAACCGTCGAAGGGGTTACCGCCGAGCACCACGACGTCGCCCAGCTTGCCCACCTCGATCGTGCCCAGGTCCTTCTCCTTGTCGATGAATTTTGCCGAGTTCGGTCCCATGATTTTGATGAGATCGGGAACCGAAAACACCAGATTCAGGCTCTTGAGCTCGTGGGCGAGGGCGGCCGGAGCGTAGAACACGGTGTCGGTGGCGTAGGAGACCTCGACGCCCGCGTCGTAGAGAGTGCGCAGGTTCACCGGCATGTAGCCCGCTTCCTGGCCCACGCCCTGGCTGTCGACAATGCCTTCCGGCCACGGCTTGCCGTCGCGGAACTTCGGCTTGTTGTCTTTGCTGAACACATCGAAGTTCGGTGAACCGAAGCCGCAAATCGAAGCCACCTGGACTCCGGCCGCCGCCACTTCCTTCGCCTGCTCTTTCGTCACGAAGTTGATATTCTGCGAATGGACCTGCTTCTTAGCGCCGAAACGGGTCGAATCGACCAGCGCAAGATCGCTTACGGCGTGGACCTGGAACTCGAAGCCCATCTTCTTCGCTTCATCGATGCCGGCAGCCAGGTTTTTTCTTTCCTGTTCACTCGGATTGAACGGCCACACCTTGTCGGGGTAGTGTACTTCCGAGATGGAGTCGTAGCCGTCTTGTTTCGCTTTATCCACCGCGGCGCGGACCTCGGCTTCATCTTTCATGCGCGCTGTGGGCACGCCGGCCGAAGCGATGATACGGGGACCTTTGATTTCGCCGCTTTCGATCTTCTTCTTCAGCTCGAGGATGCCGGGGTTGGCGTCGCCGCCGGACTGAACCGTGGTGACTCCGGATTCGAGGAGTTCGCGCATCCGGTCGGGCGCCTGCTCCTTCATCCACGCGGCGATGGCTTCCGGACCACGGCCGCCGCGTCCGCCCGCCTGCATGATATGGCGGTGATCGTCGATGTATCCCGCAATCACGGTCATGCCCGTTGCTTTAATGACCTTGGCGCCTTTCGGAGTGGCCGGGGCGGCTCCCGCATTCACTGATGTGATCCGGCCGTTCGTGATGACGACCGCGCCCTTTTCGATCGTCTGGCCGGGGCCGACAATGATCCGGGCGTCGGAGATGACGAGGTTCTGCGCCGCCGCCCCGCTCGCCAGCACGAGGCTGGCGGCCAGTGACAGGGAAAGTGCTGTGATCGTTTGGTTCATGTTGAGGTTCTCCGGGTTGCCCGTGCCTCTGCGAGTGATAACCGGCACTGGCGGGCTGTTTCCGCGGTCCCGATTGTACCAAAATCCATCAGGCCGAAGCAGGCGGACATAACAAAATGAGACGATGGGGGAGGCGGCTGACTGAGAATCAAACCAGCGGCGACTGTCTTTCTGGCAGAGGCGCTTGCGCTGCTGTTAACCAGCGCCGCCAACGCGCAAAACTTCCGGACATTGAGCCGCTTTGCCGGCGGAAGGCACGACTCTCTTTCCCCTGTAACCCAAAATCAGAACTCTCTCAGGTGGACTGCGATCGAAACCGAGGCGCAGCCCATGGACTATAAGCTGTATGACGCGCCCAACAGCGCCACAAATGGAAGTACCTGCGCCGGGGCCGGCTACAATTGCGAGATACTCCGGACAACGTCAGATAGTGAGTACACGCCGTGGGGTATGCAGCGAGTCAGACCTCCGGCAACCAGTTACTTCATTACTTCATACCCGACGGCTCCTGCCTTACAGCAGTTCGGCGGCTGCACCTTCACGAACACGCCTTCAAGTATGTTCAGTGTCGCCACTCCATTCAGTGCGACCAGGGGCATGGTTTGGCAGGGATATGTCGTCGGGGAGACTTACAGTTCTTCTTCGGGCGCTTACTCCGACGCCGTCATCTATTCTTCATCGAATGGTGCAGCCAGTCGGACCAGGAATACGGATTTTTTACGGACACGACCCAATCGTCAAACGGGGAAGCCAGCGGAGAGTATTGGGTCGCCTACTACTCGACAGCCACTAATACCCCGCAGCAGCAAACCAGCACGCCCCAAAACTCGGCTGTAATCGGGAACCTTCATTACGATGCCGGAGCGATGGTTTTTATTTCGATGTACGTCATTCCCGCGGCCGATTCCCCGACAGTCCCAACCTCAGACACTGGCTGGGATTTTCGCATTCAGGTTCTGAATACGGATTACAGTTTTACGCAATGCAGCATTGGTGCCGGAAGCACTGCGCTGCAGAACTGCACCGTCGACATCCCGATCAGCCAAATGATCTACGCAAACGGCTCGCCCGCCAGTTTACCAACACGGTGGGACGGGCATTCAGCCTGTCGGGACTTCTGCCACGGGCTGCTAGTCAGCCGCCGGACTGGCCTTCATCTTCGAGGCGGGGCGGCCTTGCGTGCTCAGCCGTCTCGCCTCTCAATTGATCGCGCAGCATGTCGCTGTCGTTGGGATCCAGCGACTCCGGCACGTCGTTATCGTTCTCAGAATCGGTCACAATAGCCTCGCGCAGGGCTCATCAGCCCGGTTGGTGCGACCTGAAGGTGCTGTCCGACGGATAGGGCTCCTCTGTGATGTGCTCGCCCTTCCAGCCACTTGCGCTCCACGCGTCGGCATCGTCGCGGAGCTTCCGGGCGTCGTGCTCATTCATCACCCGCAGGACCTCGGGAGCCCTTGGCGGATCGACATGCGCGGCAACGACGATGCCGTGCTCGCGAACGGCCTCGTTATCAAGCGGAATGTCCTCGTGAGAAACGCCCATGCTGTAAAGCTCCGCGATCGCGGCGCCAAACGCTGCGCCAATGGCCAGCGCCGCGAACACGGTGGCAGCCTGACTGCCGGCAACGAGCGGCGCGCCGCCGCGAATCGCCAGCGCAATGAACCCGGCCGCGACTCCCACCGCGCCACCGACCGCTGCGCCAATTCCCGTCGCCGCGAGGCGGCTGCGCTCCGCCACGAGAGGGATCAGTCCGGCTACGAA
>Ga0181521_10002231_pt1 | contig 23587 bp, 16 predicted proteins | sample PEATcosm2014_Bin_32_FD_119764 | JGI IMG/M metagenome (GOLD analysis project Ga0181521, IMG submission 119764) | Peatland microbial communities from MTU Mesocosm Facility, Houghton, MI, USA - PEATcosm2014_Bin02_60_metaG | ecosystem: Environmental > Terrestrial > Soil > Wetlands > Peat | place...
ACGTGGAATCCGGTGTCGCCGAACGACACGGAAGTGCGGTTCGGAATCCGGAGGGGCAGATCGAGAACTTCCGGGCCGAAAAACCACAGAGGCATTTCGTCCCAGGCGCCCGGCTCATAGAGTCGCTCGCCTCGCGTCGCGACACTCAGCGTCTGGAGAATCGGCCGGAAGTCGGAAAAGTCGCTGGAGGCCAAGGCAATGGGCCTCGAACCGTCGTTCGATCCGTAGTTGGGCAGCCGGCCGTCATCGGGATTTTGGTGCGCCAGCAGAAAATCGAGAGAGCGCTCCATGGCGGCGATCCACTGGGGCGGGGCCGATTTGCCGCCAGCTCGCCGGAAAGCGGTAGCCCAAACATAGAGTTGCATGGCGACGCGATGATAATTATGCGACTGCTGAATGTACGAACCATCGGTATAGATCTGCCGGTCCGCCTGTTCGATCAGAGTGTTGAAGCCATCGTCGCGCCAGCGCTGCGCTGAAGAGCCCTGCAGCAGACTGCCGGCGACGTAAAGACCCAGGGCTTCAGTCAGCAGATGATTGTTATAGACAGCGCCCCGCGCATACTCGATGTGGCCGGCGATATGCGCAGCCGAGACCGTGATGTGACGGCCGATCATGTCCTGAAGGGAATCCGGCGGCGGCGCAAGGGCGGAAAATACATGGATGCCAAACAGCCATGCCAGCAGGCGGAGAGCGACCTCCTGGCCGGAAGCCCAATGGACGCCGAGACCTCGCGGATTCCGCTGAATGAAGTCTTCGATCTGCGAATAGAACGCCGAGGCCAGAATCGGAGCGGCGCCGGGATCGAGCGCTGCGGCCCGCGCCATCGTGTAGGCCTGCGGGAATCTGGCTGCTTCCCACAGGAACTTGATCTCTCCGAGACTGCTGCCGAGACGCAGTGTTCTGGACCAGTGAAGATCGGCTGGCCATCGATTATCGTTCGTCGGATCGCGATGCCAGTCAATCGGCATGCCGAAATCAGCCATCCATCTGCCGAAGCAGAGAATGCGTCCGCGTGTGGCCTGGGATGCAAGAGAGGCCAGTTCCAGAGTTTTTTCTTCCGCAATGAGGGAGCGCACGGTGCGGCCGACGACGAGAGGATCGGCAAACGGCAGGCGAGTGAATGCGCCCGGTGCAAGGACTTGCTCCTCAGGGGCGGTCTCTGTCATCGGCGCGACCCTCAAGAGGCCGCTTCTGGTTTTCAGTTCCCACACTCCTCGTGCGAGGGTGCGCCCGGCCCCCAGTTCCCGGCACTCCCGAAGGAGGGTGCCCGCCGACAAGGGGCTTTCGGCCGTAGCTTCCGCGGTCCTGGAATTGAGTTCCATCCTGTCTTCCGGCCAAGGGCGGGAGCGGGGGCTTCCATCGAGGAAAATCGATGCCCAGACTTCGATCGAAAGCGCCTTCCAGACGATGTTGAACCATCGTGACGAATGCGGATTGTCAAGGAGCGATTCGATCCCGTGCGTATCGAACAAGCCGCGCTGCCGGGCGCGCGCCGACAAAAGAGTCTCGCGGACAAAACCGGCGTGATTCTGTCGAATCCAGCGGTCTGCCGGGGTATCGAATCCAACCTTTCGCCGATTCAGAACCAGCGTGGGAAGTACATCCGCAACAGCCTGACGCAGAATCCATTTCGAAGCGGCGCCGCGTATCTTCAGATCGGGATCGAGCGCAAAGGCAAAGCGGATCATGCGGGGATCGGCAAAAGGAACCCGCGACTCGAGGCTTGCCGCCATACTCATCCGGTCGTCCTGATGGAACAGACCGGTGAGATAGGTCTGCACATCCCAGAGCATGATCTGGTCGGTGGGGTCGGAAGCGGTTCCACGGCCGACCGTTTCACGAAAGATCTGCCGGCACCGTTCTCTCGAGCAGATTTCCGGGGCCGCGAAGACGTGTCTCCAGGATGCCTCAGGCACTTCAGCGAAGTGCTCGAAGTAGCGCGTCTTCCAGTCCGCAAGATGGCGGACGTTGCGCGCCAGACGGTACAGGGTGCCTCCCTCCGCCATCTGCTTCGAGAGGTTCCCTCCGACTTCGGTTTCTTCGGGCGTCCGTGCATGCGCAACAGAACGGCGTCCCTGAAACCAGGAGCGCATCACGTGTGCCGGCCGGCCCAGCGCATAGCGCGCATACCCGCCGAAGATCTCATCGGCTGCCTGACCTCCCAGGCAGACCTTGACCTCGCGCGCCGCGAGTTCACTGACCCGCGACATCGGAAACATGGCGGCGCCAATCACTGGCTCATCCTGGTGATACATGAGCCGGGACAAATCGTCCGGGAACGAGGAGCCGTCCATCGTGATCAGCCGGAGATCGAGACCGAGGGCGTGGGCAGCGGCTTCCTGAAAAGGACGCTCATCGGTGACGCCCTGTCCTGAAAAGTGGACTCCGAAACAGATGGGTGGTTTGCCGGCTTGCGAGGCATGGGCGGCGATGGCGCTGGAATCGATACCGCCACTGAAAAAAGCGCCTACGGGCACGTCGGCCATCAACTGCTGCGAGACGATCTGTGTGAGATGGTGACGCAGGTCGTCAACCAGTTCCCTTTCCGGACGATTTTGCCTGGAACAGTCCTGCGGAGACCACCACGTGCGGAGGACGGCGCCGTGGCGCGAAATCTGCAGGAACTCGCCGGCGCGCAACTGATGAACGTTCCTGAAGAAGGTTCGCTCGAACAGCGCGGTGTGGAAATGCAGGTACTGGTTGATGGCTTCCGGATCGGGTTCGCGCGGAACTTCGGGATCTTCGAGGAGAGCCTTGATTTCACTGGCGAAAACGATACGTCGCCCGTCATCGTGAAAGTAGAGCTGTTTGACTCCAAGATGGTCGCGCGCCAGCGTCAGCACCTTCTGACGCGAATCCCAGAATGCAAAGGCGAAGATTCCGGCTGTCTCGGGCAGAGCGTCGGGACCGTCCTGCTCCATCAGGCGAAGCAGGGTTTCGGTATCGGAGGATCCGCGGAAGCGATGGCCTTTGGCGGCGAGGCGCGGCCGAAAATCAAGGTGGTTGTAAAACTCCCCGTTATAGGTGATCCAGCACGTGCCGTCGTCATTCGGCATCGGCTGCGCGCCGGTGGGCGTGAGGTCGAGGATTGAGAGGCGCCGATGGCCGAGGCCGATATTGCCCTCGACATGGAATCCCTCGCCGTCCGGCCCGCGGTGAGCGAGGCGGCGCGTCATTCTGACGAGCAGATCGCGGTCGACGGGACGGTCGGGGTCAGCGTAGTGGAAAATTCCGGCGATGCCGCACATGGTTCAGAGCCGGCGTTATAACGAGAACGATTCGCCTTCACGCAGACTGCGCACTGCATTAAGCGATGCCCATGTGACGCCGTAGAGATCTTCCCAGGGAATCGGCCACGGCCCGCCCTCATGGCAAGCCGCGAGAAAGGCGGCAAACCCGGCTTTGTGGCCGCGATCTTTGTGCGCGGAGAATTTTTCGCATCGGCCCTTGGTCCAGAGCTGTCCCTCCTGCCAGCCGTCGAGAGTCGCGCTGCGGCCCGATGCGATCACCTCGATGCGCTCCACCGGAAAGGCGGTATCTCCGCCAGCCTGATACGACACCGCCGAGACGCTGCCGTTCGCGTGACGAATGGTGATGAAGACTCTGTCGTCGGAGGTCTGCAGAGCGCCCGCCATGCCAGCCGATTCGGCATACACCTTCACCGGCGGCGAGCCGGCAATCGCCGCACACGCGTCAATGGCGTGGCAGGCTTCGCCGATGATTCGTCCGCCGCCGATCTCCGGGTCCTGCGTCCAGTGATCCGGCGGAATGTACGGGGGAGCAAATCGGTAGGTTATGCTCAGCGGCGCAACGTCGCTGAAGAACGATTTCAGCCGCGCTGTTCCGGGAGCGAATCGCCGGTTAAAACCGACTGTGAGCACAGGGCACTCCGATCCCAGATCTTCCACGCAGGCGGCGATGCTCTCGAGTTCCTCTTCCGTGATGCAGAGCGGCTTTTCGACAAATACATGCTTACCCGCGCGGAGCGCCGCGACGACGAGGTCCGCGTGCAGGTTGTGCCGCGTTGCGATGAAGACGGCCGATGTTGCGGCGTCTTTCCAGATTTCCGCGATGTCGGTAGTAGCGAACTCGAATCCGGTGCGTTGACCAGTGCTTTCGGCCGTAATGCCTTTCGCCGTGCAGACTCCGCGCCAGTTTATGCCGCCGATTTCGGACAGCGCGGGCAGCATCACGAGGCGCGCGAAGTTCCCGGCGCCGATCAGACTCACGCCGAGCTGGCCGTTGACTGGATGGCGGGGTTTTAGTTGGATGGTTCGCGCCGGCCGTCCCGGGTCGCCGTATTCGAGAAGGATGCCAAGGAACGGTTCGCGCCGCGCGGTAATGAGGTCGTACGCTTCGGCTGCGCGATCGACGGGGAAACGGTGGGAAGTCAGCTTCTCGACAGGCAGCTTGCCCTGACTCATCAGGTCGAGCACGGCCTGCATGTTGCGTTGCGCGGTCCAGCGGACGAAGCCGGCAGGATAGTCGATGCCTTTTTCCTCGTAGAGCGGATCCCAACGGCCGGGCCCCAGTGCAGCCGATACCGTGAAGGATAGTTCCTTTTTGAAAAATGGCTGACGGGGAATATCGAGGCCGACCATCCCGACCAGGACAATTCGTCCTCTGGTGCGGCAGGCTTCCGCGGCGAACTCAATCGGTTCGTTGCTTTCGGTCGCGGCTGTGATGACGACGGCGTCCACCCCGGCGCCTCCGGTGAACTGCTTAACGCGATCGAGTGGCGATCCCGTGGCGACCTCATCCGCGCCGAGCGACCGCGCCAAGTCGAGCTTCGACGATTCAAAATCCGTTGCGAACACGCGGCAACCCTGCGCTTTGAGGAGGGAGACGCAGATCTGTCCGATCAGCCCGAGTCCGATAACGAGGACCGATTCCCCGAGATTCGCCTGAGCGAGCCGAACGCCCTGCAGGCCAATGGCGGCGATGGATGTATAGGCGGCTTGCTCGAAGCTGACCTGATCCGGAATGAGCGCGCAGAGATTGCGCCCCACGGCAGCGATTCCGCTGTGAGGAGCGAGGGCGGCAATGCGGTCCCCAGGCTTGAACTCCTGAACTCCGGCGCCGCATTCGAGTACTAACCCAGCCGCGGAGTAGCCGAGCGGCATGGGGTCGTTTAACTTCGCGGATACCTGAGTCAGAGTTGACCGGATGCCTTCCGTCCGCATTTTCTGGAGAACGCGTTTGACATCCTGCGGGCGCTGGCGGGCTTTTCCGAGAAGGCTCTTGCGAGCGAGGTCGACGACGTGCCGCTCGGTCCCTGTGGAAACTGCTGAGCAAACTTCAGCCAGGAGTACCTGACCCGGGAGAGCGAGCGGGTCAGGAATGTCCCTGACTGCGGTGACGCCCGAGCGGACGTCCTGGAGGATTTGCTTCATCGTGGGGTATTGGATGGCCTACTCGTCCAGCCGGCAATGGAACCGCAGAACAGGATCGTAGCTTTGAACGCTCTTGCAATACTGCCGTTTTTGAGCATCTGGTTTTGAAATTGACGATCGGATAGCGTCCTCGCGCCGGACCTGCTCGACGGATTTCTCGCCGGTCATCACCGGACCCTCCGAGCGGATACCGACGGTGTCCTTCCCCTTCGGCATAAGCGTTTCTTTACCCTTGCTGAAATATCCACATACGCTCATTTTGTTCTTGTTCCTTTCCTGTGATGCCTGGACATTCACTGCGCTCATTGTGCATGAGGCAATGGGGGTGGGCTCAGAACTGTGCGCGTAAATGGATTGTTTTCAATTGCAAGGATTTTTTACGTGCGGTGAACGAACTATTTGACAGCCGTGATGAACATTCCCATACCATGCTTCGTCATGACTCTGCGGATGAACCAGCGCGGCCAGAGGGCTTTTGCCATCCGCAGGAGAATGCCGCGGTGACGCTGGCCAACTTCGCCTTGAAGCAAATCGCCAAATCCCAGCTCGATGTGAATATCAACCGAACGAAATTGACTGAACAGTTCGCGGGCTTCGCTGATCGTGTAAGCTTTGGTCCCTGGGCTTTCCAGGTGCTCCGCGTAGATATCGCTCAGTCCGCGGAAAGGACGCAGCGCTAACAGGCCATAGCGCACCCAAAGCATATAACCCACCATCGACCACTTGTGATAGATCAACACTTTGGCCACGCCTCCCGGCTTCAGCACACGAAAAACTTCCCGAACAGTACGAGGAGTATCCGGGGAGACGTGAAGCACGCCATAGGAGTAGACGATGTCGAAAGAATCGGCGGCGAAGGGAAGGTTCTCTGCGTCGGCCACGCGAAGGTCGGAGGAGAGCCCGTAAATACTAAGTCGGTGGCGTGTAAAATCGATTCCGCGTTCGGTCAGATCGATGCCAGCGAGAGTCCGCGGGCGGGCTCGGGCCCACTGGAGGTGGTCGGCGCCCATGCCGACTCCAATCTCAAGAACGTCCTTGCCGGCGCCACCCGCGAAATCCGCGAATCTGAATATTTGCGGTTCGAGGCGGTAACGTTCCGCCTCCTGGTGTTCCAGTTGCTCCTTCAGCGTCGTGCCAGTGGCATATACTTCGCCGCAGGATTTCTCGTTCCAGAAGTCGTGGATGGAGTCCTTGAGAAGACCTTGGTCGTCTTGCATAAAGTTCGAGTGTTAACGCTGACGTTGAAACAAGGCATTCTTCAAGGTGCGCGTTGCACCAAGTAATGCGAACTTCATCCCGGTTGTTTTAATGAATTCATCAAAGGCGCGCAGTTCGTGGAATTGTTGGCTAAATTCATCGAAGTAAATGTAGGTTCCGGGAACGATTGCATCCCGCAGGATGTTCAATACGAAACTCGTGGAAGAATACAGATCCGCATCAAAATTCAGTACCAGCACATCATGGGGCGGGCACTTGTAATTAGGTAGTGACTGTTCGAACCAGCCCCTGAAAAACTGGACGCGTTTATCGTCGATTTCCGGCAGTCGCCCCTCCACCGAAAAATGCCCTTTGGGAAGTTCATACAGCCAATTTTCTGGCAAGCCTTCGAAGCTGTCAAATCCGTGTAATTTGCTCCTTGGGTTACGCAAAAGTCTGGACCAGTATCGGGTGGCCTCCCCTTGAAACACGCCGAACTCCATGTACAGGACCTCCCGCTCGCCTACCTGAGCTCCAACGATGTCAAAAAGCTGTTCTCGACGGTCCAATCGATGCGTTACGTCAAAACCGTTGGCGTGCATCCACCGCCCCACTTCGACATAGTTGACTGCTGCGTTCAAATTGAAAACAGTTTTTTGGGACACATGTTCCCCAATACGAGTCAGAAAATACTTGAACCACTGCGACTGTATGGATGCCTCCCTTCCTGGATCTCCGTCAGGTAACAGTATCCAATGAGGACACTTTATGACCCCATGCTGCGAAGGCGATGCGAAAGCTGGTTGATGGCTCCGGGAAGGCGTTCAGCTATCCAGGTCAGGTTCCTGCTGTTGAAAAAGTACTTCGGCCGAAGGTAGATCTCAGCATTGTTCAGTGAAAAGAGAATACGGTGATTCCGCCAGTTGCGAAAATTTCTATAGAGAATGTATCGCGCTGAAACGCCCAGAGTCTGGAAGCCAAACGGGCTTGAAAAGCCGAACGAAAGCGGCTGAGAGTTTATTTCCAGATCCGGAGGTCCTTGGCTCTGTTCCATGCTGCGGTTTGCCAGCGAGAAGCGTACGGTGATAGCAAGGTCAGGAATGTACACCTGAAAAGGGTGCAGCAATCCCAGCAAAAATGAGGTGTACCGTTCGCGGAGGTCATCGCTGAGCCGCTCGAATTGGGCTCGGATAGTTTCGAGTGGCACCGAAGGCACTTCGTCATAGCTCAGACCAGCGAAATCGGGCGTCGTCGAGCCGAATTTCTCCAGCGCCGATTCGTTATGAATCTCCTGGCCTGCCTGGTAACAATCTCCCGGATACAGCAACGCGAGCTTTAATCCTTGCTCCTCAAAGTACCGATATACCTTTTGCGGCGTGTTCCCGTATGCATTCATGTAACCGTTGTCGGTAGAGGAGAAGTAGATGAAGCTGGCGAACGGGATCGTCACGTTCGCGGCAAGGTCTCGGTGATTTGCCGCCATTTTTTGCAGAATCCTCGCTGCCGCCCCGGGCAGATGCGCATCTCTGTCCGCAAACCCTCCGTATCCCGCCAGCGAGAACTGGTTCAGGAGAATATCGCATTTGCCAAAATCACCCAGAATGCGTTTGCAGTCCGCGGTATTAATTTCGGCATCGTTGATGTTCAATACACTATGACTGCCATAGCGCACACCAAGTACGGAATCCATCTGGCCAGCCTGGTAACAATAGACTGATAGGCCCCGCTCCAGTTCCACCGCCCTTCGGTGTGGCAGGACCTCGAAATGTTCAAAGCCCAGCTTTCGCAGCGCCGAAAACATTTTGTCTGAATTATTCTTTTGAAACAGTACTCGAACGTGCTTCTTGAACTCCGAAGGCAAGGAGCGGAGCGTAGGGATATGAAAATGATCCGGATGCTCGTGAGAGATCCAGAGGTATTGGACGTGATCGAGAAAATTCGCTTCATAACTCTGGACGGGATACAGTGACCAACTGTCGTTGAATGCCTTTCCAAACAGCCAGGGATCCGTCCAGATAGTGGTTTTTCCCATTGTCACGAGAACGGACGCATGGGAGACGAGCTGAATACTGACTTCGGCGCTCATTTCCTTTTAGTCGATACCGGTCAGAGAGGCTTGGAACGATCAGGCTCATGCGAGGTGGTCCGCGCCAATGTCAGCTTCGGCGTAAAAATATCCTTGCTGGCACCGCCAGTTCTAGTCACATGTCCCTGATGGCACTCCGTGCGAGTCGATGGAGACGCTGGTCAGATGCTGGCCAGCCGGGCACCGCACGGTTCCGCCAGACACAACCGCCGATGTGGTGTCGGCAACGCTCACTCCTCCCACCTGATAGCCCGCCCCGGACTTAATTGTTCCGGCAAAGCTCATGATTGAACCGTTGCCCGGGGCTTGGGTCACCTTGAGTTGGTCAACGCGGTTTACCCGGTCGTTAAGGGTTAGCGACCCAGTTCCGGACTCCTGTATTAGTGACCAGCCGGGCCAGGTGAAACCACCGTTAAGATCCAGGCCACTAGAAACGATTCCTCCCGCCAGATGTTGTAGGCCAAAGTTGTCGAGATATCCCTGACGCACGCCACCGACAGAAAAACTGAGCTTATTTATTTCGCGAAACGTTCCGGTAGTGGAGTCGTCGCCAAAAGAGTATGTGGGAGTGCGAGCAGCGCCATCATTCAATTGCAGTTGCTGTGGATATTCAACATCAGGAAAGAGAAGCGTGGTTGCATCTTTGCCGGTCAATTGCGCGGCGGTGAAAGCGTTGATGAAAACCTGGCTTGGAGCCGCCGCAACGTCCACGCTGCCGGCGGTGATGGCGCTTGCCCGGCCACCAATCCATATGCTGCCGTTGGCACACGGAGTGCCTGATTTCGTGAACACGAGTTTCTCGCGTGGCCCCACCCACTGGGTTCCGATGAATATCGCATTAGCATTATGGATAGACGGTGAACAATCAATTTGAACCGTGGCAAGTCCCGGCACGGCGCTTGCATTGTTGTTCTCGAAGTGGACGTTAGTATAAGTCGCGGCACCGACGTCGGACGAAAAAAAACCCACTCGCTTGTTGCTCTGAACGACTACGTTCCTGAAATCCAGACTGGAAGACAGGTAGGTCACTATGCCGTAGAGGTCGCTTTGGCCAACGATCAGGTTCTCTATGCTATTAGCGTCGAACTGATTATCGAGCCGCAGATCAATCGCGTTGTTTTGCAAGTTGATGTCTCTTAGAGAACCGTCCTCAGCGCTTGCGATCCACAAACCGGCGCAGCCCGACACCTCGCCCGTCACCGTACAACCCGTGCCGTGGAAGTTCTGCGCCCAGAGGCCCTGAATCGCGACAGGATTACCATATCCGTTGTCGATCCGCAGACCGTTCCCGCTACCGGAGCCTGGCCCGTTCAGGGACATTCCGATGATCGTCAAGATCGAGTATCCGAGTGGCCGTGCAGTCTGAGATACGCAGTCGGACCCATCATTGTTGTGGCAGTACCAGACGACGCCCGGATCGAACTCAATTCCAAACCCGCCTTGAGAGCCTGGTGCTCCCCACGCCGGAATGACGATATTTTTCACCGCTGACGAGCACGGTACATGCAGCATAAGGCCGCGCGCCGCCGCATAGGCGAGTGCTCGATTGATTGGGACATCGTCAATTGCCACACCGTTGCACTTCGCCCCGGCATCGGTCACGGACAAATATTCCATTAGTTTCGATTGGACTGTGATTCCGTTCGGTGCGCTTGGAATGGGCGATCTATAGTTCGTCGAGGCTGCCGACTGCGCGAACAGCAATCCCGGCAGCAGGATTAGTATTACTAAGCTGTATCTCATGAAGGTGGGTCCACTCCGGAGATTCGAGTGCGATTTATCATCTTTTCCAAAAGCCTGTCATGACAGGTTTTACGGCTGCAGCGCCTCCACATAAATACTCTCTTCTTCACGCTCACGGAGATCAAGTGGTTCAGGAGAAACGATCATCGTCTCCCCCGGCTGAAGTTGTGTCGCATTAGCGAATCCCGAAGCCTGCAGGAGTCGGACCAGTGAAGCGCCATCATACATCCACCTATGGTCTCGATTTCCGAGAATCAGCATACGGATCTTTCCGCTTAATCGGCGTAAGTTACACCCTCCCATGTATAGCGATTTGACAAACTCATCGGCATCTCCATCCCGCATATATTTCTCCATCCCTCGCTTGAGGTCAGGAACAGCGAGTCTGATGATTCCGCCCGGCTTGAGTACTCTGTGTACCTCGCCAAAAAAGAGCGCTGCCTCAGCTGAATCCAGATGCTCCAGCATGTGAGAAGAATAGACAACGTCGAGAGAGCCGTCAGGTACCGGTATTCTTACGCAAGCATCAGCCCATCTGATACCTTTCCCAAGGGCAGTGGCAGCGAATTTTACGCTCTCGTAATCGATGAGCCGCGCAACGCTAAGGGCGTAAAATAACGGTCGCACACGAGCGAAACGCACACTGATCGAGCTATCGAAATTCAGCCAACCTTCTGTAGGAGTCCGCCCGCAACCGATATTTGCTCGATTAGTCACCTAAGAGTCTGATACTAGGGTGCTCGGCCTTCGTTGCTTCAGAAGACCAGGATACTGTGTATTTGGTGGAACTGCAAAGCTATCAACCTGCCCGACGAATGCCACTCACGCCGTGCTTGTAAGCTACTGCCGCCAAGATGTCGATTATATCTTCGTACGGCCTCTCCGCGCGGCGCCGCTGGATGACATTGTATCCCCGCGAGATCAGATCCCGTTGTAGCTGCTGGCTTCCCAAAAGATCTGCGGCCTTTGCCGCAAGGTCATCGGTGTCAAGCGGATCAAAGAAGACAGCCGCTTCGCCGCAAACGTCATGGGCGTAAGGAAGGTCCGCCGCAATCACCGGCGTACCGACGCTCATCGCTTCCAGCATGGGAAAGCCCACTGTCTCCATGAGGGAAGGCATGACGAGAACCGTAGCGAGTTCATACGCCTCACGAAGCACCGCGCCCTGCAGATATCCCAGCCCGACGATGCCGTCGGAACGGCATACGGGGTGATCCGGCGGCCATGTCAGAAAGAGCTTCAAGCCGTTTAAGAGCGTGCGCAGTTTCCCAAAAGCGCGCACCACGAGTTCAACGTTTTTGTAGGCAGATTGATTGCCTACGTACAGTAATCTCAATCCCGTGTTCGTCGCGCGCATTGTCGCCAGCCGCTCCGAAGGTATTATCGGCGGGGGGAGATCGCTGACGGCGGGCAAAATGACTGAGATTCGCTCTGGCGGGAGTCGAAACTCCTCCGCGACTCGCTTCCGCATAGTCGGCGTCTGGACGATCACATGCTGGCTCGATGTACAGGATCTCCTCATTGCTCGGAGCATGACACTCATCCTCAGCCATTCAAAAGAGCCGGTTCTGCATGAAATCTCCGGAAAGAACGGCAACGACTGCTGGATCATAGTGACGTGCGGCGGATAACCTCGTGCCGAGCCGATACCCGTCAGGCACAGCAGGACATCCCCGCCACGCCGTTGAACCTCGCATCGAAGTCTGTTCTCGATCCACCATAGCCGGTATATTCGGTTGGCTTCAGAAACCCGGCATTCGATCTGATGGATTTTGTCCGAAGCCGGCAGATTAAATAAACGTCGAGCGCGGGGTGAACAGAATACAGAGATGTTGCCGATACGGCTGTCCGCGGTGGCCGCATTCAGAACATCGGTCAAGACAGTGGCGCCTCCGCTGTGCTTGATGCCGATCGCATCGATGGCCAGGTTAAGTTTCATCCTTATAGATCGCAAGCGTACCTATTCCACGGGTATTGCGTCCAGGAACGAGTCAATCGCCCGATCGGTACTCCAGCAATCCGATGCAATGCGTTTAGATGCCCGGCCCATCTCCTGAAGCTTCTCACCGGGACACGTAAAGGCACTTGCAAAGGCGTCCCGCGCCGAAGCCGAATCTTCAGGGTCGAAGGCCCAGCCATTTAACCCACCCGAGAGCGCCTCGGGAAAATTTCCCACTCGATTGGAGATCAGGATCGGCAGGCCGCTGTGCAGCGCCTCAACTACTGAAAGCGGGTTGGGATCCTGGAGCGAGGGAAGCATAAACAAGTCGGCGCACGCATATGCGGCAGGCATATCCTCATAACCAATGCTGGAGTGCAGCGAGACAAACTCTCCCAGTCCAAGTACCTGAATCAAATCTGACACACTCGCCCTCAACGGTCCGTCGCCGAGGATGGCAATCTTCCACCCGGCAAGAAACGCAGGATCAAGTAGTTTCAGGGCCTCTGGTATTCCCTTATAAGGCAAAAGTCTGGCCGGCCACAAAGCAAATCGTTCACCGGCGCCGACGCCAAGCCTGTCGCGCATCTTCGCCAGCGTGGAAAGACGGAACTCTCGAGCGCCTATGAACCTCGTTTCATCAACCAGATTCGGCAGCATCACGATGCTCGGTCGCGTCCGCGCCTCGCCAATGACCATCCGTGCCAGTTTCTCGCCTTCGATTCCGGGAACTGCAAAAATATCAAAGCGATTCAGGAGCGAGCCTTTGATCCACATAGCGGCCGCCCCTACATTCCCGGGCGAACGAGAGTTTCCTTCGGCCCAGCAAAGCTTCTTTCTGCTTCGCGCAAAAAGAGATGCACCGATGCCGGTTAGAGAAGACCAAGGTCCTCCGATCATCAGAAAATCAGGCCGATTGACCGTTAGCCAGAGGAGCAGACTCGGATTCAGGTGCCATTTCGTTCCCGAGATCGAAGGTCCGCAGTCATACCAGAAGGAGTGCTCAAACGCCATCGCTGCGAGCGTCGATTTCCAGTCTTGGGGTCTATCATCGTGCCCCCTCGCCATGAAGTGAACGTGCAAAGCCACGTTTCGCAGCCGGAGCTTCGAAGCGAGTACATCAAAAAGATACAGCCGGTAGGGGCTAGGTATGTTATGTACAATTACGAACTGCTTCATCGTGCTGGTCGATGGTTCGGCTGCTAAGTCTCAACTGGCGACAGGGTAAGGTTTCATTTGTGCTCGCAAATAGCGTTTTCCAGCACTCTGGCTTATTCCTGCCACAATACCCGGAACCGACCAGAAAATAAGATTTCCCAAAAACACCTGAGAAAATGCGCTTGCCTCTTTGAAGAACGACAGGCCAAAGAACCCAAAACAAAACAAGGCCAGAATGCGAGCCATACTCGGTTCGAGCGTTTTCAAGCTGAGCTTATAGGTACGCCAGAGGAAAATTACCATCGCACACGAGCAGATTACCGCCCCGGCAATTCCAAACTCGAGGACCCACACCGCGGCGAGCACCTCGACTGGGAAGTCTCTAACGACTCCAAATGCATAGGCCTCGGCGCCACCGTTGCCGAGAAAGGTCCCAAGGGGCTGCTCTTCCATCCAATAACTCACGATCGGTACGAATACTCCTCCGATTCGAGTGTCAAGTTGAAGATCCGTGGTTACTGTGTCGCTGCGCATCTCCACGTCAGTTCCCGTGAGTAACCCGCTTGAATCGATCCACCTGTTTGTATAAAGAGCCGCCAGCGCAAACAGGAGCACGACCCCGATGCGAAGGTAACCACGGGCAAACGCCAATGAATAGAAAATCAGCCCGGCACATGCCAGAAAAAACATGCCGCGCCGAACTGTCAAATAGATCATGAGCAAAAGCCCCAGCGATGCGAGCGCAAGGAATATGTGCTCCCATCTTTTTCTCCGCGTAGTTCCGAGCGCCATTATTAGGAATAAAACGGCCGTCGCGCTTGTTGAAAAAATGGCGGGGGTCGAAAACAGACCGCTGAACGCATAAACCGACATCCGCTGATCCAGTCCTTTATCCGCGAGCTGCTCAATTGCCTGAAGGACTGGTGGCAATGATGTATTTCCCGTCAGAATCATCTGGAGGGCAAAAGGTAATTGAAGGAGCATTATCAGAATCACAGGCCGAAACGCGCGCCTCAGGTCGTCCACACTACGGACACAGGCAGCGCAAACTACGATCATTGCCATGGGAGCCAGCCTTGTGAACAGGGCTGTCCCGGCAATCCGCCAGTCCTGGAATAAACCGATAACCAGAAACACAACGTGAACAAAAACAAGTATCCCGAGGGGTCGGGAAAGGCTGCGAGGAATCGCTGCACGGGAGTGCATCAGGCACCAAATCAAAACGGCGATGATGACAAATGCTCCGGCAGTCTCCACGCTGGCGGGCTGGTCGGGAGTGAGTTTTCTTATCACGGCGCAGGCAATTGGCGTGAGCAGGCACAGCGTAACAGGCCAGGTTCTGCTGCGATCACGCGCAGTTTTCTCCGCCGGGGCTAACGCTTGCGGTGCACCCGCAGACGTCTCCGCTCTCTCCAGCGCTATGTCATACTGGTGCAGTGACCTAATCTTGAATATATCGCTGTGTTCCATCAGGTCCCCATATAAACAGAAATATAGACTGTCTCACTAAGCCGGCCGAATGGGTCAGTTCGGGTGCATGCACTCGCGATTGATCCAATCGAGGAGGCGCGCCGCCTGGTCCTCCCATGAATGGCCACGTTCGACAAAGGCCTCGATTTGCTCAGCCACGGCGGCGTATTGATCGGCATTCCAGGAAAATACTTGCTCAATTGCATGAGCCAAACACTGCGGCGTCTCATCGTCGAGTACTAAGAGTACGCTCTTGTAGTCAGGGCTTAACCCGTCCGTCCATGTGCTGATCACCGGCTTCGAGTAGGACAGATAATGCAGTAGCTTGGAAGGAAAGTTACTGCGGTTCTCCGAAATGTCCGATGGCCTGGGGTTGACAAAGACCCAGCAGTTTCTGGAAAGGTCGTTCAATCTTTCTTCGGAAACGTATCCCAGAAATTTTATCCTCGGATCCTGCGCCCAAACTCCCAAGTCAGCACGCGAACCTTTGCCGCAAATCCAGAGCTCAGCTTCCGGATCCCGGATCAGCGCAAATGCCCGTAACAAGAGGTTGACGCCGCCGTATCTGCTGAGTGTTCCCGAATAAAGCACAGCCGGACATTTCTGCCGGGCGGGCTTCGCTCTGTGGGGGACCAAGTCAATACCTCCATCCAAATGCAGCTTAGGCTCCCGTGCCCGCTGCCCCTCAAACCATGACAGATATACGCGTCCGTCTGCGGCTGAGGCCACAAGATCGTGAAACTGTCTCTGTGGAAAACGGGAGGGCGCGTCTGCAACCAAAGCGATCCAAGGAATCCCCAACGATTTAGCGAAACTGCCAATCCGCCAGACCTGCGGCGCCGTGTTGTAGCTCACCACTGCATCTGGGGGATTGCCGCTTTTCAGATAAGGCCGCGCATGCCGCAGGTATGCCTCACTTAGTGAGTACAGCCGGAGGCCAGGAGCGTTCATATATGGCACAACGGATAGATCGTGATCTCCCGGCTCTGCGGCGTCTACGAACAACGCACCTCGAGGCCACGCCGGTTCCGGAATATGACCGAGCATCCTGACGGTCACGCCACACTTTCTGAGAGCTTTGACCATTTGGCTCTGCCACCGGCTCGCCGCCGGACTGATTGCGCGGCGGGTTTGCGTGACTGCTTCATCAAAGGTGGTTCCAAGCCATAGAATGGATTGGATCCCGTTGCGGCGGGTGAAACCCGCGAGATCAGAAACAGGGTTTAGCGACTCAGCGGGCAAAAGTCACGCTCAAATGACAGCTTTACGCGTTGGCTGGCTTATGCTGCCGGGTTGCGCCTTTTCTGCGTAGCTGTTCGTCCATAAATCGCGGTCCTTATCGGTCATCTGCGCGGATTTCCTAAGTCTCCAGGCCAGACGGTCGCATATGCCGAGGATGAATGGCCACCAATGGATCTTCGCGGGCGGGTCGTAGAGATATCGACGAGCAATCGCAACCCGCGAATAGACTCGGCGCTCATTTTGCAGGAGCATTACCCACGCCAACGCTGCCCTCCTGGCGAGAAGGTCTTCGTATCCATAGGTATACGCAAACCAGATCGCTGTTTGATGATAGAAAGTCTCGAGACGCCTTCCGTTACCGATCGTCAATGAGCCCGGATGAGCTCGAAAGAAACTCAGCATCTCGCATACATAGCCGACGGAAGAGTAATTCTGTGCGGCGAGCAAGAAAAGAAGCTGGTCCAGCCCCGCACCGTGAGCGAATAGCTCCTGTCCGGCCGGCGCGGGTATCGCGGTCTTCAGGAAGGACTGCATGTCCTTACGCCGAAACAGCGCCACGCCAGGAGAAACGGGCACGTCGCCCCCGCAGGAAATCAGGTCGGCAAGAAACTGCTGGCTGCTGAAAACTCCGGAGGTTTCTCGCCATCGATATGCGAGGTTCCTGCCAGGAGGCTCCGGGCCGATGCCCGCCATTGTGAACACAAAGCCCACGGATTGGTTATCCAGGAAGGGGAGGGTTCTTTCGAGATAGGATGGCGCGATCATGTCGTCGGAAAAAAGCAACTTGACCAGCGGAGCGCGCGCAAGAGCGAGGCATCGCAGCCAGTTGGGAACAGCTCCAAGGTTTTCTTCGTTTCTGCAGGCACGGATTCGGGAGTCCTGAGCGGCGAGCCGCTGTATCTCGGACCAAGTCCCGTCAGTGCTGGCATTGTCGGAGACGACAATTTCAATCCTTTCGACTGTCTGAGCCAGCGCAGACTCAATGCACGGTCGAATCAGCGTCTCACGATTGTATACGGGGACCAAAATGCTGACGATTGGAGCGCTCTCGTGAGACATAGCTGCTCATCCGGTCGTTCGCATCACCGTTGGGTCAGGATCACAATGCTGACGTGCCCACGCAACCGACCGCAATTTAAATGGCACATACCACGCAGATGTCAAACTGTACGTGATGAACGAGGCAAGGGCCGCACCGATGATTCCAAATAAGTGGATAAACCAGTAACAGGCCAGCGCGTTCATTATCGCCTGCACAATGATTACCAAGGCCTGCTCTCGCGCAAGGCCGAGGGATCCCAGCGCGGCCGCTGGTACGCTGGTCACGCTTTGCATGATGACATTCGCGCCGAGCGCCAGAGCGAGAGACGCATTCCACGCAACTTGCCCATGGCTCCATCGGGGCATCACGGCATGTCCCAGTAAGATAACGATGACTACGCCAAAAAATGTCAGTCCCGCGGTTCCGATTGAGAGCCTTCTGACCCATGAACGAAGCCATGCCTTGTCACCGCTGTGCCACGCTTCCCCAAAGGCGGAACAATAGGGCGAGATCAACAAAGCAACGGGTGCCTGGATGTACACAAAAAGCTGCGAGTGAAGAGCGAAAACTGCGGCGTCGCTCTGTCCGCGAAGTAAATTGATGAGGAATACATCAACCTGAAAAATCAGGATCATCGACACTTCGATGACGAAGAACCACGCACCCACCTTTTGTAAGCCGCGAAGATCGCTCATGCGCGCTTCTCGCCACGAAAATCGCACCCCCAGAAGCTGCGGCATGAACGACGCACCCAGCGCCAATCCAATCAGATTGGCAGTGAGGGAGGCAGCCATTGCCGTTGTTTCCCCAATATTGTTCCGTACCGCAAATGCCGTGGCCCCAAACGCCGTGAGCAAGCCTGCCAGCAGAAAAGGCGAGAGTTTGTATTCGAGCTGGAAGGCCGAGTAGGCTGCCCTGACCATACTCAAAGGCACAGTCAGGAGGATGATCCATAAACTCGATAGAATGAGGCGGAAATATCTGGGATCGGAATCAAACCCTGGATAATTCAAAATGGTCCGCCATGGCAAGAACCAGGCGATGGCCGTAAGTAGAATGCCGACAATGAGCGTTAGAAAAAGCAGGAAAACAAATGCGCTGGAAAACAGGCGAGTCGGTGCGTCGCTGTCTCCGGAGAGCGCCCGCGTGCGAATGAGTTCGTTCCGAAGGCTCTGCCCGAGACCTCCCTGTGTAACGGCAAGCCAAGTGACCATCCCGGTAATAGTCAGGCAGAGGCCGTACGAGTCCTTGCCCAGGTAGCCTACCAGCATTGAAATTGTGAAGAAAGAGAAGAGGGATCGAACACCTGACAGCGATCCGTTCAATATTGTGGTTAAGCTGGCGCGGCGCACCCTTCCGGAGACAGCCTGAAGGCGAGGCGGAAGCAATTGTTGACAGACGGACAGGAACGTCTCGGAAATCGTCATTCCTCTCCTGGTGTCGGGTCCGCCGTGATGTTCAGGAGATGTCCGGTAATCGGGTCTTCCGGCTGCAAGACCAATTGAGGATTCGAATTTTGATTTTCAGACAAAGCTACCGCTATCCCACTCACATCGCAGGTAGAAGTTGGAAGGCAGATTTGTAGCTATAGTAGCAGTCTGAATGAGGCCCGGCCTTTATCCGGACAGCGTGCTCCGAGGGGCCTTTGCCTTTCTTTGTAACGAATCTGCATCCCGATACACGAAGCTGCAGTGGAAATCCGGGCTTGTTTTGTGCGGAAGCGCCCGAGCCAGCCGACTCGCAGGGTTGCAATGTCGTACAATAGCTTCTGATCGCATCTCTTTTCGTTGGTGGGCCATGAACTTCGCGTCCGCGGTACTCGGCAATACTCAGTTCCATCGACGGTTCGTAATGAATGCCCATGCCTAACGAACAACAAAGGATTCTCGCCCTCCAATCGCCGGATCCCGCGACGGCTTCTCGGGCCGGACTCAGCCGCACGGGCTACTATCACGTCCCGGTTCAACAGGAGGACTCGGAGGATTCGGGCGGCGGCCTGCCGATATCGCACTACCTTTGGGTTCTGCGCCGGCACAAGTGGCGCCTCCTGGCATTTGTAGTTCTGGCCGTAGCTTCCACCGTCATCGTGTCCTCACGTTTAACGCCCTATTACGAGTCGACCGCGACCGTCGATATTGACCGGCTCGCGCCGACGGGCGTGATTGGGCAGGACGCGACGGGTGGGCGAATCAACGATTCGGATTCTTTCCTCGCAACGCAGGTGAAGCTGATTCAATCCGATTCCGTGCTGCGTCCTGTGGTTCAGAGCCTGAAGCTCCCGGTCTCTAACACGCATCCGGACGCTCCAGTTTCGCTCTCCTACCTCTCGGTAACGCGGCCAGTGAAAACGTACCTTCTGCAGATCAGTTATCGATCCCCCGATCCGGTTCTGGCGGCCCAGGTGGCCAACGCGATCGCGAAGAGCTACATCAACCACAGCTATGCGATCCGCTATGAGGCTTCCGCGGGGCTGTCGGTGTTCATGACGAAACAGCTCGAGGAACTGCAGGCGAAGATGGAACGCTCCGGCGCCGCGCTGGCTCAGTTCGAAAAAGAGCTGAACGTCATTAACCCGCAGGAAAAAACGAACATTCTGTCGGCGAGACTACTGCAGCTGAACACCGATTACACGAATGCGCAGGGGGAGCGGTTTCGGAAAGAGGCGGTGGCGAAGTCTGTGAAGGAGGGTTCGCTGGAAGCGCTCGAAGCCTCTGAGCAGGGGGAGCAGATTCGCAAGCTTGCGGAAAGACTTGGGGAAGATACCGAGAGGTTCGAATCGGTGAAGGTCCAATACGGCACGAATCATCCCGCATACAAGAAAGCCGCGGCAGAGCATGCCCAACTGCAACAACAGTTTGACGCGCTCAAGGCCAACATCGCCAAGCGAGTCGATATTGAATATCGCGAGGCGGCCAACCGGGAGCAGATGCTGAAGCAAACCCTGGACGAGACCAAAGCCGAGTCCGACAGTCTGAATGGAAAGAACTTCGAGTACACGAATCTGAAGCGCGAAGCCGACGCCGACCGTGCACTATATGAAGAATTGACCCGGAAAATCAAGGAAGCCACGATCAATGCCGGTTTTCAAAACAGCTCGATCCGGCTTGCCGATCTGGCGCGCCCCGCGGTGAAACCCGTTTTTCCCAAGGTTCGCCAGAACGCGCTGCTGGCACTGGCGATCTCGTTGTTCCTGGGAATCGGCGTAGTCTTCGTTACGGATAATCTCGATCACACGCTGCGCGATCCGGAACAGGTGCAACGCCAGCTTCAAACCGAGGTTCTTGGCTCTCTGCCTGTCGTGAAAGCATGGCGCGGACAGCTCCCCGGCGGCTCGAAGGACGGCGCTTTAGTCCCGCGGGAGTTTTTCGGGGCCACGAAGGGTCTGGCGAACACCTACGAAGAAGCCGTTCGCACCCTGCGCGATTCCATCCTGCTGCCCCACGCGGAGAGCCGCCCGCACAGCCTGTTGATTACCTCCGCCACGCCTCGTGAAGGAAAAACGACGACAGCCGTTCACCTGGCCATCGTCCACAGCCAGCAGAAGCGGAAGACCTTGCTGATCGATGCCGATCTGCGCAGACCGGGCGTATACAACCACGTTGGCGTTCCTAACGATACGGGGCTTTCCAATGTTGTGAACGGCGATATCGAATGGCGCGCCGCGCTGCAGTTGAACCCCGATTTGCCGCACCTGTCGATTCTGCCTGCCGGACCCCCGTCCCGGAAAGCCGCGGATGGTCTCGGCCAGACACTCCGCCGGTTACTGGCGGAGGCGGCGCAGGACTTCGACCTCATTATTTGCGATGCACCGCCGCTCCTCGGATTCGCCGAGAGTCTTCAGATCGCTTCTCTGGTTGAAGGGGTGGTCGTTGTGGCCCTTGCCGGCCAAACAGAACGAACTGCCGTTGCCAGCGTCCTGAGCAGCCTCAGACGCCTGAACGCGAATGTGCTGGGCCTCGCGCTGAATGAGGTACGCGCGGACATGAGCGAGCGCTATTACTATTACGGATACTACGGCAAGTATTACAGCCGCTACTATAAGCCGCTCAAAAATTAACGCTCGGGCGACAGGCCATTTTGCCGATTCCCTCCCGGAAACCGATCTTCGGATACCATCCCGTCGCTGCCGTAATCCGCCGGATATCGGCCACGAACACCCTCTGGTCGCTCGTCCGCCAGGGAGTGGCGCGGTATCGCAGCCGAACGCCGAGCCGTTCTTCTAGAAATGCGAATAGTTCCAGCAGCGACAGGCTGTTGGCCATGCCGCCGCCGACGTTAAAAACCTTTCCGGCAGCTTCGCCGATCCTGTCAAGCGTCATAAAATACAAGTCCGTTACGTCGTCGGCATGGAGCACATCGCGCACCTGTTTCCCCGTGCCGGCAATGGTGAATTCCGGTGCATCCGGATTTTCCGCCTGGGCTGTTGCCTGACCGCAAAACCAAGCGATCCAACCCTGATCGAACGTGCCGGACTGCCGTGGTCCATACATGGAAGAATGCCGGAATACCACCGTCCGCAGTCCGTAAATCCGGGCGTAATCGAGCATGTACTGATCCGCCGCGCCCTTGCTGCACCCGTACGGCGAATGAAACTCCAGCGGTGTTTCCTCGTCAAACCCGTGCGGCCTGTCGGGACACTCATATCGCGTGGCACCCTCCACGAACGGGTACCGCGAGAGATCGCCGTAAACTTTGTTTGTCGATGAATAAAGAACGGGACTCTCAGGCACGCAGCGCCGCACCGCTTCCAGAACGTTCAGGGTCCCGAGCGCGTTCACCTCGAAGTCCCGCCGCGGGTCCTCGATCGAAGTCGTCATCGCCACCTGCCCGGCCAGGTGAAACACGGCCTCGGGACGGAACGCGGCAATCAGCCGCTCGACATCGTATGAGCTGCGGATGTCGCCGTGAAAGAAGTCTTTTAGTCCAGCGCCGCCCAGCCATGAGAGATTGGCGCTCGACCCCACCCGCTGAAGGTTGTCAAATACAGCTACCTCGAACCCTTCACGAAGAGCACGCTCCGCCAGGTTACTTCCGATGAATCCGCAACCGCCCGTTACGAGCAAACGCATGGATTCGCTTTTCTCATCTTCTCGAACTGAACCACCTGCTCCAGACCCTCTTGCAGCTCGACCTCCGCTCGCCAGCCGTATCGATCCAGCGGTTCGACCTGCGGCCGCTCGATCTCCATTGGTTCGCCCTCACGATATGCAACAGCGCCGAAACGAAGCGTGCCCCTCGATCCGCACAACCGATGAATCCGCTCCGCCAGATCCCGGATCCGAACCGGTTTTCCGGTTCCGGCATAGAGATCGTCAACGTCTTTACGTTCGGCGGCGACCCGGAGGACGAGATCGAATGCGCGGACAACGTCGTCGATGAAAATGAAGTCGCGCCGCTGCTCGCCCGGGGTGAGTTTCAGTTCGCCCCCTTCGAGACAGGCGCGCACCGTCCGCGTAATGAACTTGTCGTCTCCCTCGCCGGGGCCATAAAAATGTTCGAGTCTCAGATTGATCCAGCGCGCATCCCTCGCCCTGACAAGCGCAGGCCCGGCCTGGCGGAACAATTCCTTCGACGCGGCGTAACTGCTCAGCCGCGGAGGAAGTACCGTATCGGTGTTGAGAAACAGCGTGTCCGGCGAAAGCATTGTCAACAGCCGCGATGGCCAATCCACATTGGCGGCGAAGACTTCGCTGTCATTCTCCCCCGCACGCCCATAGCAGCACGCGGTATGAATCACTGCATCCGCGCTGGCCACCTGGGACGGTAGTTCTCTCTCAGCGCGGTTCAACGCCAGAACCCGGTGTCCCGCCTGGTTCAGCATTTTCGCCAATCGGCTGCCAAGGTATCCCGTTCCGCCTGTGATCAGGATTTGCATGGATTCCGGCAGAATGCGTGGATCGTCTCGACGATATATCCCAGGTGATCGCGTGTGAGTCCCGGGTATGTCCCGACAAAAATGGCATCGCGCATCAGGCGATCCGCGCCGTCCAGACTTCCGGCGATACGGAATGACTGGTCCGGGCGGCTGTTTTGCAATTCCAGAAAAACGGGTTGCCGCGCCAGATTGCCGCCAAACAACATGCGGTTCCCGATATGCGCCTGGTCGAGAGCGCGCGCCAGATCCGTTCGGCTGAACGGGGCGTCCGGCCGCACCAGCAACATGAACGCGAACCAGCTTGGCTCCACTTTCGGCCGGTCCGCCGTCCACGTGAATTCGCCGCCGCACCACCCTGCTGCATGCGTCGGCAGCATGAATTCGAAAAACTCGTCGAGATCCGCCAGCCCCCGGCGAAGAACCTCCCAATTCGCTATGC
>Ga0181521_10002234_pt1 | contig 23583 bp, 23 predicted proteins | sample PEATcosm2014_Bin_32_FD_119764 | JGI IMG/M metagenome (GOLD analysis project Ga0181521, IMG submission 119764) | Peatland microbial communities from MTU Mesocosm Facility, Houghton, MI, USA - PEATcosm2014_Bin02_60_metaG | ecosystem: Environmental > Terrestrial > Soil > Wetlands > Peat | place...
AAGTGCGCAACCTTGCACAGCGGTCGGCTCAGGCAGCAAGGGACACCGCGCCGCTGATCGAGGAATCTCTCGCAAAGGCGAACGCCGGCAGCTCAAAGCTGGAGCAGGTGGCCGTTGCGATCCGCGGCATTACGGAGAGTGCCGCCAGGGTCAAGGCCCTTGTCGACCAGGTAAGCCAGGGAAGCCGGGAGCAGTCGAGCGGAATCGACCAGGTTGTGCAAGCGATCCAGCGAATCGATCTCGCGACTCAGAGCAACGCAGCGAATTCAGAACAAAGCGCAGCCACCAGCCAGGAACTGGCGGCGCAGGCTGAGTCGATGAACAGCATTGCCCGGCAGTTGCAGACCGTCGTGGAAGGCTAAGACTCCTGACGCGACGCTTCGGCCACCGCGTCTTCCACCTGCTTCCGGTACTGATTCAGCAACTCGGCCGTTTGCGCTTCGAAGCGGAGCACCAGCACTGGCTGCGTGTTGGACGCCCGTATCAATCCCCAGCCCTGGCCGAAATTAATCCGCGCGCCATCGATGTCGATCACTTCGTGGTCGCGCTGGAAGCGTTCCCGAACCGCTTTCACCACACTGAACTTCTTTTCGTCCGGGCAGTCCACGCGGATTTCAGGCGTAGATTCCACCCGGGGCAGATCGCTCAGCTGGGACGACAGCGGCGCAGTCGCGTTCGAGACGATCTCAAGCAGACGGCAGGCGGCGTACAGCGCGTCGTCGAAGCCGTAGTAACGGTCGGCGAAGAACATGTGGCCGCTCATCTCGCCCGCGAGTTCGGCGTGCGTCTCCTGCATTCGCGCTTTGATCAGCGAGTGTCCCGTCTTCCACATGATCGGGTTTCCGCCGTGACGCCGAATGTCGTCGTACATGTTCTGCGACGATTTGACTTCGCCGATGATCGTCGCGCCCGGCTTGCGGGAGAGGATCTCGCGCGCATAAACGATCATGAGCTGATCGCCGTAAAGGATGTTGCCTTTTTCATCGACGGCGCCGATGCGATCGGAATCGCCGTCGAATGCGAGGCCGACATCCGCCTTGTTCGCGAGCACGGCGGCGACGAGGTGCTGAAGGTTCTCCGGCTGCGTCGGGTCGGGATGGTGATTCGGAAAGCGGCCGTCCATATCGAAGAAGAGTTCGATGGAATCGCAGTTCAGCTTTTCGAGAATACGCCGGAATACGGGACCAGCCGTTCCGTTCCCGGCGTCGGAGACGACCCTGACGCGGCGCGGCAGCCTGAACTGCGCGGCAATCTCATCGACGTACGGAGTCGCAATGTCGACGCAGCGCAGCGAGCCTTCACCGGTCTCGAAGTCCGCGCTCTGGATCAGACGGAGAATTTTCTGGATTTCCTCGCCGTGGATCGTGCTCTTGCCATGCATCACTTTGAAGCCGTTGTAATCGGACGGATTGTGGCTTCCTGTGATCATCACGCCGCCACCGGCCTTCAGGTGGAACACGGAGTAGTAAAGCAGCGGAGTCGGCACGACGCCGAGATCCGTTACGTGGCATCCGGCCGCGAGAAGGCCGGCGAGCAGCGCGTCATGCAAACGGTCCGAGCTGAGCCTGCAATCGCGCGCGAGATTGATCTGGCGCGAGTCGTGCCTGATCAGGTAAGTCCCGATGGCCTGACCCAGGAGCCTCACTCCTTCACTCGGGAGTTCGGCATCCGCGATGCCGCGGATATCGTATTCGCGGAAGATGGTTGGCTTCAACGTCGCTGGCTTCAACATCCAAGCGAAGTATAACGTGGGAGTGTGATCATTCTCGGACTTGGGTTCACGGGCAAACGCGTGGCCAGGCGGCTGCTCGCGCGCGGCGAGCGCGTGTTCGCCGCCGTCCGGGGCGTCGGGCGTTTCGGCGATCTCGAGCGCGCGGGGCTTCTTCTGGCCGAAATGGATCTGGATCGCGTCTCGATTTTTCCGCATTTGCCGCGGAAGGCGGATTTGATCCACTGCATCCCACCTCTGGCCGAGCCGGAGAACCTGGCGCTGCGGGCGCTGATTGAGGACTTGAATCCGCGGCGCATCGTCTATGTTTCGTCCACGAATGTTTATGGTGAACAAGTCAACGTGAACGAAGGGACTGCCGTTCACCCCGGCGATGAGCGTGGTCAACGGCGCGTGGAAGAGGAACGATGGATCGCCTCGGGGCCGTGGAGCAGCCTGATCCTTCGTTCCGCCGCGATCTACGGCCCGGGACGAGGAGTACACGCTGCGCTCCGCGAAGGAAGAATTCCGCGCAGCGCTGGCTCGGGCATTGTAAGCCGCATCCACGTGGAGGATCTCCCGGCCCTCATCGAAGCCGGCATCGCTTCGAAGCTGGAGGGCGCATGGCCTGTGGCGGACGACTTGCCCTGTTCGAGCGCGGAAATCGCCGCCTGGTGCGTCCGATCGATGAACATCGCCCCGGTGGACGTGGCCGACGCCGTGCCCATTAGGGGGAGGAAGGTGGAGGGCCGCAGGATCCGCGAGCTGTTAAATGTCGGGCTGAGCTATCCTTCGTGGGAAACCGGCGTTCCGGCTTCTCTGGCAGAGGAAGAGGCGACTAAGGTCTGACAGGGCGCTGAAAAACGGCCATCGTCCGCTCCCTCACGGTCGCGTTTCGGAAAGAATATCCCGTGTCTTGAAGGTTTTTACCGAAACGCGACCGTCAGGGAGCGGACGATGCTGACTTCTTTCAGCACCCTCCTAACGGGCCGCTGCGGGCGCTGGCTGGAACGTGCTGGCCTGCGCGCGCAACGCGTCAAGCGCGGCAACCGTCCCGGAAATATCGACTTTACCGATTCCGGCACTGTACAGAACCAGACGAATTTCCGCGTTGCACAAGGCCATTGTGAAACGGACACGGTTCCTGACCAGGGCCTGAGCGAGATCCGGGCGATCGACGCCCGACTGGACCATCGCGTGGCGCAGGCCCGCCAGAAGACTCCCGTAGTCGCGGGTCAGGCAGCGCAGATAGCCGCGAAATAAGCGGCAGCGCTCTGTCCGCAAGGTCTTCCGTAAGCGCGGGTTAGCTGAAACAAAGCGAAAATCGTCGTCGGAGAGCAGCCGGAGCATGGGCCGGTAGCGGCCAGGAAGGATTGCGGGGGCCGGGCTCGTTGCCGCAGATTGCAGGATGCGCAACCGCATAGCGAACAGCAGGCCGACGTATGCCAGCGCCAGAACGAACAGAGTTCCCGCGAATACGAGTAATGTGGAGATAAATGTCTCCTGATATTTGAATTGAGAATAGCTGAGTTCAGCCAGATTCGCAAGTTATCGGTCGAAATATAGGGTTATATTACCGGCGTCCCGCGCGGCCCAGAAACACGTTCAACGACTCGAGCTGTTCCATCAGGCGCTTCTCGCCCAGGATAGAAAAACGGACTCTGGACACTCTTGGCGAAGGTTCGCGCCCCAGCAGCGCCGCCCAAACACTCAGAAGCGCCGCGCTAACGACGCATTCGGGCCAATCGACATCCCGATTATAAAGATTAGGCGTCAGACTGTCGATCAATAGCTGAATGGCTTCGCTCAGGAATACGAAGCTGAAAAAAACGGTTGAAAGAAATGCATTGCGGTCCAGGTGCAAGGGATATCGCGAGAGCGCAAAGAGGATCGTAGCGATAACTACCGCGAGACAAAAAACGACGGAGCGCTGCACAATCTCCAGATAGAACAGGACGACGTCGTCATTCCCCGCGCCACCACGCCAGAAAATCCCGGTGATCGCCACCGATGCCGCGCCTGAAAGGACGATCCCCGAATACATCGCCCAGCGTCCGATGGTTTGGATGCCGGGATAATCTTCAAAAACGAGCGCGAATAACTCCCGCACTGCAAGAACGCTCAAGACGCTTCGCAACGGCAAGTACGCGACATATGTCCAAAAGTACAGGGGGCTGCCAGTGGGCGTGACGGCGAACAGACCTGCCGATAGCGCGAGAAGGGTAAGGAAAGCGAAAAGAGCGGGAAATCGATGCGTCAATCGTAGATAAATCAGCCGCCCGACCGCGAACGTCGCGGCGGCTGATTCGATTGTCAGGGTCGCGAATTGTGGATTCACCGATGGCGTTTATTTTAGCATCGGCCACAATTAAGGCCTAGCGGAGAATCGGGCAGTTGGGAGAGCACGACGGCGGAGGCTGTTTGGCCGCATTGGCGCCTGTCACGGCGAGGAACGAAATCGTTAAGGTCAAAATCATCATGAATTTACGCATTTGTTTGTGTCCTTTTCTGAGTGGCGGTAACTGCTTACCTCCCGGAGTCTAGCCAGGGTCACACGACCCTAGTTTCGAAGGCTAAAGAAGTCCCCAATTCGGAACGCCCCGAGCCTAATTTCTGCAGATCTCACCCAGGAAGTTCCCGATAAGCCTGTCAGGTCTGCGGAACGGTGTACAATTTCAAAGCAGGAGAGTTATGACCCCGCATCGCGAAGCCGTGGCGGCGGAAACCTGGGAGCGGACGCTGTCAAAAATTCCGACTGTCCTCGGACGTCTTGCTTATCTCGGTTCCCTGCGCGATGCAAATACTGGCAGTTACCAGCATTTCGGTCTCGCGCAACGGATTGGGGAAGGGGAAGTGGACCGCCTGATCCGGCGCAGCCACCTCGGGGTTTTCCAGGAATGGCTCTGTTTTGGTCTGGAACAGCAAAAAGAGGAACTGGAGGAGTATTTTTCCGGGTTGGAAGGTGATCGGCGCCAAATCGTGTCGAACTGGCTCACGCTGGAGCCGTATGGCAATTGGGTCCCGGCCGAGTCCCGGGATGTCGAGCGGAAGCTTTTCTACGCCGACCTCACCGTGATTCTGGAGCTGATCCGGACCGAATACGGGGTCGCTTCTCGGGATCCAGACTCATAGCCACGCCGATCACGCGGCCGAGCACCTCAATCTCTTCGGGAAACCGAAAACTCAGAACCGGGGCCTCCGACGAGGGATCCGGGATCAGACTGATGATCCCCTCTTTGAGGCTGCACCATCGGCAATAGTAGCCATCGCGATGTTCCAGGAAGTAGATGGGGCGTTCACTCAGGTTACGCCAGCCTCCGGTCTGAATTTTACGCTTTGTGTCGTCGATGACGAGCAGCGATCCGGGCGGGATGGCCGGGTACATCCCCCAGTCCTCCGTACCCACGAACCCGTAGCGAAAGCGCCGGACGTCGGCGCCGGCGAGCAGGGCGAGCGGCAGCTTTCCCCAGCGCTGGACCATCTCGCTGAGGAAAAACGTGCGCCGCAAATCGATGCCCGGATTGAGCGAAATGGGTAACATCGCTTCGGCCCCCGCATCGGGGTTGAAGTTGATCGCATGCGTCTTCTCGATCTGGATCAAACCGGCATCGGCCGTCATGCTCGAAACAGGCACGCCATACCATTCAAGAACTTCAACGAGGTCAAGCCGATAGATACAGCAAAGGGAGTAGAGACGGTACATCGACGGGATGTTGCCCTGATTCTCGATGTCCGACAGTCGGCTGATCAGGACCGCAAACTCGGGGTTTCCATGTTTTTCGGCGATCAGCAGGCTGGCCTGCTCCACATCGCGGAATTTCAGGTCGAGCCGTTCCCGCGCATGTCGCAGCCGTTGTCCCGCATCTTCCATGCTATGATCCTGTCTCTGGATGTAACGTAAGGGATTCGGGCGGCAAGTGAAACCCTGATGCGGTGGATTACAGCAGCGCGCCTGTTCCTGTTTTCAATAATACAGCGCAGGCTTGTTCTGAAATCGGAACAAGACAGCATTTTTTGGGGGCGCGTCTGAGGATTGTCGTCGGGGTCACGGGAGCGAGCGGGGCCATTTATCCCCTTCGGCTCCTCGAAAGGCTGCATACTTCCGCTGAAATCCATTTGATTCTGAGCCGATCCGGGGAGAAGACTCTGTTTCTCGAGACGGGAAAGAGGGCCAGGGATCTGAAAACGCACGCTCATTATCAATGGTCTGTGGACGACATCTCCACGCCGCTGGCCAGTGGATCGTTCCCGACCGACGGCATGGTGATTTCGCCCTGCTCGATTCACACGATGTCGGCGATTGCGCATGGAATCACTTCGAACCTCATCTCCCGCGCGGCCGATGTCACACTGAAAGAGCGTCGCCGCTTGATTCTTATGGTCCGTGAAAGCCCCCTGCATCTCGGACATTTACGGACGATGGCCGCTCTCGCCGAGATGGGTGCGATCATCGCCCCTCCCATTCCCGGCTTCTATAACCACCCCTCGACCATCGAGGATCTGGTGGATTCAAGCGTCGATCGTGTGCTGGATCTTCTCGGGCTTCCCGACGACAAAATCCGCCGGTGGGCGGGCCCGGAAAAGACAGGGCCGAAGAAGGAGGAGCTATGAAGCCCCGGGTGGCTTTCCAGGGCGAGCCGGGTGCTTTCAGCCAGGTGGCGGCGATCCGGCTGGCCGGAAAAGAAATCATTGCGGCGCCGATGCAGAGCTTCGAGGAGGTTTTCGTTTCAGCCATTAACGGAAAATGTAAGAATGCAGTGATCCCGATTGAGAACACTTTACATGGTTCTGTCCACGAAAATTACGATCTTCTTTTGAAATACGATCTCGTTATCCGGGCTGAAACATTCGTGCGCATCGTGCATAATCTGATCGCGCCGCCCGGTGTTTCCTTCTCGAAAATCCGGCGCGTCTTTTCGCATCCCGTGGCCCTGAACCAGTGCCGGCGTTTCTTCGAAGAGAACCCGCACATCGAGAGAACCCCTTTTTATGACACCGCCGGCAGCGTCAAGATGGTGATGGAGAACAGGCTGACCGACGCGGGCGCGATCGCTTCCGCCGCCGCCGCGAAGATTTACGGCGGCAGGATTCTGCGGAAGTCGATCGAGGACGACCGCGAGAACTTCACGCGATTTTTTCTCCTCGCCAAACCGCGCCGCCGCGGGCCGCGATTCCCAGCGCCCCAGGCGGGCGTGCGATACAAGACGACACTGGTGTTCACCACGCGCAATACACCCGGCGCTCTGTTTCGCGCTCTCAGCGCGTTCGCCCTGCGTGATCTGAATATGACGAAGATCGAATCCCGGCCTTTGCGGGGCAAGCCCTGGGAGTATTTGTTTTATCTGGATTTCGTCGGTCACGCGGACGATCCTGTCTCGCGCAACGCCCTCCGGCACCTTGGCGAACTGGCCGACATGCTGCGTGTTCTTGGTTGCTATCCGACTGCCGGGTAGCAGCCTGTGGCAAAACCGACTCTCAGAAAGAATTGCCGAGCCGCGACAGTTATGGAGCGGTTGTTTTGGACCTCTGCCACTGGCGGCTAGCCAACTCGATTAACCTGTAGTTGATGGAAACCGCCGAAGTCGAGAGGGTCGCCGCCGCCGAGCCGCCTCCCCAGCCCGTTGCATCGGAGCCCGAAGCTGCCGCACCCGAACCGGAGGAGCTTTCCATTCTGGCAGTTCGCGACACCGTGCTGTTTCCCAGCGCGCTGCTGCCACTAAGCGTGGGGCGGCCCGCGTCGGTCTCGCTGGTCGAATCGCTGGGTGAAAACCGGCTCATCGGCGTCGTCTCCCAGGTGGATCCGCGAACGGACCTGCCGGATCCGAACGATCTCCACGAGATCGGCACCGTCGCCATGATTCACAAGATTGTGCGCATGCGCGAAGGGCAGCTGCTGTTTTGTGAAGGCATTGCGCGCATGCGAATCCTGAACTATACGTCGAGGGAACCATTTCTGCGGGCGCGCGTGGAACGGCTGCCTGAAATCGAACCGGAGATGACGCCGGAATTAAACGCGCTGCGCCAGAACGTGCTGAGCGAGTTTACGCAGATCGTCGCCGCGACTCCCAATCTGTCGGACGAGGTCTCAACCGCCGCCGGCAACATCGCGGAGGCCGGCCGCCTCGCCGATTTCATCGCGGGAACGCTGCCCAGTCTGAGTCACGTCGAGCGGCAATCGGTGCTGGAACAGAATGACGCTCGGACCCGGCTGCAGTTCATCAACCAGCAACTGGCGCGCGAGGTCGAGCTGCTCGAGCTCCGGCAGAAGATTCAGTCGCAGGTGCAGGGTCAGCTTTCACAGAGCCAGCGCGAGTTCTATCTGCGTGAGCAGCTGAAGGCCATTCAGAAGGAACTCGGAGAGGGCGACGACCGGGAAAGCGAAACGGCTGAGCTCCGCGAAAAAATCGAGAAGGCCGGCATGCCGGACGAAGTGAAGGAAGAAGCATTAAAGGAGTTGAACCGCTTCGCGCGGATCAACTCCATGTCGCCGGAGTACACCGTCGCGCGGACTTATCTGGAGTGGCTCATCGGTCTTCCCTGGAATGTATCGTCGGGGCAGAGCGTGAATGTGCAGCGGGCCGCGGAAATTCTGGACGAGGACCACTACGATCTCGAAAAAGTGAAGAACCGCATCCTCGATTTCCTCGCCGTGATGCAATTGAAGCCGCAGCTGAAAGGCCCGATCCTCTGCTTCGTGGGACCGCCCGGCGTGGGCAAGACGTCGCTCGGCCGTTCGATCGCGCGGGCGCTGGGCCGCAAATTCCAGCGCATTTCGATGGGCGGCATGCACGATGAAGCCGAGATTCGCGGGCACCGCAGGACGTACATCGGTTCGATGCCAGGCCAGATCATGCAGGCGCTGCGGCGTGCGGGCGCGAACGATCCCGTGTTCGTGCTGGACGAAGTGGACAAGCTGGGCCGCGATTTTCGGGGCGATCCGGCGTCGGCGCTGCTCGAAGTGCTCGATCCGCAGCAGAATTCAGCTTTTCGCGACAACTATCTGGATGTTCCGTTCGACCTCTCGCGCGTTCTCTTCATCACCACCGCCAACATACTCGACACGATTCCGGACGCGCTGCGCGACCGTATGGAAGTCATCGAGATGCAGGGCTACACGGAGCAGGAAAAAGTCATCATTGCGTTTCGCCATCTGATTACGCGGCAGAAGACCGAGAACGGGCTGGATGACAGCAGACCGCTTACCTTTTCAGACGATGCCGTACGGTTCATCGTGCGCAGGTACACGCGCGAAGCGGGCGTCCGCAATCTGGAACGCGAGATCGGAACAGTATGCCGCAAAATGGCGCGCCGCTACGCCGAGGGAAAAGAGCCAGTCACCGAGGTGACGGTCGCTCTGGTCGAAGAATCTCTGGGCGCACCGCGCTACCGGCCGGATACCGAAGTAGCTGAGCGCACGCGGCGGCCGGGCGTCGCGGTGGGGCTGGCCTGGACGCCGGTGGGTGGCGACGTGTTGTTCATCGAAGCGGGGCGCATGCCGGGCGGCAGCAAAGGGTTGATCATGACCGGACAACTGGGGTCGGTAATGCAGGAATCCGTGCAGGCCGCGCTCACGTGGGTGCGCGCGAACGCCGCAAAATTCGGGGTCGATCCCGAGATCTTCAAGACCATCGACATTCACGTTCACGTGCCCGCGGGCGCGATTCCAAAGGACGGGCCGTCGGCAGGCGTCACCATGGCGACGGCGCTTCTCTCGATGCTGACCGACCGGCGCGTGCGCTCGAACCTGGCGATGACCGGGGAGATCACTCTGACCGGCCAGGTGCTGCCGATCGGCGGCATCAAAGAGAAGGTGCTGGCGGCGAAACGCAGCGGCGTCACGGAAATCATTTTGCCCGAAGAAAATGAAGTGAACGTGCGCGAGGATTTGAAAGCCGAGCAGATCGGCGACATCAAAATGCACTACGTCAAGACCATGGACGAACTGGTGCCTCTTGCGCTGGAGCCGGCAGAGAAGCCGTCGTCAAGCCGTCGGCCAAGACGCAGTTGACAGCATAAGGTGGCGCGCGCACTCGTGCGTGCCGTGTCGAGACTCCTCTCGACACCTTCGCGGGCGCGCGACCCATGGCCGGGATTAGGCGTCGGCATGAGTGCCGACGCGGCACGCACGAGTGCGTGCGCCACCTTGCCTGCGCGGCTGGTAAGATACGCTCTGCATGCCTGCCGCACGAGTGTCGAACCTGCAGCCGACCGCGGTGAATTCCATTCTCAGCGAGGTGCGCGCCCTCGAAGCGGAGGGGCGAAAACCCCTGTCGCTCATGCGGGGGGAACCGGATTTTCGCACGCCCGAACACATTGCGGATGCCGCCATCCAGGCCCTGCGCAACGGCCGGACCGGATATCCGAATAACCAGGGAGAGATGGGACTGCGGACGGCGGTTGCGGAGAAGCTTTTACGCGACGACGGCCTCATTTACGATCCTGGCAGGGAAATTCTGATTACCGACGGGGCCACGCTGGGAATCTTCGTGGCGCTTATGGCCACGCTGAATGAAGGCGATGAGGTCCTGCTGCCAGATCCCGTTTATGATGCCTACCGGTCGCCCATCCGCCTGGCCGGCGGTTGCGTGCGTCCGGTGCGGAGCCGGTTCGAACGAGGGCGTTTCCAGCTCGATGTCGATGCGCTGGAAGCGGCGTGGACGCCAGCGGTAAAGGCCCTGATTCTCAACACGCCGTGGAATCCTGTGGGAACCGTATTCACCGCTGCGGAACTGGCCGGGATCGCCGATTTTGTCAGGCGGCGGAACATCCTTTTGATCAGCGACGAGATCTACGAGCGGATCACTTACGACGAACATCGCCACATCTCGCCTGCGGCCGCCGTGCCCGAAATTCGCGATCGGTGCATAGTGGTCAACAGTTTTTCCAAGACTTACGCCATGACGGGCTGGCGTCTCGGATACTGCGCGGGACCGAAAGAAACGATTCAGGCGATGCTTCTGGTTCTGGCGCAGGCGAGCCGGGGACCGGCGACTTTCATTCAGGATGCCGGCATGGCGGCGCTGCGCGGACCGCAGGACTGTGTCGCGGAGATGCGCCGCGAGTATGCAACCCGGCGCGCGCTCGTGCTCGAACGGCTGGCAGGACTCGACGGGGTCCGCGCGCTGCCGCCCGAAGGCGGATTCTTCTCGATGGTCGACATTCGGGACAAGGGTCTTTCTTCCGACGAAGTACGGCGACGACTGCTGCACGAGTTTGGCGTGGTCGTTGCGCATGGCGCCGCTTACGGCGAAGGCGGCGAAGGAACGCTGCGTGTCTCGTTCGCCAGCGGCGGTGAAAATCTCAAGCTCGGACTGGACCGGCTGCGCCAGGGACTCGCTTCGCTATGAATCTTGTCTCGGTGGAGACCCACGCTCCTGCGCCGCACGCCAACGTGAAACTGGTCGATGTTGCGGCGCTGCTCAGAGAGCTGGAACGGCAGATCGAAGGCGAGGTTCGGTTCGACGCAGTTTCGCGCGCGCTCTACGCGACCGATGCGAGCGTTTATCAGATCGAGCCGCTGGGCGCTGTCGTCGTCAAATCGCGCGAGGATTTGATCCGCGTCGTTCGTATCGCCCGGCAGTTCCGCTGTCCGATTACATTACGCGGAGGCGGCACGTCGCAGGCTGGTCAGGCGATCGGCGAGGGCCTGCAGGTCGACACGTCGAAGTATTACAACCGGATTCTGGAACTCAATTCGGAAGAACGCTGGGTGCGCGTTGAGCCGGGCATCGTACTGGACGAGTTGAACGCGCAGCTTCGTCCGCACGGAATGCGTTTTGCGCCGGATGTGTCCACAGCCAGCCGCGCGACCATCGGCGGCATGATGGCGAACAACTCGAGCGGGGCGCGATCGGTCCTCTACGGAAAAACCATCGATCACGTGATTGAGCAGGAAGTGATTCTGGCGGATGGCTCGATTACGCATTTTCGGGCGCTGTCGGCGGAAGAGCTGGAGTCCGCAATGCGCGGGGATACGCTCGAAGCCGAGTGTTACCGTACGGTGCATCGCCTGGTCGCGGAGTGCGCGGACGAAGTGGAGCGGAGATTTCCGAAGGTGCTGCGGCGCGTGGGCGGTTATAACCTCGACGAGTTCACGCGGACAGACCGGCCGTTCAATCTGGCGAAGATAATGGTCGGCTCGGAAGGAACTCTCGGAGTCGTTCTCGAAGCCAAACTGAATCTGGTTCCGCTGCCGAAGGCCAAGGCGGTGCTCGTGGTTCAATTTCACGATCTGCTCGAAGCCCTGGCAGCCGCGCCGATGATTCTGAAGCACGGGCCCTCGGCGGTCGAGGTGATGGACAAGTTCATTCTCGATCACACACGGCTGAGCCGGAATCTGCAGCGGGTGCGGGAGACGTTTGTTGAGGGCGATCCCGGCGCGATCCTCTGCATCGAGCTCTACGACGAGTCGGAGAAGAATCTGCTGCCGCGGCTCGGTGCGCTCGAAAAGGATCTGGCTAGCGGGGGCTTCGGATATCGCTATTACCGGGCGATCGACCTCGCGGCGCAGGCGCGTGTCTGGAATCTGCGCGAATCGGCGCTGGGCCTCTCGATGACGATGAAGGAAGACGCGAAATCGCTGTCGTTCGTCGAAGACACGGCCGTGGCTCCGGAAAAGCTGCGCGATTACATCGACCGTTTTATGGCGATCATCCGGAAGCACGAGACCTCCGCCGGCGTCTATGCGCATGCGTCCGTCGGCTGTCTGCATGTCCGGCCCGTGGTCAATATGAAAACGGCGGACGGAATCCGCAAATTCGAAGCCATTGCGGAAGACGTCTCCGACCTCGTGCTGGAGTTTGGCGGCGCACTCTCAGGAGAGCACGGCGACGGGATGGTGCGCAGCCCTTTCATGCGGAAGATGTTCGGCCCGGTCCTCTATGAGGCGTTCCGCACCATCAAACGAACTTTCGATCCGGATGGAATATTCAATCCGGGCAAGATCGTCGACAGCCCTCCGCTCACCGCCAATCTGCGCTTCGGGGCCGGATATGTTTCGCCCAATCCGAAAACGTTTTTCGACTATTCCGAATATGGTGGCATGGGCGGCGCGGTCGAGATGTGCAGCGGACTGGGCGCCTGCCGCAAGAAGCTCGGCGGAACCATGTGCCCTTCTTACATGGCGACGAAGGAAGAGGCGCACACCACGCGCGGCCGCGCCAACGTTCTGCGCATGGCCATGACGGGGAAACTGGGCGATGCCGGATTGAGCGACCAGGGCGTCTACGACGTGCTCGACCTTTGCCTCGAATGCCGCGCCTGCAAAGCGGAATGCCCGGTCGGCGTCGACATGGCGCGGTTCAAGAGCGAGTTCCTGGCCGGTCACTGGGAAACTTACGGAACGCCGCTGCACGCACAACTGCTCGGCAACGTTCGCGCCGTCGCGGAGGCGGGCAGCCGCGTTGCACCGCTGATGAACTGGATATCCGGAACGAAGACGGTTCGGCTGCTGAACGAGGGAATCTTCGGAATCGATCACCGCCGGACACTGCCACGCCTGAGCCGCCGTCCGTTGACCGCGCGCGTGCGGGGGAGGAATGGCGACGCGTCAGCCGCGCAGGCTTTGCTGTTTAACGACACGTTCACCAATTTCTACGATCCGGAGATCGGCCTCGCGGCGTGGGATGTCATCGCGTCGGCCGGGGTTGGCGTGGCGCTCGCGCCGAATCGCTGCTGCGGACGGCCTTTGATTTCGAAGGGTCTCTTACGCAAGGCGCGCGAGCAGGCGCTCAACAACACGAATGCGCTCTATGACGCGGCGGCGGGCGGCAAGAAAATTATTTTCTGCGAGCCAAGCTGTCTCTCAGCCGTGCGCGAGGACGCCCCGGCTCTCCTGCGCGGTGATGACCAGAAGAGGGCCCGCATCGTTGCGGACGCTTGTGTTCTGTTCGAGGAATACGTCGGTGAACTGCCACTGCGCCTGAAGAAGGGACCGCCGAAGATTCTGCTGCACGGCCACTGCCACCAGAAATCCATGGGCCTCTTGCCTGCGGCTAAATCGCTGCTCGAAAGAATTCCAGGCGCTGCCGTCGTCGACCTCGATGCCGGCTGCTGCGGCATGGCGGGTTCGTTTGGTTACTCGAAGGACCACTTCGAGGTTTCCCGCGCGATCGGCGAGCGGCGTCTGTTTCCGCAGATTCGGGGGAAGGAAGGATTGTCGGCGGTGGTCGCAGCCGGCACGTCCTGCCGCCACCAGATACACGACTTCACGGGAGAGACCGCGTTGCACCCCGCGGTTCTGCTGTGTTCGCTGCTTGAGGATCGTGGATGAACCTGGCTTCCCTCTCGCTCGCGGCGCTCTTCTTCGCCATCGTGGTGAGTTGTTTCACGCGGCTCAACATCGGGGTCTTGTCGATCGTGCTGGCGTGGATCGTGGGCGTTTATTTCGGCGGCATGAAGATCGAACAGGTGGGCGCGGGATTCCCCGTGCAGTTATTCCTCACTCTCGCCGGGGTCACTCTGCTGTTCACGCAGGCGCATGTGAACGGGACGCTCGACCGGGTCGCCCATCGCGCCGTGCGCCTGTGCCAGGGCAACGTGGGAGTGATTCCGATCATGTTTTTCCTGGTCGGGCTGGGACTGGCTTCCATGGGGCCTGGCAACATCGCTTCGATCGCACTGCTTGCGCCCCTGGCGATGGCGACAGCACACCGCGCGAAGATACCGCCGTTTCTCATGGCCATCATGGCCGGCAATGGCGCAAACGCCGGAGCCTTATCGCCATTCGCTCCCACGGGCGTGATCGCCAGCGGCTTGATGGCGAAGATCGGGCTAAGCGGGTACGAATGGCCCACTTACTGGTACAACGTTGCGGGACACGCGCTGGTCGCGTTCGCGGGCTATCTTCTGTTCGGCGGATGGAAACTGTTCCGGCTGCGCTATGAGAGCGGCAACTCGACCGATCCTGTTATCGCGGCCGCCGAACACGAGAGCTTCAACCGCGCGCACTGGATCACGCTTGCAGTGACCTTCGCATTGATCGCAAGCGTGGTTTTCTTCAACGTCAACGTCGGTATGGGCGCTTTCGCGGGCGCCATGATCCTGCCGGCGCTGGGCGTGGTGGATCAGGTCGAGTCCATTCGCAGGATGCCCTGGAACGTGATCGTCATGGTGACCGGCGTCACCGTGCTGATCGCGATTATGGAGAAGACGCAGGGAATTCAGCTCTTCTCGGATCTGCTCGCGCGCCTGGCCACGCCCCATTCCGCAACCGCCGTGGTGGCATTCGTTGTGGGACTCATTTCGGTCTATGCGAGCACGTCTGGCGTCATTCTGCCGACGTTCCTGCCGATGGTGCCGGGCCTGGTCGCGCGGCTGGGCGGAGTCAGTGCGTTCGCCATCGCTTCGTCAATCAACGTGGGCGGCCATCTGGTGGACGTCTCGCCGCTGTCGACCATCGGCGCGCTCTGCATCGCCTCCGCCGTCACGGGAGATACGAAGAAACTCTTCAATCAGATGCTGGCGTGGGGCCTCGCGATGTCGGTGGTCGGGGCGGGCATTTGTTTTTTGTTTTTCGGCCTGCGTTAGGATGCCTTGGACATGCGGCTACCAGCCGCGTTCTTCCTGCCCCGAGTAACGCGGCTGGTAGCCGCATGTCCAGGACCTTTGAAGGAGAGTTGAAAATGATCAAAGTAATCGTGCTCTATCCGAATCAGGAAGGCAGTAAGTTCGACATGGATTACTACTGCACGAAGCACATGCCGATGGTCGCCGAGAGGCTCGGTCCCGCCTGCAAAGGGATGAGCGTTGAGCGGGGGATCAGCGGGATGCTGCCCGGCACGCCGGCCGCTTTTGCCGTCATCGCGCAAATGACCTTCGAATCCGTGGAGGCATTTCAGGCAGCCTTCGCGCCACACGTGGCCGAAATCCTGGCGGACATTCCGAACTATACGTCGATCCGGCCGAATATTCAGTTCAGCGAAGTGAAGATGTAAGGAGCGCGCGGGCAACGCGCTATTTCGGCGGGCGCCTGGCGGAGACTGCGGCCGAAGCGCTCGGTAAAGACCAGTAAAGTGTCTCTGCGATTCCATAACCGCTCCCTCACGGTCACGGCTCATTAAATTCACGGTGTTTCAGAGCCGTGACCGTAAGGGAGCGGTAACGATATTACCGGGACAGTTTCTAGCTGGATCAACCAGGACGTAGTCCGCTTGGGGCGTCCAGACCGCTTCAGTGTGCGTCCTTGAAACGCCTTCATCGCTGCCTGCACCGTGCGATACGGTCTGTGCACACACTTTTTTCGAATATCCTCGAGTCCTTCCGCGATTCCACTGTCGACGACCGACTTCGGAGTGAACATAAATCTTTCCGCGTTCCCGTTACTTCGCCCGGCGCTCTTTCTCGAGCTGGTCGAGGTAGATCTTTTCGAGGTCGAGGACTGACGCATGAAATCCCTGCGGTCGACGAATCGCCGCGGATCGTACGGATCGCCCGGCTTATACTTCTCGTGCAGATGGAACTGCGAGGCGTGTGACGCCAGCCAGATATCGATCTGCATCTCTTTCTGGTCGTGGAAGGTTCGCGCACAAGCCTGCGCGATGTCCGGGTAGTTGGGCATACCGCTCACTTTCACGCCGGGATTGATCGACCCCATGTTGGCGATCAGCACGCGGTAATCTCGTCCGCCGTCACGAACGGTCAAAGTAAAACTGACAGCGCCCTTGGTATGGCCAGGATGGTGATGAACCGTGAGCTCGGTGCCCCCGAGCGCGATTTTGTCGCCATCCCGAAGACGCTGGTCGACGTGGACGGGCTCGAATCGCATGGACGCGTCTCCGCCCCACAGAAAGTCGGCCTTGCCCCCGGACTCGACGACCGGCACGTCGTCCTTCTCCATCAGCATCCTGGCGCCGGTGAGCCGCTTGATTTCCGCGAGGCCCGCAGCGTGATCGTAGTGGGCGTGCGTCGCGGTGATCAGTTTAGTATCGGAAAACTTGAATCCCAGCGCTTCCACACTGGCGAGGATCATCGGAACCGAATCCGCCAGCCCGGTGTTGATCAGGATGTTGCCCTGCGGCGTAACGATCAGCCAGGACGAGAGGTCCCAGGTACCGACCCAATAAACGTTCCCGACGACACGGAAAGGAGGGAAGGGCCGGCTCCAGTCCGCGTTGGCGGGAGCGGGAGGCGTCTGAGCCAGCGCCGGAATCGCTAGCGCCAGGAGCAGGAGAGAGCGCCACATCATGGGATCAGTTTACGCCCGCGCGCTCTGGTCGCGGCCGGCCTTCATAGCGGAAGATCGGCTTTACTAATCGAGGGCAGGACTCCTGACGCGTTTGGAAACTTCCGCACTCAGCAATTGGTAATGGCGTGTGTTCCACGTGAAGATCTGATCGGCGCCCGCGTTCACGGCGCATCTGGCGATCAACGCATCGTAGATGGCCCCGCCGGAAATCCGGCTGGCGGCAGCCTCCCGAATACTGGCAAAATATTCGTCGCCTTCAAGACTCACAAAACGGAACCGGTTATGGACACTTTCCAGAAATTCGATGGCCTGGTCCGGCGTAGCCCGATGTGGGAGCGGGAGCCGCGTAAGTGTGGAATAGACCTCAGCGAGGCTATGAGAAGCGCAAAACGCGATATCCGGGTTGCACCGTGTGTAAAGCCGGAGGCTCGGGGCGTGGTGGGGATGTTCAGCCAGAAACACAGGAACCAGAATGGACGAATCGAGAAAAAGCGTCAATTAGAGAGTCCGAGGAATGCGTGTTCTCGTTCCCGGCGGATGCGGTCCAGTGTTTCGTCAACGACGGCAATTTCAATTGGCTGGCCGGTACGGAGCACCGGGACACCCTCTTCGCGAACTAACTGGGCTGATAAAGATGCGGCAGCTCCAGGTTCTCCAGCCGCGGCTCCCGCACGAGAGAGGATCATTTCGCTCAGAAGCTCATCGAGCGACAGGCCTCTGGCCTGAGCCTCACCTTGGAAGGCCTGCTCGATGTCTGGCGGCAGGTTCAACGTAACGGTCATGGGGCACTCTTTACTTGTAGGATAACCCGGCTCGCGACCGTGGCCCGCTCTCGTCCAAAAAACCCTGAGACATTTGGCGTTGCAAAACAAAATTGCGCCAACATGTCGTATAATTCGCGAGAGCAGAGAAAATGTCGGCCAAATCGCTGAAAATCGACGGTCTCGACCTCGATCTGGAGAACCCGAGAATAACGCTCGCAAGCGACCAGCCGATGCGATGCAGAAGATTCTCAATGAGCAAAAGAAAACTCATAAACCTAGCTGAGAGCATCGCATCCAAGGGTCTCGACCCAATGGACCGCTTTCTTATATTGCGCTCTCACCTCCGCTCGGGAAAGTTCATTGTTCTTGAAGGCAATCGCCGACTGCTTTCCGCGAAACTCCTCACGAACCCTTCGCTTAGTCTTGGTTAGCGGTCCAAACGCGCTACCCGGCGTCCCGATACTCCCCGAAAACCCGTCGCAACGTATCCGAAATCTCGCCCACCGTTGCATAAGCCTCGGCCGCGTCCAGAATCGCCGGCATCAGGTTGTCCGTTCCGCGCGCGGCGCCTTCCAGCCGCTCGAGTCTTACGCGCACCGTCTCCGCGTTGCGGCCCGCCTTCAGTTCCCGCAGGCTCTCGATCTGCGCCCGCTCCAGCGCCGGATCGATGCGGAAAACCGGCGTCTTCACCCGCTCCTCCATCTGAAACCGGTTCACGCTCACGATGATCCGCTTGCCACTCTCGATTTCCTTCTGGAACTGGAACGCCGCGTTCTGAATCTCGGCCTGAATGAACCCTATCTCGATCGCGCGCAGCGCCCCGCCCATCTCGTCGATGCGCCGGATATAGTCCATCGCCTCACGCTCGATCCGGTCTGTTACCTCTTCAATGTAGAAACTCCCGCCCACGGGATCGGCGATGTTCGTGACGCCCGTCTCGTACGCGATGATCTGCTGGGTTCGCAGCGCCAGCTGCGCCGATTCCTGGGTCGGCAATCCGAGCGCTTCGTCGCGCGCGTTGGTGTGCAGGGATTGCGTCCCTCCCAGCACCGCCGACAGCGCTTCGAGCGCCGTCCGCACCAGGTTCACGTCCGGCTGCTGCGCCGTCAGCGTGGAGCCGGCCGTCTGCGTGTGGAAGCGCAGCATCCACGAGCGCTCGTTCTTCGCGCCGAACCGGTCCCGCATCAAGTGCGCGTACAGCCGACGCGCCGCCCGGAATTTGGCGATCTCTGTCAAAAAATCGGAGTGCGCATTGAAGAAAAATGACAGGCGGGGGGCGAACGAATCGACGTCGAGGCCCGCGGCCATCGCCGATTCGATGTAGGCGATGGCATTGGCGAACGTGAACGCCACTTCCTGCACAGCCGTCGAGCCCGCTTCGCGAATATGGTATCCCGAGATGGAAATGGTGTTCCATTCCGGGACCTCCGCGGTGGCCCAGGCGAACAGATCGGTGATGATGCGCATGGCCGGGCGCGGCGGGTAGATGTAGGTGCCGCGCGCAATGTATTCCTTCAGGATGTCGTTCTGAATCGTGCCGTTGAGTTTTCGCCAGTCGGCCCCCTGCTCGCGCGCCGTCAGAACGTAAAACGCCAGCAGAACGGCCGCCGTCGAGTTGACGGTCATGGAGGTCGAGATCTCGTCTAACCTGATCCCCTCGAACAGCTTGCGCATGTCCGAAAGCGACGCAATGGACACGCCGGTGCGCCCCACTTCGCCCGCCGCCAGCGGATGGTCCGGATCGATTCCCATCTGCGTCGGAAGATCGAAAGCCACCGAAAGACCGGTCGTTCCCTGGCTCAGCAGGTACCGGTAACGCCGGTTGCTTTCCTCGGCCGACCCAAAACCGGCATACTGGCGCATGGTCCAGAGCCGGCTACGATACATGTCGGGATAGATGCCGCGAGTATAGGGAAACTCACCCGGCCTGGACGGCGGTTCCATCGGTCAGGAGCGGGAAATGTTGCGGGCCTTGAGGAAAGATGAAACGCTGTATACCGCCATCACCACTATAAAGACGATGAGGATGAACAGGCGCATCGGTGTCTGGGCGCTGGTGTGACGGATGATTCCCCACACCCCACCCACTGCAAATACCAGAAAAATAAAGCCGAGAATCTCATGCCACAGCGAGTGAATGGGCTTGACGGCGGCTGGCAGGACGTGTTTTACGAACTTGCCCGCCGATCGCGCCAGTTGCTTTTTGGGCACGATTTAATCCTATCAAAGGTATTACTTGTTCCCGTAATACAACGCCTGTACAATCAAGGCAATAATGTCCCGTATTGATTCGGGGAACCGATGGCCCTGAAGTTGCATCACAACAAGTGGGTAGCGCCCAATGAAAGGGGCAAAACGTGGAAGAACGTCTCAAGAGCTTGATGCAGGACCTGGGAAATGCGATCAACGAATCGCTTTCCGACTCCGAGCGCATTGCAGAGGCGATCGGTGAAATCAAACGCGCCGGGTACGACGTCTTCCTTGTTCTGGAAGCTACCATCGGATTCAATAAACGCGACGAGAGCGAAGAATCCGGGGCTGAGGAAATGAACGAAGAGCCGACCGAAATCGCCACCACCGGAAAGGTCCGTTTCACTACCCAGGATCAGCGATTTCTCAAGGCCTTGCGCATTACCGTGGACGAAGAGGTCTAAAGCAGTTCGCGGTAGACGTCCAGAGTGGCCGAGACGGCCTTTTCCCATTTGAATTGTTCCGCGCGGTGTATTCCGCGCTCCACCCAATCATTACGGCGCGCATCGTCTTTGGCGAGCAGCAGCAGCGCTGAGGCAAGTTCTTCCTCGCTCTGCGGATCGACCAGTAAAGCCGCGTCCCCGCACACCTCGGGCATCGCGGACCGGTTGCCGGCGATCACCGGAACGCCCGCGGCCATCGCTTCGAGTACAGGCATGCCGAAGCCCTCATCGAGCGACGGAAACGCGAAAATGCCGGCGCGCGCGTACCACCGCCCAAGCTGTTCGTCCGTAAGGAAGCCGGTGACGCGAATCTGGCCGGCGCGCGGGCTGGCAGCGATTGCGCTTAATGTCTCCGCGGCATCAAAGCCCTGGGAACCGGCCAGCACCAGACTCCAGTCCTCCGGCATGGCACGGAAGGCGCGCACGAGCATGGCCTGGTTCTTCCGCCGCTGGATCGCCCCCACGCACAGCACCACCTTTTCCGGCGTGAGTGCTGGAATCTGCCGCGCCACCACGCCATGATGGATCACGCGGATGCGCGCCGCCGGCACGTTGAGATAGCTTTCCACTTGTTTGGCGGTGAACGCCGAAACGGCAATGATCAGGTCCGCGCCCCCGGCCGCGTCCCGCGCCTGCCTGGCGAATCGCTCGCGAAACTCGGCCGTGCTGTATTCGCCCGAGAGCACGAACAGATCGTGGAAGGTGGCGATTTGCCGGCGGAAGCGCCGTTTCGGAAGCCGCTGGTTCAGCCCGTGAAAAAGGTCCGCGGAACGATAGCCCCAGGAATCGGCCAGCAATCGGCGCGTAACGCGGGGCGGCTTCGGGAGTGGCCGCGCGCGCCAGAAGCGCTGCCAGCGGTAGAACCAATCCCATTCGTCCGCGAAATCCGCGGCAGCCAGACCGTTGAGCAACTCGCGCGAATACACGCCGACGCCGGAAAGTTCGTCCCCCAGGCTGTACGTAGCATCGAGTGCGACCCGCATGGTTTTCCACACAGGCTGAAGCCTGTGCCACCAAAATACAGGAGGTGGAACAGGCTTTAGCCTGTGTTCTGGATCAACTCTACTCCATCCGGTATTCTTTCAGCTTCCGGTACAGTGTCGTGCGGCCGATTCCGAGCAGTTGCGCCGCCACCGTGCGGTCGCCATGCGTGTGCTCGAGCGCATGCTGAATGGCGCGCCGTTCGAGTTCATGCAGAGGGACCACGTTTTCCAGCCAGCCGCTGCGGACCGTTTCTCCCCCCGCCACCGCCGCCAGCCCTCCCATGGTTTGCGCGCGCACATGGTTCACCAGCGCCGACGGAAGATCGGCGAAATGCAGCAGCGGTCCCGAGTTGAACGCCATCATCCGCTCAAGGCAGTTCTTCAGCTCGCGCACGTTGCCCGGCCAGTCGTAATCCATGATGGCTTCCATGGCGTCGTTCGACAGCACGAAGCGGCCACTCGAAGTGCTGAGAAATCGCTCCATCAGAAGCGGAATATCTTCTCTGTGCTCGCGCAGCGGCGGCAGGGTCAGCCGCACCACGTTGAGCCGATGAAACAGGTCTTCGCGGAACCGCCCCGCGGCGACTTCCTTCTGTAAGTCCCGGTTGGTCGCGGCCACCAGCCGCATTTCGATCCGAATTCTTTGGAGCGAACCGACGGGCCGCACTTCCTGCTCCTGCAGCACACGCAACAGTTTCACCTGCATCTCGAGCGGCAATTCGCCAATCTCGTCGAAGAAGGCGGTACCGCCGTTGGCCATCTCGATCAGGCCTTTTTTCGTATCCAGCGCGCCTGTAAACGCACCACGGACGTGACCGAAAAGTTCGCTCTCCATCATCGTGCCCACCAGCGATCCGCAGTCGATCGGCACGAACTGCCCGCGTGGCGCCGCGTTGAAGATGGAGCGCGCCACGACTTCCTTTCCAGTCCCGCTTTCGCCCTGAATCAGCACGGGCGAACGCCGGGTGGCCAGTTTGTCAATCTGATCGCGCAACTGGACGATTCTGGGCGCACGGCCCATGAATTCGTTCATCTCAGGATTTTAGTGTGGAAAGGCGCTGAACTTCTCTGCTATCGTCTGGCTGCGCGCGCCGCCTCGGCCACGCGAAAACCAGCCAGCCGTGCGCACTCCGCGGCATCCACGCCGGTCGCGAGCGGCTCAACGATCAATCCCGCTGCCATCAGAGCCCGATCCAGGCCCTCCGGACCGATCGCCGCCGCGATCTTGCCCTCGGTAAGCGTGTCGAGGCACCTTTTCACTTCGGGGGAAGAAAGATTCATCCAGCCCGGAATGGCCACGACCAATCCCTCGGCCCAGGCTGCATCGGCCTCGCGCGGCGCAATGTACTCCCAGCTCATCCGGTCGTGATTTTCCTTCCAGCCGGGGACGCTGGCGATGGTCTCGTCGCTCGCCGTTTCCGGGATGCGGCGCAGCCGGATGTTCGCCTTCGCCTGCACCGCTCCCACGGCGGCGGCCAGCGCCATCTTTTCGGTCGTGCCGGTACGGGAGTAAAAGACGATGACGACGTTGACGTCCTGCATCAGGCGAGATCGAAGAGAATAAACTCGCCGCCGTCCGAACCCTCGCCCGCCAGCGTCAGCGCGCTCTCGGCGCTGATCGATGCGCCGTCGCCTTCGCCGAGCTTCTGCCCGTTCAGCAGCACGTTCCCGCGCGCGACCTGCACATATCCAAAGCGGCCCGGCGCAATCGTCTGCGTGAGGCTCTCACCGGCGCCCAGTTCCGACGCCCACACGCGCGCATCCTGATGAATGAGCGCGGCGCCATTCGCCTCCGCCCCGTCCCCATAGGGCGCGGCGAGCATCCGCAGTTTTCCCCGCTTCTCCTGCGGCTCGAACGACAACTGGTGATACGACGGCTTCACGTCCTCCACCGCCGGCTCGATCCAGATCTGGAGAAAATGCACCGGCTCTTTCGGAGACGGATTGAATTCGCTGTGGACGATTCCGGTTCCCGCCGACATGGCCTGAATCGTGTTGGGACCGATGATGTGGCTTTCGCCCATGCTGTCTTTGTGGGCGAGGCTGCCTTCCAGAACGTAGCTGATGATCTCCATGTCGCGATGGCCATGCGCGCCGAATCCCTTGCCGGGCGCGACGCGGTCGTCGTTGATGACCCGCAGCGAGCGGAAGCCCATGTGGGCTGGATCGAAATAGCTTGCGAAGGAAAACGTGTGCCAGGTATTGAGCCACCCGTGGTCGGCGTGGCCGCGGTCTTTCGCTCTACGGATCG
>Ga0181521_10002236_pt1 | contig 23578 bp, 10 predicted proteins | sample PEATcosm2014_Bin_32_FD_119764 | JGI IMG/M metagenome (GOLD analysis project Ga0181521, IMG submission 119764) | Peatland microbial communities from MTU Mesocosm Facility, Houghton, MI, USA - PEATcosm2014_Bin02_60_metaG | ecosystem: Environmental > Terrestrial > Soil > Wetlands > Peat | place...
GGTCAATACGATGGTGCAACTCCGCGGCAGCCGGGGAGAGCGGGTTCCGCCGGGTGCGCCGGGAGAGATCTGGGTGAGCGGCATGGGGCTGGCCTCGGGGTATCTGAACCGCCCCGATCTCACGGCCGCCGCGTTCCTCGAAACGCCTGCCGGCCGATTCTACCGCACCGGCGATTCGGGACGCTGGCTGCGGAACGGCGAACTGAAGGTGCTGGGCCGCTCCGACGGACAGGTGAAGCTGCGCGGCCAACGAGTCGAACTGGACGAGATCGAGCGCCGGCTGGAAGCGCATCCGGGCGTGCGCCAGGCAGTGGCCGCCGTGGAAACCGCGGCCGATGGCGCGCAGCAGCTTTGGGCGTTCGTCTGCCTGCACGCCGCCGCCGAGGAGCCCGCACCGGAGGCCTGGCACGAGTATTTATCGCGGTCGCTGCCTTCCTACATGCTGCCCTCCGCCGTGCTCCGCGTGCCGGCGATTCCGATGGGCCTGACCGGTAAGGCCGATCGGGCAGCGCTGCTGCGCGCGGCTTCCGGACGCCTTGCCTCGATGCGCGAGGGTAACGGCGCCCCGACGCGAGACGGCGTGGAGCGGCAGATTGCAGACGTGTGGGTGGAGCATCTGCGGCTGGATTCGCGGCGCCTGACGCGCGAGGACGATTTCTTCCACCTGGGGGGAGACAGCCTGCGGGCCATCGCCGTGGTCAACCGGCTTCGGCGCTCGCTCCAGTGCAGCGTCAACGATCTCTACGAGCATCCCCGGCTGGCCGATTTCGCGGCCGTCTGCCGGCCGCGGCCGGAACATTTGCGGATGCTCATCCGGTCCGCCGCCGGCCACTGGCAAAGCTACCGGCGCGGGCTCGCCGATTACGAACGCGAGCGCCAAGCGGCGCTCGCCGAGGCTCTCGCGGCATATGAGGAGCGGAGCCGCTCCCAACCGGACGGCGGAGGCCGGCGCCGGGACTTGAGGCGCGTGCTGCTGACCGGCGCAACCGGCTATCTGGGCAGCTATCTGCTGCGCGAGTTGCTGGGCGAGGGCCGCGAGGTCAGCGCGCTGGTGCGCGGCGACGACGGCGAGGCGGCGCGCCTGCGCCTGGGCGGGATTCTCATTCACTACTTCGGCGAAGAACAGGGTGCCGCCTTGCGGGACCATCACCGGCTTACGGTGCTGGCGGGCGATTTGCGCCACGACGGCCTTGGCCTCCGCGCGCACACGTACGATCTCCTGGCGGATTCCGTCCAGGCCGTGTTCCACAGCGCGGCCAACGTGAAGCACTTCGGCCACTATCGGGAGTTCCATGCCGGCAATGTGGCCGCCACCGAGCGCCTGCTGCAACTGGCCGGCAAGCGCGCGGCTGACCCGGCGGATTTCCATTTTGTCTCCACGCTCTCGGTGTGTGGCCGGGCGCCCGCGCAGGGCTTCCGGCTGTTCACCGAAGACCACCCCGCGCCGGACCAGTTGGACGAGAACTTTTACATCCGCAGCAAGCAGGAGGCGGAGCGGCTGGTGGCAGCGGCGCGGGGGAGCCTGGCGAATGCCTGCATCCATCGCGTGGGCAACCTGGTGTTTGCCGCCGGCGGCGGAGCCTTGCAGTTCAACCTCCCGGAAAACGCCTTCTTCCGGCAGCTCGCCGCCTTTCTGCGGCTAGGCGCGGCGCCCGACGATGCGCACCTCTGGCTGTGCCATGTGGATGCGGTGGCGCGCGGCCTGGTGCGGCTCGCGGACGCCGCCGATCTGACCAATCAAACCCATCACCTGGAGAACCCGCGCATGAGTTTCCTGGCGGACTTCGTCGCCACGGAGGGGGTGCGGGCGTGCGGTTTCGACGCCTTCCTGGAGCGCCTGGAAGCGGCGGTGGACGATCCCGCGATGGATGCCGCCCTGGCCGCGGCCATGGAGACTTTCGGATTGTATCGTGGCGAGTCGCCTCAGGCGCGGGCGCACCGCCAGGAGATTGTCTCCACCCGCACACAGGCCCGGCTGGCGCGGCTGGGGCTGGTCTGGCCGGAGACGCCGGAGGCCGGGCGGGCGGACATGCTGCGCCGCGCGGCTGAGCATTTCGCGCGGCCGGTATCGGAGCCAGCGCCTTGAACTATTTGATGCGGTTCGGGATTTTTGCGTTCCTGCAGCGGGAAACTCAGGCCCTGGACCGCAAGCTGCTGATTCTGACGCTGGTCTCGGGCATCGCCAACGCCATGAACCTGGCGGTAATCAACGCGTCGATTGAGGCCTTGCGCGGCGGCGGACCGTCGTGGCTGCATTTTGTCTGGTTCGGCCTGTCGATCGCGCTGTTCGTCTATGCCTTGCGCTACATCCTCTATGAGTCCACCCGCATCACCGAGGCCGCCATCTGCAGCGTACGCCTGCGGCTGGCCGACAAGATCCGGCGCAGCGACCTGCTGGCCCTCGAGACCATCGGAGAGGGCGACATTCATGCCCGCATCAGCCGTGACACGGCAGCCATTTCACAGGCCACGCGCCCCCTGTTTGCCGCCGCGCAGGGCGTCGTGATGATTCTTTTCACCATCGCCTATATCGGCGCGGTTTCGCCGGTCGCCATGCTATTGTGCCTGGTCCTGATCGCCGGTGGCGCAGCCAAGTATTTCAAGGACCGCTCGGCTTACGACCGCGGCCTGCAGGACGCCTCCAGGCGTGAGGACGCGCTATCGGAATCGCTGAACGGCTTGCTCGAAGGCTTCAAAGAAGTCCGCATCAATAAACGGAAAAGCGACGATGTGTTCGCGGAATTCCAAGCCACCACCGTGGGGGTCCGCGACGTGCGCACCGGCGTGATGGTGCTGTTCTCCAACAACATTCTGTTCATCGAGATGTTCTTCGTACTGCTGCTGGGGGCGGTGGCTTTCGTTCTTCCCGTGCTGGCTGTGGCGTTCTCCGGATCCGCCGCCAAGATCGTGGCGGCCATCCTGTTCTTCTTCGGTCCCCTCACCACGGTGGTTTCGATGGTCCCCGTGCTGGCGCAGGTGAACGTGACGGTAGACAACCTGCAAGCCCTGGAGGCGAGCCTGGACGAGGCCCTGGCGAAATCGGCCGGCAACGAAGGGGTGCCGCTGGTGGATATGAGTTCTTTCCAGGCCATCCGCTTCGAGGGAGTCTGTTTCACCTATCGCGATCCGGACGGCAACGCCACGTTCCAGGTGGGTCCCATAGACGGCGAGGTCCGGCGCGGGGAGGTCCTGTTCCTGGTGGGCGGCAACGGCAGCGGAAAGACGAGCTTCCTCAAGCTGTTCACCGCCTTGTACACGCCGCTCGCGGGAACCATTCGCGTGGACGATGCGCCCATCGGACCGGCCAACATCCAGTCCTACAGGAATCTGTTCTCGGCGATCTTTTCGGACTTTCACCTGTTCGACAAGCTCCACGGGTTGAGCGACGCCGCGCCGGAGCGCATCAACGCCCTGCTGGCGGTAATGGAGTTGTCCGGCAAGACCGCTTTTCAGGACGGGCGCTTCACCACCACGCACCTTTCCACCGGGCAGCGCAAGCGGCTGGCGCTTGTGGTAGCCTGCCTGGAAGATAAGCCGGTGTATGTTTTCGACGAAGTAGCCGCGGACCAGGATCCGCACTTCCGCAACTACTTCTATGAGACGCTGTTGCCGGAACTGAAACAGGGCGGCAAAACGGTAGTGGTGGTCACGCACGACGACCGGTATGTCCATGTCGCGGACCGCGTCCTCGCGATGGACTACGGCAAGTTCCGCGAGATTCCGGCGCCGCCGAAACTGCCCAAAGAGCCCAAACCGCGAAAGCGCCCGCCGCGCTCGAAGCCGCCGGGCGAGGACCCGGCCACATAAAGCCGGCTATTGCCAGCCGCCTCCCAGATCGCAATAGAGGGCCACTACGTTGGTCAACCCTTGGCGCCGGATTTGCACCAGCGCGAGTTGCTGGTCGAGTAACTGCCGTTCGGCATCGAGGTATTCCAGGTAACTCACCACACCGCCTTTGTAAGCGAGATCGGCGAGCTCCACGCCCTGCCGCAGGCTTTCGACCAGCCCTTCCTGTTGAGTCCGCAATTCGTCCAGCTTTTGATACGCGGCCAGATCGTCGGCCACCTCGTGGAAAGCTTGTTGCACCGTCTTCTGGTAGGCGAGCAGCGACTCCTGGCGGCGTGCCTCGGCGGCGCGCACGCCGGCCTTGATGGCGCCGGCATTGAAGATCGGCAGGCTCCCGGCCGGTCCGAAAAGCCACGTGCCGCTGGGGGCAGTGAAGAGGTTGTGCAAAGCGGAGCTTCCAAACCCTGCCGCTGCCGTGAGCGAGATGACCGGGAAGTACGCGGCCTTGGCGACGGCCACCAGGGCCTGATCGCCGGCCAGTTGCTGCTCCGCCTGGCGGATGTCGGGCCGGCGGTCGAGCAGCGTGGAGGGCAGGCCGGCGGGAAGTCTCGGCGTCAACTCCTGATCGAGCAGCGAACGGCCACGGGCAATCGGCCCGGGATTGCGGCCCAGCAGGAAAGCAAGCTGGTTCTCGGTCTGTGTGCTCTGGAGTTCCAGGCCGGTGAGCGCCGTGCGGGCGCCCTTCACCAACACTTCGGCCTGGCGGAGATCGATCTCCGAGGAATAGCCGTTGTCCACGCGGAGCCGGACCAGTTCCAGGGACTCACTACGCAACTGGAGGGCCTGGCGGGTGATGTTGAGTTCGATATCCAGGTCGCGCAGCAGAAAGTACGCATCCGCCACGTCGCTCACCAGGGTTTGCAGGACCACGCGCCGCGCCTGCTCATTGGCCAGCAGGGTGGCACGCGCGGCTGCCGAGGTGTTCCTGATTCGTCCCCAGAGATCGAGCTCCCAACCCAGGTTGACGGTGAGGTTGGTGGCACTGGTGTCGGCTTCTGCCTGGCGCACATTGTCGTAGCCCCCCTGTGCGGTGACCGCAGGCAGGCGCGCCGATCGCGAAACGGTCAGTTGCGCCCTCGCTTCCAGGACACGCGCGGCTGCAATCTGCACGTCCAGGTTGTGGACCAGCGCCTCCTCGATGAGCCGCGACAACTCCTCGTCGCGGATCAGGTCCTGCCATCGGAGTTCGCCGAAACTGGCGGGCTCGCTCGTCTTGGCCGCGGGGACAGCGCCGGGCGCAAGGTCCTCTCCGCGATAGGCCGGGGGAACCGGGACATCTGGCCGAGTGAAGCGCACGCCGCCGCATCCGCCAAGCGCCAGCATGGTCGCCAGGGCCGCGGCCAGGCGATGAATGGAGTAGCGGGTCATTGCGGATGCACCGGTCCTGCCGGCGCTGTCCGGGCGGACACCGGCTGTCCGGGACGCAGCTTCGCGCCGCCCTCGACGATCACGATTTCCCCGCCGTCCAATCCGCCCGTTACGATGCTCTTGCCTTGGTAGCTGCCCTCCGTCGTCACGTTACGCGAAGCGACCGTGTTGCCGGGCGTCACCACGTTCACGGCCTTCGCTCCCGCGATATCCAGCAGTGCCCGCTCCGGGATCAGCACGGCATTCCGCCGGTTACCCACCAGAATCTGTACGCGTCCGGTCATCCCGGGCAGGAGAATCCCTTTGGGATTCGGAAACTGCGCCACAATCAGTAGCGTTCCCGTCTTCTCGTCCACCGCCCGTCCGATGTTCGTGTACCGGCCCCGGTAGGGGTAGAGGCTGTTATCGGCGAGTGTCAATTCGATGCGCTTCAGCGCCTCACGATCGATCTGATCGACGGTATGCAGATAGAGAGTTTCGGAGATGCCGAAGACCACCTGGATGGGATCCAGTTGGGAAACGGTGGCAAGCCGGCTGGAATCGCCTTGTCCGACGTAGTTGCCCACGGAGATGTCCGCCCGGCCGATGAGGCCGCCGATGGGAGCGCGGATCTCCGTCTCCGCGCGGTCCAACTCCGCTGTTTGAAGCGCCGCCTTTGCCGAAGCCAGGCCGGCCTCCGCCTGCCGGAGACCGACGCGGTCGCCTACCGTGGTGGTTCGCACCGTGGCGCGCGCGTCCTCCACCGCGGCCGCCGCTGCGGACTGCGCCGCTACCGCCGTATCGAGGTCCCGTTGCGGCACCGCCTTGCGCGCGGCCAGCGGCTTCAGCCGTTCCACGTCCTGGTTGCACTTCAGCAGGTTGGCCTCCGCTTGCCGCAGCGCGGACTGAGCGTTCACCACGCGCTGCTGTTCGCGAGCCATTTCCAGATCCGCTTCGGCTTTCTCGACCACCGCCTGGGCGGACTGCACTACGGCATCGTAATGGCGGGGATCGATGCGAAATAGCACCTGCCCCTTGGCGACCATGTTTCCTTCGGGAAACGACATCTCGGTCAACCGGCCCTGGACGTTGGCGCGGATTTCCACCGTGGCCGCCGCCTCGGTGCGGGCCGCCAGTTCCACGATGAGCGGAACGTCGCGCCGTTCGGCGATCTCCACCGCCACCGCGGCCACTGGTTGCGTCCGGACGGCGTCCTGCTTTGGAGCCCTGCCGCATCCGGCGTTGAGGACGGTCCACATCGCCGTGAGGGCCAGTCCCACGGCGCCAAACATTCGGGATGTGTGCATAGGTTTCCGGCGATCGAAACGCCAGAGTCTATATCGGCGGCGGCCGGGAGAATCGATAGGGGGGCGAAATATGTTTCCGCGGCCATGTTAGGAAGGGGCTGATTCGGCCGGTCACGGACGCGATAGGGCCCGAATGCCTGATCGAGGGACTGCCGGTACCTTACAGCAGATCTCCCGAAATGACCGGCCGCGCACTACGGGGTCCCACCAGCTTGTCGGAGGGTGGCTTGGCTCGAAGCGGACGAATGTCGGTGATTTGGTCGCCTCAAATCGGATTCGCCTATAGCAAGTTCCGGCCACCGGAGAAGGCACGGAACATGGAAGCCGCTCGCGACCTCGCAATAGTAGGTAACGGGGCTTCGCTCGTGTGCTGACACCTCCGACATTCGCCTATATCGAGTTCCGCCACCCCTTTCGCGCTGTTTATCGGGGGGTTTCAAATGCCCGCGGGAATCGATTCGTCTGTCGCGGCGTGGGCAGCCGATTCGGCGAATCGGTGCGGCTCGCGCAGTAGCCGAAAGTACAGGAGGGGAAAACCGATCACCGGTCGAAGCAGGAATTGCTCGCGCTGCCGGCCGGTAAGCACGGGCTTCAGCTTGCGGTGCAGCATCAACTGCGCGTACCACGGGACCGCGGGAAACATGTGGTGGATGAGATGGCACGGTTGCCCCCACGGGCCGCCCCCGATGAGCATTCCCCAGAAGCCAAGGCCGAAGCTGCGCGCACCGTTCCTGTGGTCTAGAGGCATCAGGTTGTGTTCGCTGAAATGGCGCAGCCGATCTACGAAAAATCCGACGTGTGGCGTTACCACCATGAGGGCAATGAACGGGAACGCTGCCCCATAGAGCGCCAGCATAGCGCCCGCATAAATGCCGTGGTATACCAATGAAACGGCCATCGAACGCAGGAGTGCTTTCGTGATAAAAAGCGGGCGATGCACCACGAAGTCGCTGTAGTTGAGGAACATGGCGAAAGGTAGCATTGTCGGCCAGTAACGGCGGCTCGACACGAAATTGAGGAACTCGCCATCCTCCGCGGTTCCGAACTGAGAATGATGCGAAAAGTGGTTTTTGGAGTAGTACACCGGGTCCGCGGCGCCCAGACGGCACAGGTTGTTGGCCCACATCGCGAAAGCTCTCGTTACCGGGCCGCGAGGACGGAATATCCGTTTGTGCGCGGCGCCTTCGTGCAACGAGTAGACCATCATCGAATAAATCAGCAGGCTGTGTAACGATCCGACGACGACGGCGCCCGCGACCTCCATCCAGGACACTCCGGAGTGCCCGTGCCTCATGAACGCGGCAGGTAGCCAGAGCAGCACCGCGCAGTCGCTCAGTAGCAGGAATACGACCACCGCGAAGCTGATGGTATGGTGGACCCCGGGGTGGTCGTTGACCCATTTGTGTAGCCGCTGTGCATGCTCGCTCATGAGCCGTAGTTGCTCAGGCGTCAGTTCTTCGAACGGGGTGTGCGCATGATACTCGCGCGCAAGCGCGAGTTCCGACAGATGTATTTTCATCGCATGCTCCTGATCTCAAATGAGCGGTCCGTCCTCGATGAGGCGGTGCGCCGGGTATCCGGCGCGGGCGCCCGGGGAGCGCGGGCCGCGAGTTCCACAGACTGCCGTTCCGGGTCGACGCGGGTCGGGCACCAGCGTACCTCGCCGGCCTGCCAATTGCCCTGGCGGTCGGGCCCTACATGCGCCGTCAACACGATGCCATGCCGATAACCTTCGAGCCTCAGACCGCTGGTCAAGTCGCCCAGGGAATACGCGATGAGTTGCCGGCGCCGGCCGGCCGTCTGGCAGGCCACGGGCTGGGGGCAATGCGAGTGATGACCGACAATCATGTCCCAGCGAGCCAGCAACTCCCGCGTACGCGCCACTTGCTGGAGCCTCGGAAACAACTCCATCTCGTGTCCCCAGTGCGGAAAGAGGATGTTCATCTTCCCGTTGGCGGGGGCATCGGCGGCGACCTCCTCCAGCATCGCCACATAGCGGCACTGCTGGTTCGACCAGGCGGTGCAGGCGCTGACGCACACACTTCCTGCAATCACGATCGACGCTTCGTCGCGGCGCCCGATCACGGCGATGCCGCGCTCCTCCAGCGCCCTGCAGGATTCCGTGAATGCGGTAAAGCCGTAATCGCCGACGTGATTGTTGGCGCAGCCCAATACGATACGTGCCCGGGGCGCGAGGGATTCCAGGAAGTCGATGACCCGATGGGAGTGCCGTTGGCCCAGAAAGACCCGGTGCGCCGGCACGTCGACGATGCAGCCTTCAAGATTTCCAATCAGCACGTCTGCGCCGGAGAGGAACGCCCGGAGCCTGCGTCCGGGCCGCAGGACTGCGTGGCCGAACGGCATAAGGTCGCCGACGAAAGCGAGTTTGAGCCGCGGGTCGACATCGTTCAACCGCGAACACCGCGGTAGCGACGGCACCGGCGCCGCCGATTGAGCCGACGGGCCCAGCAGGTTGTTCCGGACCCAGCGAAAGCCGTCAGCCAGGCCGTACGGCTGCGCGAACCTGCGCGTCGGCCGTTCCTCCCGCCAATCCTGGTCGGGAACCGTGGTCCGCAGCTTCTCAAACTGAATGTTTCTCACGGATGTCCTAAGCGACCGAGAAATCCTCTGCCGGAATCCCGCCGAGGACGGAGTCGATCAAGGCCGGGTCGCGCGCAATGTTCGGGCCGGGGCGCGTGGCAAGCAGCAGCGTCGATTGAAAGGCGTACCGCGGAACGCCGCTAACCATGAAGCCAAGCGGATCGTGTTCGTGGATGCCAATGGTCACGAGGGAGTAGCCCTCACGGAAAGCCAGATGGCGGATATGGGCGAGCAGCGCCCGCAGCGCCTCCCCGTGGCCGGGGGCATAGGCGGCATTTCGCAGAAAAAGGGCCTTGAGCGGCGCGCCCATTTGCGGTACCGCCAGCCGTGGGATGAAGCGGCGCGCGGCGCCGAGCGCTCTCAGCAGGAATCTCATGGGGCTCGATACGCCAGCGACATAGATCTGCTTCACATTCGCGAGGTCGAGCGCCGACAGCGTAGCGACGATCGCGCCGTCGTGGCGGGCGGTGAAGACGCGGCATGGCGGCTGAACCGACGGCGGGGTTTCGGGCGCGCGCAGTGCCGTACCGTCCAGAACGGGCGCGAGTTGATAAGAGGCGTTGAATCCGTTGCACAGGTCACACACCGCGGCGATCTCGCTATTACCCGCGAGGGCGATGGCATATCGGCCGCCCGCCGGGTCGCGACGCCGGAAAAAAGCCGGCAGCATCTGGTAGACGCGGAAATTCCCCGCCGATCGCCATTCGGGAAGAAAGAGACGGCTGCGGAGCAGTGACATTACGCGCTCGTTGCCGCGGGCCGCGACGCATGCGTACATGTTTACGTCCTGCGTGTCCATATAGTCGAAGGCGGCTCGCAGGATCCGGAAGAGCACCCGTTGGCCGCGATGTCGGGGGTCGAGCTTCAAGTCGCCCATGTGGCCGATGGTTCTCGGCTGCGCATTCACAAATACCGTTCGATAGGTTACCGAAAAGCAGGCGACGATCCGGCCGTCCACGATCGCCACAAACGTCTTGCCGCGGCCGCGCAACCGGACCAGGGCGAAGAAATCGGGGTCCCGGTCGATCCGGATGCTGACGCGTCCATCCATGGGTGTCGCACGGGTAAGGGCCAGCAGGCCGGGATTGTCAGCCTGCTCCGCCTCTCGTACGGTAATCATCGGCATGACGGGCGACCTCCAGTTCTAATCGGACGCTCGGCTGGACCGCGGACATCCCTCCGGAAGGGGAGGGCCGGGCCCCACCGGAACCGGGCGCCGCGCATACCGGTCTATGGTGGCGTCTCCGGCGCCTCGTCTTTCTTCGTCTTCCGTAGCCGGTATGCCGCCGCGACGGCCTTTTGTAAGCGCGCGCCACGGCGCGGGGGTGAGTCCCCTGTTTCACCGGATGGACGATCGGGGGCCGCCGGACTCGCGGCGAACGTCACCAACAGCCGCCCCTCTTCCATGACCGAATTCTCCGCTTCCAGGCCGGACAGCGCTCGCGGAAGAAGCAAGGTCCTTCGCCAATTGCCGAGAGTGACCGTCAGGTTGTCCCCGTGCCGAGACACCGCGAGCTGATCGCCGGTGACGAACGGAATGGGCAGCGACAGGCGGTATTTGCCCCTGGTCTTCTCGATGCGCTGCGATTCGCCCTCGAAAAAGATGCTGGCCGGATCGCACATCGAATCGGGCTCCGTTACACTAGCCGCGCGGCTTCGCCGCGGCTTGCGAGCCGGGCGCGACTGTCCCTTGTCCGCCGGGTGCCGATCCTCGCGGTACATGATATGTGCGAGTTGCCGCAGCATATCGATCCCGACCACTTCCTGTTCCATCAGCGGAACCTGGAAGATGGGAATCGGGAAGAACGACTCCTGGATCTCGGCGCTGTGCCTTTCCTGAATCGCCTTCCAGCAGCCGAAATAGGGATCGTCGACTCCCGGTGGAATTATGCGGTTCGAGAACACGGCATCCACCGCAAAGCCGTACAGGGAAAGGCAACTGAACGAGCGCTGGGCTTCGCGAATGACCATTTTTTCGGGGTTGACGACGAGCCGCACGGTGGTCAGAGACCGATCGGTCAGCAGGGTCTGCACGCGGGTCAGGTTGACGATCAGGCCCTGAATCGCGTCGAACACATCTTCCCCCGGAATCCGGATGTCCACCAGCGCACGCAGCAACGGGCGTGCAATCCGGGCGGCCTGCCGCTCGATCGGAAAAATGCGATTGAGATACCAGCCCGCGGCCTCTGGCACCGACAGCAGCGAGAGCGTCTCTCCCGTGGGCGCACAATCTACAACAATGACATCGTAATTGCCAGTCTCGTGCAGGTAAGCGATTTGGAACAGGTTGGAGAGCTCGTCCATTCCCGGAATTACACTGGCTTCTTCGGCGATCAGCTCGTCGACGCCGCGCAAGGCCAGAATGCCGCTGAACCAGGAGCGGATGGTTCCCCAATAATTCTCCATCTGGTATACCACGTCGATCTCCTGCGCCCAAAGGTTGGGGGCAAGTTGCGTCGGCTGAGGTCCGATAGCCTGGTCGAACGAGTCACCCAGACTATGAGCGGCGTCGGTGCTGACGATGATCGTGCGGTAACCCAGTTCTGCGCACTGCACCGCGGACGCAGCGGCAAGTGTCGTCTTGCCGACGCCGCCTTTTCCTGTGTAAAGTATGATACGCATGCTGGCGTGTCCTGCGACTCCATGGGACCGTGCGTAAATCAATCCGGCTGTTACATTGCGCCCGCAACCTAGTACTATTCTCAGTACGCGTGGCTACGGAGTTGGACGCTCCTGGCGCGCGCCACCGTCTGAATTAGGTGCAAGTATATTACGTGCCGCCAACGGCGTCAACGAAAAATAGCTGTCGAAATCAGCAATTAGCGGGCTGGGGCTCGCCTCGTTACTATCTCGGACAACCCGGTGGGTAACTGTGCAGGAGTAACGGAATAGGATGGCTGTACGGATCATTACGTTTCATCTCATGGCGCCGGGAAAAAGGCTCTTGACAAACCATTATCGCAAAAGTACTATTCGTTCTACGGGCGAACCTGGGGCTGTAGTTGCCGCCGAGGGGAAGGTATTATGCCAAGCCGAAGTAAGCCAGCCAAGCAGCATCCTAAGCACGAAGCCACAAGCCAGCCTCTGTTCCGCAGCGCCGCGAAGCGTCCACTTTACGGAGACCGCATTCGCACAGCCCTCGGGAGCGATCCCGTGCGGAAAGCGCTGGAAGCAGTCCATGGACTGCTTCCCGCGGAAATGGCGCAGCATCTAAAGAACGCCAGGCGCGAGCGGCTTCTGTCCTGGCGCGCACTGATCGACGCAAGTCTATCCGATAAGTCCTGAAATCATGACGGTAGCGCGGAACGCCCTGGAGCTGGCGTGGGCCGCGTGCAGTTTCGCTGTCCCCCCTGGAAGCTCCCATAACGTGAAAAGGAGTGAACGTCATGGCCGAAGAACAACAAAAACAGTTCGCCGAGGGGGCGCAAAACATTAGGAAGGGTCTGCTGGAGATTAACGACGCGCTCATCCAGTTGCTGCCCCCGGACTATCTGAAGCACAGCCGTCTCGCGCGCCGTGAGCGGCTCCTGGCTTTGCGCAGCGGCATCGATGCCCGGATCGCCGCTACCGACCGCCAGTTGAAGGCCAGCGAGCAGCCCGGGCACTAAGCTCCGCGAGACATCGCGATCGACGGGGGCTGCGGCGTGCCCCTGGCGAGGGTTCGATCCAGCTTCCCTGACGGATGCCGAGCGTGTAGAGGCGCGTCTGAGTTCTCCCGGTTGCTGTGCGCGGCGGCGGTATTGTGCCCCCATCAGCGGCCGCCGCATTCTTCCGCATGTGCGTAGTTCCCGATGCATGCCCGTTGGTCTGGAGGCAACATGATAGATCCCGCCGTAGACTCAGTACGAGCGCCAATTTCCGATGCGCCGGCCGAACGGCCACCGATCGCAATTGTAGGAATGGCTTGCCGGTTTCCCGGCAACGCCAACAGCCCCGACGAATTCTGGCAGCTCCTTTGCAATGGATCGGACCCGATCCGAACCGTTCCGCACGAGCGTTGGGACATCCGCAGCTATTTCAGTCCGGACCGCGCAGCCCAAGGCAAGATGCATTCCCGCTGGGGCGGGTTCATCGACGGGATCGACCTCTTCGACGCGGATTTCTTCGGCATCTCCCCGCGGGAAGCAGCCCGAATGGATCCGCAACATCGCCTCCTGCTCGAGATCGCGTACGAAGCGCTCGAGGACGGCGGAGTAACCCCGGAACAACTCGCCGGAACGGCCGCCGGCGTATTCGTTGGCATTTCGACGTGCGACTATGGCGCCATCCAGGCCAGCCCTTCGGAACGCGATACCATCGACGCGTACACCAACATCGGATTGGGATTCTGTATCGCCGCCAATCGCATCTCCCACCAGTTCGACCTTCACGGGCCGAGCCTCGCCATCGATACCGCCTGCTCCTCGTCCCTGGTGGCGGCGCACTTCGCCTGTCAGTCGATCTGGAGTGGCGAGTGCTCTGTCGCGCTGGTAGGCGGAGTGAATGCGCTGCTGCGGCCCGAATCCACCATAGGATTCAGCAAAGCCTCCATGCTCGCGCCTTCGGGGCGATGCCGGTCCTTCGACGCCCTGGTGGAAGGCTATGTGCGGTCCGAGGGCGCCGGCATACTCTTGTTGAAGCCTCTTACCCGCGCCCAAGCCGATGGCGACCGGATCTACGCCGTGATCCGCGGCACCATGGTGAACCAGGACGGCAGAACTCCAGGTCTGGCGCTTCCCAGCCGCGCCGCTCAGGAACTGCTGCTCCGTTCGGCTTATGAGAAGGCCGGTATCGATCCACGCCACGTGCACTTTGTGGAGGCCCACGGCACTGGCACGCCGGCCGGCGATCCGATCGAGCTTGGGGCCATCGGCGCAGTTCTCGGCGCCGGCCGAAAACCAGGCGACCGGTGCGTGATCGGTTCCGTGAAGAGCAACATTGGACATTTGGAAGCCGCCTCGGGAATAGCCGGCATGATGAAGGCGGCGCTGTGCATCGAACGCGGGGCTATCCCTTCCAACCTGCACTTCGAAACGCCTAACCCGAACATCCCGTTCGACGCCCTCAACCTGCGGGTCGCGCAGGAATTCCAGCCTTGGACCAACAACGGCTCGAGTGCGCGGCTCGCCGGCGTGAACTCTTTCGGATTCGGGGGAACCAATGCGCATGTCATCCTGGATGCACCGCCGCGCGCCATCGCGCCCGCCATCGCCGCTGTCGCCGACCGGCCGCGAATCCTCCGGCTGTCGGCCCGCAGCTCCGCGGCGCTCGAGGCCAGCGCGCGCGCCTATCGCGCACTGCTGGCCGATGAGGCGCACGCCGGCAGCGCGGTGACGGACATCTGTTACAGCGCGGCGCTACGGCGTGGCGACGGCAATCATCGGCTGACGATGGTGGGAACTTCCAAACAGGAATTCATCGAACAATTGGACGCCTTCACCGCCGGGGAGAGCCGTCCCGCGATGGCGTCGGGGCGGCGCAGCGTCAGTCAATCCACCAATCTCGCATTCGTATATCCCGGCATGGGACAGCAGTGGTGGGGCATGGGACGCCAACTGCTTGCCGAGGAGCCGGTGTTTCGCGACATGGTGGAACGCTGCGACGCACTGCTGCGGGACCTGGGCGGGTGGTCGCTTCTGGAGGAATTGTCGGCCGGCGAGACCGACACGCGAATCCACCAGACGCAGATTGCCCAGCCGGCGATCTTCGCGGTACAAGCCGCCCTGACCGCGCTCTGGCGATCATGGGGCGTGGTTCCGGGCTTGATTATCGGGCACAGTGTGGGTGAAATCGCGGCAGCTCACGCCGCCGGAATCCTGTCGCTCGAAGACGCCGTGCGGCTGGTTTACCACCGCAGCCGTCTGCAACAACGGTTTGCCGGACAGGGCGAGATGCTGGCCATCATGCTCCCCTGGCGGGAAGCCGAAAAACTAGTGCAGCCCTACGAAGGGCGAGTGTCGATCGCGGCCATCAATAGCCCGGAGGACGTCTCGTTGTCGGGAGATGCGGAGGCGTTGCGAGCCATAGCCGCGACGCTTGCGGAGCGGGAAATCTTCAGCCGGTACCTCCGCGTCGAAGTGCCGTACCACAGCCCGCGAATCGAACCTCTCAAGGGCGAGTTATTGGAAACGCTTGCCGGTCTGCGTCCCCAGCCAGCCACAGCCGCCATGTACTCCACCACGCTCGCCAGGCTTGTGGAGGGCCCCGAACTCGACGCCGGCTATTGGTGGCGCAACGCGCGCCACGCCGTCCGGTTCGCCGACGCTATCGAGGCTGCCATGGCCAGCGATCACCTGTTTTTCCTGGAGATTGGCGCACACCCCGTGCTTCCGGCCGCGATCGCGCGGTGCCTGGCGGAGCGCAAGAAGGAAGGTGCGGTGGTGACGTCGTTGCGCCGCAACGAGCCCGAGCGCGTGACGATGCTGGGTTCGCTCGGCAAGCTCTACACGCTGGGTCTTGCGGTCGACTGGCGCCGGCAGTTCCCGGAGGGCGGGCGGATGGTGAAGCTGCCCTCCTACCAGTGGCAGCGGGAACGGTTCTGGCACGAATCCGACGAAACCCGGCGGGACCGGATCGGCCTTAACGTTCATCCCCTGCTCGGTCGCCTGATGCATTCGGCCAACCCCTCCTGGGTTGCGGAAATCGACGTCCAACGCCTGCCATACCTGCGCGAGCACCGCGTGCAGGACGCGGTCATGTATCCCGCGGCTGCCTACGTCGAGATGGCGCTTGGCGCCGCGCGCGAGCTGTTCGGTCCGGGTGCATACGTAATCGAAGATCTGGCGCTGGAGCGCGCGATGCTCATTCCCGCGGGAGGGGCTGTCACCACTCAGTTCGTGCGCCGCGGGGAAACCGAATTCGAGATTTTCGGGCGCCCGAAGGGGTCCGACTCACCGTGGGTGCGGCACGCCAGCGGCAAGCTGCGCCGCCGTCAGGAAGGCGAAGCGCCGAAGCCGATAGCCGCCGCCATCCTCGATCGCTGCCGGTTGGAAGTCGCCAAAGACGCTTTCTATCAGCATTTCCACAACGCCGGCATCCAGTACGGTCCGCCCTTCCAGGGCGTGGCCCAGCTCTGGTGTGGCGAAGGGGAAGCGTACGGCCGAATCGCCGTGGATCCGGAATTGGATGCGGACTGGCCGGATTACCTGCTGCATCCCGCGATTCTCGATGCCGGCTTCCAGGTGCTGGCGGGCACCCTGGCGCTCGCGGCGCTGCGCAATCCGTCGGCCGCCAAGGCGGGCAACGGCGGAGTCTACCTGCCGGTCCGCATCGGCCGCATCCGGTTCTACGGGCGGTCCGCGAAAAACCTGACGGTCCATGCCCGCGTGGTGGAATGCACGGCGCGGTGTTTTAAAGGTGACCTCCTGCTCATCGACGACGGCAATGTCCTGGCCGAGGTCGCGGGGCTCGAGTGCCGCGCGATCGAACGCCCGGCGGAGAAGATCAACAACTATCTCTACCAGGAGCAGTGGAACCTGCAGGCGCGTAGCGGCCAGCTTGTGGCGCGCCGGGACGCCGGCTACCTGCTGCCGCCTTCCGAAATCGCTGCGCGCCTGGCAGACGAGGGTGAACGGCTGCGGCAAGACTTCGGTCTGGACCGCTGCGAGACTATCGAACCGGAAGTCAGGCAACTGGCGAACGCATACGTCCTCGGGGCGCTTAAGCACCTGGGCTGGAAGTTTGAGCTCGGACAGCCGATCTCCGCCGAAGGACTGATCGCGCAGCTCGGCATCCTCTCCGATCACCGGCGCCTGTTGGAACGTACCCTCGAAAATTTCGGGGCCGACGGGTTCCTGGCGATTGGCAACGAGGGCTGGGTGCTGCACCGCTTGCCCGATGAGGTGGATACCAATGAAGTGTGGGCGTCGCTCTGGCGCCGGTATCCTTCGATGCAGGCGGAGCTCATATTAGTGCGCCGGTGCGGCGAACAGCTGCCGGGTGTACTGAAGGGCGCCGTCGACCCGCTGGAGGCGATCTTTCCGGAAGGTTCGCTTACCACGGCCGACCATCTGTACCAGGATTCGCCCAGCTACCGCATCTACAACATCCTGGCCGAAAAGAGTGTGGCTGCGGCGCTCGAGCGGCTGCCGCACGACCGGACCCTCCGCATCCTGGAAATCGGCGGCGGTACCGGCGGGTTGAGCACCTATGTGCTCCGCAGCCTGCCGCGCGAGCGAACCGAGTACGTGTTCAGCGACGTCACTCAATTCCTTACTTCTCATGCGGAACAGAAGTTCCGCGACTATCCCTTCGTGCAATATCGCGTTCTTGACATCGAATCGGATCCCATCGCCCAAGGCTACGAGCCGCATTCCTTCGACCTGATTCTGGCGTCGGACGTACTGCACGCCACCCGCGACCTGCGCGATTCGCTCACGCACATCAAGCAACTGCTGGCGTCGGATGGCATGCTCGTCTTGCTCGAGCTGACCCAGCCCCCGCGCTGGCTTGTATTGGTTTTCGGGTTACTGAAGGGATGGTGGCGCTTCGCGGACTCGGATCTGCGTCCCAAGGAACCGTGCATTTCGCAGCGGGCCTGGCGGAATTTGTTGGCGGAGGCCGGGTTTACCGATGTCGCGTGCCTCGCGGACACGCCCGTCGGCGAGAAGGCGGAGCACAGCGTAATCATGGCCCGGGGCCCGAAAGTCGAGTTGGATGGCGCGTCCCCGGAAAGCCAGGATAAATTGTCGAACGCGGCCGGCACCTGGTTGATTTTCGCAGACTGTCGCGGCATCGGCGACGATCTTGCGCGACGCCTGCGCGACCGCGGCGCGCGAACGGTCCTCGCGTACGCGGGCGACACTTACGAACGCGCCGGGACCGATCGGTTCCGGATTCGTCCCCGGAGTGACGATGACATGCGGCATCTGGTAGCCGCGGTCGCCGAAGATCCCGGGGAGTTCCGCGACGTCGTCCATCTTTGGAGCCTGGATGCGGCGCCAAGCGACGAATCGCTCGCGGCCATGGAATCGACCCAGGTGACGGGATGCTTCCATGTGCTCTCCCTGCTTCACGTGCTGGAAAAGGTGGAGCGGCCCACCCCCGCCCGGCTGTGGCTCGTCACCGCGGGCGCGCAAGCTGCCGGCCCCATGGCCGGGCCAGTGAGTTTTACCCAGGCTTCGCTGTGGGGCCTGTGCCGGACGATCACAACCGAGCATCCGGATCATCGTGCCCACGCGATCGATCTTTCCGAATCGCCATCCGCGGGCGAAGTCGAATCGCTGCTGGAGGAGTTGCTGGCGGGCGAGGCGGACGACGAGGTGGCATTGCGCGGGGCTTCGCGTTACGTCCACCGGGTTTCGCGGCTTTCCGTTGCGGCCATCCAGGAGTCAGCGAAGCAAACGGCGCCGGTGGAGTCCTGTCCGCCGTTCCGCCTGGAGATCGCCAACCCCGGCATGCTCGACACGCTGACATTGCGCGGGTGCGAGCGTCCCGCCCCGGGACCGGCTGAAGTTGAGATCCAGGTCTTAGCCGCGGCTCTTAATTTCCGCGATGTGATGCTCACGATGGGGCTGCTGCCTGACGAAGCCATAGATGGCGGCTCATTCGGGCGCGCGCTCGGAATGGAATGTGCCGGCCGGATTTCGGCCGTGGGAGAGCGGGTGAAGGGATTCAAGATCGGAGACCGGGTGGTTACCTGCGCGCCGGGCACGCTGGGCAGTCACGTGCTGGCCGACGCTGGATCCGTCGCCCCGATTCCGGGACAGCTCAGCTTCGAAGAAGCCACGACTATCCCGATCGCTTTCACTACCGCCTACTATGCGCTACACCACCTCGCGCGGATTCAGAAGGGCGAACGGGTGCTGATCCATGCGGCCGCCGGAGGGGTGGGGCTGGCGGCGTTTCAACTGGCGAAACTGGCCGGCGCCGAGGTCTATGCCACCGCGGGGACGGAAGTCAAACGCGACCTGCTGCGGGCACTGGGCGCACGCTTCGTGGCCGACTCCCGCTCGCTGTCCTTCGCCGAACAAATCCTGGAAGCGACGGGTGGGAAGGGCGTGGACATCGTGCTCAACTCCCTGGCCGGCGAATCGATCGCCAGAAGTTTCGCTGTGCTGGGCCCCTACGGGCGCTTCGTTGAAATCGGGAAGCGCGACATTTTCGAGAACAGCCGGATCGAGCTGCGCCCCTTCCGCGCCAACCTGTCGTACTTCGGCGTCGATCTCGACCGGGCCTATGCGGAGCGGCCGGACTTCGTCCGGTCTCTGATGGGCCGGGCGATGGCCGAATTCGCGGACGAAAAGCTGCACCCGCTAGCCTACCGCTCGTTCCCCATCGCGGAAGCGGTCAACGGCTTCCGCTACATGGCGCAGGCCAAGCACATCGGCAAGGTCGCGGTTTCTTTCGCCAATTGCAACGTGGTGGTGACGCCTCCGGCACAAAGCGAGATCGCCTTCGGCGCGGACGGCACCTATCTGATTACCGGCGGGACGGGCGGATTCGGGCTGGCCGTGGCCCAGTGGCTGGTGAGCCACGGCGCGCGCCACCTTGTGCTCATGGGACGAAACGACGCCTCGCCGCAGGCGGCCGCCGCCATCGCCGCCCTGGGGGACGCGGGTGCACAGGTGTCGGTTGCCAAGGCCGACGTGACGCTCGAATGCGACGTGGAACGAGTACTCGCTGGAATCGCAAGCAGCGGATCGCCGTTGAAGGGCGTCATGCACGCGGCGATGGTTCTGGACGATGCGCTGCTGCACGAGCTGGACGAAACGCGCATGCGGCGGGCTATGTGGCCCAAAGTCGCGGGAGCGTGGAATCTCCATTGGCAGACGCGCGATCTTCCGCTCGACCACTTTGTCCTGTTCTCTTCGTTCAGCGCCATCATCGGGACGGGCAGACAGGGCAACTACGTCGCGGCTAACACTTTTCTCGACGCGCTGGCGCACCATCGGTGCGCGCAGGGGTTGGCGGCGCTGTCGGTAAATTGGGGCGTGGTGGCCGACACCGGCTACGTATCGCGCAATACGGAGCTCCTCCAGAAGCTGGATCAACTGGGATTCAGTCCGCTACCGGCTCAGCAGATGCTCGACATGCTGGGCGTTCTGATCCGGGAAAAGGCCGCGCAGGTCGGCGTAGCCAATCTGAATTGGCAGCAATTAGCGAAGATACCGATGATCGGATCGTCGAAGCGGTTCGCCTACCTGGTGAAACCGGAACTGTCCGACGGCGACTCCAAGAACGGCGCATGGCTGATCGACGCCATCATGGCGGTCGATCCTTCCGAGCGACAGGTGTTCCTGCAGAACCACGTTCGCGAGCAGCTTGCCCGCGTGCTCGACACGTCGCCGTCGAAGATCGACGTCGATACTCCGCTCATCAACCTCGGCCTCGATTCGTTGATGGCTGTGGAGATCGGGCACCGCGTGCAATCGCAACTGGGCATTTCCATTCCCGCGGTCAAGTTCCTGGAGGGGATGACCACCGCGGGTATGGCGCAGTATCTGATCGAGCATCTCTGCGGAACCGAATCGGCGGGCATAGCTCGCGCGGCCGCGGCGGCTCCCCTCCAACTGCGTTCCGCGCCGCCGGATACCGGCGACGCGAGCAGGCGATTGATCGATTTGCCACCGGTTCACGGATCGGACGGCATGCCCCACAACGGATCGGGTGCGGCGTCCGATGAGCATTCTCTGGCGCACATGGAACGGCTGGTGGCGAATCTCTCCGACGACGCAGTGGATGCGCTCTTCGAACATTTGTCCACGACACCGGAGAGCCTGATGCCGGCGGATTGGCAGCCGGATGGAGCCTTGCGGCGCGCGGCCGGGGACGGGGATGACTAATCACCAGAACGGCGACAGGCGAAAGCTCCTGGCGCGCATGTTGCGGGAGAAACTGACACAGGAGGAGGCACGCCCGGAATCGGGACGCGAGCCAAACGGCGATTTCGAAGCGTTCGCGCTTCCGGTGACGCAACTCAAGTCGGAGATTCTGCTCGACCCGGCCATTCGCTTCGATGCTCCGCCCGTCCAAGTGGACGTCGAACCCGCTGCGGTCCTTCTGACCGGCGCTACCGGGTTTCTCGGTTCGTTCCTGCTCTACCAGTTGCTGCGGCAGACCAGGGCGCGGATTCACTGCCTGCTGCGGTGCTCCGGCCTGGAGCAGGGGCGCAAGCGAATTTACGGCAGCCTCGAGCGCTATGGGCTGGCGGGAGGCTACGACGCGTCGCGCGTGGTTCCGGTGCAAGGCGATGTGTCCCAGCCGCTATTCGGACTCACGGCTGCGGCCTTCGAACGGCTCTCGATGGGCGTTGACGCCGTGTACCACAACGCCGCGGTGGTCAACTGGGTATACAACTACGCCCAACTGAAACCGACGAACGTGCTGGGAGCGCAGGAGGCGATTCGTCTGGCGGCGTGCGGGAAGCTGAAGCCCCTGCACTACATCTCCACGGTAGCGGCGTGTCCGCTGGAAGATGCGTTCGACGTCACCATCGTTCCCGAAGCGCCGCTGGCTTCCGATACGGGCGTCCTCTACGGGGGGTACCCGCAAAGTAAATGGGTGGCGGAGCAGTTGACCCTGCGGGCGAACGCCGCCGGACTCCCGCTTCGCATCTACCGTCCCGGCATCATCTCGGGCCACAGCCGGACTGGCGCGTGCAACGTTAATGACGCAACCAGCCGCATGATCAAGATGGCGGTGGACCTGGGCGTCGCCCCGGACCTGGATGCAGCGGTGGACATGACACCCATCGACTACGTGAGCCGCGCCATCGTTCACCTTTCGTCTCTCAACCGGGCGCCGGGCACGATCTATCATCTGGCCAATTCCGGGCCAGTGCGTTCGAGCGATCTCGTCGCGTGGATCCGATCTTTCGGCTACCCCATGCGGCTGGTTCCCTACGAAGTGTGGCGCTCCGACATGGTCGGTCTGGCCAAGCGCACCCGCCGGAATCCGTTATCCACGTTGACTCCGCTGTTCTCCATGGTGGTATCGGACAAGCTCCCCGCCTGGACCGGTAAGACCGTGGCGGCGTGTTTTCAAAATACCATGGACCGGCTCATCGGCGAGGTGGCTGCGATGTATGGCCGCAAGACGGTCCAGCTCGATTGCCGGGTCGCGCGTCGCGATCTCGCGGGCACATCTATCCTCTGTCCCGCCGTCGACGAGCAGTTGCTCCACACCTACCTCGCGTTCTTTGTACGCGTCGGGTTTATCGGTCCCCCCGCCACTGCAAGTCGAGCCGGAGTAGCGAAGGCATGGTGACCAGCCCGCCCACGCAAGAGCGCGAACTCTCCGACGGACTGATTGCTGCCGCGATGGCCGGGTCCCTTGACCTCCAGTCCACGCTGGCGCTCTATTCGCAGCACGTAAATCCCCGGTTCGTCGACGCGGTTGCCGCCCTGAATCTCGCGCGCAAATACGTGCGGGCCGAAGGCATTCACCTGTGGGACGAAGCTGGAAACCGTTATGACGACTTTTTCAGTGGGTTCGGGTGCCTGAACCTCGGCCACAACCATCCCAAAGTTCTGGACGCCCTCCGCAAAGCGCTGGCCGACCGTGCGCCTGTTTTCCATAAACTGACGCCATCGGCGGTGGAGGCCGCGCTCGCGCACGATCTCGCAGTCCTCCTGCCGAGGCCGCTAGGCGTCTCGTTCTTCGCCAACAGCGGTTCGGAAGCCGTGGAGGCGGCCATCAAGCTCGCCCGCGCGGCCAGCGGCCGGCAATCGCTCCTGTCAGCGACCAACAGTTATCACGGAAGTACGCTCGGCGCCTTATCGCTGACGGGGATCAAGAAGTATCGAAATCTGTTCAAGCCGCTGCGTCCGGACGTCAACCACGTTCCGTTCGGCGATCTATCCGGCGTGCGGGAGGCGCTGCGGGGCAGGCAATACGCTGCCGTGGTGCTGGAGCCCATTCAGGGCCAGGGCGGGGTCATCGTACCTCCCGATCAGTACCTGCAAGGGGTCCGCTCGTTGTGTGACCGGTTTGGGACGCTGCTCATACTCGACGAATCGCAGACGGGACTGGGCCGCACCGGAGCGCTGTTTTGCTTCGAGCACTTCGGCATCGTGCCGGATATCCTCGTCCTGTCCAAATCGCTCGGCGGCGGTGTCATGCCGCTCTCGGCCTGTATCACCTCATTGCCCCTCTGGCGGCGGGCATACGGATCCTTTTCGAAATTCCACCTGCACAGTTCCACGTTCGGCGGCAACTACCTGGCGTGCGTTTGCGGCATCGCGGCATTGCAGGTGTTGACCGAAGAACGGCTGGCGCACAACAGCCGGACCATGGGCGAGTATTTCATCGGGGCGTTGACGCAACTGAAACAGAAGCATCCCGGCATTGCAGAGGTGCGCGGCAGGGGGCTGATGGTCGGAATCCGCATCGAGATGGGAGAGGACCGCCGGCTCAACTGGCTGGCCCGGCGAATGGTGGATCGCGTTTCGCCGAAGCTCGTCACTTCGCACATTGCCTCGCGGCTGCTCAACGAACACCGGATCATCGTCCCGCCGAGTCTAAGCGACGAATATCTGCTCCGGGTGTATCCTCCGCTA
>Ga0181521_10002239_pt1 | contig 23556 bp, 21 predicted proteins | sample PEATcosm2014_Bin_32_FD_119764 | JGI IMG/M metagenome (GOLD analysis project Ga0181521, IMG submission 119764) | Peatland microbial communities from MTU Mesocosm Facility, Houghton, MI, USA - PEATcosm2014_Bin02_60_metaG | ecosystem: Environmental > Terrestrial > Soil > Wetlands > Peat | place...
AGCAACCGCCGCATCACCTGGATCGGTGAGGACGTCCCGCACGAAGGATTGGTCGATTTTCAATTGATCCAGTGGAAGGCGCTTCACGCAGGAGAGCGATGAAAAACCGGCCCCAAAATCATCGAGGCAAAAGCGTAGGCCATACGCCTTCAAGGAAGTCATTTTGGCAATGGTGGCCTCCACGTCATGTACCAGCATGGTCTCCGTGAGTTCCAGCTTTAACAGGTTTGGATTGACGCCTGTCTTCCCGATCAACGAAAGCATCTGACGTTCGAAATCGGCATGTTGAAATTCGAGCGGGCTCACATTTATTGCCATGGTGAGATGCGCCCGTTCCGGCCGGGCTGCCCACGCCGCCAGTTGGGCGCAGGCGGTCTCCAGCACCCAGTGGCCCAAGGGAAGAATTAAGCCGGTCTCCTCCGCGATGGGAATGAATTCAGTCGGTAGCACCAGACCACGCTGTGGATGCTGCCATCGCAGGAGGGCCTCGACACCAGAAAGACGATCATCGCGGTCAAACTGGGGCTGGTAGTAAAGGAGAAACTCGTTCTTTCCCAAACCCTGACGCAAGGTCGCCTCCAACTTGGCCCGTCGAGAGACCATGGCCTGCATGTTCCGATCGAAGAACCGAATTGCATTTCGACCAGCCTGTTTGGCTTGGTACATTGCCAGGTCGGCCTGCTTCAGCAGTTCTTCCGGCGGTTCCAAATCACCGGAGAACAGCGCAGCACCGATGCTACAAGTACTGTGGTACCGGTGGCTGCCAAACCCGTAGGAGTGATCAAGTGCAGCAAGAATTTTCTCGCCGACCATTCGTGCCTGTGCCGTCGCTTCCCCGGCATTCTGGCTGAGGTTTTGCAACATCACCACGAATTCGTCGCCGCCGAATCGCGCGACTGTGTCGCTTTCGCGTACGCATCCAACAATACGTCGCGCCGCCAATTTAAGTAGGCGGTCTCCCTTCTCACGGCCGGCGGAATCGTTGAGATTCTTAAAGTTGTCGAGGTCAATGAACAACAGTGCCCCGGTATGGCCGCTTCGCGCGCTGGCCGTAATGGCCTGATTTAAACGATCCGTCAGTAGCCGCCGATTGGGCAGATCGGTAATGGAATCGAAGTAGGCAAGATGCGAAACCTCGTCCTGCGCTGCCTTGCGATGACTGATGTCGCTTATCGTACCTACGTAGTGCGCGATTGCTCCGTATTTTCCCTTCACTGCGGTGATAGAAAGCCATTCAGGATACACATCGCCGTTTTTGCGTCGGCTCCACACTTCTCCCGCCCATTCCTGGGTGCGGGTAAGCGTCTCCCACATCTCAGCGTAAAAGGCCGCATCATGGCGGCCCGCTTGGAGCATGCGTGGTGTATTTCCCTTGGCCTCGTTTGCGGCATAGCCAGTAATATTGGTGAAGGCTTTGTTGACTTCCAGGATCTTGCCGTCAGGAGCGGCGATCCAGATGCCTTCTTGGGAACTATGGAACACGCTCGCGGCAAGGAGAAGTCTCTGTTCGCTCTGGAGGAGCACCTTGGCGTGGCGTCGCATCTGATGGGCCAGGAAGCAGATGAGGGTCCCCGAGAAAACGAAAATCGCCACGGAAAGCCCACCATCAGGCTTCATGCTGAACGACCAGAACGGTGGTAGGAAGAGGAAACTTGCTACTGCCGCGGAGATCGCGACCGTAAATAGTCCGGCTCCCGCGCCAAATAGCAGCGCCGATATTGCCACCGCGGGATAGAAGGTGACAAAGGCCAAACCTCCATTAACCGGGAGAATGGCATACCGGGCGGCAAGAAAAAAAATGCAAATGGCTAGGGAAAGGACGTACCTGACCCAGGGCACCATTGGCAACTCCTCACCGCGCAAAACGCCGGCGAGGCCATCGCTCCTTTTCCAACTGGAACCGATCGAGACCATATCGTTATTTTTCCTCAATTAGCATCGCAATGGGGAAATCTGATGCTCCAAAAATCGCTGTGCGAAGGAGGCATTTCTTGCGATGCGTCCGGAGAGTCAATATTCTTGGCGCGAACGACCGGTTTATTGCAAGCCGCGCGCCTGCTAAGCCGGGGGATGCGGGTCTAGGATTGATCCGCTTCGGTCTGGCCTAAGGCCGGAAGCCGACGTCGGGAGCTGGTGACATGGTCCTTGCGGACCGGCGCCAACGATCCGTCGATTTGACCCGCGTCGCAACTTTCTCCCGAGCCGACATCGCCCCCTCGGGACTCTGAAGAAATGATGCTCGAACAAATGACGTTGCGTGAGATTTGCATTGTGACACCTGCTCGGTTCTTCACGAACGAGCGTTTGCCCCGGCGATTTCTGGACGAGTATCAAAAGTCCGTTCAGCGTTCATTGTTTGATCGTGCCCGGGCCGCCACTGTGGATTACGTTCATCACAATGATTGATATGGATGATGATCGTCATCGTACTGTTCTTTACAGTGGGGAGACGGATATGCCCATGATCGATGTTTACGCGGCCGCTGACCTTTTCCCGGCCGGCAGCGACCGTTTGCTTGGCGAAGAGTTTTGCATGGCGATACTTCGCGCCGAGGGTGTAGCAACCCCAGGACCTTTTCACCGGAACAACACCGCCGCGTGCATCCATCGCATGGACTCGTCATCGGTTCAAACCGCGGCTACCGCGTGCGCTCGCACGGTGCGCGTTCAGGTCGTGAGCCCTCCCGTGGCGTAGAGTCGCACGGGCCAAAAGCAGCTCGTTAAGGAGGTCAGCGAGATCGTCGCGAAAATCTCGGGCGACCCGACCCAGGCCGGTCGCACATGGGTGCTGCTCACCGAGGCTGCCGAAGGTGGCTGGGGCATCTCTGGTACAGCCTTCGGCGGTGAGGAGTTCGCAGCGCTCGCGGCCAAAGCACGGGGCGCGGGCTAAACGGGCGATGTGCCCCCTGCGCCGAAGACCTGCGGGAGGGCGACCGGGCGGCTGATCTCGCTTCGGCTTCAAATCGACCAGCGACGCAGGGCGGTGGCGCGCGGGCGCGTCTGCTCGTGGCACAGCGACTGGGTGGAACGGGCAAACCGGAAAGTCGCTCTTTGGTTGCGTGCGGCATCTCGAAATGCCGCTTTTCCCAATATCGCTTTCACACAAAATGCGGCCGCTCATGCGACTGAGATGTCACGCGTCTAATGGGGCCGATCCAGGCAGGTGGGGGCCATTGGGTCAGGCCCGCAATCTGCTCGGAAGCGGTCGTCCAAGCTGTCGAATGCATGAGCGCCGAGAAACGGGCATTATTCCAGTCCGGCAGCGCGGCGAGCATTAACGAAAACCGTTCAGCATCTCGGAACCGCCAACGCGATGAAACCACTGAGCCCGAAGTCGATCATCGAGCCGTTTCGAATCCGCTCGGTCGAACCGATTCACTTTACGAGCTTCGAACATCGCCAGCAGGCGCTAGCCCAAGCCGGCTACAACCCGTTCCTGTTGCGCGCTGACGATGTGCTGATTGATCTCTTGACCGACAGTGGCACCGGCGCGATGTCGTCGCGCCAGTGGGCGGCAATGATTTCCAGTGACGAATCGTATGCCGGCGCGACGTCGTTCTACCGCTTCGAGCGTGCCGTACAGGACATTACCGGCTTCAAATACGTGATTCCGACCCACCAGGGACGTGCTGCCGAACACATCCTGTTCGCGTGCATCGCCAAAACGGGCGATGTCATTCCGAGCAACGCACATTTCGACACAACACGCGCGCACGTAGAGAGCCGGGGTGCGCAGGCGCGTGACCTGCCTTGCGAGCAAGCCTGTAAGACCAGCGAGCGGCATCCTTTCAAGGGCAACATCGATCTTGAGGCGCTGCGGGAGACCATCGCCGGTTCGAAGCCTGGCGAAATCCCGGCGGTGATGATGACGGTGACCAACAATGCATGTGGCGGGCAGCCGGTCAGCATGGCGAATATTCGCGCAGCAAGCGCGCTCGCGCGCGAACATGGCATCCCGTTCATTATTGACGCCTGCCGCTTTGCCGAGAACGCGTGGTTCATCAAGACGCGAGAACCGGGCTACGAACACGCGACGCCAATTGCCATCGCGCGCGAAATGTTCCGCCTGGCTGATGGCTGCACGATGAGTGCAAAAAAAGATGGTATGGCCAACATCGGGGGTTTTCTCGCGCTCAATGACGACGCGCTCGCCGTGCGCTGCCGCAACCTGGAAATTCTGACGGAGGGTTTCCCCACCTACGGAGGTATGGCCGGTTACGACCTCGAGGCGGTGGCGTTGGGGCTATACGAGGCCCTGGACGAGGAGTACCTGCGCTACCGAATTCGCTCGATCGAATATCTAGGCGACAAGCTTATCGCGGCCGACATCCCGATCGTCCAACCTACCGGCGGTCATGCCGTTTACCTCGACGCGAGTGCATTGCTCTCACATATGCCAGCGGCCAACTTTCCGGGATGGGCGCTCAACAATGCGCTGTACCTCGTCGGCGGTGTGCGCGGCGTCGAAATCGGCTCCGTCATGTTTGGACGCCAGCTCGACGGTTCGGAACGACTGGCCCAGACCGACCTGGTCCGACTCGCCTTCCCGCGGCGGGTCTACACGCAAAGCCACGTCGACTACCTGGCCGAGGTGATTCTCGCCGTGGCCGCGCAGAAGCGAGAACTTCCCGGCTACCGCATCGTGAATCAGGCGCCGGTATTGCGCCATTTCACCGCGCAACTGGAACCATTGCCCGTCGGATCAGTTTGACCTGATTTGCAATTTGGACGCAGACAGCCTGGGTGGCGGTCGCCAAGTGCCGCGCCCGAGAGCCAACGCTCTGCCTGTGCCGGATTGCCAGGATCCCTTTGGTATTCGACGCAAAAGCGGAGCAGACCTTTCTGCAATGGAGCAAGGAAATTACTTTACTCAATGGGGTCTTCCAAGGCAAGGATCAGTTGACCCAGCGCGATTTACAGAGCGCCGAGCTCGGTGACAAGTCGTGGAAGCTTAGCTGCAGCGACGATCGTCCGCCTGCGTTGGCCGTCAAGACTGCCGGGGCGGTCTTCGCGCTGCGTTCAGGCCAAGCCATCGAGGAATTGACCAAGCACACGCTCGATATCGGCGCGCGCGCTCGCCTTGTGGTCGAGGCGACCGATCACCCTAGCTCTGGTTCATTTGGCGCCAGCGTTGCCACCCCATCACGACCGGGACGTCGACGAACGGCACCCTTTGCGTGTGTGGCGCGGCGCCCAGCTTGAGAAATCGGCGCATTCCCAGCTTGAGCACGGCAGCCGCGTCGGGCGCGGTGCCGCCTGCTCGAGCTAGGCTATCGCGGGGGCGACCTGAAGCTTAAGGGCATTCGGAACCGCGTCCCTGCAGAAAGGATTTGGTCAAACACTATCGCCGAGCGGTTCTTACGTACCAGCGACGACCGCGAACGACTGTAGGAGACCCGTCCAACCCGCGTCGGATTCGAACGCCTTCTTTATTTCTGACGCGGCAGCACCAAATCTCTCGATGTCACGGTGCTCAAGGGTTACTCGGGTTCTATTTCTTCCCAAGGCGGTGAATGTGACTTCCACTTCGGTCACAAACAATGGATCGTATTGCCACAGGCCGTTTAACTGCCAAGCTAGGGTGAACGTACTATAGGGTTTCCAAACTAAAACCTTCCCCCAATCGCATTCGGAGCCGTCCTCGCCGACCTCATACCACCGACCATTTGCCTTGGGTTCCAAAATGGCCTTGCTCATCGCGGACTTGCCGATTTTGTGATCGCGTGGCCACCATCTATCAAATTCCTCGGTAAAGACCCTAAAGGCCTTCTCTTGGGACGCATTCACAGTGACTTCTTTGCGGACGGATTCGATGCTCAATTTCATCTCCCTTTTTCCACATAGTCCTTGAACGATGTAAGGGCCTGATCCCAAGAACGATCGAGATAGGCCCGCATGATCTGAATGCCTTCCATGTCCACCGCATACAGCCGACGTGTTCCCTGCTTGTGACTTTTTACCAGTCCAGCGATTTTCAAGACCTTGAGGTGCTGTGAAATCGCTGGGCGCGAAATTGGAAATCCATCGGCCAGTTCACCTACCGGGTATGCGCGGCGCGACAGCTTTTCAAAAAGCTGTCGTCGTACAGGATCGCCAAGCGCTTCGAAGCAAAGTGCGGTTGCGTTATTCATAGCTTACGGTAAGCGTACACTTACGCTTTGGCGCTGTCAACGGGTACCGCGAACGTCGGCTTCTGTGGATCTCGACGGCTGCTTGTATGCTCGGGGGTGGTCTTTTCGGCTTTCTTCTGGAAACGAACTGAGAAATCGAAAGGCTGCCCGCTCAGATTGCTCTGTGTTCAACGATCGGTATGTCGGAAGGGGTGACAAGACCGCGAAAGATTTTGGGTTTTCACGCAGGCACGGCCGGGAGCGAACCGCCGTGCCAACGCGCAAATGCGGTCAAATGCGGTCGTGTCTGAAACGCTTCCCGCATGCGAACGTCTGCGACCAGCCGGTTCCGGCTCCTCGCGTTTGCAGTCGAACTGCTCGCCGCTTTCTAGCAACCGGAAAGCGCATGCACTTCACGATGTCCCCGCACGGCGGGGTGCAAGGTACCTGCGTCTTTGATTCCCTGTGGCAGATGGAATGCTCGCCCGCATGAATTGACTGATAAACTCGTCAAGATCAAGACATTGCAAGGCTGCGCAAGAGTGCTGGCTCAACGCGGCAAAGGTGGAGACTATCAAACGCAGCGGAAGTGTCCGTTTTTCTCAAGCCGGAACGTCTGCAGCGGGTCGACAGCCGCGATCCGCGACGGGCACGGTTCGGCCAATTCCGAACTCTTGAGCGTAGGCCGACTTCTACGGCGAACTGGACTTTCGCGAAAACCGGCGAACGAATCGTCGGTAGCAAGTTTCGCCGCATCGCACAAACCGTCATTGGGACCATTGCGAGCGCTTACCGAGAGACAGCTTGTCGCGAAGGCGGCACGCCAGGATGCGAAATGACGCGAGTTGGCATACGACCATTTCCCGAAATTACACCGGGGCTTTGTCCGCGGGCTTGTGCCGCCGCGTTGGCGCGGGGGGCGGTGAATCAGGAGGGAGTAGCGCTGTGTTCATTTCGACCGCCGCAAAATGGCATCGCTTGCGCCGCTTCACCACAAGCAGATGGAGGGCGCGCGGCGTGCTCTTCCTGGCTTTCATCGCGCTCCTTCTTCCGTCCGTCTCGCAGGCCGGCACGCAGACTCTGGGCGTCTGGTCGCACGCTTTTGCCGAATACGGCGATGTCAAGTATCCGGACGAATTCGACCACTATGACTTCGTCAATCCGGATGCACCCAAGGGCGGCACACTGCGGCTAAGCAATCCGGACCGTCGCACCAGCTTCGACAAGTACAACCCTTTCACCTTGCCCGCCAGCTCCCCGGCTGGCGTCGACCTATTCATGTTCGAAACCCTGGCCGACGCAAGTCCGGACGAACTCGGAACGATGTACGGGCTCCTGGCCAAGCAAATGCTGGTCGCTCGCGACTATTCGTCGGTGACCTTTCGGATCGATCTGCGAGCGCACTTCAACAACGGCGATCCGGTCACGGCAGCGGACGTCAAGTACTCCTTTGACATGGCAGTGAGCGAGAAGGCGGCGCCCGGCTACGCGCAGTCCTTCGATGGCGTGAAGGAGGCGATTGTCATCGACGCGCGCACGGTGCGGTTCGATTTGAAGGCGCCGAGCCGCGATCAGATTTTTCGGCTCGGCACGCAACTGTCAATATTTTCGCCCAAGTGGGGCCAGGGCCCGGACGGCAAACCCAAATTCTTCGACCAGATCCTTCGCGACGAACCCATCGCGACCGGCCCCTACCGCATCTTCAAAGCCTCGGCGCGCACCCTGGATCTGGTGCGTGATCCAAACTACTGGGCGCAGAACATCGGCGTGCGCAAGGGCTACTACAACTTCGACCACCTGATCTACCACTACTACATCGACAACGCGGCTCGCTTTGAGGCATTCAAGGCGGGCGACTTCGACATCCTCAGGGAATTAAGGCCGCGCCGCTGGGTGCGCCTGTATGTCGGCAAGAAATTCGAGGATGGACGAATTATCAAGGCGCGTCTGCGCGATGGCAGGGGGTTCTACTACGAGGGATTTCTAATCAATTCGCGACGGCCACAATTCCATGACCGGCGCGTGCGCGAGGCGTTGAACTATTCGTTCGACTGGGCCTGGAGTTCCAAGCAGGCCTATGACCTCGACGGGCGCTACGACGGCCTCTTTCAGAACACGATTTTTGCCGCAAGCGGTCCGCCGGGGCCGAGTGAGCAGAAGCTGCTCGAACCGTTTCGCAAGGATCTGCCCGCCGCTGTTTTCGGTCCTTTGCCCGAAAATCCGCGGGCTAACACACCGCTGGAGCTGCGCGCCAATCTGCTGCATGCAAGGACGCTACTGGCCGAGGCCGGCTGGACGATTGGCGCCGGCGACCTGCTGCGCGATGCGCATGGCAGTCCATTTGAGATCGAGTTTCTTGATTCCGACATGGAGTTTGCGCCGATCGTGGGCCGCTGGATCGAGAACCTCAGGAAGCTCGGCATAACCGTGCGGCAGCGGCTGGTCGACTTTGCGATCTATGAAAAGCGCATTGAGGCGTTTGATTTCGATATCACCCTAATCAACTTTGGCAATATCATGCTGCCCTCTGCGAGCGGCCTTGCCACGACCTTCGGCAGCGCGGCGGCAAACACGGAAGGTTCGAGCAACTTCATGGGCATCGCCAATCCCGCCATTGACCACGCAATCGACGCGATGGCCAAAGCGCCGACATTCGAAGGCGTGGTCGATGCGGCGCGGGCGCTCGATCGGGTTTTTGTGACCGAGTACTTCGCCGTGCCATACATCTATCGCCCATTCAACATGGTCGCCTACTGGAACAAGTTCGCGATGCCCTCCACGATGCCCAAGTACTATTCGATCGAGGACGGCAATGACGGGATGCCCTGGCCGATCGCAACATGGTGGTTGAAGTAGCCCGGATGAGCGAAGGACCCAAGACGCCATGTTGATCTATATCAGCCGTCGCATCCTCCTCATGATCCCGACACTGCTGGGGGTGCTCACTATCACGTTTGTGATCGCGCAATTCGTCCCGGGCGGGCCGGTAGAGCAGGTGATTGCGGAGCTGCGTCACCGCAGCGCCAGCGGCGCCACAACGACCCACGAGATCAGCCCCAAGCAGATCGAACAGATCAAGAAGCAGTTCGGCTTCGACAAGCCGCCATTGGAGCGTTATCTACTGATGGTGCGCGACTACAGCCGGTTCAACCTTGGCCGCAGCTTCACCTACGGCGACGATGTCTGGCAGGTCATTAAGAGCAAGCTGCCAGTGTCGATCAGTCTGGGCCTATGGTCGACCCTGCTGGGTTACCTGATTTCGATCCCGCTGGGCATTTCCAAGGCACTGCGCGAGGGTTCGCGGTTCGATACCGGCACCACCGTCCTAGTGCTGGCGGGTTTTGCCATCCCGGGATTCGTGCTCGGCGTGCTGCTGATCGTCCTTTTTGCCGGTGGCACGTTTCTCGATTGGTTTCCGCTGCGGGGGCTGGTGTCGGACAACTGGCACGAGATGTCCTGGCCGCAGCGCATCGGCGACTACTTTTGGCATCTCACCTTGCCGCTTATTTGCCTGACCATCGGAAATTTTGCGACCTTGACGCTGCTCACCAAGAATACCTTCGTCGAGGAGATTCGCAAGCAGTACGTTCTGACTGCGCGCGCCAAGGGCTTGTCACAGCGCAGTGTCCTGTACAAGCACATCTTTCGCAATGCCCTGCTGCCGCTGGTCACGGGACTACCGGGCGCCGTTGTCGCAGCCTTCTTCAGCGGCGCGCTGCTGGTGGAAACGCTCTTCTCGCTCGACGGGCTCGGCCTGCTGTCGTACGACTCGATCATGCATCGCGACTACCCGGTGGTGCTGGGGAGCATCTACCTATTCACGATGATCGGACTTGTCATCAAGCTCATCTCCGACTTGCTCTACGTCGCAGTTGACCCGCGCGTGCAGTTCGGCAAGGCGGCGAGATGAACTCGGACAGCGCTAGGGCTTTCGATGCGGCACTCGCAACCCCATCCGTCGGTAACGCACGCACTCCGTGGCAGCGCGCCTGGGGCCGCTTCAAGCGCAATCGGGTCGGTCACTTCTCGCTCTGGTTCTTCCTGGTCCTGCTTGGCGCGGCCACGGCGGCGCCGTTTATTTCGAACGAAAGACCGCTGATTGCGCACTATAACGGCAAGACCTATTTCCCGATCTTCGTTGAGTACCCGGAGACCGAATTCGGCGGCGATTTCAGGACACCCGTGGACTGGTTCGATCCAGCCATCCGTGCGCAGTTCCAAAAGGACGGCAACTGGCTCGCGTTTACCCTGATCCATTATTCGCCTAACAGCGTCAATTACGCTGCGATGACCGCCAATCCGGCACCCCCGTCGGCGGTCAACTGGCTCGGGACCGACCCGCACGGTCGCGACGTAGTGGCACGGCTGCTTTTCGGATTTGCCGTGAGCATCTACTTTGGAATCTTACTCACCCTCGTAGGCACGCTCATTGGCATCGTCGCCGGTGCTCTCCAGGGCTATTTCGGCGGTTGGGTCGATCTGGGCGGGCAGCGCATGATCGACATATGGAATGCCATTCCGGTTCTTTATATCCTGATCATCCTGGCAGCAATGTTCGAGCCGTCGATATTGCTACTGCTCTTCCTGTTCGCGATATTCGGCTGGACCCAGCTCTCCGACTATGTGCGCGCCGAGTTCCTGCGCAATCGCTCGCTCGATTTCGTCAAGGCGGCACGCGCCATGGGGCTGTCGCACTGGCGCATCATTCAGCGCCACATCCTGCCGAACTCGATGACGCCCGTCATCACGTTCCTGCCGTTTCGAATGAGTGAAGCGATCCTGGGCCTGACGGCACTCGATTTTCTCGGTCTCGGGGTGCCACCCACGGTTCCTTCGCTCGGTGAACTGCTGCGCTTCGGCAAGGACAATCTGGACGCCTGGTGGATCGCGATCCCCACGTTCGCGGTGCTCGTTGTGACATTGCTGCTACTTACCTTCATCGGCGATGCACTGCGCGATGCCTTCGATACCCGAAAGTCCTAGGATGAACGGCTCGAGGGACGTCCCTTTGCTGGCTTTGGAAAACCTCTGCGTCGATTTCGGGGCAAAGCGCGTCGTCGACGGCGTCAGCTTGACGATAGCCGCCGGTGAGAAAGTCGGCCTGGTCGGGGAGTCCGGGTCGGGCAAGTCGGTCACCGCGCTGTCCGTGTTGCGTCTGCTCGATAGCGCGAGCTACCAGGGAGCGATTCGCTTCGGCGACGACGAACTTCTGTCCAAGAGTGAACGCTGGATGCGTGGCCTGCGCGGACGCGAGATCGCGATGATTTTCCAGGAGCCAATGACGGCGCTCGACCCGCTCTACACGATCGGCAACCAGATCACCGAGGTGCTGGAGTTGCACGAGGCCATGCGTCCGAATGCAGCGCGCACGCGCGCCATCGAGTTGCTGCGCAAGACGGGCATCCCGGAGCCCGAGCGCCGCGTCGACGCGTATCCCCACCAACTATCGGGAGGCCAGCGCCAGCGCGCCATGATCGCGATGGCGCTAGCATGCCGGCCGAGGTTGCTGATTGCGGACGAACCAACAACAGCGCTCGACGTGACGATCCAGGCCCAGATTCTGGCCCTGCTGGACGAGCTGCAGCGTGAAGTCGGGATGGCGATCCTTTTCATCACCCATGACTTGGGACTGGTTCGCCGATTTACTGATCGCGTCGGCGTCATGGAGCATGGCAAGCTAGTCGAGTCGGGTCCTACCGAAACCGTGTTTGCCTCGCCTCAACACGCCTACACGCGGCGCTTACTCAACAGCCGCGCGGAACGAAAAGTCATTCCGCTTGCAGCAGACGCTCCGACGGTCATCGCGGCGCGGGACGTTTGCGTGCGATTTTCCCGGTCGGAGCGTTGGTTCCGCCGCAGCACTTTTGACGCGGTGCGTTCGGTCAGTCTGAACCTGCGGTCGGGCGAGACGATCGGTATCGTCGGCGAATCGGGCTCCGGCAAAACCACGCTGGGCATGGCCCTCTTGGCCTTGCAGCCGATTGCATCGGGGAACATCAGCGTGCATGGCCGCGACCTCGAACGGACCGCCGGCGCGACGCTACGGGCACTACGAAGGCGGATTCAGGTCGTCTTCCAGGATCCGTTCTCTTCGCTCAATCCGCGCATGACTGTTGGCCAGATCGTCGACGAGGGCTTGGCCTGGCACATGCCCGATCTGTCACCCCAGCAGCGGCACGAGCGCGTACTGGATGTCCTTGCCGAAGTTGGGCTCAGCGGGAATCCGCTGCAGGACGATATCCTGACGCGTTATCCGCACGAGTTTTCCGGGGGACAGCGCCAGCGCATCGCCATTGCACGGGCGGTTGTGATCGGACCTGAGGTCCTGGTCCTCGACGAGCCGACCTCGGCACTGGACGTATCGGTGCAAAAGCAGGTTCTGACGCTGCTCTGCGACCTGCAGCGGCGACACGATATGAGCTACATCTTCATCAGCCATGACCTTTCGGTCATCCGAGCCGTCGCCCACCGGGTTCTTGTCATGCAGGATGGCGCCGTGGTTGAGGAGGGGGAAACCGAATCGCTCTTCGCCCAGCCACGCATGCCCTACACGCGCACTCTGTTGCAAGCGGTCTTGCGATAAAGCGATCGTCCTGCGTGGCTTCGTGGTCTTTCTATGCACGTGAACCGGTGCACGCACCCGGGGATCTGCCCGTGCGGCGGCGTTCACGGCATCGTAGCAATCGCGTTATTCGGACGGGACGCGCAAAATTTTCTCAAGCGGACAATTGCAGTGCGCCTGAGGAAGCGGTAAATCACGGAACGGGCCTGCCGATCAACCCACGTAAAGTAGTCAACCCGAGACTTCAGACCCTTACGCTCCGATTCGTGTGCGGCTATCGGCCGAGATTCTTTGCCCGCTCAAGAACGCATGTCTCCGGGGGCCGAAACGGCTCAAGCGGATTGCGGTCCCCAGGACTCCGAGATGCGTTTCGTGGCGCGACGTCGCTAAAGAATGAACGGCTCGAAAAACTGGCAGATCGGGAAACCGAACAGAAGCCGCCTGCAAGGCTGGATTTCTGGGGAAATGCGCCCGAAAATGGCGGCGGCAAATTTCGCCGGTAGCGGTGGCGTCGTTAGACGGCAACGCCGGCAATTGCGACGCTTGCCTGGGTGATCAGCGCCGAGACGACGACGATGGCCATGAGAGCGATGAAAAAGACCTTGTTCTCAGCTTCGCGGGACATAGGACGTACCTTTCAGATGGGTGACTGACGAAGGGAAGTTACGGCAAACTCCGCTTCCACGATCGCCAGCAATGCCGTCCCTTTATGTGGCAGATTACCGAATTGAAAAGCATTTACACTTGATCCGCTATTAAACGGGGGGGCCCTTGCGCGGTCCGGAAGCTGCTCCCAAATAGGGCGAACCGGCTTACGGCCCGACGAGATAGAGCGTTCGCTGGATCACGGACGTGGCCATGAGGAAAGCGGTCCTTTTGCTCCCCTGCGTAGCAATATGGGCGCGTGCCATGCTGTCGGTCGAAGTCGCGCACAAATAGATCACCCTGAGAATTGTCGGGAGGCTCGCGCGCAGTTTCAACGTCCCCGCCGAGCGGGGTGAGGGAATGCTCAGGGGGAAAAAATGGTCGACTACCGCGCAGGCATAAGAGGCTCCGCAACTGGTAGAGTCCATGATCATGACATGGGTTTATCGCATTGGGTGCAATTCGTTTTGGCCCATTTCCCGATCGTTTCCAACCAGGCGCGCGCAAATCGCGTTCACCCTGGGACTGTCCGGCGGCGACTCGACTACTCGGCGCCCGACCTCTGTGGATTCGTCAAGTCTTCGGGAACAGGTGGTGGTCGGGGGCGGGCCCCATCTGGATTGCTATCCGCAAATATCGTTCGAACGCGAGTTCGAGGTGCTTTGCGGCAATCTGAAGATGGAATGACGGGTGTGGCCGTCGGTTTCCTTTCAAACCGGTTGCGAGGGTCTTAATCCTTTTGCTGGGTCAGTACAAATCCCTACAGATCAGTTGAACTTGAAAGTGATACCAACGCGAACCACGCTTTCACTGATACTGTGATTCTCGGTGTAGTTAGGGAAGACAATCGGATAGGTGGTGAGGTTATTGAAACCGGCGTAACGATATTCCAACCGCCCAAACAAGTTGCTGTCGAACGCATATTCGACACCAGCGCCTGCCGTCCAGCCCGTCAGGTTGGATGAGATACTGGTGCTCTGCGCAGGACTCACTGAGTTTAGGGTGTAGTTTTCCGTGACGTTCGCAAAGGCGGCGCCTGCGGTTCCGTAAACCAGCACGCGATCAAGAGCAACGCCCATCCGACCGCGAATCGATCCTTGCGATGTGATGTTTGGGGCGTACTCATCAGGCGGTGTCTGAGTATGGCTATATGCCGTACTACCATTGAGATTCGCCCATTCCCCGTCGCCTTCGATACCAAGCACCAGGGTACCCGTCTGATAATTGCAACCGACGTAGCCACCCGCTTTCATCCCATTCGGGTTGGCGTCACTGGCGGGGGAGTACACGGACGCGGCTCCGGTCGCGGTCACCGTTTCGCTGTCCGAATCTCGTCCCCATGCATAGCCGACGTCAAGGCCGACATAGCAGCCGCTCCAGGGTAGGCCTCGGGCCATGGCGGGACCGACCGCAAGCGCAGTCAACGCAAATCCGGCAAGCAACAGGCGCTTCAAAATGGGCTTCGTCATTCGAGGACCTCTGTGCAGACATACCGGCTCAGTGCCGGTGGACGCTGCGTACTCTACGCGAATGTCTTCCGCCGTCAAATTGTGGGTGCGGTCGGCCATTGACGTGCGACAAACGTCATTTGCAATTCCACTCCGCGTCCTCGTATTGCGTCGAGCCCAGCGCCAAGATGATCGTCGGGTCCACAATCGCGCCCTCGGAGAGCGCCAATCCCCGGCGACGCGGCATCCGGCCTACTTCTTTGAAGATCTTCTTGCCAATTTCGCTGTTCTCGCGCAGATGCGGAGTACGCAATTCCGTCGTCCCATCCGGCGCCGGTTGGCGGCCCCGGTCGATGCCCACGAAACCGCACATGCTCGTGGACGCGTGCAGCGCGTCTTCCACGGCCGGGTCCGAGACGTCGAACAATAACCGCGGGCAATGCATCCGAAGCATCCGCTCCACGCCTGCCGCCGGTCGCCCTCCCACGTCGCCAATCTTTGGATAAAACGGCTCAAACAAGGCCATCAGCTCCGCGCACGAAACCTGTCGTTGGTCTCCGCCAGGAATTTCACGCGTCGGATGCGCTTACAGAACCAGTAGGCCGCTTCACCAAGATTCCTTTCGAGGCATTCATCTCGGGCGAATCTGCTTCCTCCGTCCTTCCGGGTCCAGGGTATTGCAGCAGATTCCTAGGACGGACTGGGAACGCCTCCGAGCGCCTATTCGATCGCCTACTCCGGTCGGCCAAAATGGCGTCCGATGAATTCCAACACTGCCTCGTACCACGCCACTATGTTGCGCGGCTTAAGTATCCAGTGGTTCTCGTCGGGAAAGACCAGTAGCTCGCTTTCCACCGCGTGATATTGCAGCGCTTCGAACAGATTGAGCGCTTCGTTGATCGGACAGCGGTAATCGCGTTCGCCGTGGATAATCAGCACGGGGGTCTTCCAGTTTTTCACGTGGCGGATCGGGGCATAGCGATCGAAACGCTCCATGTCGGCGTAGGGATTCTCGCCGCCCATTTCCAGGTACCACCAAGCCGGATGGTCGGTCGTGCCAGTGAACTGCGCCATGGTGGCAATGCTTGCGTGGGTAACCAGACACCTGAAACGATCGGTCTGAGTGCCGATCCAGTTCGTCATGTAGCCGCCGAACGAGCCGCCCATGGCCATCGTGCGGCTCGCGTCGATGTCGGTGCGCGCGGTGAGCGCATCCGCAACGCCCATCAGGTCCTTGTAGCACTGGTCTCCCCACACGTTGCCCCAGATGCCTTGGATGAAATCCTGCCCGAAGCCGGTGGATCCCCGCGGGTTGGGAAGTGCTACCGCGTAGCCCTGCGCGACCATCAGCAATGGATTCCAGCGCCAGTGCCAACCGTCCTGGTCCATGCCTATTGGACCGCCGTGGATCCAGAACAAAAGCGGCAGGCGCGCCGCCTGGCCTGCCGCCGTCTGCTTCGGTTTGACGAGGAAGGTTTGGATCGGCGTGCCATCGTTGGACGGAACAAGGATGCTCTCGACCTCGGCCCAGTCGTGAGCGCCGGCAAAGCCGCTCAGACGTGCCAGCACCCTCGGCGTCGAATCCGATTGCGCTTCGACGACGAAGCATTCCGGCGCATCGAGAAGTGTCGAGCGTATGCCCGCGAGGCGGCCATTGCTCAGAATATCCAGATTGGAGTGCGCGCCACCGAGCGCAGCGGAAGTGATCCGGTCGACGCTTGCCCGCGCGACGTCAATAGAGAATACCGGCGCATACCCCGCGTCCTCCGCGGTGAAAAACAACTTTGTACCGTCCGCGCTCCAGAGGGGCGGACCTGGCCAGCGGTCCCACTGCGCGCCGATTTGCCGAGCGTTGCCACTCGCGACGTCGAACAGCGTCACAAGTGGCCGGAATACCGTTATCGGACTGCGTGTCATATGTACGGCGGCGATGAGGCGCCCATCGGGCGAAAATACCGGCGCTTCGAAATTGACGTTGTCCGCGGCGCCCAGGACGCGGCCCAATCCGGATTCAAGTTCGATCAGCAGTAGCGTCGAGTCGAGTTCGCGGTCCTTGCCTGGGCTCTGGCGCGTCGCGACGACCCTTTTCCCGTCTGCGGAAACATCCAATGCGGGCTCGATGGCGAATTCGCGTCGTGCCTTCGGCGTGAGGTCGACGCGGCTTCCGCCATCGGCGTCGCAGGCGATGAGGTGCGCATCTGCCATGTCGGCGTTCTGATGGAGCCAATCGTCCCAGTGGCGCACCGGCTGTGCCTTGAAGTGGCGGGCGCTCGGCCCGCGCTTGAATCGCTTCGAGGCGGTTTCGCGCTGCTTCTCATGCTCCACGCCGGCGATTACCGGCGCAAACAGGACAAGCCGGGGAGCGCTCTTCGCGAAGCGGAAGCCGATCACGCCCAGAGGTTCGTCAGTCAGCTGCTTTGGTTCCCCGCCGTTTGCGGGCAGGATCCACACCTGCATGCGCTTTTCGGTTTCTTCGTCGGGTTTGATCTCGTTCGGTTGGCGGTTCGACAGGAATCCGAGTGCGCCGTCATGCCGAAAGCAGGGCGAAGTGTCCTTGCAGTCGCCGCGTGTAAGTTGCGATGGCGAACTGCCGTCCGTGGGGACCTTCCAGATGTCGCTCGCGTACTTCGCACCATCGCGGTCGAGGCGCTGCACTACCACAGCGAGCCAGGCCCCGCAGGGTGATGCCGCCAGGTCGGAAACGCGGCCTAGCGCGATGTGCTGTTCGACGCTGTAGGTCACGAAGCCACCTCTATGCACGTTTGCTGTCAGCTCCGCAGCTGCGATCGGAGCAAGGGAATATCAAACCCACGATGCAGAGCATCTTGGACCACTTCGAATGGTTCGTTGCGTTATTTGGCGCGAAAATCCCCAGAAAAGTTTGTATTGCGACCACGCGCGGGGAGCTGCAAATGCTTGCCGCATCGGTGTCGCAAAACTCGCCACTGTGGACAATTAGCGCGACACCTATTCTGACGCAGGGAGCAAGCTTGGGTCGACATTTACCGGTCCCGGAGGGCAAAATTTGGCCAACGCAGGTCATTCGAGTTGGGCGCGGAAATTTCCCGTCATCCGGGCGCTATATCTCCTGCCGGCGACCGTATCCCGAGGCACGCCCAAGACCACGAGCGGCAGGAGCGCGTGGATGCATAAAACGCTTCGCGGGCGGCAATGTCCTACCCATTTCGCCCACTATCGGTTGCCGAAATTCGCGATCTCTGCTTTACCCCGTAAATGGCCCTGCAAAGCTCTCTGATCTCGTCGAACGGCACCGTGGCGATAAAGTTTCGAACGGCCAAGGAGGGGGCCGAATCGTCCAAAGCGGGTCTGCCACCGGGCTCCGGGTTCCATGCCTTCATGATGAAGCTAAGCAGCGCGTCGGCGCCGCTTTTCTGCCCTCCGTCCCCGATCGAGGAATACCCGGCAGTCCTCAGGACGACGAATCCCTCCGGCAGCTTTGCATCGGAACGCTTCAGGACGAGTGCATTGGCAAGAACGAGCGATTTCCTCAAGGCCCGGGAATAGGAGTCGCTCCGCCTTCCGTCCTCGCCTTCCTCCTCACGGTCCTGCTCCTTGAAGTAATCCGTCATCGCAATGAAGTAGTAAAAAGCGACGATCTCTGCAAAGATAAGGTCGTGCGGAAACGTCCGTGCCGAGCGAAAAGGCTCCGGCATCTTCTGAGCGATTTCCTTGAGTTCCTTCGTGAACGACCTGGAACGCAGAAGAACCGTCATGGTTTGGGCATACGGCACCTTAAGAGGTTCGTCCAGGGTCTTGACGCGTTCACTCATGGTGCTATGCGTGACACCATCGACAAACCTCTCGAGCGCTGTCTTGGTGAAGTCGTCTCGGACGAGTCTGCTCAGGAATCCCATGGAATTCTCATCCTTGGTGGTGCCGGGATGGCGGGAACCGGAGAAATTGGCGTTCCACGCCTCTGTAACCACGTCCGGCTTACGCCTGGCGAACAAGCTCGACAAACAATCAGCACCCGGCACGGCCCCTTGCCGCTTTTGCGTGTCGAGATTTTCTCAAAGTAGGTGGAGCCGGCCTTGAAGGTCTGGGCCACGCCGTCCTTTTAGTGATGGTTATACCGGGGCCGTTTGGCGCCCTTTCGATCCTGGTGCCGGCTGGCGTCTTTGGCCTCGATTGCGCGCGACCCACCGGGCCATGGCCCCGGTATTCCCCCATTTGAATGGGGATATCGTACTCGCTGTGCCGCTGTGGGATTAGCCAATGCGAGGCACAACGACGAACATAGGGTTTACGACTGCCTAGTATCGGCTCAAGCAACCCGCTGCCCAGTTCAGGTCGGCCTGGTCTTCATCGATATGGATCGATTCAAGGAGATCAACGATCGGCATGGTCATGCCGCGGGCGGCGCTCTGCTCGTCGAGTGCAGGTATGGCGCAGCAATACGGGAAGGGGCTTGAAGAGCTGCTGGATGATTGTCCAAGCCGCTCCCCCAAAAAGCACCACTCGACTGATCCCGCTGTACGAACCGCAACCTTTTCAACGCTCCTCAGAAACTGGCACGACCATCGCGTGCGAGACCTCGTGTAACGCAGGGTCAGAGGCGTATTTCACGACTAGGCGCGCGCTGTAGGCATGTTCTGCATCCCAGTCGGAGAAGGCCGTGCAGACCTGCTTCGTCTGCTCCGATTCTGCCCGCTCGAACGACTTGTCTGCGAAGCGGACCCGCCCGACGTCCTGGCCGGGGGCAACTCGACTTTCGGTCCAGGGCTGCGTTGTGTCTTCTGGGCGGGCGTACAGAACCAAGGCGGTCACCACCGCCGATGAGGGCATGCTCCCGCAGAGCGTCACCCGTAGCGCCTCTTGCTCGGTGCACCCTGGTGCCGCATCGCCTACGGCGCGGCTGCGGCACGGTCCAACCGTCGCTGTCACGGTGACGTCTTCGGCCCCTCGGTGAAAATCGTCCGCACGTGCGGTCGGACCATGATCGCCCAGGGTCGCCCGCTCTAGCCGCTCCGCGGTCGCGCTGATCTGGGCAAGCTGCGTCTGCAGCTCGCCGCGCAATGCCGCCGACTCGCGGTCAGACTGGCTCACTAGGTACTGCGACAACGCGAAGCCGCCCACCCCGGCGGCGATGAGGAGCAAAAGCACTGCTAGCACCGGGCCGCGGCGCGACTTTTTCGTCAACGGTACACCGCGCGCGCGCTCCGAGACCTCCTTACGCCAGGCGACGCGCAGTTGAATCAGGGCCCCAATAATGGTGCCCGCGGCGGCGACGGCCGCTGCGGTCACCCTATCGTCGAGATCGAATAGGTTCATCAGCAGATCCGAAAGAGCTACCCGACGCCCAATTCCCCGGGAACGTCGGTCGGCGCCCCGGCACAAGGATCTGGGGCAACGGCCGCGCAAGTAACTGGCTCATCGCAGAGCGCCGCTCGGGACCGCGCCCCACATCCCCGGAGAATACGGTCATGGAACTGGCGAACTGAATCGAACGGACGACCTACCGCGAACGAATGCGATCCTGACACTCTCTCCAAGGCAGTCTCGATCGGAAATGACGCACAAAACGGGCGCAAATCGACGGATGTTTAGTGAATGCACGCGAAATTCCGAGAGTAGCCGTCCTCGCCGTGACCGGACCGTCGAGGGCAAGGCGGAAATTTCCGGTTTCGGGTCAGCGTGCATCCAGCGATGGCCGGCCACCATTGCTACGGGCGCATTCGCTACCGGCGCAGGAGTAGTCTCGACAACGTCCAGAGCTGCTCGAATGCTATTCTTTGTGCGTTGCGTCGTAATATCGAACTCGGATCCTGAGTCGTGAGATTCGAGCCTGACCACAGGAGCGACGAGGCGATGTCAGTTTCGGATCGGATTGCATCGCCCGCACAGTGTGTCTTCAAAGGGGTGCGCAGCTTTGGCAGGACTGCCGGCCCTGTCGCCGGACGGCTGCCGCCGGTGCTTCGCAAAGGATGCTCAAATTGCTCAGGAGCGGTCGCTCGGCGGCGAAATAGGGACGATCGGACCGCGGGCGCCGACTCCGGATTGAACCTGTTTTGGTGATTGCGCCGAACTTCGAGTACACCAGGCAAAGCAGCTGCCGGACCGTAATAGAGCATGAAGTCCCGCGCGATTGATCGCTCAGTGCAATCTCGGCACGACGGTTCACGTTGGAGTCGGCGGCAAGAGGCGGCACGCAAGCGCTAAGCGAGAACATCCTGTCATGCGCAGGTCGCAAACCCGTGGCACAAGCCCGCGTATCCGATGACGTTGCCCGCAAAATAAGGAAGCGACGATGAAGGCGGGGACACCAGCCATTCCACCCTTTCCGAGCGCCAAGGCGCTGCTCAAGCACGCCTGGTTCGACCGCGACGTCGGCTGGCTCGAGTTCAACGGCCGGGTGCTGCACGAGGCGATCGACGAGCGCACGCCGCTGCTTGAGCGCCTAAAATTCCTGGCGATCTTCAGTTCGAACCTGGACGAATTCACCATGAAGCGGGTCGGTATGCTGCGCGCCGGCGGCGAAGTCGACGACGAAGGCGATCCGCAAGCCCGGGCCGACGACGCGCACGTTCGTATGGCGCGGGTCCGTGCCCTGGTGATCGAGATGCAACGCCAGCAGGCCGACTGCTTTGCAGAGATTTTGGTGCCCGCGCTAAGAAAGCACGGGGTCGTGCTCGCGCGTTGGGAGGAACTGAGCGCGGCGCAGATGGACGAGGCTTCGCTCTATTTTGACGCCAATGTCTCGCCGGCGCTCACTCCGCTGGGACTTGATCCGGCGCATCCCTTCCCATTCATTTCCAACCAGTCGACCAATCTCGGCTTTGTGGTGCGCAATCCGGAGACCGGCGAGATCGTGCCGGTGCGCGTGAAGATTCCGACCGTGTTGCCGCAGTGGATCGCGCTCAAGCCGGGCACGGGCGTCAGATTCTGCTTTGTCAGCTTGCACGAACTCATCCAGAACAACGCCACAAAACTATTTCCGGGTATGGATATCGTCGGCAGTTCCCTGTTTCGCATTCTACGCAACGCCGAAGTCGAGCTCGGCGAGGAGGAGGGGGAAACGGTCGCAGAGGCGGTCACCGATGCGGTGCGCGAACGGCGGTTCCAGCCGGTAGTGCGCGTCGATTTCTCGTCCGACCCGGACCCGCAGCTGCGCCGCGCCTTGGTCGAGCGCTTTGCCCTCAGCGAGGAAGATATCTACGATCCGCCCGGCCTGCTCGACTACACCGGATTGTTCCAGATCGCTAGTCTGGATCTGCCGGCATTGCGCGATCCACCCTTCAGTCCGCTCACACCGGTGCGCATGCCGATCGATGATGGGGAGGTATTCACCGCGATCCGTGCCGGCGATGTGCTGGTGCACCATCCGTACGAGAGCTTTGAGCAAAGCGTCGAGCGCTTCATCGAGACCGCGGCGGACGACCCCAATACGGTCGCGATCAAAATGACGGTCTATCGCGTCGGCGACGACACCCCCTTTGCCCGCTCGTTGATACGCGCCGCCGAGGCTGGCAAACAGGTGGCCTGCGTCATCGAGCTAAAGGCACGCTTTGACGAGGAGCGCAACCTGCACTGGGCGCGCGAACTCGAAAAGGTCGGTGCTCATGTTGTCTATGGCGTGCTGGGCCTCAAAACGCACACTAAGCTGGCACTGGTCGTTCGCAAAGAGGCGAGCGGCCTGCGCAGTTACGCGCACATCGGGACCGGAAACTATCACGTCAAGACCGCGCGCTTGTACTCCGACGTCGGGCTATTTACCTGTGACCCGATAATCACCGGTGATGCAGTCAATCTGTTTCATTACCTGACCGGGGCAGCGCGCGCGCCGCAATTCAAGAAACTACTTGTCGCGCCTATGACGATGCGCGACCGCTTCATGGCGCTGATCGAGCGGGAAATCGCCCATCGCCTCGCCGGCCGGCCGGCCCGGATCATCGCGAAACTAAACCAGGTCGAGGACGTCACACTGTGCCGCGCACTGGTGGGAGCGTCGCAGGCAGGAGTGCAGGTCGACCTGATCGTGCGCGGTTTCTGCTGCCTGCGTCCAGGAGTTCCCGGTTGGACTGAAAACATCCGCGTGCGCTCGATCATCGGGCGATTTCTGGAACATTCGCGGATTTTTTATTTTGCCAACGGATCTTCCGATCCGCTTGCGGGGGACTATTTCATCGGCTCCGCCGATTGGATGTTTCGCAATCTGTCGCGCCGGGTCGAGGCCGCGACGCCGATCGAGCAGCCGGCGCTGCGCGAGCGCCTTTGGGAGATCCTGGACATCTGTCTGCACGATCAGCGCCAGTCCTGGTTCATGCAGGCCGATGGAAGCTACGTACAGGCGCAGCCGCCGGAGGAGGCACGCGGCCCGGAGAAGTCCGGAACCCATGCCTGGCTGATCGATCTGTCGCGCCGCCGTGCGCTGGCGGCCTAGCCGGAAGTCCCCCGCGTCCCAGGCCGGCACTCCCGCGGTGTCGGACCTGCCCCAGCGACACGCCGATATCCCAAATCTGTCATAAAAAATGGCGAGGAGCGATGTTGCGGATGCACGAATCGGGAGGCAGCGATGAATGCCAATGCCGATACCGCCGGGAATTGTCCGCCCCCCAATCGAGGCTAAGGATCCGCGCCTCGACCAGAAGCCTGGTCTCCTGACGGGCATCTTCTTCGTAGGCCGGAGCGCGGCCCAGCGCCGGCTCCCGATTGATTCGGTTTGGGTGGTTGCGCCGAGATTCTCGTGCCCCAGGTAAAGCAGCTGCAGGACCGTGATAGCGCTAGATATCGCGCGCCATTGATGGCTCACTGCAATCTCGCCACAATGGCC
>Ga0181521_10002242_pt1 | contig 23551 bp, 19 predicted proteins | sample PEATcosm2014_Bin_32_FD_119764 | JGI IMG/M metagenome (GOLD analysis project Ga0181521, IMG submission 119764) | Peatland microbial communities from MTU Mesocosm Facility, Houghton, MI, USA - PEATcosm2014_Bin02_60_metaG | ecosystem: Environmental > Terrestrial > Soil > Wetlands > Peat | place...
GCGACCACGGAGAACCCGTTCTTCGCCTTGAACGCTCCCTTGCTGAGCCGTTCGACCCTCTTCCGGTTCGAGGCGCTCACGCCCGCGGACCTTCGCGAGCTGGCCGAGCGTGCCTTGCGGGTCGAGGGGTTCGGGGCGGGGCCGGAGGCGCTGTCGCGTCTGGTCGACCTCGCCGAGGGCGACGCCCGGGCCGTGCTCACGACCTTGGAGGTGGCGATGGCCCTCGCCCGCGGTCGCGCCCGGGGCGGCGCCGCCGAGGCGGGCGCACCGTCGGGCGGGGCGCCCACGATCGCGATGCAAGACATCGACGCGGCCCGCGAGACGCGGGCGTTCCGTCACGGGCGCGAGGAGCACTACGACCTCATCTCAGCTCTCATCAAGAGCGTGCGAGGGTCGGACCCGGACGCGGGCCTGTACTGGATGGCCCGCCTGTTGGAGGCCGGCGAAGACCCGCGCTTTGTCGCCCGGCGCCTCGTCATCCTCGCCAGCGAGGACGTCGGGATGGCCGATCCCCACGCGCTCGGCATCGCCACCGCCGCCGCCCAGGCCGTCGAGTTCGTCGGGCTGCCCGAGGCCGCGTTGAACCTTGCCCAGGCCGTCGTGCACCTGGCGCTGGCACCGAAGTCCAACCGGGCCGCGCTCGCTTTGTGGGCGGCGCAGGCCGACGTCCGGGAACGCCCTCTGGGCGCCGTCCCACCGGGGCTGCGCGACGCCCACTACCGCGGTGCCGCGACCCTCGGGCACGGTCTGGGCTACGAGTATCCTCACGATGACCCGCGAGGGTTCGTCGAAGCCGTGTACCTGCCGGAAGGCCTTGCCGGGCGCCGTTACTACGAACCTTCGGAACATGGTGCCGAAAAGGTGCTCGCCGAACGCTGGCGGGCCCGGCGCGGCGAGAAAGGTCCGGCGGAGCCCGGGCAGGCAACGAGCGCGAAAGAGAAGTGAGGCAAGAGGTGAACGCGGACCAACTGCGCAACACCTTCACGAAGTTCTTCGTCGAGCGGAGTCACCTCGCGCTCCCGGCCGCGAGCCTGGTGCCGAACGACCCTTCCATGTTGTTCACGATCGCCGGCATGGTTCAGTTCAAGCCGTACTTCCTCGGCGAGGCCCCGCCGCCGGGACCCCGCGCGACGACCGTGCAGCCGTGCGTGCGCACGGTCGACATCGACGTGATCGGCACCACGTCACGTCACGTGACCTTTTTCGAGATGCTCGGGAACTTCAGCTTCGGCGAGTACTTCAAGGAGTTGGCGATCGCCTACGCCTGGGAACTGTTGACCGAGGTCCTCGGCCTCGATCCCGAGCAGCTCTGGGTCACCGTCCACGTCTCGGACGACGAGGCGGAGACGTTGTGGCGCGAGGTGCCCGGCCTCATCTCCGGGCGTCTGCAAAGACTCGACGAGGACAACTTCTGGAAGATGGGCGAGACGGGCCCGTGCGGGCCGTGCTCGGAGATCTTCTTCGACCGGGGACCGCAGTACGGGCCCGGCGGTGGGCCGGCCCAGGGGGGCGAGCGTTACGTGGAGCTGTGGAACCTCGTGTTCATGCAGTACGAGCGCCACCGCGACGGTTCGCTCAGCGCGCTGCCCCGCCGCAACATCGACACGGGAGCCGGGCTCGACCGGATCCTCACCCAGCTCCAAGGCGTGGAGTCGGTCTTCGACACCGACCTCGTCTTGCCGATCCTGGAGGCCGCCTCGACCGCCACCGGGCGCGTCTACGGGACCACCGAAGAGACCGATATCGGCCTTCGCATCGTCGCCGACCACGCCCGCACCTTCACTTTCCTCATCTCCGACGGGGTCTTCCCCTCCAACGAGGGCCGTGGCTACGTGCTGCGACGCCTGATCCGCCGCGCCGTGCTCGTGGCCCAGCGCCTCGGCGCCAAGAGCCTCGTCACGCCGGGGGTCGTCGACGTGGTGGCCGACGTCATGGGCGCGGCGTACCCGAAGCTCGCCCGCGACAGGGACCTCATCAAGCGGATCGCCCTGCACGAGGAGGAGGCCTTCGTGCGCACGTTGCGGTCCGGCACGACGCTGCTCGAGGCGGAACTGGCGGCCGGGGGCGGGGCGGTCGGGGGAGACGTCGCTTTCCAGCTGCACGACACCTACGGCTTCCCCATCGATCTCACCGAGGAGATCGCCCGCGAGCGCGGGATCGTGGTCGACCGGGAGGGTTTCGACCTGGCGATGCAAGGCCAGCGGCAGCGGGCCCGCGAAGCCGGTCGGGCCATCACCGCGGCCCCCGACGCCGTCACATCCGCTTGGAGCGAGATCAGGACCGTGTTCGGCCCGACCCAGTTCCTCGGGTACCAGGAGGCGGAGGTGGAGGCCCGGGTGCTCGCGGTCGTGCCGAGCTCGGTCGAGAAGTCCTTCGCCAACATCGACGGCGAGCAGGCGCCCGCGTCCGCGGAACTGATAGAGGTCTTCTTGGACCGGACCCCCTTCTATGCCGAAAGCGGCGGCCAGGTGGGCGACACCGGGCTGATCACGACCTCCACCGGGAAAGTCCGCGTGCTGGACGCGACCTCGGTCGTCGAGGGCCTGACCCGGCACCTCGGCTACCTTCTCGAGGGATCCATCGAGGCCGGCCAGGAGGCGGCGGCGGTGATCGACTGCGCGCGCCGGGAGTCCATCCGCCGTAATCACACCGGCACCCACCTTCTCCACTGGGCCCTCCGGCAAGCGCTCGGCGACCACGTGCGCCAGCAGGGCTCGCTCGTCGCCCCGGACCGCCTGCGGTTCGACTTCAGCCATTTCGGGCCCCTGTCCGAGGAGGAGATCGCGCGGGTGGAGGACCTGGTGAACGGCGAGGTCCTGCGCAACGAGCCCGTCCGGGTCCACGAGACGACGCGCCAGCAAGCCGAAGCTGCAGGCGCCATAGCCTTTTTCGGGGAGAAGTACGGCGAGGTCGTGCGGGTGGTCGAGGCGGGTCACCATTCGGTCGAGCTGTGCGGGGGCACGCACGTGAGCTTCTTGGGGACGATCGGCCCGCTGCAGGTGGTCTCCGAGGCCTCCATCGGTGCGAACACGCGCCGGATCGAAGCCGTCACCGGGGAGGCTTCCCTCGCCCGGTCCCGCGCGTTCGAGCGCATCGTCGCAGAGGCATCCCAACGCCTTCGCACGCAACCCGCCGAGTTGGGCGCGGCGGTCGAGCGGCTTCTCGCGAGCCAACGCACGCTCGAGGAACAGCTGCGCACGCTTCGCGGCGACGAGTTGCGCAAGGATGCGGACGCGTTGGCGGCGGGGGCGGTGGGTGCGACGGCGCGCGAGATGGCCGGCCGGGTCGTGGCGCGCCGGGACGGCCTCGACGCGAACGAGCTGAGGGAGCTGGCGCTGCAGGTCCGGGACCACCCCGGCGTCGAGGCGGTCGGCCTGGCTGGAGTCACGGGGCCCGAGCGGGTGGTGCTGGTCGTCGCCACGAAGAAAGGTTCCGGGATCGACGCCCGCCTGGCCGCGGTCCAGGCGGCCGGCGCCGTGGGCGGCGGTGGGGGCGGCACACCCGAGCTTGCGACGGCCGGCGGCCGCGACGTCGCGGGCGTCGAGGAGGCGCTCGGGAAACTCGGGGAGGCCTTGCGCCGTGTCTCCGAGCCCAGGTTTGACGACCAGGCTTCGGCTTGACCGGCGGGGCGGCGGACGGGGAGCCTCGCACGATGGCGGAGGCAGCCAGGACCCGAGTGGTCGGCATAGACCTGGGCCAGCGACGCATCGGCGTGTCGGTGAGCGATTCGCAACGCGTGCTGGCGACGCCGCACGCCGTCATCGCGCGAAGCGGCGACTTGGACGCTGACCACCGTGCGATCGCTGCTGTCGTGGCGGAGTTCGGCGCCGGCCTTGTCGTCGTGGGGCTCCCGCTCAGCCTGGCGGGTGATCGGGGCCCCGCCGCCGCCGCGGCCGCCGCGGAAGCCGCGGCGCTCGGAACCCAGCTCCGTGTCCCTGTCGTCTTACACGATGAGCGCCTGACGACGGTCGAAGCCGAGCGCAGGCGCCGTTTGCCGGCAGAACCGGGGCGGGCCCGGGCCGGGGAGCGGGCGCGCGCGCCGGCCCGTCCGCTTCGCCAGAAGCGGCCGGACGCCGCCTCCCGGGCACGTCGGGCAGGCATCGACGCCGTGGCCGCGACCGTGCTCCTGCAGTCGTGGCTCGAGGAGAATCGGGGCAAGGGATGAGTCAATTCGATGAGAAAGCAGGCGGTGCCCGCCCAACGGCCGCCTGGCCGCGGGCGACGACCGCGGTCGCGGGCGTGATCGGCTTTCCGGTCCGCCATTCGCTCTCACCGTTGTTGCACAACACGGCCTTTGCCGCCCTGGGCCTCGACTGGAGCTACCTGGCTTTCGAAGTGCCGCCCGGCTCGCTCGACCGGGCCGTGGCCGGGGCGGCGGCCCTCGGCCTGCGGGGCCTGTCGGTCACGATGCCGCACAAGGACGCCGCCGCCCGACTTGCCACCCGCCGTTCCCGTCAGGTGCGGGCGCTCGGCGCCGCCAACACCCTCCGGTTCGACGAGGGCGCGATCGTGGCGGAGAGCTATGACGGGGACGGCCTGCTGGACGATCTTCGCGACGGGGGCTTCGACCCGGCGGGCCGGCGCTGTGGGGTCATCGGCGCGGGCGGCGCGGCGCGGGCGGCGGTGCTGGCCCTGGCGGAAGCGGGTGCGTACGAGGTCGTCGTGGTGAACCGCACCGTGACGGCCGCGTGGCGGGCGGCGGCGTTGGCCCCCACGGTCGTGCGGGTCGGGCGTCCGGACGACCTGCGGCGGACCGACCTCGTCGTTCAGGCGACGCCCGCGGCCATGGCGGGTGGTGGTCCTCCCCGGGAAACGGCGCCTGCCGCCCAGGCCGGCCAGGCCCAGCCTGTCCCGCGCGAAGGAAAGGATGAGGAGGGCCGGGACGCCGAGGTCTCGCCCATCGTCGCCGGCGTCGACCCGGCCTGGTTCGGCGCGGGCCAACTCGTTGTGGACCTCGTTTACGACCCTGCGCTGTCGCCCTTCTTGGCGGAGGCGCGGCGTGCGGGCGCCACGGTGCGCAACGGCCTCGGCCTGCTCGTCTATCAGGCCGCGCGTCAGATAAAGCTGTGGACCGGGGCGGAGCCCCCCCTCGGCGCCATGTGGGCGGCGGTTGGCGGAAATGTCTGGCCGGCGGGCCCGGAGGAAGCGGCGGGCCCCTGGACGGGGAAAGGCGCCCGCCAGGCTTGACCCAAGGACCCGGGCGAGCCGTGCCTCTCCTGTCCGGAGGGCCGCTGTGCCCGGTGCGGCGGAGCAACCGACGACCTGTCGGCCGGCGGACCTGCGTCGCCGCAGTGAGTTGAAGGGCCGCCCCCGTTATCCTTGCCGATCATGGCCGCCCACTATCCGAGTGTGGCGGCACGGTGGAGCGAGCGCCGGGAGAAGAACGCGGCTTGGGAGCTTGTGAGCCGCTGTGACTTCATCCTTGTCGCCAGTGCCGTGCTGCTCGCGCTCATCGGCGCGGTCATGGTGTACTCGGCCACTCGGGTCGAGCTGGCGGCGAGCGGGGGCGATCCGAAGTTCTATCTGAAGCGCCAGCTCGTCTGGCTCGCGATCGGGCTCGTCGTAATGGTCGTGGTGGCACTGATCGACTACCACTGGCTCGAGCAATGGGCCTACGTGCTGTACGGCCTCATCGTCCTGTCGCTGCTGGCCGTGCTGACCCACTTCGGGCATGTCTCGCTCGGTGCGCAACGCTGGTTCGCAGTTGGGCCCCTCGAGGTGCAACCCTCGGAGTTCGCCGCTCTCGCCCTCATCGTTGTCGTTGCCGTGTACTGCAGCCGCCAAGACACCATGTTCCCGAGAAACCTTGTCGTCGTCCTGGTCCTGGCCGGGGTGCCCATCCTGCTCGTGTACAAGCAGCCGGACCTCGGGACCGCGCTCATCATGGTCGTCGTTCTCACGGCCATGATCGTGACGTCGGGGGCGCGCCTCAGGTATCTGGTCGGCTTGGCCGCGGCGGGCACCGCAGGCTTGGCGGCGGCGATCCACTTCCATTTGATCCACGCCTACGAGCTGCAGCGCTTCACGTCCTTTCTCCACCAGAACACTGCCACGAGCGGCGCCAACTGGAACCTGGCCCAGTCGATACTGGCCATCGCCTCAGGGGGGGCCTTCGGCACCGGGGTGTTCCATGGCGCCGCGACCAACGGCGGCTTCGTGCCCGCCCAACAGACGGACTTCATCTTCACGGCCGTGGGCGAGCAGCTCGGGTTCGTCGGCGGGGTGCTGGTCGTCGCGCTGTTCGGGGTGATCGCCTTCCGGCTGTTGCGAGCCGCCCAGATGGCGAAGGATCCGCTCGGTCGGATGCTGTGCTCGGGGGCGCTCGCGTTGGTCGCGTTCTCCGTGTTCCAGAATGTCGGCATGACCGTCGGCCTCATCCCGATCGCCGGCATCCCGCTGCCGTTCGTGAGCTACGGTGGCTCCGCCATGATCGTTTTCTTCGCTACGGTCGGGCTTGTGGTCAATGTCGAAATACGCCGGTCGAGCCGGCGATGAGTCCCATGGGCACCGATGAGAACGCTGTCCGAGCCGATGCCGAGTCGGCGGCGGAGACGCGCGGCAACGGAGGCGGGACGGCCTTGGGCGTCAGCGAGGCGCTTGCGACGGGTCCGACCTGGTCCGCGGACGGCCCGGAGGGCGACGAGGTGGGCGCGGCGGATCTGGCGGCGGTGGGGACGGCCGACACGGCGGGCGAGACCGACGAGGCGCAGCCGGGCTCGTCGGAGCCGGGCGCGTCCGAGGAGCCTGCCGGGGAAGAGGCCCCGGCGTCTTACGAGCCTGCCGCCGATTCGGACGAGGAGCCCGACGTGGGAACGGCGCCGGCGGCGATGTCTCAGATGGTTTTCGTCGACGTCGTGCTCCTGCTGCCGGCGACGCATCCCGTCGTCGTCCTGCAGGAGGCAGATGCGCCCTTCCGCGAGCTGCGGATCCCCGTCGGCGGGGCCGAGGGCATTGCGATCAGCTACGCGGGAAGGGGTCTCGGGACCCCGCGGCCGCTCACGCACGAGCTGTTCGCGCGCGTCCTCGAGGAGTTCGGGATGACTCTCGACGTCGTGCGGATCACCGAGGTCCAGGGAACCGCCTTCACCGCCGAACTGGTCATTTCCGGTCGGCTGGGGACCCGGGTGATCGACTGCCGCCCCTCGGATGCGATCGCCTTGGCACTGCGTCACCGGCTGCCGGTGCCCATCATGGTGGATCCGAACGTGCTGGAGGTCGCCGGCACGAGCCCCATGGGTGCCAACTAAGTACCCTCACCCCGGGACCCGGACTACGTGCCGGTACTTATGGTCTGTCGTGCCAAGAGGGCCACCCGCCCGGCCGCTGGCGCTGCTCGCCTCCGGCCGCGTCGCCATCGGGAGGAACAGAGGCGGGAGGCGCGCCCGGCTCGGCTTGCTGACGCCCCGGGGAGCGACTGAGGGCGCCCGCTCTGATGCCGTCGGACGGCACGGACGCGCCGGCCGGCGCCCGGGCTCCCACGAGGACCCGGCGCCGCAGCCGTGCCGTGCGATGACTCAGACTGAGGGCGACTCCCGGCGGGGCGGCCCCTTCGTCGGAGATGCGCATGAGCAGGGCCACCAGCACGTAGTTCGCCAGCAGGGATGAGCCGCCGTAGCCGATGAAGGGGAGCGACACCCCGGTGAGGGGGAGCAGGCGGACGACGCCGGCCATGATGAAGAAGGACTGGAAGCCGAGGATGGCGGTGAAACCGACCGCGGCGAGCTGGGAGAACTCCGAGCGCGCCCGCAGGGCGGCTCTTATTCCGGTGCCGACGATAAGGAGGAATCCCGCGACCACCGCCGTCGTGCCGAGCAACCCGAGCTCTTCGCCTATGGCCGCGAAGATGAAGTCGCTGTAGGCGACCGGGATGTCATACGGAGAGCCGAGGCCGAGCCCCGATCCCGTGAGGCCTCCGCGGCCGAGAGCGAGCTCGCCCTGGACGGTCTGATAGCCGTAGGAGCTGAAATGGGCCCAGGGGTTGATCCAGGCCGACACGCGCTGGTCGATGAGGGATTTCGCGAAGGGCAGGTGCGCGGCCAGGTAGGTACCCGCGACGAAGGCGACGAGCCCGCCCACGACGTAGGTCCAACGTCCGGTCGCGACCCACAGCATCGTTATGAACATGATGAACAGCAAGAGGGAGAAGCCGATGTCGTGTTCGAGGAGGATGACGAGGATCGCGACCACCCACGCGACCGCGATCGGGCCGAGGGGGCGGATGTCCGGCAAGAGCCGGTTGCCCACCCTTCGCGTCGACAGGGAGAGCATCTCGCGTTTTTCCACGAAGTAGGACGCGAAGAAGACCACGAGCATGAGCTTCGCGATCTCGACGGGCTGGAACGTGATCGGCCCGAGGTGAATCCAGAGCTTCACCCCGTTCAGTTGGGCTTCGGACGTCCGGCCCAGGTACGGTGCCAGCGGCAGCACGAGCAGGAGCAGGGCGCCGAACACGAGCATGTAGCGGTAGCGCTCGAGATCACGCGACCGGCGCACGACGAACAAGGTGACGACATAGGCGGCCACACCGAGCGCCGTCCAGGCCGCCTGATAGTGCCACGGGGCATCGGCGGCGATCTGGGGGGAGGCGTCGAGCCTGTAGATCATCACGAAACCGATGCCGTTCAGCATCAGCACCACCGGCATCATGACCGGGTCGGCCTCAGGAGCGAGGAAACGATTCGCCAAGTGGACGACCAGCGCCAGGGCGGCGACGCCGCCGATGAAATCCAAGGCGTTGGCCGGGAGGGAGTTGCGGGTGCCGAGGGCGGCGAGCAGGTACGCGAGCGTGATCACGACGACGGCGACGAGCAGCAGGCCGAGCTCGCTCCGGCGACGTTGCTTGACCCTCGGTGCCATGGCGAGGGGCTGCACGACTTCACGGTAGCGTCTGGGTTGTGAAAGCCGCTGTCATGACACCTGGCGGCCCCGTGGCGCGCCCGGACCGGTTCCTCAACCGTGAGCTGTCCTGGCTGGATTTTGCTGACCGCCTCGTCGACCTGGCCGCAGACGAATCGCTGCCGCTGCTCGAGCGGGTGAAGTTCATCGCCATCCTCTCGTCGGGGCTCGACGAGTTCTTCCAGGTGCGCGTCGGGGGTCTCAAGGACCATGTCGCGGCGGGGCTGCGGGCGCGGTCGGCCGACGGGCGCAGCGCCACCCAGCAGCTCCGCGACATCCGCCTGAAGTGCATCCACCTGCTGGCGCGAAGCGATGAGGTGTTCGAGACCTCGGTCGTGCCCAGTCTCGCCCGCGCCGGCCTGTACTTCGCGAGCATCGAGGAGCTCGACACGGCGGAAAAGGCGCGGCTCTTGGCCGTGTTCGAGAAGGAGATCTTTCCCGTCCTCACGCCGTTGGCGGTCGACCCCGGTCATCCGTTCCCGTACATATCGAACCTGTCGCTCAACCTGGCTGTGCTCGTCGAGGACCCGGGCACGCGCGAGCAGCGCTTCGCGCGGGTGAAGGTGCCGCCGCTGCTGCCCCGCTTCGTGCCGCTCGACGGCGGCGGCCGCTTCGTCGCCCTCGAGCAGTTGATCGCCGCCAACCTGCCCAGGCTCTTCCCGCACATGGAGATAGGGCGCCATCACGCCTTCCGCGTCACGCGCAACGCCGACCTCGATTTGGAGGAGAGTGAGGCCGACGATCTCCTGGCCGCGGTCGAGACGGAGCTGCGCCGGCGCCGTTTTGGGCGCGCGGTGCGCCTCGAGGTCGACCGGGACATGCCGGCGGCGGTTCGCGACCTGCTCTTGGAGGAGCTCGAGCTCGGCCCCGACGATGTCTACGAGATCTCGGCTCCCCTCGGCCTGAGCCAGCTCTGGGCGCTTCACGCCATCGACCGGCCCGACCTCCACGAGCCGACCTGGGTCCCCATGACCCAACCGCGCCTCGCGACCGCCGGGGACGGGCCCGTTGACCTGTTCGCGGTGCTGCGGGAGCGCAGTGTCCTCGTCCATCACCCCTACGACTCGTTCACGACCTCGGTGGAGGCCTTCATCACCCAGGCCGCCGACGACCCGAACGTCCTGGCGATCAAACAGACCCTCTACCGCACCTCCGAGGACACGGCCATCGTCTCGGCCCTCGTGCGCGCGGCCGAGCAGGGCAAGCAGGTCGCGGCGCTCGTCGAGGTGAAGGCTCGCTTCGACGAGCAGGCGAACATCTTGTGGGCCCGTCAGCTCGAACGGGCAGGTGTGCACGTCGTCTATGGCCTCGTGGGACTGAAGACCCACTCCAAGATCGTGCTCGTCGTGCGGCGCGAGGAGGACGGGCTGCGTCGTTACTGTCACATCGGGACGGGCAATTACAACTCGGAGACGGCGAAGGTCTACGAGGACCTGGGGCTTCTGACCGTGGACCCCGCCATCGGGGAGGACCTGACGGACCTGTTCAACCATCTCACCGGATACGGCCGGCCGGTGACGCACCGACGCATCGTGGTGGCTCCTCAGGGCATGCGGCCGTGGGTTCTCGGCGAGATCGCCGAAGAAGCCGCGGCCGGCGAGGCGGGCCGGATCACCATCAAGGTGAACGGGCTCACCGACCCCGGTGTCATAGACGCCCTCTACGCAGCCTCACAGGCGCACGTGCGGATCGACCTGTTGGTGCGGGGCCTGTGCTGCCTCCGGCCGGGAGTGCCAGGGCTCTCCGAGACGATCACGGTGCGTTCGATAATGGGGCGCTTCCTGGAGCACTCCCGCATCTTCCGCTTCGGTGATCCCGGCGGGGAACGCCCGGTGCGCTACACGATCGGTTCGGGGGACCTGATGGAACGGAACCTCGATCGCAGGATCGAGGTTATGGTCCCGGTCCTCGACGCCGAGCTGCGGGCGCGGCTGGAAGAGACCCTTCAGCTCGGTCTCGCCGACGACACGAACGCCTGGGAGCTCGGACCCGACGGGACTTGGACAAGGGTTGTGTCAGTGCTCGGGCTCAGCGTGCAGCGGCGGCTCCAAGAGCTCGCGCTGGAGCGCGCCCGCAGGCGTCGCTCCCACGACCCGCTGGACTGAGCTCCACCCGTGCGGATCGCCGCGCTGGACCTGGGTAGCAACTCGTTCCATCTGCTGGTGGTCGAAACTCGCCCGGACGGGAGCTTCGTCCCGCTCGCGCGGGAGAAAGTGATGCTGCGCCTCGGCGACGTCGTGGCCCGCGAGGGCGTCCTCACCGAAGCGGCGCTCGAGGCGGCGATCGACACCGTCCGGCGGCTCAAGTCGATCGCGGACGTGCAGCGGGCCGACGAGATAGTGGCCATGGCGACCGCGGCGATGCGCCAGGCTGCCAACGGGCCCGAGGCGGCGGAGCGGATCGAAGAGGCGACAGGTGTCCGGATCCAGGTCGTGAGCGGTATCCGGGAAGCCCAGCTGATCTTCGAAGCCGTGCGGGCGAGCGTCCTGATCGAACCCGGCCCGGCGCTTTGTGCCGATCTCGGCGGCGGGAGCCTCGAAGTCTCCGTCGGTGACCAGTTCGGCCTCAGCTATGCGACGAGCCTGCACCTGGGTGTCGGGCGGCTCACGGCCGAGTACGTGCGTACGGACCCACCGACCAAGAAGGACCGGGCGCGGCTCAAAGAGCAGATCTCCAAGCAGCTCGACGAGGTGCTCGAGGAACTGCTCGCCTACGGTCCCAAGCTGCTGATCGGGACCTCCGGCACGTTCTGTGCTCTGGCCCGGGGCGCGGCCGCGAGGCGGGACGGCATCGTGCCGACGTCGGTCAATCAGCTGACGGTGACCGCCCGCGAGCTCGCCGCGCTGGGCGAGATCATCTGCGAGCTGCCCAGCTGGGAGCGCGCCCGGTTGGCGGGGATAGAGGCCCGGCGCGCCGAGCTCCTCCCAGCCGGTGTCGCCGTGACCGAGGTTCTCATGGAGCGGACCGGATTGCGCGAGCTCACGGTGTCGGAGTGGGGGCTCAGGGAAGGGATCATCATCTCGACGATCGCCCAGCACGACCGGGTGGAGTTCAGCAATGACCCGCGGGCGATCCGCCGTGCCTCCGTCCTGTCGCTGTGTGTGCGGTCGCGCTGGCCCGAGGCGCACTCGCGCCAGGTCGCGAGACTGGCGGTCGAGCTGTTCGACTCGACTGTCGCCCTGCACGGGCTCAACGGTGCGGACCGCGAACTTCTCGAGCTGGCGGCGCTGCTGCACGACATAGGCGAGCACGTGAGCCGTGACGGCCACGCCCGCCACACCGCCTATCTCGTCGAGAACGGTGACCTGCGGGGCTTCTCGCCCACAGAGATCCAGCTGTTGTCCTGTCTCGGGCGCTATCACGTCCGGGGGCGGCCCCGGGAGTTCTTCCACGCCTGGGAGACCCTGGAGCGCAAGGACCGCGACCGGGTGCTGAAGCTGGTCTCCCTGCTGCGCATCGCGGACGGGCTCGACGCTGCCCATGACTCGGTCATAGGTCATGTGGGCGTCGAGCTGAGCGGCAGCCGCGTGGAGATCATCGTCAGCGCCCGCGGTGACGCGGAGCTCGAGCGCTGGATGCTCCAGCGCAAGGTGCAGTTGTTCCAGGAGCTGTTCGAGGTCCCGGTCAGCCTTGAGGTGGTGCCGACGGGGCCGGAGGAGACGCAGGCCCTGGGCTCCGAGGAGGCAGGTCTGGCTTGACGGACGGGATCTGGGCCGGCGGGGGAGTCGACGGGTAGCTCGCCCTCGTCATGGCACCGAGGGCGTCCCGACGCTCTTTGAGGCCGGCCCCGTGCTGGACGCGTAGGGACAGATAGGCACCGGCACCGACGGGGATCGGCAGCCAGAAGTTGAACAGGCGCCAGGAGATCACACCCAGCCAGGCGATGCCCGCCGGAACGCCGAAACCGATCAAGGACGTTGCCGCCACCGCCTCGACGATGCCAAGCCCGCCCGGGGTCAGCGGTACGGCCGCGAGCACGTTGGCGACCCCATAGGCGACGAAGAGGTCGATGGGCCGGGAGACATGACCGTAGGCGGCGACGAAGGCCCACAGCGAAGCGGCGTCGAAGAGCCAGTTCGCGGCGGCCCACAAGACCGCGTTCTTGAGCAGCTTCCGGTCCGAGGCCAGTGTCCTGAGGCGGGAGGCGAGCCGCTGGACCAGCTGTTCCATCTGGTCTTCTGTGACCCACGGCACGCGCCTCGCCACCGAGCGCAGCGCCCGGGCCGCGTGGGCTTCGCCGCGGGTGAAGGCCAGGATGAGCGTGGCGAAGGCGACGGCCAGCACGGCGCCGACGACAGCCACCGTGACGTAGGCGCTGTTGAAGCCGTGCAGGGGGATGGAGATCACGAGAGCTACCCAGAGCATCGCGTTCAGGACGACGGCCGAACCGATGCCCTGGGTCGCGAGGGCGAAGCCGGCATCGGGCCCGCTCACCCCGCTGGAGGTGAGCAGGCGGTAGCCGAGGCCGGTGCCGCCGGCGGTGCCGCCGGGGATCACGTGGCTCACAGCCAGCGTGGACAGGTCGATGCGGAGCACTCTGGAAAGACCGGGCCCGTCTCTCGGCAAGACCGACTGGGTGAGGCGGCCATAGGCGACGAGTGCTCCCGCCTCGAGCGCGAAGCCGGCGAGGAACCACAGGAGATTGACCCTCCCCAGCTGGCTCAGCGACGAGCGGGCCTTGGAGTGCAGGAAGCTCGGAATGAGGGCGTATTCGACGAAGAGAAGGAGGATGAAGATGGTGATGCCGTGGCGCAGCGGCCGCGGGATCCATCCGAGCAGTCTGGGACGGCGGCGGGGCGCGCTCTCGTCGGCAACGGCGCCGTCGCGCCCGGGTGGTTCGCCCATGTCCCCATGCTTGCAGGCGCGTACAGGTCGCGGGGAGAACCTGGTCACCGCCCCGATGCCCCGCTGGGGGAGGCACCCGCCGTAAGCGGCCGGGCCTGGAGCCGGGCCCTGGATCCCGCTTCGGCGCGCCCGCATGGAGTTGACTTGTTACGGTGCCGGAGCACAAGGGCGACCGGGGGATCGATCCGTCCCCGGGCCAACGCGCCCGCGATCTGCGCGTGGCGCGCACCGCGTTCATAGCCACCGGCGCCGTTGTCAGCGTCGGCCTCGGGCTCGCCCTGCTCTGGCGGCTGCGGGTCGTCGTGCTCTTGATAGTCGTGTCGCTGTTCCTGGGCGCGCTCTTGCATCCGGCCGTCAGCTTCGTGGAGCGCCGCGGGGTCCGCCGGGGTATGGCGACGGCAGTCGTCTTCTTCGTCTCGGCGGCGGTCATCTTGACGGTGGGCTATGTGCTCGTCCACCCGGTCTACTCCTCCGCCACGAGCTTCGCGAAGGAACTGCCGAGCCTCGTGCGCCAGGCGCAGCAAGGCAAGGGCCAGATCGGGCACCTCGTCAAACGGCTGCACCTCGAGAGCTACGTGAAAAAGAACGTGCCGCGGCTCGAGACTTTGATCACCGGCCTCGGCCGCCCCGCCCTCGCTGTCGGCAAGACCGTCGTGAGCGGGGTCGTCGCCCTCGTCACGGTCGGGGTGCTGACCTTCTTCATCCTCCTCGAGGCTCCCCGCATGATCCGCGGTGTGCTCAACTGGATGCGGCCCGAACGCTCGGCTCGGGTGCACAACATCCTCGGTGACGTCGGCCAGGCCGTGACCGGGTACATGCTCGGCAACCTCGCCACCTCGATCATCGCCGGGGTCGTCATCTTCGTGACGTTGCGGGCCACCGGGGTCCCCTACGCCGGCGTGCTCTCGATCTGGGTGGGCGTCGTCGACTTCCTGCCTCTCGTGGGCGGACTGCTCGCCGGCGTGCCCACGGTCGCCGTTGCTCTGCTGCACTCCTTGCCGGCCGGGATCGTGACCCTGGCGGTGTTCCTGATCTACCAACAGGTGGAGAACCACATCCTCAATCCGGTCGTCATGAGCCGGACCGTGCGCCTGAACCCGCTCTGGGTGCTGCTGGCGATCCTTGTGGGGGTGGAGCTGGGTGGGATCGTCGGGTCCACTTTCGGTGGCCTCGTGGGGGCCCTGTTGGCTGTGCCGGCCGCAAGCGCCATCCAGGTGATCGCGAAGGATCTCTGGGCAGAGCACCGCCCGCCGGGGGTCGACGAGAGCCCCGCCCAGGTCGAAGCCCCCGGGCCGGCGCCGCCCGCGGCCCTGACCCCTACGGTCAAGTAGCGTCCGGATCTCCCCGCAGGCCGAGGGGGGACCGAATCTGCCCGGAGGCGCTTTGGCCATAGGCTGCAGCGGTGCGCGTTCTCGTTGTGCTGCCTACTTTCAATGAAGCTGCCACAATCGAGGACGTCCTCGGGCGGGTGCGCAAGGCGCTCCCGGAGGCGTCGGTCCTCGTCGTCGACGACAACAGCCCCGACGGCACGGCCAAGATCGCCGCCGAGTTCGGCGAGAGATGCGGCCGGGTCGAGGTACTGCCGCGGCCCGCCAAGATGGGCCTCGGCAGCGCCTATCGGGACGGCTTCGCCTGGGGCCTCGCGCGGGGCTACGAGGCGATGGTCGAGATGGACTCGGACCTCTCGCACGACCCGGACGCTCTTCCCGTGGTGCTGGCGCCGCTCGAGGAGGGATATGAGGTGGGCATCGGGTCCCGGTACGTTCCCGGTGGCTCGATACCGAACTGGAGCCTGCCGCGGCGAGTGCTGTCGCGAGGTGGCAACATCTATGCCGATCTGTTGTTGGGCCTGCACGTGCGGGACTCGACCGCGGGCTACCGGGCCTACGCGGCGACAGTTCTCCGCCGCATCGACCTCGGCTCGGTCCGGGCGGAGAGCTACGGGTTCCAGATCGAGATGACCTACCGGGCCAGGCAGCTGGGCGCCAAGGTCAAGGAAGTGCCGATCCGTTTCGTGGACCGTGAGCTCGGAGCCTCCAAGATGTCGACATTCACCGTGGTGGAGGCTCTGGTGCTCGTCACCTGGTGGGGCGCGGGCCGACTCGTCGCCAAGCTCGGGAGCAGCCGGGCCAGGGGTGCCTCGGCGCGGTCGTCGCCGCGATGAGCAACGACGGCGTCCGGCCCCCAGCAAACGGGGCGCTGGCGCCGATCGACATCGGTACGGGGCCCGTCGTGGTGCTCGTGCACGGCCAGCCGGGTGCCGGAGGCGACTGGGTGGCCCTGGCGGACGTGTTGGCGAGCGACCACCGGGTGCTGGCGCCCGACCGTCCCGGCTGGGGATCCGACGCGCGGGGCGCGATGGGGATCGCCGCCAACGCAGACGTGCTGGAGGAACTGCTGGAGGCGGCCGGGGCAACAAGCCCGGTGACGGTCGTGGGCCACTCGCTCGGGGGCGGTGTCGCGCTCGAGCTTGCCCTGCGGCACCCGGAACGCGTCGGCGCGCTGGTGCTCGTCGGATCTGTCGGAGTGGCCCAGTCGCTGTCCGGCTTCGACCGTTTGCTCGCCGTGCCGCTGGTGGGAAACGGCCTCCTCCGCGCCGGGGTAGGCGCCCTGCGCCGAGTCCTGATCGCGGCGACCCACTTCTCGGAACACCACCCCCGGGCCCGTGTCGGGAACATCGTCCCCGCCCTGCCCACGGTGCAGGCTGCGATCGGGACCGACGGCCGCCCCATCGTCGGCAGGGGCAGGCAGAGCTTCCTCGTCGAACAGCGTGCTCTCCTGGCCGAGACGCCGGAGCTCGAACGCGCGCTGTGCCGCATCGCGGTCCCGACGGCGGTTGTCACCGGCTCATCCGACCGCGTCGTGCCCCTTGCCGCGTCACGATCGCTCGCGACGCGGATCCCGGGCGCCGAGCTGGTCGTCGTCGCCGGAGGCCACCTGCTGCCCTTTGATGAGCCCGAGCAGCTCGCCGAGGTGGTGCGCCGCTACGCGGCCTTCGCGTCGGGATTCAGGGACGGACGGCGGCAGCGAGAAACGCCTGGAGCTTGAGCTGGGTCTCGGCGAGCTCGGAGGCAGGATCGGAGTCGGCGACGATGCCGACACCCGCGAACAGGCGCGCGGAGCTCCCCTCGACGATGGCCGCGCGGATCCCGATGTACCACTCCCCATCGCCCCGGGCGTCCACCCAGCCCACGGGGCCGCCGTAGCGGTCCCTGTCGAGCTCCTCGAGCTTGGCCAGGTAGTCCAGGGCCACATCGACGGGCGTGCCCGCCACAGCCGGGGTGGGATGAAGGAGACCGACGAGCTCGAGAGAGCTCGGGTAGCCGCCGTCGCCGTGGGCGAGGACGCCGGAGATCTCGGTGCCGAGGTGGCTCACGTTGCGCAGCTCGCGGATGACGGGCCTGTCGGGCACCGCGAGGCGTTCGGCGACCGGCGAGAGAGCGGCGATGACCGCGTCGACGACGACGCGGTGCTCGCCGCGTTCCTTCAAGGACGCGAGAAGGGCCGCGGCGGCTTTGCGATCAGTGTCCGGGACCCCGCTGCGGGCGGCGGTCCCCGCGAGGGGAACCGAGGCGATCCGCGCACCGTGGCGGGAGATCAGGAGCTCGGGCGTGGCACCGATGAAGCCGTCGAGGGCGAACACGGTGCAGGAGGGATGCAGCGCCCGGAGGCGCCCGAGGAGGTCGGCCTGGCGAAACGGCCGGTTCGCGCGCACGGTCACCTCCCGCGCGAGGACCAGCTTGTCGAGGCTCCCGGCCGCGATCTCGGCGAGCACGGCGCGGACACGGTCCAAGAAGTCCCCATGAGGCCGGGCCGAAGCGAGGCGGAACTCATCGGGGGGTGCGGTCGCGGCGCTGTTCGGGGTGGCCGCGACGCGGCCGGGCAGAGCGCGCAGCAGTTGGCGGACACGATCAGACGACCCCACGGCCACGACCGAGGGTTCGCTGCCCGCAGGTGCGATCACCGTCACCTCCGGGACGACCAGGGCGCCGTCGGCGCTGCGGTCGAAACGGAGCGCCCCGAACGCGACGGGTACCGGCGCAAGCTCCCCGCTCCGGCCCGGCGCGGCGCCACCCCCGCGCAAGCGGCCCTCGAGGCAGGGGATGGTCCCGAGCTCGGCGACCGCGCGCCGCAACGCGGGGGGGTTGGCCGGGCCCCCGGAGAGCTCGAGAGTCGCCGCCGTGCCGAGGGCGAGAAGGAGGAGCCCGTCGCGTTCGATGACGCGTCCGGTCTCGTAGGCGAGGCGGCGCAGCTGGTCCAGCTCGCGCGCCTCGATCGGACGAGCGCCATAGCAGAGGCTTGTCATCGGACCGCTCAGGAAGGGGTGCTCTCGGCCGAGCGGGTTGCGGTCACGCACTGCGCGATGCCACCGCTCAGCAGATGGTGCCTGACGTCGCCGAAGCCCGCGTCGCGGAGCAGGTCAGCGAAGGTGCGCAACGGGGGGAGGTAGGCGACCGAGCGCGGCAGGTACCGGTAGGCCGCGCCGTCGGAGAAGAGCGCCCCGAGCCTCGGCACGGCCTGGGTGAACCAGACCCGGTGGCCGAGGCGCACCAGGCGGTGGCGCGGCTCGCCGACTTCGAGCAGGGCCAGGCGCCCTCCGGGACGCAGCACCCGGCCCAGCTCGCTGAGGACTCCCGCGAGATCGGCGAAGTTGCGGACGGCGAACCCGCTCACCGCCGCGTCCGCGGCCCGCGCCGGCACCGGGAGCTGGGCGGCGTCGGCCTGAACGAGCGGCGCCCCGCCGGCGCGGGCGGCGCGGAGCATCCCGAGAGAAAGGTCGATGCCGACGGCGCGGTGCCCCTTGTGGCGGAGGCTGCGGGCCAGGTCCCCCGTCCCACAGCCGATGTCGAGCACGACCGAATGGGGCGCCAACTGCAACATCGCGATCGTGCGGCGGCGCCAGCGGGCGTCGAGCCCGAAGGTCATGAGGCCGTTGACGAGGTCGTAGCGCGGCGCGATCGAGTCGAACATCGATCGCACGAGGTCCTGCTTGACCCTCCCCTCGGGCAGGGGGGAGGTGGCGTCGAACAAGACGCCGGGGGGGCTGGGTGCGGGCGCGCCGTTGCTGGCTTTGATCACAGGCAGCTCACGGACCTGAGCCTAGGCAACGGGGGCACCCCTTCGATCGGGCCGGGCACGCCTCGTCACGACGCGCCGTGGCGAACGGGCAGGTCCTGTCTGTTCGCCGGCTACCAGGAGAGGCCCACGACGGCGCGCATCGCCTTCTCGAACTCCTCGTCGCTGAGGGTGCTGCGCGCCGAGAGGATCAGGTTGGCGTCGTCTCCCACCCGTCGGCGCAGGGGACCGGTGTCATCGTCGATGGCCGCGGCGACGGCGTTCGCCACGAGCTCGGGCCCGGGCCGGGCTCCGCCCTGCATCTTGCGGGCGACCTCGCCCAGCTGGGCGTCGAGCTCGTCATAGGCACCCAGCCCGCCGGCCGGCGGGTGGGCCTGCATCCCCGGCGCGATGAAGCCGGGCTCGACGACGACGACACGCACCCCGAAATGGGCCAGCTCGACATAGAGCGCCTCGGAGATGGCCTCGAGGGCGTGCTTGGTGGCCGCGTAGTAGCCGCGCAGGGGCTGGGCGACGTGCCCGGCCACCGAGGAGATGTTGACGACGACACCGGCGCGGCGGCGGCGCATGCCGGGCACGAAGGCCTGGATCAGGCGCACCGGGCCGAGGACGTTCACCTCGAACATCTGGCGCACCTGCTCCACCGCGACCAGCTCGATCGGGCCGGGGAAGGAGATGGCGGCATTGTTGACGAGGGCGTCCACCCATCCGAGCTCTCTTTGGACCTCGGCGACCGAGGCGGCGTCGGTCACGTCGAGGGGAAGCCTGGTCGCCACGGCGATGCCGTCGAGGCGGGCAAGGTCCCGGGCCGTCGCCACGACCTCGTGCCCGCGCTCGGCGAGCAGCGTCGCGGTGGCCCGCCCCACCCCAGAGCCCGCCCCGGTGACGAGGACCCTCATGGCAGGGACTCTAATGGCAGCGCCCTGCCGGTCTCGGGGCGGCGGCCCGCGGCACCGTCGCCGGCGAACGAGAGCCGGTGCCCCGGTCCCGCGGCAATGGGGCGCACAGCCCCCTCCCTGGGGTTGTCCATCCTTCGTTCACCTAACTCCCAGGAAGTTAACCCAGAGTTCAAGTTGGGAACACGGTACAGCCATACCTTGTTCAGATCGCTTTCGTAGCTTCGTCGTAACGGACGCAAGTGACCGCCACGTGGCGCGGGTTGAAGCTGTGACCGCGCAAACCATTATCACGACCTTGGAGGTAGAGAGCCTGATGAGGACCCCTAGGACTGTTCGGCTGGCACTGACCATGACAGCGGTCGTGGTAACGGCCCTGTCACTGGTTGCGGTGCCAGCGCTCGCGGGTACGCGCAGCGCGAAAGCAGCTGGAGACCCGTACCTCGCGGCCGACACGCGCTTGAACAAGCCGGCGACCATCGGCGGCGCGGGTTCCACCTTCGCGGCACCCCTGCAGAACGCCGCGCAGGCTCTATTCCAGGCCCGCACCCCAAATTCCACGCTCAACGGCTACCAAGGAGTCGGTTCGGGAACCGGCGAGTCGGACATCATAAAGAAGATCGTCGATTGGGGCGGCACCGACGTACCGATGTCTCAAACCGACATCAACTCAAAGCAGCCTTACGGCGCCGACTACACGTTGTCACAGTTCCTGCAGGTGCCGATCGGCCTCGGCGGCGTGGCGATTCCTTACAATCTTCCCGGCCTGACGGTCAAGTCGCTCACTTTGACGGCGGCGGTCCTTGCCAACATCTACCTGGGCAACATCAAGTACTGGGACAGCGCCGCGATCAAGGCGCTGAACCCGAAGGTCAATCTTCCGCATAAGCAAATTGTCGTTGTCGCCCGGGCCGACTCTTCGGGCACGACGTACATCTTTACGGACTTCCTGCGTCGTGGGGCTACGACTGTGTGGCCGACCCAGCCCTCGAAGACCCCGCTGACGCTGCCCGCAGGTGGCATCGCCGGCAGCGGGAACCCGGGGGTCGCGGCTGACATCGAGAACACACCGAACTCGATCGGTTATGTGGAGTATTCGTACGTGCTTCTCAACCCGAGCCTGCTCAAGGGAGTCGCGGCGATCGTCAACAGGGCGGGCGTGGCGCTGCTGCCGTCAGAAGCGGGCATCGCGGCTGCCGCGGCGGCCAAGCCGGACGTCACCGCGACGAACTTCTCGATCGTCTGGCAGGTCGGCAAGACAACCTATCCAATCGCGGGATACACCTGGGCGGTCATATGGAAGCACAACCAGACGCTCGATGCGGAGGGCACGCTCCTGGTGAAGTACCTCGACTGGCTGTCGCACTCGGGCGCCGTTGACGGGACGACGGCCGGCCAAGATGTCGCCGCTATCCAGGGCTACGTCCCCCTTCCGGCGAACATCCAGGCGCTGGCCCGGGCCACGCTGCTCCAAGTCACCGGACAAAAGGGCCAGGTGCTGCTGATGACGAACGGCAGCTGAGCAGCGAGGTGGCTGAGTAACAGTCATGTCCGCGGTGTCGGCCAGCCCTTCCTTGGCGATGCCGGACCAACCCCTGGCCGAGAACCGGAAACGGTTCTCGGCCAGGGGCGATTCGGTGCACTGGGGTGTCCTCTACGGGGTCTCCGGCCTGTTCGCGCTCATCTGCGCGGTCTTCATCATCAGCATCGTCGCCTCGTCGATCCCCGCCTGGCGCCATTCGGGCCTCTCGATCATCTACGGCAGGGTCTGGAGCCAGGGGTCGGACTCGTTCGGGGCCCTGCCGATCATCACGGGCACGTTGGCGACGACCGCGATCGCGCTCTTCTTCGCCATCCCGATCGGCGTGGGGTGCGCCCTCGCCATCGTGCACGTGATACCGGGCCGCCTGCGGATATTCCTCTCGTCACTTGTCGAGCTCCTGGCGGCGGTCCCGAGCGTCGTCTACGGGCTCTGGGGCCTGCTCGTGATCGCCCCCTGGTTCGAAAAGACCCTGGAGCCGGACCTGGCGAAGATCACGGGTGGGAAGTTCCCCTTCCAAGCCCCGCCCGAGGGCGTGTCGTTGCTTCTGGCGGGTTGCGTGTTGTTCGTGATGGTTCTCCCGATGATCGTGGCCCTCTCGCGTGACGCCATCGCGATCGTGCCCCACGATCAGTTCGAAGGGGCGCTCAGCGTCGGGGCGACAAAATGGCAGGTGCTCCGCAAGGTCGTCCTGCCGGGGGCACGGACCGGGATCGTGGGCGCGGTCACGCTCGCGACCGCCCGGGCCCTCGGCGAGACCGTCGCTGTCGCCATGGTCATCGGCCTGAACCCGCTCTTCCCGCCCTCGTTGTTCTCGACGGCCTCCACGCTCGCCTCGACCATCGCCCTGCAGTTCCAGGACGCGACGCCCCTTCAGGTTGCCGCTCTCGGCGCACTCGCGGTGATCCTCATGACCTTGACGGCGATCGTCAACTGGTTCGGCCGCCGGCTCGTCCGGGGGGCGGCCTTCCGGGCGGGCGTCGTATGAGCACGTCGGTGATCGAAGGAGTCCCACCGGACCCGATCCTCGAGCGGCGTGAGCTTGTGCAGCGCGTCGCCCGCCGGACGCTCGAGCGTCGCATGGTCGTCTCGAGAGGAATGGTCGGGCTCTGCGGTGTCACGCTCCTCCTCGCCCTGGTCCCCCTCTTCGCGATCCTGTACTCCCTTATTCAAAAGGGCATCCACTGGTGGAGCCTCGACTTCTTCACCAAGGTCCCGCAGTTCCCCTCCCTGCTCGACCCGAACGACATCGGAGGGATCTCCAACGCCATCATCGGGTCGCTCGTCATCGACGGCGTCGCGGCGCTCTTCGCCATCCCGATCGGGGTCGTCGCGGGCCTGTTCCTGGCCGAGTCGGACACGAAGTTCGCGAGCGCGCTGCGAACGACGGCCGAGATCATGACGGGTCTTCCCTCGATCCTGCTCGGGATCTTCGCGTACCAAATGATCGTCATCGGGTTCAACGAGTGGGGCATAAAGCTGCCGGGCATCGGGTTCTCGGGCATCGCGGGGAGCTTCGCCATCGGCGTGCTCATGATCCCGGTCATCATGAAGGCGTCTGAAACCGCGCTGCGGGCCGTCCCGACCACGATCCGCGAGGCCGGCCTCGCCCTCGGGGCGCGCCGGGGTGTCGTCGCCCGCAAGGTCGTCATCCCGACCGCCCTCCCGGGCCTAGTCACCGCGGTGTTGTTGGCGTTCTCCAGGGCGGTCGGGGAGACCGCCCCGATCCTGTGGGTGATCGGTGCTTCCACCATGGTGCAGTGGAACCCGAAGAAGGAAATGGCCTCGATGCCGCTCGCCATCTTCCAGTCGGCAACGTCGCCTTACGTGGCGCTGCGCGAGGCGGCCTGGGGGATAGCGCTCTTCCTCGTGTTCGTGGTTCTTGTCCTAAACTTGGGGAGCCGCCTCCTCGCGGCTCGGCTACAAAGAGAGAGGCGGTAATGGCAGATCCCAGCGGCACGATGGTCAGGCTCTCGACGGAGATGTCGGACCAGACGGGGGACCCGCGGTCGGGCCCCGTCTCGATGCGGTTCGAGAACGTGTCGGTCAGCTTCCACGGCCGCACCGCCATCCGCGACGTCTCCTTCGACGTCCCGAAGAACAAGGTGACCTCCCTCATCGGGCCCTCGGGCTCGGGGAAGACGACGCTGTTGCGCGCCATCAACCGGATGCACGACCTCACCAAGGGAGCGGTCGTGAGCGGCTCGATCCGCCTCGGGGACACCGACATCTACAAGGGCGGGATACCGGCGACGCTGTTGCGCACTCGGGTCGGCATGGTGTTCCAGCGCCCGAACCC
>Ga0181521_10002245_pt1 | contig 23531 bp, 20 predicted proteins | sample PEATcosm2014_Bin_32_FD_119764 | JGI IMG/M metagenome (GOLD analysis project Ga0181521, IMG submission 119764) | Peatland microbial communities from MTU Mesocosm Facility, Houghton, MI, USA - PEATcosm2014_Bin02_60_metaG | ecosystem: Environmental > Terrestrial > Soil > Wetlands > Peat | place...
CCCCTTGAGGGCTTGGGCCGCGAAGCGGACCAAGGTTGGGGGGAGGGGTTCGTGCCGCATCAACCCCTCCCCCCCAACCTCGGTCCGCTTCGCGGCCCAAGCCCTCAAGGGGAGGGGGGAGCCTCCTTCACCCGCCTTCGCTGCCCGCACGCTTGTATGGCATAGGACAGCCGGAATAACATTGGCGGATCGCCCGGAGAGCCGCGACCTATGCGCCAGCAACCCGTCGGCAGTGCCACGATCGTGCGGTCCGCCATGGCCTATGTGCTGGCCGGCGGCCGCGGCTCGCGCCTGAAGGAACTCACCGCCATCCGCGCCAAGCCGGCGGTGTATTTCGGCGGCAAGAGCCGGATCATCGATTTCGCCCTGTCCAACGCGCTCAATTCCGGCATCCGCCGGATCAGCGTCGCCACGCAATACAAGGCACACAGCCTGATCCGCCACATGCAACGCGGCTGGAACTTCTTCCGGCCGGAGCGCAACGAGAGCTTCGACATCCTGCCCGCCTCGCAGCGCTTCGGCGACAGTTGGTATGCCGGCACCGCCGACGCGGTTTACCAGAACATCGACATCATCGAAGGCTATGCGCCACAATACATGGTGCTGCTGGCGGGCGACCACATCTACAAGATGGACTATGAGCAGATGCTGGTGCAGCACGTCGAGAGCGGGGCCGACGTGACCGTGGGTTGCATCGAGGTGCCGCGGCTGGACGCGCGGGGATTCGGCGTGATGGCGGTGGACGCGAACGACCGCATCACCGCCTTCGTCGAGAAGCCCGACGACCCGCCATGCATGCCGGACAAGCCGGACACCGCGCTGGCCAGCATGGGCATCTACGTGTTCGCCACCAGCCTGCTGATCGAGCAGCTCAAGCGCGACGCCGCCGATCCCGGCTCCAGCCGCGACTTCGGCCGCGACATCATTCCGTATCTGGTGCGGGGCGGCCGCGCATTCGCGCACCGCTTCTCAAGTTCCTGCGTTCGTTCCGCAACCGAGCAGGAGTCGTACTGGCGCGATGTCGGGACGGTGGACGCGTATTGGGAGGCGAATATCGACCTGACCGACATCACGCCGGCGCTCGACCTGTACGATCGCGACTGGCCGATCTGGACCTATGCCGAGATCACCCCGCCGGCCAAGTTCGTGCATGACGAGAACGGCCGGCGCGGCGAGGCGATTTCCTCGCTGGTGTCCGGCGGCTGCATCATCTCCGGCGCCATGCTCCGCCGCACGCTGCTGTTCACCGGCGTGCACGTGCATTCCTACGCGCAGGTGGAGAATGCGCTGATCCTGCCGGACGCCGACATCGGCCGCGGCGCCCGGCTGCGCAACGTGATCGTCGAGAAAGGCGTGCACATCCCGCCGGGCCTGGTGGTGGGCGAGGACCCCGACGACGACGCGAAGCGCTTCACCCGCTCGGAAAAAGGCATCTGCCTGATCACCAAATCGATGATCGACGAGTTGCACGGGTGACGGCGATCACCGTTCTGGCCGTCGCCTCCGAGATTTTTCCGCTGATCAAGACAGGTGGCCTCGCCGACGTGGTGGGTGCGCTGCCGCCGGCGCTGGCGGCGGAGGGCATCGAGACGACCACGCTGATCCCCGGCTACCCGGCGGTGCTGCGCGGGCTGGTCGATGCGGCGCAGGTGCACAGCTTCGCCGACCTGTTCGGCGGACCGGCGACGCTGTTGCGCGGACGGGCGGCGGGGCTGAACCTGCTGGCGATCGATGCGCCGCACCTCTATGCCCGGCCCAGCAACCCCTATGGTGGGCCGGACGGCCGGGACTGGCCGGACAACGCGATCCGGTTCGCGGCGCTGGGGAATGTGGCGGCACAGCTCGCCGGGGGGGAGGTGGCAGGCATCGCCCCCGACATCCTGCATGCGCATGACTGGCAGGCGGGGCTGGCGCTCGCCTACCTGCATTTCCGCGGCGGCCGGCATCCCGGCACGGTGATGACCGTGCACAACCTGGCGTTCCAGGGCCGCTTCCCGGCCGGGCTGCTGCCGGCGCTGGGCCTGCCGCCGGCCGCCTTCAGCATCGACGGTGTCGAGTTCTACGGCGATATCAGCTTCCTGAAGGCCGGGCTGTTCTTTGCCGACCGGATCACCACCGTTTCCCCCACCTACGCCGCGGAGATCCGCTCGCCGGCGGGCGGCATGGGGCTCGACGGGCTGCTGCGTTCCCGCGCCCCGGTGCTGCACGGCATCCTGAACGGCATCGACGACGCGATATGGAACCCCGCCGCCGATCCGTTGATCGTGGCGGATTTCTCGCTGAGCCGGCTGGAGGGGCGGGCCGCCTGCAAGACATCGTTGCAGGCGTGGTTCGGGCTGGAGGCGCTGCCGGATGCGCTGCTGTTCGGTGTGATCAGCCGGCTGACCTGGCAGAAGGGGCTCGATCTCTTGCTCTCGGACCTCGACGCGCTGCTGGGGGTGGGGGCGCAGTTGGTCGTGCTGGGCAGCGGCGAGGCGGCGCTGGAGGCCGGGTTCACCGCCGCGGCCGCGGCGCATCCCGGGCGGGTGGGCTGCGTGATCGGCTATGACGAGGCGCTGGCGCACCAGATCCAGGCCGGTGCCGATGCGCTGCTGGTGCCGTCGCGGTTCGAGCCGTGCGGGCTGACGCAGCTTTGCGCGCTGCGCTACGGCGCGCTGCCGGTGGTGGCGCGGGTCGGCGGGCTGGCCGACACGGTGATCGACGCCAACGAGGCGGCGCTGGGCGCCGGCACCGGCAGCGGCGTGCAGTTCGCCCCGGTGACGCGCGAGATGCTGGAGGCGGCGATTTTGCGAACCGCCGAATTGTGGGAGCAGCCGGAGGTGTGGCGGCGGCTACAGATCAACGCGATGAGCGCCGACGTGTCGTGGCGGCGGCCGGCGGCGCGGTATGCGGGGTTGTTTCGCGAGATGGTGGCGGCGCGGGCGGGGTGAGTGGCGTTGGACGCCGGTCGCGGTTTGCCAAAGGAGGGCGGTGGGCGGCTTGGAGGTCCGCGATGGGTGGAGAGTGGGGACATTCGGTTCGGCGTGGTGGCTAAGCGGTTCTGATCCTAAGCAGAAGGTCATCATCGAGCGCAGGGTACATCCGGGCGGCTCGTTAGGACCTACGCTATCGCGACCGCACCGACCCGGCTCAGCTCCGACATTGCGGTAAGCAGAATATCGGCAAGTTCGGCTGAAGCGACGAGTGCCGAGGCTTCCGTCGGCGCGAACCATCGCGTTTTCCGCTCCGCCTTCTCCGGCCAGTTCTGCAGTTGACGCTCGACTGCGAAAAGAAAGACCGAGACCTCATAGATCGTCGTCTTGCGCGTGTTGCGCCGCTTCTCGTAGCGGTAGCAACCGATCGGCTCGTTGCCGACGACCGACCCAACCAGCCCCGCCTCTTCATATGCTTCCCGGGCAACCGTCGCGGCGGCGGTCAGGTTTCGAATGGGCCAGCCTTTCGGAATGATCCAGCGCCGACTGCCGCGCGTCGTCACCAGCAGGACGCGGATCTCGCCATCCGCGGCGATGAAGAAGGGGAGGGCGCCGTATTGATATATGATCGTGCTTGTCGTTGTCAGCGGCATCGTACGGTCCGGATTTCCCCAGCCTATCTAGGCTATTCCGCCGCCGACAAAGCATACCCGGCCGCGTCGGTGCAAGCTCTCTCAGCGCGGTCGCCACGCGCGTCGCCGACTGCTGGGTTACAAATTTGTTTCAGTCAGGCCAAAACGCCGGCATTGCCCGGAACCGGCGCCAGTGTTTGCGCAGCGTCTTGTGGACCACGATACGGTCTCGCGCCTGCCAACCGATCACCGAGCCGATGGTTCGCTGTAGCTCCGGCGTAACGGAGTCGCAGGCCAACGTGGCGAGCAGGGGCTGCGTCATCGTCGCGTCGTTGTCGTGACCGAGCGCATCCTGGAGGCGCGCCAGGCAACTGATAAAGCGTTTGACCGCGGTTTCGTTGGTATACAGCCGTTGATAGAACTCGGCGGCATAACGCAGCTGTTTCAGCGCAATCCGCAGCTTGTGACGCGCCTCTGGCGGCAATTGTGCGAAATGCGCGCCGCGTTTCAACACCTTGCGATGCGACCGCGCCAGCACCCGTCGGGCTAGCGCCGGGGCGGGTTCCATCATGACGGCGAGGGGCTTGCTGCCCAGCTCATTGCGCCAGCCGCGGCAGGCGATCCAACTGCTCAGCGACAGATGGAATCGGTTGTAGCGCGGTTGCGCCACCGCTTCTTGCAAGACGGCATAGTCTGCGGTGCGGTGAGGTTCGGCAATGCGGCGCAATGCATCGAAGTCTACATCCGACGGGCGCGCTTGCGCCGGACCATCCAGCGTGTCGCCGATGAAGACATCCCAATCGCGCGCTGCGCCGAGCATCTGCGCCAGCCACTTCGCCTCGGCAGCCAGAGTCTGCAACGTCGGCACACCCACCTCGTGGTGCAACAGCGAACACGCCGTGCGCAGGCGGCGCAACGCGACGCGCATCTGATGCACGCCCTCGGGATTCCGTGCGTGCATTGCCACTGCCTGGTTTGCCAGAACATGGTGCTGACAACTGCCAAGTATCGTGGCGATGACGTCATCGACAGTGGACTCGGGGGTGATGTCCGGCGGTTTTGCCTTCGTCGCCTCCAGCTCCATGTCGAAGGCCAGGGCATAACCCCGATCTGCCTTGCTCAACGTGCCGATCCGCAGCGGCGCGATCTCGAGCAACTGCGCGCCGAGGTCGTAAATGGCACTCGTGTCGCCCGCCTTCACCTCGAGTTCAATTTCAGTCAGCGGTTCGCGGCGCGTGCCAGCCTCGATCATGCCTTCGTCAAAGGCGGCTTCGATCAACGCGCCCGGCAGTTCGAGGCGCTGCACGCGGCGACGGACCTTCGTCGTGAAGATCGGTTCGAGGGTGTCGGGTGCCAGCCCCTCCATCGGAGCGCCGATCTCCACTGCCGGCAAGGCCGCCAGATCGGGCATCGCGCTGTTGACAACAGCCTCCCATTCCTGGCGCAGAAACGGTTGCCCGTGCAGGGGGCACCGCTTCAGCGTCTGCACGTAGTGTTTGCCGCTACGGCGAACGCGCAGCGACAGGCCGTGGTTGAACAACGCGCGATCCGGCGTGTCGTAATAAACCGCATCCAGCCGTCGCGTCACTCCGGCGTTGCAAGCGTAGCGCGCGATCGCCGGCGCTTCCCGCAACTGGCCGAGGGAACCGGCCGGTGCCAGAAGTTTCAGCTCGACTTCCACCTTGTCGGGCGATCGCAGTGCGATTGGAGCGCCTGACGCGCCATTTTCGAACGCCGGGCTGAGCGGTGCGTTGAGCATTCACTTGCTGGTTCGACGGAGAATTATGTAGCTTTTATGACAGACGTGAACCTAGCGCAAATCGGCGCAGATGTCCAGGCGACGTCGGCCCTGATCATCGTTTTATGCAATCGTCATTCAAGAAATCCGAGTTTCTGCCGACCGCAGTTTCATCTTCCTGTCATGGCGACAAGATGACGCGACGGGGCAATCAACGTTACCTCGTCACGTGCAGGGCTCGGACGCAAGTAGGCTGGGTGTAACGACGCAAGCAGGCTGCGTGTAACGGAACTGGAGATCTGGCAATGTCTAGCACAGGAATGACCGGCCCATTGCTGCGTACGCAGGCGCTTCACCGCGCGCTGCAAGGTGCCGCAAGCGATGCGTTCGTCGCAGACCTGCTCCTCCTGGAAGCCTGGGAGGCCGACAGGTCAATGGATCTCGGCATCATGTTGCGCGTGAGACAGATCCGCCGCGCTAATCAATACCTATCTACCGAAATAGCTGCAGAGTTGACCAATGTGTCAAAGGGCCACCCGGGTGGAAGCCCCATCGCAGGTGGTTGAGTGTCCGATGGGACCATACAACCACAAGTCGCGTAACGATACCTGGACAACACTGGGACCCAGCGCTATCTCCCGGTCAGACAGACGACGGCCTTGTTTCATGACAATCAGCGGCAAGCTCCTCGCTTGGATTGAGTCGCGTAACGCTGCGGAATTTGTGGGTGCCTTCGTTGGCGAAGACCCGGTACATGGTGGCCGTGGGCACTCGCCGGGCCGAGCGCCTGCTACACAGGTTTGCTCCTCGCGGGATGAAGCCCGGCAATGGGTCGAGGAGCAGGCAGCAGCTCTCGCGCTGCCGGTAAAATGGGTGAGTGGTGCCCCACGAGGATAGTGAGTTGGGGCGTTGCCGGTCATATGCCGAATTGCACTCTCCGCGAGCTCGGTCCCATGTTCCGTCCGCCGGGGGCAGGCAGGTGATGTCCCAACTGCCCCGCCGCGTGTGCCGGTAATGGGTCAGTGTAAAGGACCGCTTTGGGTCGAAACTCGACACTCAGACTGACCCGCTCCCATGCCACCGCATGCCCACACATCCTGCGGGCGGCCTGTCTTTGTCTCACCTCCAACACGGCGTCATCGCAGATGGGACAGCCGGTCAGTCAGGTCGGGCGGAATTGCGTCCTCGGGATCGGGCGGCACATCCGGCACCTTGTCCATGGCACGCTTGAGATCGTCCGGTGTGGGCTCCCCGTCCTGCGCCGAAAGAAGCTGGCCGCGGTCTCCACGCCGCCCACCTGCTGCGCGACCGCGGTCGCGATCCATTGGTTGAGCGATACGCCATCCTCCTTGGCGAGTCGCGCCGCAGCCGCCTTGATCGAGGCGGGCAGCTTGAGGGGGTCGGTCGCCTTGCTCATGCTTCGATCACTTCCCGAATGATGTCGGCGGGACGTGCCAGACGCACATCCAAGCGCGCAGCGGCGACCCGGAAATGCGACGCATTGTGCGTCACCAGCGCGTCGGCGCGGCGATTGACGGCCGCTTCAAGCACCATCTCGTCGTCAGGGTCCGGCAACTGCGGGCGCCAGTTCGCGGGTGCCGAAATCGCTTGCTTGCTTGCCTGATCGGGAACAAACCAGCCGGCGGATCGCTGCCGCTGGCGTTTCCCGCTACGCCACGCCTGTCCCCGAGCCCACGCGACAATGCCCGCCAGTACCCCAACGAGTGCCGAAAACCATGCGTCGCCTGCGTCATCAGCCCCGGAGTCTGGATTGCTGCGACATGCCCCGAATTGATCTTCAGATCGTCCGCGCCTGGCAAGGGGCGACGTTCCATGGCTCCTGATACGGCGTCCGCAAGGAATTTCTTCGCCGCGCTCCAGGCTGCCGGGATGCCGGAGGTGCCAGGGGAGTTCTCTGTTGTACCGCACCATCAGGTCCTCCCCGCTGCCACCCTCCGGGAAATCGCTCGCTTCATCCAGGTGTTTGACCGGGTTACCACGCGCGAGGCGTGGCAGAAGGCAGCGCAGCGCGACTCGCCAGCCATTGCCCGGGGATGGCGTCCGGAAGTCTGCTTTTTCAGTGCGTGGGATTTTCATCTTCCGCCGGAAGGCGGCTGCCAACTCATCGAGTTCAACGACAACGGCTCCGGTTTCCTGTTCGCCGCCATTATCAATGCTTTGTACTACGACGCCGCGAGGCTCGAGGACAAGAGGTCGCTTGCCGCGCCTGCCGATATTCCCACCTTCACCCGCCACATTGGGGATTTGGTGGAACAGGAGAGCAGGGGTTTTTTCAAAGGGTGTTCGGACGGGACGTTGCTGGTACTCGATGATGCGGATTCATTGCATCACGGCCGGTTTCGCAGGGAACTCGAACTGCTCCTCGATCTCTTTCGCCACACAGGGTGGCGAGCCGAACTCGGCCCCCCCGCCGAGACAAGCTGGAATGGCCAGCAACTGCTCTTCGCTGGACAGCCGGTGGCATTCATCGTCAACCGCTCGACCGACTTCTTCTGGCAGTCCGAAGATTTCTCCGCCGTGCGGAGCGCCTATGAGTCGGGGCGAGTCTATATTGCTCCAAATCCCTTTACCTACGCCACCCGCAGCGACAAACGCTTGCTCGAATGGCTATCGCTGCCGCACCGGGACATAGAATTGGAAATCCAACCCGAGGAACGTCAGCTCTTGAGCGCCCACACGCCGGAAACGCATGTCGTGAGCGCCAATAACCTGACCATGCTGGCGCAACGAAAGCGGGACTTTGTCTTCAAGCCCCTGCACGGATTCGGCGGGCGGGGGTTGCTCGACAACGCCACAGTCGGACGCGCGCGCCTGCAGCGCCTGGTGCAACATGGCGAGGGCTATGTGGCGCAAAGCTGGGTTCCGAAACCTGCCATTGACGTCCAGGGCCTACGCTTGTGGACGGATCTGCGCGTATGGGCCTATCGGGGAAGGATTTTTAACATGTCGGGGCGCGCCTCCCGCCGTCTCGATCGGTTGGACTTGACACCGCCGGGCGGCTGGCTGCCGACGTATGCGTCTCTCTAGTTTTAGGAAACAATAAAGACCCGAAAAGCCGGGATGAATGTAGACCAGTATCGATGCAGCGGACGTTTTCACGCGATTTGAAGCCGCATGCTGTATCCGCTCTTATCTGCGTGCATCCCTGCTTATCTGTGTTCCAAATTCTTGCTTGCTCGAACCACGCAGTAGCAGCGCATGGAGAGATCTGCGACTACACTCCGACGACCGTCACCGCTGCAGTGTCACGGCGAGGAATTTGGTGACAAGCGAGATCGAATCTGCGCGGGCAGCCGGGTCGGTGGCGACCACCGGCGCTACTTTGCTGCCGATCGGCGTGAACGCGGGCAGCTCTCGCCTGGCCAGAGCCGGGAAATCGAAGTCATGGAAGGCGCCAGGATAGACATGGATGCTCACCGGCTCACCCTGCCGGTCAGCAGCCGACACGAATTGCTCGCAGGCTGACGCATTCACCCAGGTATCGCTTCCGCCGAATAGTACCAGCAGCGGCGCCGATGTGGTCCAGTTCAGACGACCGCTGCCAGGGATGGACCAATCGTTCCGGTCGCATCCGGCCGGATAGAACGCGATTGCGCCGCGGAATCCGCGCTGCCCGGCAAAGCCGAACAGCGTGGCATCGTTCAGCGCGTCCAATACCGTCATGCCACCCTGTGACCAGCCGATCACTCCGATCCGGTCCGCATCCACAAAACTCTGCCGTCGCAGATAGCGCAGTGCGCCGTAGGCGTCGTGCACCCGGTCGTGCCACACCGACACCGCGTGCGGCGCTGTCGGCGCACATTCCTCGCCCTGATGACGCGCGCCGAAACTGTCCACCGCCAGGATCACGTAACCAAGCCCGGTAAGTCGCGCGGCCCAGTCTGCCTCGCGCGGCGTCATCGCCCCGGATGCTGCGAAAAGCCCTGCGCAGCCGTGCAGGAACACCACCGCGGGATGCGGGGCGGTGCCGGCCGCCGGCTGGAACAGATACCCGTCCACTTGTGGATCGGGCTGTCCGGCACGCGCGTCGCCAACGGAAGGAAATGTGACGTGCTGCTGCGCGAGAACCGGAGTCGCTGGCACCCACACCAGGGAGGCGCCCATCAGCGCCACCATGCGAACGATCCAACGAAGCCTCATCCACGGAACTCCCGAGGCAGGCGACCACCCTGCGCTCATGCGAGTGCTCCCAGCTACCCCCTGATCCGCGCCAGCGTCGCCGAGGTCGAATGCCCCGGCAGCAGATCGGCCAGCGCCACCTTGCCGCCCCAGCCGCGCACCAGATCCCCCCCCACCACCTTATCCAGCGTATAGTCCGCGCCCTTCATCAGCAGATCAGGGCGCAACTCGGCGATCAGTGCCTCGGGCGTGTCCTCCTCGAACACCACCACCAGATCGACGCTGGCCAGGCTCGCCAGCACCGCGGCGCGCGCCGCCTCCGGCTGCACCGGCCGCTTCGGCCCCTTCAGCCGCCGCGCGCTGGCATCCGAGTTCAGCCCGACCACCAGCCGGTCGCATTTCGACCGCGCCTCCTCCAGCAGATGCACGTGGCCGGGGTGCAGCAGGTCGAAGCAGCCATTGGTGAACCCGACCCTCCACCCCCGTCGCCGCCACCGCTCCACCTGCTCTGCCGCCTCCTCGCGCGGCACGATCTTGCGCAGCGCGCTGCGCTGGGGGGACAGGGCGAACAGCAGGTCGGCCTCGCGCGCCACGGCCGTGCCGGCCTTGCCGACCACCACGCCCGCCGCGAGGTTGGCCAGCCGCACCGCGGTTTCGGTGTCCGCGCCGCCGGCGATCGCCGCTGCCAGGGTGGCGACCGCCGTGTCGCCGGCGCCGGAGACGTCGTAAACCTCGGCCGCCTCGGCGGCGAAATGCCGCGCGCCGCCGTCATCGACCAGGGTCATCCCGTCGTTGCCGCGCGTCACCACCACGGCGCCGAACCCGTGCCGCGACCGCAGCGCCGTCGCCGCCGCGACGATGGCGGCCTCGCTATCCACCGGCATCGAGGTCGCCTCCGCCAGATCGACCCGGTTCGGGATGATGATGTCGGCGCCGGCATAGCGCGCATGGTCGGGTCCGCGCGGATCGACGATCAGCCGCCGCCCGGCACTGCGCGCCAAGGCGACCAGCTTGCCCGGCACGTCGCCGGACAGCACCCCCTTGCCGTAGTCCGACAGCACGGTGACCGAGGTGGCCGCCATCGCATCGCCGGCGATGCGCAGCATGCTCTCGGCGAGCCTGGGATGGATCGGCGCGGTTTCCTCGCGGTCCGCCCGGAACAGTTGCTGACCTGCCGCGACATAGCGCGTTTTCAGCGTGGTGGTGCGGCCGCCTTGCACCAGCAGCCAGGGCTCCACCCCCGGCTGGCCGCCCACCAGGCCGGTCAGGTCGGAGCCGGTCTGGTCGTCCCCGAGCACCGAAATGAACGCCACCGCCGCACCCAGCGCCGTCAGGTTGCGCACCACGTTGCCGGCGCCGCCCGCCAGCCCGATTTCGCGCGTCACCTGCAGGATCGGCACCGGCGCCTCCGGGCTGATGCGCGTTATCTCCCCATAGATATAGCGGTCGAGCATCACGTCGCCGATGACCAGCACGCTGGTATTCGCCAGCCGGCGTACGGCGGCGGCGAGATCCGGGTCCGGCAGGTCGGCGAGTGGCTCGCCGGGCGTGATCTGATTCATGAGTATCGCGTAATGTGGGACATACGCTGCACGCAAGCAATCTTCACGTGTGAAGAAACCCCAACGTGTCGGCCTCCAGAACAACGCAGGTCAGCGCCCCGCCGATCACCGCCCCGGTATCGATACCAATGCGGTTGTTGCCGACGTAAGGCTCGCGCCGCGGCGAATGACCATGCACCACCACCACCCCGTGATCCTGCTTCGAGGACAGGAACGGCTCGCGAATCCACAGCAGGTCCTGCCGGGTCTGCTGCATCACCGGGACGCCCGGGCGGATGCCGGCGTGGACGAACAGGTACGGCCCGATCCGGTGATGCAAGACGAGGTCGCGCAGGAACAAGATGTGCGGCACCGGGATCCGGCTGGCCCAGTCCTTCTGCGCGACGGTGCGCGATACGCCCCAGCTCATCAGCGAGTCCGCCCCGCCGTTGCGCAGCCACAGCTCGCCCGCGTCCTTGTCCACCTGGGCAATGGCGGCCAGCATCATTTGTTCGTGGTTGCCCATCAGGTTGACCAGGAGCTGCACCGGTACCGGCGGCCCCGCGAGCAACCATTCCACCACCTGGGCGCTCTCCATGCCGCGATCGACGTAGTCGCCGAGATGCACCAGCGCGGCGTGCTCGATCGGCCGTTCCGCGAGGTCCGCCGCGATATGCTCATGCATTTCCACCAGCCGCTCGAAGCAGCCATGCACGTCGCCGACGGCATAGACGCGCTGTCCGGGCGGGAGCGTGGCCGGGGCGGGGACCAGGTCGATCATTGCTACCAAGGTAAGGCGGCCGGCGGCCAAGGCCAATGACCAGTGCCGCAGGCCAATCTTTCTGACGGCGGCGCAATACCGGGCGCCCGCAACGTTGATCCGCGGCACCAACCGCTCCCAGCCGTCATGGTCGGGCTTGACCCTGCCGTCCAGGTCGCCGCGGTGCCGCGACAGATGGCCGGGTCAAGCCCCACAGGCGTCAGGTTAACCGGGACGCGGAGAACAAAACTCCCCCTCCCCTTGAGGGAGGGGGTTGGGGGGAGGGGTTGGTCGGAGCGAATCCCCGACCAACCCCTCCCCCCCCAACCCCCTCCCTCAAGGGGAGGGGGAGCGAATTTTTGCTCCGTCGAGCGCTTGTCCTGACGCCTATGAGGTCAAGCCCGGCCATGACGGGTGGGAGCGGCCGGCATAAGTCCTCGTCACGTACTGAAAATGGGCCACACGCTGAAAAGATGTGGCCGGCAGGTGCGCCACAGCAGTCGCGCCGTACCTGTCAGTTGCGCTAAACTCCCCTCGCCCATGATCCACCTGTCCATTCCCGCGCGGCAGGCACTGGCAAAGCTCACCCTGCCGGTGCTGATCGCCGCTTCCTTCGGCCTGATGTTGCTCGGCAAGGCCGATGCATTGCTGGCAGAGCATGCGCGCGTCGCCTTCGCCGACGCCCTGGCGCCGATCTACGCAGTGCTGGCCGAGCCGCTGGGCAGCCTGCGGTCCGGCATCGCCAACACGGTCGATCTCTGGAGCCTGCGCGGCGACAACGCCCAGCTTCGCGCCGAGAACGAGGAACTGCGCCGCTGGCAATCCGTCGCGCTGGCGCTGGACGCGGAGAACCGCCGGCTGAAGGCCGAGCTGCATTGGATCCCCGATCCTGCCCCCTCCTACGTCACCGCCCGCGTGGTGGCGGATGCCGGCGGCGTCTATGCCAAGGCGGTGTTGCTTTCGATCGGCCCCAACCACGGCATCAAGCGGGGCGAGATCGCGCTGGACGAGCGCGGCCTGGTCGGCCGCATCACCGAAGTCGGCGCCCGCAGCGCGCGGGCGCTGCTGATCACCGACCTCAACAGCCGCATTCCCGTGGTGCTGGAAGGCTCCGGCGCGCACGCCATCCTGGTCGGCAACAACGGCCCGCGGCCACGCCTGCTGTACTGGGCGGAAGGCTCGCAGCCGCGGGAGGGCGAGCATGTGGTCACCGGCGCCGAGACCGGCGCCTTCCCCGCCAACCTGCCGGTCGGCACCGTGCACTACACCAGCGCCCACGTCCCCGAGGTGGAACCCGCCGCGCTGTTGGACCGGCTGGAGATCGTGCGCGTGTTCGATTACGGCCTGAGCGGCATCGTGGCCCCGGAGACCGCGAAGCCGCCGCCGGACCGGCGCCGCTGATGGCGAGCGCCGATGAGCAGCGCCCTGGCATCCGCCCCCGAGCGACCCTGGCGCGGCGGCTCGATCTCGCTGCCCGTCACGCCTTCCCCGCAAGCTGCACCGTATTGCTCATGCTGCTGACCGAGGTGCCGTTCGGCATCGTCGACCAGACCTGGCTGTTGCCCGCCGTGGCGCTGGCCTCGGTGTGGTTCTGGTCGCTGTATCGGCCGGGCGCGATGGCCCCGCCTGTCGTGTTCGCCATCGGGCTGTTGCTCGACCTGCTGGACTGGCTGCCGTTCGGCGCCGGCGTGCTGACGCTGCTGATCGTGCATGGGGTGGCGCAACGCTGGCGGCGCGTGCTCAGCCGGCACGGCTTCGCCCTGGTCTGGCTGGCCTTCGCGGTTGTTGCGGCCGGCGCCGCGGCGGTTGAGTGGCTGGCGACCGCGGTGCTGACCTGGCGGCTGGTGCCGCCGGGCGCCATGCTGTTCCAGGCGGTGCTGTCGGCGGCGTTGTACCCGGCGCTGGCCATCCTGTTCGCCCAGGCGCACCGTTCGATCGCCAACCCGGAGCGGGCGTGATGCGGGCCGAAGCAAGGTCAGGGCTCTGCCCTGAAACCCGCCAAGGGGCTCTGCCCCCTGGACCCCCAGCAAAGGCGGAGCCTTTGCAATCCATCCGTTTGGCGCGGTTGGACGGGAGGGGGCCTGTGCCGCCGCTGCCGTGTCAGACCGGCGATCGCCGTCTGACACGGCAGCGGCAGCACAGGCCCCCTCCCGTCCAACCGCGCCAAGTGAAGGGTCCCAAGGGCTCCGCCCTTGGCGGGGCTCCAAGGGGCAGCGCCCCTTGGTGGGGTTCCAGGGGCAAAGCCCCTGGCCTTTCCTGCGGGCGGCACCATGCGGCGTGACACGCGCCGCACCGGGGTCTTCACCCGCCGCGCCCTGCTGCTGATGGGCGGCCAGGCGGCGTTGCTGGGCGGCCTGGGCGTGCGGCTCTACCAGGTGCAGGTGGCCGAGGCCGCCCGCTACCGGACCCTGTCCGACGAGAACCGCATCAGCGCCCGCATGATCGCGCCGCCGCGCGGCCGCATCCTGGACCGCTTCGGCGTCGTCGTCGCCGGCAACCAGACCAACTGGCGCGCCGTGCTGGTGGCGGAGCAAACCAACGACGTCGAGGCCACGCTCGACGCGTTCTCGCAGATCCTGCCGCTGGCCGATCACGAGCGGGCACGCATCATGCGCGAGGTGCATCGCCACCGCCGCTTCATTCCGGTGATGGTGCGCGAGTTCCTCACCTGGGATGACATGGCGCGCATCGAGGTGAACGCGCCGGACCTGCCCGGCATCGTGGTGGATGCCGGCACCACCCGCATGTATCCGTTCGCCGAACATCTCGCTCATTTGATCGGGTATGTCGCGCCGCCAACCGAGGCCGACGTCGCCGACGACCCGTTGCTGTCGCTGCCCGGCATTCGCATCGGCCGCGCCGGGCTGGAAAGATACCACGACATGGCACTGCGCGGCCGTGCCGGCTCGGTGCAGCTCGAAGTGAACGCGCTCGGACGGGTCATCCGCGAGCTCGACCGCGAGGAGGGCGAGCAAGGCGACGAGGTCGGGCTGACCATCGATGCCGGCCTGCAACAGGCCGTGCTGGGCCATCTCGGCGACGAGAGCGCCAGTGCCGTGGTGCTGGACTGCCGCAACGGCGAAGTGCTGGCGATGGCCACCACCCCGTCATTCGATCCCAACCTGTTCAATTCGGGCGTGCCGCAGGCGCAATGGGCCGAGTGGAGCGCCGACAAGCGCGCCCCGCTGATCAACAAGGCGACGCACGGGTTGTACGCCCCGGGATCGACCTTCAAGATGGCGGTGGCGGTCGCCGCGCTGGAGGCACGGACGCTGTCGCCCTCCGACCGGATCGAGTGCCCTGGCTACCTCGACCTTGGCGACGCGCGGTTCCATTGCTGGCGCAAAGGCGGCCACGGCATGCTCGATCTGCGCGGCGGCCTGAAGAACAGTTGCGACGTGTTCTTCTACGAGGTGGCGCGCCGCACCGGCATCGACCGCATCGCGGCGATGGCGAACCGGTTCGGCCTGGGCACCGAGCTGGAGATCGACCTGCCGACCCAGCGCACCGGCCTGATCCCCACGCGCGAATGGCGCATCGCCCAGGGCCATCCGTGGAACCTCGGCGACACCATCGTCAGTGGCATCGGCCAGGGCTACATCCAGGTGACGCCGTTGCAGCTCGCGACCTATGTCGCGCGGGTGGCCACCGGGCGGGCGATCCAGCCGCACCTCACGCGCAAGCTGGCCGGCGCGGCGCAGCCGGGCGCCGATGCGTTGGACTGGCCGCTGATGCAAATTGCCGATCGTTCGCTGAACCAGGTGCGCGACGGGATGTGGGCGGTGGTGAATGAGCAGGGGGGGACGGCGCCGCTGGCGAAGCTGGCGGATCCAAGATGGCAGTTGGCCGGCAAGACCGGCTCGGCCCAGGTGCGCCGCGTGTCGCGCGAGCAACGCGAGAACACCAACTTCGATTCCGCCAAGCTGCCGTGGGAGTTCCGTCCGCACGCCCTGTTCGTCGCCTATGCGCCGTTCGACGCGCCGCGCTACGCGGTGTCGGTGGTGGTGGAGCATGGCAACGCCGGTGCCCAGATGGCGGGCCCCATCGCCCGCGACATCATGACCGACACGCTGCAACGCGACCCGGCGAACCGCACCGAGCCGCCGCCGCAACAGGTGGCGGAGAAGGCCGGATGATGCGGACAGCCATATCCTCCCCCTCCACTTGTGGGAGGGGGTTGGGGGGAGGGGGAGGACTCAGCCCCGCACGACTACTGACCGTGACGGGGCCTGTCCCGGGCACCGCCGCACCAGCGAGAAACATCCGATGATGGACCGCCGCCTGCTGCGCGAGACGTCGTTCGGCCTGACCGCCAAACTCTGGCAGATCAACTGGCTCTACGTCCTGTTGCTGTGCGCCCTCGCCGGGGTCGGCTACACCGCGCTCTACAGCGCCGCCGGTGGCTCACCGGAGCCGTACGCCGACCGGCACGTGATGCGGTTCGCCGCCGGCCTTGTGCTGATGATCGGCATCGCCCTCGTGGACATCCGCATTATCCAGAAGCTGGCCTGGCCCGCCTACGCGGTCTGCCTCGGGCTGCTGGTCGTGGTGGCGCGCTACGGCCATGTCGGCAAGGGCGCCCAGCGCTGGATCGAACTCGGCGGGTTGCAGCTCCAGCCCTCGGAATTGATGAAGATTGCCTTGGTGCTGGCATTGGCCTCGTGGTTTCACCGCGCCTCCTGGGAGCGGATCGGCAACCCGCTGTTCCTGATTCCGCCGGCGATCGCGGTGCTGATCCCGGTCGGCCTGATCCTGAAGGAGCCCAACCTCGGCACCGCGATGATCACCGCATTGCTGGGTGGCGCGATGTTCCTGGCCGCCGGCGTGCGGTGGTGGAAATTCGTGCTGGTTGCGCTGCCGGTGCCGCTGATCGTGCGCTTCGCCTACGCGCATCTGCACGACTACCAGCGGGCGCGGATCGACACGTTCCTGAACCCGCAAAGCGATCCGCTCGGCGCCGGCTACAACATCATCCAGTCGAAGATCGCGCTCGGCTCCGGCGGCATGTGGGGCAAGGGGTTCCTGCAAGGCACCCAGGGGCATCTGGATTTTCTGCCGGAGAAGCAGACCGACTTCATCTTCACCATGATCGGCGAGGAGTTCGGCCTGGTGGGCGGCTTGGCGGTGATGGGATTGCTGGCGCTGATCGTGTTCGGCGGCATGCTGATCGCGCTGCGTTGCCGCAACCAGTTCGGCCGGCTGGTGGCGCTGGGCATCGCGGTCAATTTCTTCCTCTACGTGTTCGTCAACATCGCCATGGTGATGGGCGTCATCCCGGTGGGCGGCGTGCCGCTGCCGCTGGTGTCGCATGGCGGCTCGGCGATGATCACGGTGATGGTGGGTTTCGGTGTGCTGATGTCGGTGCACGTGCACCGCGACGTGGAGTTCAGCGCCGCCGACGAGCGCCGCTGAAGCCGCGGCGTGGCGGCGGATTGTCCCAGCGTGGTCCCCGGGCCCCGGGCCGGCACGGTGAGTCCCCGGCTGCTGCGCGCCTATCGCGCAACCGGCTACGTGGTTGATGGCGTGGTGGTGCGGATCGGCCGCCGCTCCCCGGCGATGGATGCGTTGCTGCACCGGATCGGCGCGCCGTCCGGCGTGTTCGTCACCGCCTGGAATCCGCTGTCGCGTGCCATGCCGACGGGTTGGAACCGCCGCATGCAGCGATGCCTGAGCGAGCGTCTGCGACGCTACGCCAGTCTGCCCGCCGACGGATCGCTGCGCCGCTGGCACGAGGCGCACCTGCTGGTGGCGGCCGATCCACGCCCGGTGGTACGGCTGGCACGTCTGTTCCGGCAGCGCGGCGTGGTGCTGGTGGCGCCGCGCCATGCGGCGCGACTGGTGTTGCTGGATTGGGGCGAGGGCCGCTCGGCGCCGGAGCCGGCGTGCCGCCCCTTGATAACAGCGTCCTGGTCGCGCTGATCCTCAACGATCTGTTCACCGACCGCGCGAAGGCGTTCCGGCCAGTGGAAAAGCCGGCGCTGACTAGCGTCAATACCACGCGTCATCCCGCATGCGGCTGACTTCCGTGCCGGCGTCGAGCTTCGCTGGTCTCCTGCCAACCCGGTGCGCATCGAGCCAATCCAGATCGGCCTGGGTGACGCGGTGGGGCGGCGGGGATACCGGCTTCAGTTCGACCACCGGACGACCGTGCCGGGTGATCACCACCGACTCGCCGGCAAGCGCGCGGTCGATCAATTGCGGCAGATGGTTCCTGGCGCCGGCGACGCTGTGGGTGCCCATACGGAAGATATGGCCATAGGTTGGCTATTTCTATCAGGACGCGCCGGCCCGGCGCAGCGCTCTGCATAGCGGACGGTTGTCGCGCATCGGCGCTACGGCTCGGCGCCGGTTCAACGCCCCGTGATCAACTTCCGTTGCGGATGTGCCGAAATCGGAAGTCGCCGCGTATACCACGAGCCCGGGCGGGCAAGTCTGGCTGCGGGTCGAGCAAGCATCGCCGGCACCGTCGCGTGGCCAACGGACTGCGGCGTTGGAGGGAACCAATGGTGGACGCAGCGCAAGCACGCGTGGAGGAACTCGAGCGGCTGGTCTCCGAGCTGCGCCATGACCTGCGCGGCGCCATAAGTCCCGCGGTGCTGATCGCGGATCGGCTGCGACAGAGCAGTGACCCGTCGGTGCAACGATCGGGCAAGACGATCGGCATTGTGGTTGAGCGCGTGCTGGCGGTGCTGGAAGCGACCTGCCAGGTGGTCCCGCCGAGCGGCCTTGGGCAGGCGGGGCCGGTCATCGGCGCCGGCGGCGCGCGGCGATGAGGTCAGGGCGGGCGGCTACGGTTCGTCCAGCACGCCGCGGATCTTCGCCGCCAGCGCGGAGAACGTGAACGGCTTGGTGATCAGGTGCACCCCGGGATCGAGCCGGCCATGGTGCACGATCGCATTTCTGGCATAGCCGCTGGTGAACAGCACCTTCAGGGCGGGTCGCCGCCGCAGCGCCTCGTCGGCCAGTTGCCGGCCGTTCATGCCGCCCGGCAAACCGACATCGGTGAACAGCAGGGTGATGTCGCGGTGCGCGTCGATCAGCCGCAAGGCGGTGGGACCGTCCGGCGCATCGCGCACGCCGTAGCCAAGTTCACGCAGCATTTCGACCGAATAGAGCCGCACGTCGGCCTGGTCCTCGACCACCAGGACGGTCTCGCCGTTGCCGAATGGGATCGGTGCGGCTGACGGCAGCTCTTCCGCCGCAGCGTCCGGGGAACGCAGCCGCGGCAGGTAGATCTTGACGGTCGTTCCGCAACCGATCTCGCTGTAGATCCTGACATGGCCGCCTGACTGCTTCACGAAACCATAGACCTGCGACAGGCCCAGGCCGGTGCCCTGTCCCACGTCCTTGGTGGTAAAGAACGGGTCGAACGCCTTGGCTGCCACGTCCTCGGTCATGCCAATCCCGGTGTCGCTGACGAAGATCCCGACATACTGGCCGGGCACCAACTCCGCGGTGGCGGCGTAAGCCTCGTCGAGATAGACATTGGCCGCTTCGATGGTGAGCCTGCCGCCGTCGGGCATGGCGTCGCGCGCGTTGACCGCCAGGTTCAGCAGCGAGTTCTCAAGCTGGTTGGCGTCGACAAAAACCGGCCAGACGCCGCCGGCGAGCACTGTTTCGATCGAGATGTTCTCCGGCAGCGCCCGGCGCAGCATGTCCGACATGCCGGTTATCAGCGAATTGACCAGGACGGATTTCGGTTCGAGCGGCTGGCGGCGGGAGAACGCCAGCAACTGATGGGTGAGCACCGCCGCACGTGACGCCGCGCGCATCGCCGCGTTGACCAGCCGTTGCAACGGTTGGTCGTCGCGCTCCACCAGGCGCCGTTGCAGGGTTTCCAGGTTGCCGCCGATCACGGTCAGCAGGTTGTTGAAGTCGTGCGCGACGCCGCCGGTAAGCTGGCCGATCGCCTCCATCTTCTGCGCCTGGCGCAGACGCTCCTCCGCGGCGCGCTGCTCGGTCATGTCGCGGGTTACCTTGGCAAAGCCCAGCAACTGCCCGAGCGGATCGCGGATCGCATGCATGGCGACACTGGCCCAGAACCGGCTGCCGTCCTTGCGGACGCGCCATCCCTCGCCCTCGTATCGTCCGGTCAGCGCCGCGCCGGCGATGACCTGCGCGGGAATCCCGCTACGCCGGTCTTCCTCGGTATAGAAGCGCGAGAAGTGCTGACCGATGATTTCCGCCTCGGCATAACCCTTGAGTCGTTCCGCACCCGGATTCCACTTCACGACGTGGCCGGTTGGATCGAGCATGTAAATGGCATAATCGGTCACCGCTTCGACCAGTAGCCGGAAGCCGCGCTCGCTCTCGCGCAACTGGCCGAAGCTTGCCTCCAGTTGCTGCGCGCGTTCGCTGACGCGCTGTTCCAGCGTGTCGTTCAGCGCTTGCAGCGCCTGTTCGGTGCGCTTCCGCGCGGCGATCTCCTGCCGGCTGTTATGGTAGAGGCGCGCGTTGTCGATCGCCACCGCGGCCTGCGCGGCGATTCCGGTGATCAGCCGTTCGGCGCGATCGGAGAACACGCCCGGTTCCGCATGGCCAAAGAACAGGCCGCCGAGCACTTCGCCCGAACGCGAGATGACGGGAACCGCGAGGTAGCTGCGCACCGGCAGATGCCCCTTGGGCATGCCGTAATGCGGCGCAGTCCGGCCGTAACGGGGATCTGCCAGAATGTCACCGGAACGAACCGGCCCCTCGCCGCGAAACGTCGGATCGAAAACCGCGGTGTTGCGCGGCATCGGGAAGCCGGCGAAAGCCTCACGCGAGACGCCCGACAGGGCGTAGAGCGCGTACGAGTCGCCCGAGGTGCCGTTCAGGTTATAGAAGAACGCACCGAACTGCGCTTCGGTGATCGCGACACCCGCATCGGTGACCGTCTGTACCAGGCGTTCCAGATCGAGCTCCGCGGCGAGCGCGATGCCGGTGCGGTTGAGGATCTCCAGCGTGCGTGCTTCATCGTGCACCTCGGCAACGCGCGCTTCGAGCGTCTCGGCGAGCGCAAGCAAGCGGACTTCCAATGTCTTGCGCTCGGTGATGTCGTAACAGGCGCCGCGCAGCCAGCGCACCCGGTCGTTGCTGTCCCGGACGGTCTGTCCCTTGATGGTAAGCCAGTGCACCCCGCCGTCCGGATGCCTGACGCGCACCTCGACGTTGCAGCTACCGGTGTCCCCGGCCGTCTCCATCGCCGCCCGCAACTTCAGCCGGTCGTCAACGAAAATCGCCTGCTCCCAGCTAGCGAATTCCTCGGTTGTCATTGCCGGATCGCAGCCGAAAAGCACGGCGACCTGCGGCGTCGTCACCCAGCGATTCGCTGACAGGTCGAATTCGAACGCGCCAATGCCGGTGCTGGCCTCGGCCAGGCGCAGTTGCTCTTCGGACAGACGACCGCGCGATGCCGTACCCGCCTCGTCCTGCCGCGACTGGCTCATCCCGGGCGCCCGATTATTCCCGGCTGCCGCCGAGCAAGATCTTCGCCTCGGTCATCGCCCGCAGCTTGCCCAGCGCGACATGCCTCGGCAGGTGATTGAACCCGCATGAGCTCGTAATGATCGTCTGCTCCGGCGCCAGCCAGGCGTTCGCCTTGATGCGGTCGGCGACAAGTTCGCCGGTTTCGACGTTGGGGTCCTGCACATCGACCGCGCCAACCCCAAGCTGCCGGTCGCCGAGCAATCCCTCGTAGTGCGGCGCCATGTCATACTCCACCAGGAAGGCATCGCAATCGATCGTCGAGACGATATCCGCCTTGTAGCGGCCGGTGTCGAAGTAGCGATGGCCGATCTGCCCGTCATAGTCGGCCCCGACGGCATAGTTGCCCTGGCAGACATGCAGCAGGACATGTACGTCGTCGGGCAGTCCCTCGATGGCCAGGTTGATGGCGTCGGCGGCGGCGCGCACCTCGGCGTCGTCGGCGACGGTGAAATACGGCTCATCGAGCTGAATATGCTTGCATCCGGCTTCGGCCAGGCGTTTGAAGTTCTGGTTCAGCAACTTGCCAAGATCGGTCATCATGCGCGGCAGGTCGTTGTAGTGCTCGTCATATGCCACCGCCGCCAGCAGATGCGGCCCCGTCATCGTGATCTTGACCGGCTTGCGCGCGAAGGCGGCAACCATGCGGAATTCATCGACCAGCCCGAGATCGCTGCTCGATTCGATCGCGCCGCGGCAGACCGCCGCCGGATGAAACACGTTCGGGTCGTGCCGGCTGATCGGCCTGGGCCGGTTGGCGGCATGAAACGCCGGAATGCGCTGCCAGAAGTGATTCAACATGGCGTTCGGCGGCGAATGCCGGTTATGCGTGCGCCGGTGCATCTCGCCGCCGGTGATGACGTCGATACCGGCCGCTTCCTGTTCCAGAATCGCCGCCTGCGTGGCACGGAATTGCGCGTCGGTAAAATCGCCCGGCGCGAGCTGGCCCATGGTGACCAGTCGATCCAACGCCTCATACCAGCGCGGCACGCTGTGGGCGCCGACCACCGTCGTCGTGTATGGCCGGTAGTGCGGCACTGCTGTCTCCCTGGTCCCCGCCGGCCATGCTCACAATACCGCGAGGCATGAGGTGCGCGGCAGATAAAGCATAGCGCATCGGCATTTCGGGGGGAGCAACAGTAACGGTAACAAAACCGTCATCACCGGCTGGGCGGACATCGCCGTGACGACACGCCCCGCGACCGTGGTACGGCGGTCGGCGGCACCTGGCCGGCAACGTGTGCCGGGCCGCGCTGCTACGACGCCGGCCGGTCTTTCGTGTGGCGGCCGGCCACCGGCAATTTGGGCGGCTTGGCGGGACGATCCGGTCCCCAGACCCGGCTGTAGTAGCTGTCGGCAAGCTGCAACGCGGCAACCGGGTTGTGGCCGAGCACCCGGTCCTTGGCGACCAGCACGGTGCTGAGGCCGTGGGCATATTTGAAGAACAGGCTGTCATGACCAATGCACAGGCCCATGACGACGTTGAACTCGCAGCCATGCGCATTCAGCATCTCCGCCTGGGCGACCGGATTGCACAGCGCCTCGAAATTGCCGGGACGGATCTTTTCATGCTCCTGGATGCCGATCGCTTCCTTGGGAATGTTGCCGTTCTTGCACGCAACCGAGACGACCTCGAACCCATGGCTTTCCAGGATGCCGGACAGCACGTAGGCGTGATCGACGAAGCTGATGCAATTGGCGATGCCGATCTTGCGGTAGCCCATGCGCTTGGCGAACTGCACGACTTCCTCGACGCGGGTCCATTGGCAGTAGCCCGCGGATTCCACCAGCGCGGAGACGTGGGCGACCTTCCGCGTCGCCGGATCGTCGTATAGGGCGCGGGCGGCGGCTTGCGTGTCGGGATCCACCTTGCTGGGACAGAACCCGGGGCCGCGCGCCTCGGCTTCCCCGGCGCGGCAGGCACGCACGTTGGAAGGGCAGTACGCGCAGGCCGGATCGACGTAGGTCATGGTGCGGACGCCCCTGTCGCCTTATCTCATCGGGGCATGCTGCCGGTCGCGGCAGGTGCGGGGCATTGATCCAGGTCAAACGACGGAAGACGGTGGAGGATAATCGCGTGGACCCCGCTGCGCGCGTTCGCCTGTCGTTGCGAGGAGCGCAGCGACGCAGCACTCTCCCGCCTGGCAGGCGGAGGCTCGCCCCGCGGGAGATTGCTGCGTCGCTCGTCGCTCGCAACGACAGCGACTCCGCGACAAATCCGTCAGTGTGGCAATGCTCTAACGCGCGCCGTACAGCGCGGACGCGTTATCCCACGAAATCCTATGGGCGATGTCGGGCGGCAGTTGCCCGGCGATGCGTCGGTATCGGGCAATAATGCCCGGG
>Ga0181521_10002246_pt1 | contig 23530 bp, 24 predicted proteins | sample PEATcosm2014_Bin_32_FD_119764 | JGI IMG/M metagenome (GOLD analysis project Ga0181521, IMG submission 119764) | Peatland microbial communities from MTU Mesocosm Facility, Houghton, MI, USA - PEATcosm2014_Bin02_60_metaG | ecosystem: Environmental > Terrestrial > Soil > Wetlands > Peat | place...
CTCGGTGTTGAAGCGCGCATCGAAGATGCTGTGGGGCTGCGGCTGCAGAACGCGGTAACTCGCCACAGCCGGGTTGGGCTCGAGTTTGATGGTGGTGGGACTAGCGCCCAATGTCGACAGGGAACATACATGCCACCCCGGATCGATCCGTCCAGTCATGCGCGCCAGAACCTTCGACCCTGGCGCGGCCGCCTCGGGTTCTAGCGAGAGGCTCCATTGAATATGGTCCACATTTTGTGCGAAAGCGCTTGCTACAAACACAGGAAAGAACGCGAACCGGCGCAGGTGACGGATCATATACCTATTACTTCGCGGGAGCTGCCGCCCGGTTACGCAGTGGACTGAACTCACCGGCCCACGATGATGCGCGCGATCGCGTCGAGCAACTCATAAGGCTGAATAGGTTTGGCCAGCATTTCAATGCCAAGACGTTCTGCCGCCTGGAGTATTGGGCCGGCAATGTCGTCAGATGTGGCGACGATTTTGAGTTGAGGCCGCACCCGGCGGAGAGCTTGTATCGTTTCGTTCCCTTGTCGCTCCGGCGTTCCCAGGTCCAGCACCGCCAGATCGACTTCGGAGGTTTCGATCAGACGAAGCGCGTCTATTCCGTCCGCCGCCCCGAAGCGGCCGGTAAACCCTTTGCCGTCAGGGAGGATCTGGCTGCGCCGGACCGGCAAATGTCAGCAACGGGCGTTACCCGGGCCTCTTCCTGGGAGGTCCTGGAATCACCTTTTTGGCTCGGTTTCGGCTGGGGACTCATCGATATTAAAACAGGGCCCCACTTCGTAAGTGGGGCCTGTTCCTACTGTGCACCCGCGGCGGAGGTCATGAAGTCGGCAACGGCGGAGGTGATGAAGTCGGCAACCTGGATCGGATGAGAGAGCATGGGCACATGGCTCGAAGCAATGTGGATTGTCTTCGCATGCATCTGCTCTGCGAATTTCTTCTCCAGCTCCGGCGAGATCATCCGGTCCTGGTCCGCGACAATGTAGAATGTTGGCTTCGTCTTCCACGCAACTGAGGTGATTTTTGCGCCCAGTTCATTCGGGCCGCTGACCTGTCCCTGGGTGGCAGCGGCAATCCTCTTCTCTGCCGCCGTCAAATCCTGCGCGAAGTCTTCGCCAACACCCTTCTCTGTCAGTTGGAGGAATCCATTCGCATCGGGCCGAACTTCCTTGCCACCGGAAGGCGGAGGATATTGGTTGTTTAGGTCTCCCGCGGATTGTCCCTGATCGGGAGCGAATGCCGCTACGTAGACGAGGCCCACCACCTTCGGGTCATCCCCGGCTTCCGTAATCACGGCCCCACCGTAGGAATGCCCAACCAGAAGCACCGGCCCGTCTTGAATGGCAATCATGCGTTTTACAGCCGCCGCATCCTCAGCAAGCGTAGTGAATGGAAGGTGTACGGCGCTGACGTGGAAGCCCTTCTTCTCCAGCAGCGGAATAATCTTGTTCCAGCTTGAGCCGTCTGCCCAGGCGCCGTGAACAAGAACGACGTTCTTAACAACTGCCGGTGCGCTTGTTTGTGCCATAAGATCCCTTCCCATGCTGAACATGATTGTCACAATCGTCAGCACACTGAAGACGATTCGTGTTCTGACGTCGATTGCCATTGCGTCGTACTTCGTCGGATATGGGCAATACTACTGCGTTGGCAACCAGGTATGTGGTCAGGATCCACGTCACTTCGTCGTAGCTTCGTCCCAAGCCGCCACCGATATAGGGAAGGGCGACATTGGCGATTGAGGTATCCAGCAACTCCATAAAGGTTGCCAGCGTGACCGTCAATGCGATCAGCCATGGATTCACAACTGGGCGGCCGGTAGACATATGCGCCTCCTAGGCAATCCCCTCACCGCACCTGCACACGTGGCTCGACCGACATACCGGGCCGAAGCAGATGCTGCGGATCCTCATTCCGGTTCACGCGAATGCGAACCGGGAACCGCTGCACGACCTTGACGTAGTTTCCGGTCGCGTTCTCCGGCGGAAACAGGCCGAAAAGCGGGCCGGCAGCCCCAGGCATGTTCTCGATGTAGCCCTTGAAATCGCGATCGAGAGTATCGACGTGGATGCGAACCGGTTCTCCCGCTTTCATTCCTTTCAATTGAGTCTCTTTGAAATTTGCGGTGATCCAGACGTCATCGAGAGGAACCAGTATCATCAGGGCCTGGCCGGGTTGTACGCGATTGCCCGGTTCCACTGTCTTTCGCCCCACGACGCCGCTCACCGGGGCGTAGATTTTCGTATAACTGAGGTTCAGCCGCGCGGTGCGCACGTCCGCAGCGGCTTGCTCCAGATGGCCATTAGCGGTCTGCGTTTTCGCCTTCGCATCAGCTAGCTGCTCCGGCGCCGTTCGCGCCGACTCGACTTCCGCCTCGCGCTGAACGACCAGGCTTTGTGCCTCCGCGATTCGGTGTTGGCTCGACTGGATAGCGGCCAGGTCTGACTCGACCAATTGCGCCGCGGAAATGGCCTCCGTCTGACGGGCATCGTACTCCGAGCGGGAGATTTCGTGCTTTTCCACCAGCGCCTGATAGCGGACGCGATCCCGTTCGGCGCGCTCCGAAGTGGCCTGATCTTGCGCCAGTCGGTGCTGTGCTGCGGCGAGATTCGCTTCGGCCTCGCTGACGGATGCGGCTGCTTGTTGCGCAGCGGCTTCGGACGCCCGGAGACGGTTGAATGCACTCGCGTCGACAATCGGCACCGTAACTTGCGCGGAAGCTACTTCAGCCTTTCGCGTATCGAGGTCCGCGTTGGCGTGGTCCAGTTCCGCTTCGTAATCGCGCGGATCCAATTCCACAAGAAGCGTCCCGGCTTCTACATACTGATTGTTCTCCGCCTTTGGATTCACGTAGACGACAGTCCCGCTGATGCGGGAACTGATGGAGTCGAAGTGCCCGTCCACCTGCGCATCGTCAGTAGTCTCAAACCCCCTCGACTGTAGCCAGAGCACGGTTCCGGCGGTAAGCAGGCCCAACACCGCAAATATGGCCAGCCAGCGTGAGATTCGTGCTTTCGGCCGCACGGGAATGCTGTCGGCCGGCGGCATGGGTTCAACCAACGTCGGTTTCGGCGAATGGTCGGGTATCGCTTGGTCGAGTTCCAATTCTTCGGTCATGTTATTTCCCTCCTTGCAGCCTGGTTTCGGCCGCGCCCATAGCGCGCGCCAAAGAGATGGATGCTACGTTCAGCGAGTACAGGCTTTGGATATAGTTCTCATTAGCGGCTGCCACTTCCTCCTGCGCCTGCACTACTTCGAGATAGTTCGTGACGCCATTGATATACCGATCCCGCGATTGCGCCAGCGCGCGCTCGGCGAGAGTGCGGTTTTTCTCGGCGACCTGGACACTGGAGTCGGAAGCGCTCACGTTCAACCAGGCAACACGCACGTCATAACCAATCCGGCCGCGCAAATCTTCATACTCCGCGCGACGCCGGTCGAGGTCCGCCTGTGCTTGTCCGATATCGGCACTGATGCGCCCGCCGGTATAGAGCGGAACCGAGATCGTGCCTGCAATTTCGTAGACCGCGTTCAAGCCGCCGACGTTCCTGCCACCGCCGCCGTAATTAGCGTCCACCGAGAGGACAGGCAAACGCTGGGCTCTTTCAGCGCGCAGTGTGGATTCTGCGGCATGCACCGCGGCTTCTGCGCTGGCTAGATCGGAGCGGCTGTGCAGGGCCTCCGCCGTGGCGCCATCGAGGGTCATCTCAGCCAGTCGGATCTTCGAAGGCGTGTCCGTGAGTTCGAACTGCTGATCGATGGCAAGGCCAGTGATTCGCGCAAACGTCAACTTGTCGATCTCCAGTTGGTTGGTGACATTTGTCAGGCGCTGTTCGGTTGACTGATGTTCCACCTGAGCGCGCAGCGATTCGATTTCGGGTGAGACTTCGGACTTCACACGGTTCGCCGTCAGCTGATCGAACTCCTCTGCCGCTGCCAGTTGAGCCCTGGCCGTTTCCACACGCGCAGCGCTGGCGACCACCTGGAAGTACGCAGTTCCTACTGCGAGCACCACCACATCCTGCGCGTCCTTCAGGCTGAGAGCGGACGCGTGCTCGTCTTGCTTGCGAGCCTGGTATCGTTCGCGCAGTTCGCGGTCGAACAGCCTCTGTGAGACTGCGACGCGCACGTCTTGATACCCGAATGCTCCGCTGGTCGCCGGAAGCGCCGGCAATCCGGGGATTGGCGGTAGTTTGAGCCCAATTTCCTGATAGCTGATGCTGTCGTAAGCAGCCTTGGCTGTCGCCGAGACTTGCGGCAGGAGGACCGATAGTGCTCGCAGTCGGTCGGCGCGAACGTCTGTGCTGGCATGCTCTGACTCAACCAGGCCCAGGTTGTAGCGCAAGCCGCGGCCGATCGCGTCTTGTAACGAAAGCTTGATCGTCGTACCGGTGGACTTGGCAGGCACGCTTCCGAGGTACGGATTCTGGCGCTGTGCCGCCTGCGCGCTTGGGGTGGTTGTCCCCTCGGCGGGGCTGATCGGCTTCGGAGTATTGATAGAGTACCCTTCGTCGGCTGGTCGCGTCTGCGCCGGCGCTGACAATGCGCCGGCCGCGAGTATCACTATTGAGATGATTGGTCGCCTCGTCGCCATTTTGCCTGCGCCTCCCTAGAGTGATCGCCTCCATTCCCTCGAGGGCGTTCTCATATGGTGGATCTGCACCGTGTGGCCCACTGCTAACTCGCTGAATGGAAAGGGCTATTGCATGCAAATAGCGCTGCGCCCTCAGCAGAATGCCGAATTTTCGGCACCCTTCCTAAACGCGCTTCAACCAACCTGACGCCCTCCCCACGGCCTCGGGCCCAGTGAAATGGCTGTGATCCGATGACGGGTCCCGGCTTCTTGGAAATGACACCGCTCCCCCAGCCGACGCTAGTGGCCGCGCATCAGTCGGTCGCCGGTCCACTTCGCCGCGTGCCTATTGGCCGTTTGGCGCCAAACGTCGTGCGATTGTCGGGGGCGAACATTCTTGGAATTTTCAGAGTTAAATTTGGAGACGGCATGCGACGGATGATCCCGGCCGACCCACCGATCGACAGGCACGGCCGGAACGTCGACCTTCCGCAAGAACCAACGCCGGCCTGTGCCAATTGTTCGTCCTTTTGCTGAGACTGCGGCGCGGCTCCCAGACCCGCTCCGTTTCGTTTCAGCGGTTTCCCGATGGAGCGCTGGCTGCACTATTCCCTGCGAAAGCGTTCAACGAAAAGGAGAACGACAATGACGCAACGCGAAATCCGCTTCCATCAGACAACCACGTTGACGCCCGAGCAGTACATCGCAGGGCTAACCGATTTCGGACCTGGCCGCTCGAAGCTCTTTGGCAACAGCGCCGACGAGTACCTCAAGGTACATAGTCGCGGCCGTTCAGAGGCAGACGTCACGGAAGGGTCGGGGGGCATCTGGGAACGACTGCATTACGACTGGTCCGCTCCCAACCATGTCGTCCTGACGACGACCGACTCCAACCTCTGGGGAGGTGCATCCGGCCACACCTACACCTTTGCGCGTAAACCCGACGGCACGACCGATATCGACCTCGTCGTAATTCGACAAGGCAAGAACCTAAAGGGGCGGGTGCTCGGCTTCGTGCTGAAGACTGTTGGCAGGAGTGTTCTGGAAAAAGCGTTCGTAAACTCCGTCAAAGCCATCGAAGCCCGTTACACACGAGGATCGGCAACCCCGGACAAGGTGAATGCGATTCCAGGGCTGGATTATAGTAAATGACGCCGCACGGGAGGAATCACGATGCATCCCTTAAGAAAACTCCGCGAAGCCGGCAAGCGACACCCGCTCAGATAAGCGAGTTGCTGGCCGAAAACATTGTTTTTAACAGCCCAATCCTGGCACGGTTGATCGAGGCTCCGCTTCTGTCAGCAACGCTTTGATGTCAGGATGCCCAATTGCGCATTCCAGCGCCGCCACCACTTCGTCAAACTGCCGGGACGATGTCACACTCCAGCGCTCGAGTGGAACATACCTCGTTTCTGTTTTCATATCCGAACTCCTATTGAGTATCCGATGGGTTAGTTCATGCCAGGTAAGCCGACGGTATACGGCCGATCATCAGCCTGGGCAGTCCCGACGGCCGTAATGACCTCGGGAATCCGCCGCGACCTTCTCGCGCGATATTCTCGCGATGTGTACCAGGCGGCACCATCGACCGCCTGTCGCTTCTGGTCGTTTTCGTGAATGAAGGGCCCTCACGCCGCGTTGAGAAAGCGCGAGCTGTCGGCATGTTCCTGGCAAGTGATGCACAAAGTTGCCCAAGGCATTGCGTTTAAGCGCTTCTGGCTGATCTCTTCCTCACACTCCAGGCACGTGCCGTATGTCCCGTCGGCAATCCGTCCAAGGGCCGCGTCGACCCTGCGCAGCAATCCTACGTTTAGCTCCAGACTGCGTGTTGTCAACTCTCGCGCGACTGCGAAGACGGTTTCGTCCAGCGCATCCGCGGTCCGCTCGATGGCGATGCCATCGCGCTTTCCCGCAGCCCGAGCCAGGTCCGCGCGCTTGGCGGACAGGATGGTACGAAGTGTATTGAGTTCGGTCTGCTTCATCTCGTTTATTCCTCAAGTGCGAGTATGGCCGAATGCGGTTTTGGAGTCGTCCCGCAATATGAGGATTTTTCGCTAAACTTTGGCCGGTACCCCGCATAACTCGCTGACATATGAGTCCAATCCCACAATTGAGGTATGCCCCGCTTTAGCCCTCAGGTAGCTGAAAATCGCTCTCTGCCGTTTAGCTGAAAAGCCCTCGATATCGTGATGATCTCTTCCGGGGATTCCCGCATATTTAGGACATGAGCCTTTCTGCAATCTTCTCGGCCAACCGCGGTAGCACTGCGGTGATCGCCATTGCGTGCCTGGTTCTCATATCGACGGCGCCGGTGGCGACCGCGCAAGTCGACTCTGGGACCTTGACCGGCACAGTGTTCACGATTGATTCCGATGGCACGCGAAGTCTGGTCCCCGGCGCGACGGTCTCCCTCAGCGGTTCTGGCGCTACGCAGCAGGCCATAGCCGACGAGCATGCGGTCTGCCGCTTTACCGGCCTGGCACCAGGCCGATATCAAGTGGACGCTGTGGCTCCCGGATTGTCCGGCTCCAATACCGTGGTGGTCTCCCAATCCGGGGTTACCGAGGTATCTGTCGAGCTTCGCGTCGCGCTTGTAAAAGAATCCGTCACTGTAACGGACAGCTCCGATCGGGCGGATTCGACGGACCCCTCCGAACAGACGACGGTTGTAAAATCCACGATCCTCAACTCACCAAACAAGGATGATCGCATCGACTCCGTGCTGCCTCTTATTCCCGGCGTAGTGCGCGGGCCCGATGGTCTGATCAATATGAAGGGGGCGCGAGGGTCGCAAAGCGGCGCGTTGATTAACAGCGCCAATGTCACCGATCCGGTTACCGGCAACCAGGCGATGACCCTCCCCATCGACGTGGTTCAGTCGGTGACCGTCGTAAGCAACCCCTACGATCCCGAGTATGGCCGCCTAACCGGAGCTGTGTCGAGCGTGGAGACCACTACGGGGAACTACGACGGATTTCACGCATCCGTGCAGAACCTGTTGGTGCGTCCCAGGCGGCGCGACGGGGATTTCATCGGAATCGAATCCTGGACGCCTCGTCTCACTTTCACCGGTCCGCTGATGAAACACAGGGTGGCCTTCACTCAGTCCTTTGAGTACCGCTTCGTCCGCACACCCGTCGACAGCCTCCCGCAGCTCACGCGCGACATGAAATTCGAAGGCATGACGTCCTTCACCCAAATCGATGCGAATCTCACTTCGCGCCAAACGTTGACCGCATCGTTTACCCTCTACCCGCAAAAGCTCAATTATCTCGGCCTAAACACATTCACGCCGCAGCCCTCGACGCCGGATCTCCACCAGCGCGGCTTCATGGCATCGATCCAGCATCGCGATGCCATCGGGTCCGACGGCCTGCTCGTCTCGCAATTCAGCTTCAAGAGGTTCGATGCCGATGTCACCGCGAACAGTACTGATCCCTATCAACTGCTGGTTGAGACCACCACTGGCGGGTACTTCGATCTTCAGCGGCGGCGCAGCGATCGCATCGAGTGGCAGGAAGCTTTCCAGTTCGGAGTCCGCAACTGGCTGGGCTCGCACCAAGTCAAGGTCGGCGCCGACTATGCGCATTCCAGCTATGACGGCCACGTTGATCTGCTACCGGTCAGTATCGTCGGTGTCGATGGCGTGCCGGTCCAGAGCATTGAGTTCGGTCCCGCTTCCCAGTTTCACGTCGGCGAAAATGCGATTGCCTGGTTCATCGGCGACAAATGGCAGCCACTGCAGCGTCTGACCGTGGATCTCGGTCTCCGCTTCGACCACGATTCGATCACCGGCACCACCCATCCTGCTCCGCGCGCCGGATTCGCCCTTATGCTCACCAAGGACCAAAAGACCGTTCTCAAGGGTGGCGTCGGCCTGTTCTACGATCGCGTTCCGCTCAACACGGCGTCGTTTCCGTTCTTACCCGGGCGCACCGTTACAACGTTCGATGCCGGCGGCAATATTCTGTCATCGACCGAGTACATCAACGCGCTGCCATCCGGTCTCCACAATCCTCGGAGCACGAGTGGGAACGTCGAACTCGATCGTGAGGTTACCTCGGCCCTCGTAGTGCGAGGTTCATACCAGCAGCGCCGCACTACTCGCGATTTCGAACTCGATCCCGACGCACCACTCGGTATTCTCAGTCTCTCGAATCACGGCGCTAGCAGTTATCACGAGGCCCAGCTAACTGCCCAATACAAACTCCGCCGCGCCACGATCAATGCCAGCTACGTGCGGTCGAAGGCTTACGGAGACCTGAACGACTTCAATCAGTTCTTTGGCAACAGCGCCGTCGCCGTGATCGAACGGGATGGGCGAGGCCGGCTTCCTTTCGACGCTCCAAACCGCTTCCTGGCCTGGGGCGAATGGAACGCACCGTTCAAGCTGACGCTGCTTCCAGTCCTCGATGTACACACCGGATTTCCGTGGTCCCCGGTCGATCAGGACCGCGATTTCGTAGGACCTCGCGATTCGCAACGTTATCCTCGATTTACGTCCTTCGACCTGCAGGTCACGAGGCAGGTAAGGCTTCCCATCCCTCATGAGCACCTGAAGGCCCGCGTCGGATTCAGCGTTTTCAACCTCTTCAACGAATTCAACCCCCGTGACGTTCAGGCCGATGTCGACAGCCCCCGTTACGCCGCTCTCTTCAACGGCGTAGGCCGCATGTTCCGGGGCAAATTCACGGTGGATTTCTAATTATGCGTCTCTACTCGGTACTTCTCTTTTCAACGCTCACTCTGGCCTCCAGTGACCCCGGCAAGCAGCCGCCGACGGGGAACGAAGTTGTCGCGAGGATGATGGAGCGAGACCGCGAGCGGCAGGCAGCTCTGGAGGGTTACACGGCTCGCCGCCGGTACGTGCTCGACAACCAGCGACATCACAAGCGGGCCGAAATGCTCGTGCGCATGACCTGCCTCAAGGACGGCTCCAAGGAGTTTGAGATTGTCTCCTCGAACGGATGGGGCACCGCCCGAAACCACGTCTTTCCCCGGCTCCTCTCGGCGGAAGCCGAGGCATCTCAGCCGGATGCACGTGAACGGTCCCGCATTACTCCGCAGAACTACGATTTTGAAATGATTGGCTATCAGACCGTCAATCAGCGCCCTGCTTGGGTGATTGCAGTCACTCCCAAAACAGCCAATACGTACCTCATGAAGGGCAGAATCTGGGTGGACGCCGAGGACTACGCCATCACTCGGATCGAAGGCCAGCCGGCCAAGAATCCCTCCTTCTGGACCAAGAGCGTACACTTCGTGCACACCTATTCAAAACAAGGACCGTTCTGGTTCCCGACCAGCGACGAATCCATCACGGATGTGCGCATCCTGGGCACCACGGGCTTGAAAATCGACTACTTCGAATATGTGCCGAACGCCGTCGTCGCCTCCGTTAATCCGTCCGCGCAACGGAGAACGCCGTGACAGCTCGCAGAGACATGCTGCTGGCCGCCACGGGCCTCCTGCTCCTCGTATTCGTCGGGTCGCGGATCGGCGTGCAGGCGGTAATCCGCGAGCTAGCGGCAGTCGGGGCGGGAATTGCGGTCATTATTGTCCTGAGCTTGGTTCGTCTACTCTTGCAGACGCGTTCGTGGTCCATCGCCCTGCGCCGCGGAGGCGCGACATCCCCGATGGGAGAGCTGATGTTGATCCGCCTTGCTTCGCAAGGCATCGGTTACTTGACCGTCCTGGGCCCGGTTGCATCTGAGCCCATGAAGATCAGCCTTGTGCGGCAGCGCGACAAATCGCCGACTGCAGCCACGCTCGTCGATACCGGCGTCTATTGGTTTACCTCAGGATTAGTGGGCATCGCCGGATGCCTGACAGCGATCGTGCTCCTGGCTCACACTCCAAAGTCGCTGGTGCCAGCTCTCATCCTGGCCGCGACTTTTGTTGTTGCCGTTTTCGCCCTCGCCCGCCCTAAGCTCCGCCTGGCGCCCCTCGCTGACCGCCTTGGCGTGCGTTGTCCGCGGTTTCTCCGCAAAGCCGGGGAACTCGAGATCGCAGTCCGGGAATTTGCCGCGCTGGATCGCCGGGCCATCCGTCAGATGTTTCTGCTGGACTTCGCCTGCCAGGTACTGATGGCAAGCGAGGTGGTCACCGTCTTCCTGTTCCTGCGGCTGCCGTTACACGCTGGCGTCATCCTGGGCCTGGAAGCCGCGACCCGAATGGTCAAGATGGCTGCCGGATGGATGCCGGCACGTATCGGGGCCGATGAGAGTGGCGCGGCGGGTGCGTTCCTCTCGTTTGGATTGCCTGCGGCGGCCGGAGTGGCTCTCGCGCTGGCGCGACGCACGCGTGACCTGCTCGCCTGCCTCATCGGCCTGACTTGGCTCGCATGGGTGTCGCGGCGCAACCGGAAACCCGCCGCGCTTGTATCCGATGTGTCTAGCGTAACGGCGGGAGGAATCTGATGCAGGCCGTCATCGCCATTCCGGACCAATCCGTGCTACGCGATTACCCTGATGGCGAGGGCGTATTGACTCGCCCCATAGGCGGCGTGCCGTTACTGGTTCGTGTTGCCGCTACAGCCCTACGCGCCGGCGCGGAGTCGCTCCTGGTCATCTGGCCGCAAGACGTCGACCAGTCGATTTGGAATCGTTGCGCGGCATCTCCGCTGCTTCACGGACTGGAGATCACGCTCATTGCTCGCCCGTTCGACCCGCACAAACCTTCCAGTTGGGCTACGATCGCCGACGCGCTTGCAGAGAAGTTCCTCTGGCTCCCATGGAATCTGGTAACGCACAAGCGGAACCTCCCCGCGTTCGTGGTTGAAAAGCCAGCGCCCAAGGGGCCAGTTCCCCCGCTCCCATATCCCATCGGTGGTGTCCTAATCGAGCCGCGAACTCGTACGGCGGAAGCCGAGGGTTTCCTGGTGGCTCGATCGGGCAAGCCCACGGACGGGATTTACTCCAGATTTAATCGCTGGCTCTGCCGGCCCGCCGTTCGAATTCTCACTCACACGGACATCACCCCGAATTCGGTGACTTTGGGCGGTCTGCTAGTCGGTATTCTGGCCGCTCTCATGTTCGCCCGGGGATACTACGCTGCGTATGTCGCCGGTGCTCTGCTATTTTTCCTCTCGGGTCTCTTCGATGAAGCCGATGGGATGCTCGCGCGCATCGAGTTCCGCGAATCGGTGTTCGGCACTTGGTTAGAAGGCTTCGTTGACGAGGCGACATACCTGCTCGTCTTCGGCGGCATCACGCTAGGCCTTTATAGGGAGCACGGCTCTCGTGAGCTGATTTACGGCTGCCTCCTGCTCATCGGGTGCACACTATCGATCATCGTCACCCGCCTTCAGCGGAAGGCGGCGACATCGCCAGACCGGCCGCACAAGTATGCGGGGCGGCTCAATCAGCTGCTCGAGACGGATTCGAATCTCGTTATGCGCATCGTGCGGCAAATTCACATCTTTATCAAGAAGGGCGTGGCGGTGCACTACCTGTTAATTTTTGCCGTCCTGGGTGGACTTCCGTTGTTGCTGCGCCTCGCCGCCGTCGGAGCCAACCTGACCTGGACCATAGCCCTTTATTTCAATCGTAGATACTTCGGGCGCCCAAAAACAGGCGCCGGTGCAGTCCAAATCGCTAGGGAGACCTTATGAAAGCAATCATACTCGCAGCCGGGCAGGGCACACGAATCCGTGCTGTCCACGGCCCCCGCCCCAAATGCCTCATCCGTTTCGACCGGACCGGGAGGACCATACTCGATCAACAGATCGATGCGTTGTTCTCGGCCGGCATCAGCGATATCGGCATCGTCGTGGGTTACGAAAAGGAGCAGATTATTCAACACGCGGCGCGGAATCACGGCGCACATCTGAAGCGCTTCCACTTCATCGAAAACCCGGAATATGCCGAGACGAACAACATCTACTCGCTGTGGGGGGCCCGCTCCTGGCTGCAGGGGAGCTCATTTGTCATCCTCAATGCGGATGTCGTCTTCGACGAACGTGTCCTGCCGCCGTCCCTGTCTTCCGGAGCTCCAATTACGATGATTGTCGATCCAGCTTGGCGCGATGAAACCATGAAGGTGATCATCGCCGGAAACCGTGTCGTTCGGATGAGCAAACAGATTCCGCGACAGGATTTCAGCGCGACCTATATTGGAATTACCGCGGTTGACGCCGCAGCGCACACGCTCCTCTTTGACCGCATTGAAAGCCTGATTCGCCGCGGTGAACGCTCTGTGTTCTTCAATGTCGCCGTTCAGGAACTATCCGATGAAGGCCTGCACGTAGCCTATAGCGAAACTGATGGCCTTCCGTGGGCGGAAATCGACGATCCGGGCGACCTGGCATATGCCAAGCTCCACGTCTTCCCCATGCTGGCTCCGCTTCCGGTGGCCGCGTAGATGGTCGCTTATGAACGATATTCTGGTTGGGCACTTCGCTGCGCCTCGATGGGACTTGTGGACCCCGGATGCATTGCGCGTCGTGAACTGGAATATCGATCGCGGCTTACGCTTGTCTAAGGTCATCGAGTTCCTGGATTCCCAAAAGGCCGATCTCCTCATTCTCCAGGAAGTAGATCTCAATGCACGCCGGACGGGTTTTGCGAATGTGGCAGAAGAGATCGCGCGAGCCCTGCGCATGAATTACGTCTTCGGACGCGAATTCCAGGAGCTGTCACAAGGCCGCGGAGCCGTGCCGGCTTATCACGGCCAGGCAACGCTATCCCGCTGGGCTCTGCGCGGAGCTCGTGTGATCCGCTTTCGCCGGCAATCCGATTTCTGGCGGCCCCGCTGGTATCTGCCAAACCTAAGCCTGTTTCAGGAACGCCTGGGCGGGCGGATGGCCCTGGTGGCCACGGTGCATGTTCAACGCCGCAAGCTGGCCGTATATAACCTCCACCTTGAAAGCCGAGGGGAAGAAGGTCTGCGCGTGGCTCAGCTCGAAGAAGCGATCGGCGATGCGGCCGCGCACCGTCTTGAGATACCGGCGGCATTGCTAGCCGGCGACTTGAATCTCGATGCCTCACATGCGGCGCCGGCGAGCCTGCTTGATCATCTCGGCTTCCGCAACGCGCTCCCCTTGCCGTCACCACACACCACTACCCCGCGTAGACTCTTCCGCCGACGTCGGACGATTGACTGGGCTTATGTTTCTGGCCCCCTAATCCCGATCGATGGCCGCATACACACCGACATTACCGCGTCGGATCACTATCCGATTTCCTTCACACTTAACATCCGGAGCTGAGTTCCTCAACGCGGCTGGCTGGCCCTCATGGGTTAAATGCCGGCCGCTCTGAAGAACGACCGGCACTGCTCCATTTCCGAGATTCCCGGCCGGATACCGAGACAGACGCTCGCTCCAAGCAATCGACGACACGCCAGTGCCTCGTCAGTCTTCGAAAGAGCGGACACCCCCTTGGAACTTATTTTTGATGACATTCGACCAAAGCCACTTGATCACGCGAGCGTCGTTGTAGCAATAGGCGAGGTTGTGGTTTAGGGTTGAGAAGCAGTGTTGCTGGCAGGTCTTCTTCATGCCGGCAAGTTGCTGCTGGTCGAAATGAGGCCGATCGATGTTTCCCCAGTCGTAGGTTGCGCCGTACATGGGAAAACAGGGCGCCACGGTACCGTCCGTGCGAATGATGACATTATTCTGGCCTGCGCGGCAACTCCACTCGGCGAATTTCAGATCGCCATCGTCACCGCGCACAATTCCAGGGATAGTCGACAGCAACTCGGTCTCGCTACTGCCTCCGCTGGTGTCCTGCGTCTGGAACAGAGAGCGCGTGAACATCAATTCCCAGTGGACCGAAACGCTTTTCCGTTTCAACTTGACGATGTCCAGAACTTCGGGGTCATCGATCAGCGCCAATCGGCCCTGGGGTGCAATTGCATCCGCGATACCTGATAGATGCTTATCGGTCGCGGTCAGGCTTGCCACGTACTCGATCTGCAGAATCCCGATTTCGTGCAGAGACTCAGTCAGCGAACGATGATGGTCAATCACATGGTGCGCTCCCATCTCATAGCACCAGGCAATCGTCTCCGGGCGAGAGGCCGTCGCCACGACAGTTAGGCCGGTCAGCCGCCGCGCGATCTGCGTCAAAATCGAACCGACACCGCCTGCGCCGTTAATAATCAGTATTGTGCCGTTCTGAGCCTTCGTCCCGTATGGCACGCCCAGCCGGTCGAACAGTAGTTCCCAGGCTGTAATGGAAGTAAGGGGCAGAGCTGCCGCCTGACTGAAGGAAAGCGTCCTTGGTTTGCGGCCGACAATGCGCTCGTCCACTAAATGAAGCTCGCTGTTGGTTCCAGGTCGATTGATGGCGCCGGCGTAAAACACTTCGTCCCCAGGCTTGAACAGTCGTACTTCCGACCCGACCCCAATCACCACGCCTGCTGCATCAAAGCCCAGGATCCGCGCCTCCCCTTTTGGTGGAGCGGCGCTGGCTCTGCTCTTCACATCGACTGGATTGACTGAAACTGCATTGACGGCCACAAGCAGGTCGCTTGGGCCGGGCCTTGGTGTGGGCAGTTCAATGTCCACGAGTGCATCTGGGGAAGTAACTGGTTGCGGTGTATAATATCCGATCGCTTTCATATCGATACTCTTTTTCCTTGCTCGTTGTGGAATTCAACCACCACTTTTCCGAGGGCCCCCGATTCGACCAGCGCGTGCGCGGACGCTATATCGGCCGCCAGGAACCGCTTATCGTTGACCAGCGGCCTGAGCTTGCCTGCATCCACCAGCGCCGCAGCACCGCGAAGGATCTCTCCGTGATGTGCTTGGCCTAGCCCCGTGAGAAGGGGAAGTAGACTGAATACGCCGGAGTAGGTCGCACCGCGAAACGAAAGAGGAGCCAGCGAATGGGTACTCCATCCGAGGCAGCTCACGACATGACCGGTATATCGCTTCACCGCGGCAAACGATGCATCAATGGTGGCGCCGCCCACCGTGTCGTAAATGACGTCGAAACCGTCGCCTCCGGTGTGAAGAGCGACATACTGCTCCGGCGAGAGGGATAGGTAGTCGATCGCGGTCGCGCCGCAGCTCTCAGCGATCGCACGCTTGTCCGGCGAGACGGTCGCGAATACGTCGGCCCCTGCCGACCTTGCGATCTGCACCGCAACGTGTCCCACGCCACCCGCACCGGCGTGAACCAGTACCTTTTGGCCCGATCGAACCTTCGCTCGATCGACAAGGCCTTCCCATGCAGTGATTGTCACCAATGGGAGTGCCGCGGCCTCGCGCATAGACAAGGATTTCGGTTTGGCTGCAAGAAGGGCGGCGTTTGCAACCACGTATTCCGCCAATGTCCCTTGCAGGCCGCCGACGCCGCCCACCATCCCATAGACCTGGTCTCCTGGCCGGAATGAAGAAACGTCAGGCCCGACTTCTTCCACTTCTCCCGCCAAATCCAGGCCGAGCACCGCGGGCAGCGGCTGCCTGGCATGGGCCGCCTTACCGGCGCGGATCTTGGTATCCAACGGATTAACGCCGCTTGCATGAACACGGATGAGGACTTGGCCGGCTGCCGGTGCGGGACGAGGAAGATCGATGGCAGCGAAGACTCCCCCGGGATATTCGACGGCATAGGCTTTCATAATGCTGCTCCTTTCGGAAAAAGATCTCGGTCCATTGTCACGCCACCGGCGAGTGACTGCCCATGTTTCGAAAGCAGATATCGGCCTCCCGAATTAGCGAGGTCATCAGTTCTGCAGCTTTGGTCGAGCGAATAAGGCTTGAGCTCTGCCCCGCCCAAAGAGCCATCAACTCGGCTCGCTGGTCGATCGAGGCAGGGTCCGCCACCGTTCGAATCAATGCGTGCTGGATCGGGTATGGCAGAGGAGATTCCATCGCCACGGTCATTTCGGACACCAGGCGATTGTCGATTGCTCGCGCCATTCGCCCGGTCAGCGCATTTGTGAGACGCGTGTTGCCGGCTGCTTTCGACAGCAGCGCCGCTCTGTACGCCTCGCTTGCGCCCGACTCCGCGCAAGCGAGAAAGGCGGTACCGACAATCACCGCCTCGGCGCCCAGACAGATTGCCGCTGCGATGGCGCGGCCATCGGCGATGCCCCCGGCAGCTATCACGGGAACCCTGACTGAATCGACGACTTGCGGGATTAAAGAGAAGATGCCGGTCAACGAGTCTGCCGCAGAACGCAAGAAGGATCCCCGGTGTCCGCCTGCTTCCATCCCCGAGGCGACGACGAGGTCGAATCCAGCCTGTTCCAGGGCTCGTGCCTCTTCAACGGTTGTGGCGGTGCCGAGCGTGGGAATATCCAGCCTCCTGCATTCATCCATCACTTCGAGCGGCGGAATCCCGAAGGTGAAACTCAGCACGGGCACGCGCGAGTCGATCGCAGCACGAACCTGGCGATCGAAGTCCTGAATGTTGGAATGCAGTCCAACTGGCGACGTCACCCCCAACTCGTCGTAGTAGGACGCTAAACAGGAGATCCTTTTGGCGATTTCCTCAGATCTGACCTGTGCCGCACCAGGATCTGACGTCGATACCCAAAGATTAACTGCAAAGGGTCTGCTCGTCTCCTCACGGACCTGGCCGATTGCTTCGCTCAGCGCCGAGCCATCGAGACCGTGAGCTCCGATGCAACCCAAGCCCCCCATGTTCGAAACCAGTGTGGTGAGGCGGTGCGTCGGCACTCCCGCGAATGGGCCCTGGATGATGGGATAAGAGATGCCCAGTTCCCGAGTAACCCTGGTCGATATCCAGGCGGGAGGCGCTTCGCTACCACTTGCCCGCATGCGCCCCTCCGTCCACATGCAGGATCTCGCCATTTACGAACGAAGCCGATTCCAAGTACAGCAGCGCCGCCACGATCTCCGACACTTCGGCGAGGCGGTTCAGCGGGCTTAGATGCTTGAGAAACTCGTGGGCCGCTTTCGGATGCATCGGAGTGTTTACCACGCCGGGAGCGATCGCATTGAAACGGATGCCTTGATTCGCAGATTCGATTGCCAGAGCGCGCGTCGCGGACTGCAAGCCTCCTTTGGTCAGGTTAGCCAGGCCCGATGGAACACCCGCAATCGGCTGATCCACCACCGAGGAAGTGATCGTGATCACGTGGCCGGAATTCTGTTTGCGCATCTGGGTCAGCGCCAACTGGGTACAGTGAAAGAAGCCCGCGAGATTTGTTCTGGTGATAGCGCAGAAGTCGGCGACCGAATACTCCGTGAAGGGCTTGGAAATAAAGATCCCGGCGTTGTTGACCAACAAGTCGATCGATCCAAATCGGTCGATAGCCGTTGTTGTCAAAGCTTGGGCCGTGGTTCTGTCGCCGATGTCTCCGTCGACTAGCGCGAGATTTTCAGCGACCCTTAGTGTATGGGAATCACTGATGCGGCGGGCATTCGCCACCACACAGTAGCCATGTTCCAGGAGAGCATTCGCGATTCCCAGTCCTATACCGCTGGATGCTCCCGTGACGATTGCAGTCTTCATAAGGTTCGAGCTCTTAGAATCCCGTCAGGCCGATAGCCGCGTTCTCTTGCGGAGAGCCGATCCAGTATTGATATTTCGCGGCCAGACCCAACAGGCGCCGCATGTCTTCTTCGGTTGGCGGCGCAGAGGGCTCACCAGGACCGTATGGTTTTCCGAGTTCCCGGAAAAACTCGTAGATGTTCGGCGTGGTGGCGAGCAGGATCACGGTCGGGGCCGTTGAGTTATTCCGTATCGCGTGCTTGATCCCGCCAGGCACGCAAATCACGTCGCCCACCCGCGCAGTGAGCCAATGGCCGGCCTCGCCATTCCAATGCAGCACTTCCAGTAGGCCTTCCAGCACGAAGAACACTTCCGGGTCGGCGTGACTATGTAGAGGGATGGCGATGGAGGGTGGAATGGTGGCCCGCATAATTCCGAAGGCGCCGGAGGTGTCGGACGGCGCGACCAGAAATTGCTGTAGCGGCCCAAAGACGTTAAACAGCGTCGCATCGCTCGAGTGTATGATAGTTGTCTCTGTTGGCATGGTTATCCTATTGGACTGTCAATTGACTGGCTAACCGGCTTTCACTGAATAGCCCGTGTTCAAGCTGACGGACTCCCAATCTTCAAGGTCCTTGGTGACTTGTACGAGCTTGGTGCGAACACGCGCGATGGCATCTGCGCCGAGAATGAGACGCAAAGGTGGATGCGGCGATCGTGTGACCGTAATAATTGCCTTGGCTGCCAAGGCAGGGTCACCAGGTTGCTGCCCATCGCGCTCATCGGCGCTGTCTCGAGTTTTCCCGCTCGTTGCCGCGTATGCTTCGATCACGCGGCTCGCGCGCTGCAAGGAATTGCCAGATAAGAAATTCGTACGAAAGTATCCAGGCTCGACGATAGTGACATGAATCCCGAGTGGCTGGAGTTCGGCGGCGAGCGCTTCGGAAAGACCTTCGACAGCGAATTTGCTCGCACTATATAAACCGTAGCCGGGAAATCCGGCGAATCCTCCGATAGAAGAGATATTTATGATATGCCCGCTTCCTTGGGCTCGTAACCGCGGCAAAGCCGATTGAACAACGTTGAGGAGTCCGAAGAAATTCGTCTCGAATACCTGCCGAGCCTGCGATTCTTCGACCTCCTCGACCGCTCCCAACAGGCCGAAGCCGGCGTTGTTGACGACAATGTCGATATGTCCATGGATCTGCCACGCCTTTGCGACCACAGAAGCCACGTCCGGCGGATGGGTCACGTCGAGGGCCAAGACGGTCAATCGCCCTGAGGAGCTCTCCTGATCTGATTCCCCGCTGCGAGTAGTACCAACCACGAAGTCACCTTGACCGATGGCGGCCGACGCCAACTCCCGGCCGAAGCCTCGTGATATTCCGGTTATAAACCAGACCTTTGGTCTTCGGTCTTGATTTTCATTCATGCTCCTGACTCCTTTCTACGCGGGCTTATTTCACAATTTGACGAACGCCGGTCTCTGCAGCCGATTGAATTGCGTCATGCAAAGCGTGACGCTTCGTGGCCTCGACGAAATCGGGTACCAGCCGTGTGCCCTCTCGTAGATCCTTCGCAAACTGCGCGTACAGGTATCCGACGTTGCGTGGCCGGCCCTCCGGCAGATCCGGAGCGAGGGTATGGTATCGCGGAGGAATGGGGATTTCTCTAACGGCGACATCTCCATTTCGCCCGACGTCCAATTTCAAGTCCGCAACCTGCACAATTCCGATATCGGCGGTGAAGACCAGGTCTCCCTTGCTACCGTTAATCTCCCACCGGAGATTCTGGCCGCGAGAAACTCCACCACGGTAGAACACTGAAGCGACCGCTCCCCCGCGCAAAATGCCGGCGATGGCGACATGATCCGGTGCAGTGACCGCCCAGGTGGACCCGTCCTCGATAATGCGAACTTCATGCCGGCGGATGGCAGTGGACGCCGTGACGCTCTCGAAGTCCCCAATCACAAAGTTCAAGGCATCGAGTGCATGCAGTACGGGAACACTCAGCAGGGTGGCGCCGTTCGAAGCATCGAACGCGTAGGCGTATTGACGTGTTATTTCCGCGCCCCATAAGTGACCCGAGCCAACCAAGGTTGTCGCCAGCACTTCGCCGATGTAGCCCTCTGCGATGAGATCGCGGGCGTAACGAATAGCAGGCGAGAAACGAGCCTGCAGACCGCACACCGTACGGACACCTGCGGTCAAAGCGTGTTGCGAGAGACGTCCCGCATCAGCGAGGTCCTTCCCCAGCGGCCATTCGCAATAGATCATCTTGCCGGCATCCAGAGCTGCAAGAACCATCTGGGCATGCAGTAGCACCTTCACGGTAACCACCACCAGGTCGACGCCGGGATGGGCGATGAGCGCTTCGTGATTGTCGAACGCCGGAATTCCGAATGCGCGCGAGGCCGCGTCCGCCGATTCCCGGCGACTGGTGCTTGCCGCAACCAGACGGTAGTCCGGCAGCGCTTTCAATGCGGGGATATGAGCTGATACCGCCCACCCGCCGGCTTCCGGGCTGGCTCCGATGATACCCACTCCGATGGTCGCGCCTGCCATGACGTTCACCGTATAGGGGCCGCCGCAAATAACACGTTGAGGCCTTCCGCCATGGTGGGGTGCGTAAAGATGGCATCCCGAAGACTGGTGTACGGTAGCTTTCCCATCATGGCGGTCTGAACAACCGACATCAATTCGCCGGCCTGCTCCCCCAACGCACTGAAGCCGAGAATTTCATCACTCTCCGCACCGATCAGCGCCTTAAGAAATCCCCGCGTTTCCGAGAGGGTCCGCGTGCGCAGCACCGCCGCCATCGCAATTTTGGCAAGCCGATAGCCAATACCCTGCCTGCGTGCCTCCGTTTCGTTCAGTCCGATGCGCGCGAACTCCGGATCGGTGAAGAGGCAGAAGGGAACCATGCGGCCCAATGTGGTTCGATTCCCGCCGGTCAGATTGTCCCGCACAACCCGGAAGTCATCGAACGCCACATGAGTGAATTGCGGACTGCCGGCGCACTCTCCCATCGCCCAAATGTCCGGCGCCGTGGTCTGCAGACGCTCGTTGACGCGAATGTACCCTCGGTCGTCCAGTTCGACACCAGTGTGTTGCAGGCCGAGAGTCTGAGTATTCGGGACGCGTCCGGCAGCCACCAGAAGATCCGACCCTTGCGCGATCCGCTCACCCTGCGCGTCGATTAAACGCAGCTGCACCTGTTGACCTGAAAGGCCGCTCACTTCCGCGAGGTCGGTATTCAGAAGTACCTCGATGCCTTCGTCGCGAAAAATGCGAAGAATCTCGTCGCTCACGTCCGCATCTTCACTACGGGCGACCTGCGGCCCGCGTTCGAGGATAGTCACGCTGCTTCCGAATCGGCGCATCGCCTGCGCGAATTCGAGGCCTACGAACCCGCCGCCGAGAATGAAGAGATGCTTGGGCAAACGGTCCAGTTCCAGAGCTTCCACGTGGGTCATGGGCTTGGCAGCCTCGAGACCCGGAATGTCCGGAAGAGCGGCGTGTGTGCCGACATTCAGAAACACCTGGTCGCCTGTCAGAATCCGGGAGCTCCCGTCTTCTGCTCTCACCTCGACCGCTTTTTCGCCGACGAAGTGCGCCTCGCCCATGATCAACTCCGCGCCGCTGGCCTGGTACTTATCGAGGTGAATACGGACGAGACCATCCACCATCTGGCGCTTGCGTGATCGCACTCCGGCCATGTCGAGTTTCACACTGCCCAAGGTGAGGCCGAACTCCCTTGCCCGATGCACCAAGTCGGCCACCTTGGCGCTGTGAATCACGTTTTTGCTCGGCAGGCAGGCGATATTGGGGCAGGATCCGCCGATCAGGCGCCGCTCCACGACTGCCGTGGTCCGGCCGTCTTTTGCCATTGCCCAGGCAAGGGACTTGCCTGCCTCGCCGCTGCCAATGATCAGGATTTCATAATGATCTTTATCTGGCATGTTAGACCTCATAGTTCGGGCCGGTGCTCGCGAGCGGCGCCGAGATTGCACTCGCCGGTTGAAAAGGAGGGACTGTCGGGTTTTTCTCCAGTCTGATTCCGAGTTTGCGCATCCTGTAGATCAAAGTCGTTCGCGGCAAACCCAGACGGGAAGCCGCGCCGTTACGTCCCGCAACGATCCAATTGACCTGCCGGAGCGCTTCCAATATGTGCGCCCGCTCGGCCTCAACCAGAGTCCGGACTGGCTGTGGCGCGCCGTTCTGTACCAACCTTCGGAGTTCGGCCGGCGGCAGCTGCAGTTCCGATCCGGATGACATAATCACTGCGCGCTCGACGAGATTTTGCAATTCCCGGATGTTGCCTGGCCAGTCGTGCTGCCGGAGCATTTCCATGGCTTCTTTTGACACCTGGCAAATCTCACGATTCATGCGGAGGGCGAGCTTTCGAACAAAGTGATTGACCAGAAGCGGGATGTCCTCCGAGCGCGCGCGCAAGGGGGGAAGATCAATCGGGAAGACGTTCAGGCGGTAAAACAGATCGGCGCGGAAACGGCGCTCGCGCACCATCTGCGCCAGGTCCTGATTGGTGGCCGCCACGATCCGCACGTCGACGCGAGTGGTACGCGCACTACCGAGCCGCTCAAATTCCTGTTCCTGGAGAACCCGCAGTAGCTTAGGTTGCAGTTCCAGGGGCAAATCTCCGATCTCATCTAGAAACAACGTTCCGGTGTGGGCAAGTTGAAATCGGCCGACTGTCTGGGTCAGAGCACCAGTGAAGGCCCCGCGCTCATGGCCGAACAGTTCACTTTCGAGGAGACCGGCAGGTATGGCAGCGCAGTTCACCCGTACGTACGGACCGCGCCGGCGCAAACTCTCTTCGTGGATGGCCTTGGCGACGAGTTCCTTGCCCGTGCCGGTTTCACCGTGGATCAGGACGGCAGAATCCGTCCGAGCCACCATTTGCAAGAGGTTCCAGACGCACCGAAAAGCGCGACTGGATCCGATCATTTCGCCCTGGGATGTCGATTCCAACGGGATACAGGTTATCGCGGTAGCAGCCATAATTACTCCAATGCCCGACGGCTTGAGATTTGTACCCGGCCCGAGGCGTTTGCCCACGTGGCCTATCGATAACCAATCGTATGCTGAAATGGAAAATCGCAAAACACCATAACCTGGAAACCCAATCCTATATTTTTCTAGAGTCGGAAAACTACCTTTTGGAGGAAGCGCCGAATTCGACGGAATCGCAGGCGCTTCCCAGAATCTGTCTGGCGGAAGGCAATGCGGCCTGGAACCACAAGCTTTACCTCCGTACCCGCGCCCGGAGAACCCGAAACCGTGAGGCGCCCGTCCAGCCGGGCGGCGCGTTCGTACATCCCCGTCAAGCCGAAATGCCCGGCTTTTTCCTTTTCAGCCATGTCTGGGTCGATCCCTTTGCCGTTGTCGGTAACACACAGGATCAGGTCATCGAGGTACCTAAGTTGCACGCTCAACCGAGTCCCGTCGGAATGGACGCAAGCGTTTCGAGTCGCCTCATATCCAATTCGATACACCTCATCGCGCACAATCGGGTGCATCTC